>Ga0073936_10000494_pt1 | contig 60710 bp, 60 predicted proteins | sample AliMusrvi5mmetaG_FD_87041 | JGI IMG/M metagenome (GOLD analysis project Ga0073936, IMG submission 87041) | Freshwater lake bacterial and archeal communities from Alinen Mustajarvi, Finland, to study Microbial Dark Matter (Phase II) - Alinen... | ecosystem: Environmental > Aquatic > Freshwater >... | reverse complement strand
GGGTAGCGCGACAACTGTGACTTACAGAGGCAATCTTCATGGACTCATCGTGACACCTCGCCGACATTGATGGTCAGCTTCTGGATACACTGGCAAGAGCCGATCCGGGGCTGAGTGGTTTTCCGCCGTAGAGCTTTGCCAAAGATCGGCCAAGCCGGCGGCGGTTCATTATTGTAAGACAACGCGGGGCAGAGAAAAGTTCACGAGTCTCCCATCGAAAAAGGAAGATTTCTTGCGAAATTGCCATCTTAGCATGGTTCTACACCACCTCCGAGAGTGTCAGCAAGACGTATGGCGACGGAAAGAAGAGACGGTTTCGACCGGCGGTGAGAGGTGGGAGACGACTCCAGGCCGCCCCGCACTAGTCATGCCCGTTGCTATGGAGACAGGCCCTCGGATTCATCCACACATCGTGCAAGGATGTCCTTCACGTCGGCCGGATGCCGGGAGACATCCCAGATCCACGTACCGAAGCCGCCTTGCTCATTCACTGCCCGGCACCACTCGTCCAGGAATTGTCGCTTGGTCTCGTTCTGCTGGTTGTCCTCGCCTTTGACCTCCAGCACGAGCATCTTGCCACTGGTCAGCCGAATCAGGAAGTCAGGCCGATACTTGCGCACTACGCCCTTGTAGATGTAAAGCACTTCAAACCCGAGGTGGTCGTTCTTGACCCAGGCTTCCACGCGAGGATCGTGGTCCAGCGTGAATGCCTCGCTGGCCTCCCATGTGCTGTCATAGACGCTGAAGTTGACGTGCGAACGCTTGGCCCATTCACACGGTCTGCCCGTGTACCAGGGGCGCATGTCGCCCGTGGTGCCGATGGGATGCTCACTGTCGAACACAGGGACAAGCTTCTCAGTGTTCTCCTGGCGAATCGCCTCCCAAATATGCTGGACCACCCGCGTCATGCTCAAGGTGAGTACAATCCGACGGCGCAACTGGTCCTGAAAGAACAGCGGCGGCGAGATCTGGACGCGGTTCGACGCAAGGAACCTTTCTACCAGCCCGATGAGCTGCGCCAACAGGTACTCCCGCCGGCCCTTCCAAGAGGGCTTCATCAAGTCGAATACCTCGGCGGCTGCCTCGAAGGCAATCTTCTGCATCCGGAACTTGCGGCCCAACTCCGCCAGATCGATTTCCGTCAACCGGGTCACGTCGGGCTTGCCCTCGATGATGGGCGCCAACTCGACCAAAGTCGCCGTCTGGCCGGCGTCGATGTGCAAAACGGGCACCTGGTCCACGTCGAGCTTCAGCACGGGCGTGTAGGCGTGGTCGATGCGCACGACGTTCGGCCAGGAAATCTCGAACGGCCGTTTTTCGGCCACCGGCTCGATTTGCGTCTTCGGCGGCGGGGGAGGCGGCGGAGGGCCATCGCCCCCTTCGTGCGGCAGGAACGTAAACGGCACACCGAAGATGTTGACGTATTCCGGCTCGAAGAGCCCGGTTTCCTTGTTCACTTCATAGGAAGTCCGCCGCAACCCGCGGCCAACCACCTGCTCGCAAAGCAATTGGCTGCTGAATGCGCGCAGGCCCATAATGTGCGTAACGGTCTTGGCGTCCCACCCTTCGGAAAGCATCCCCACCGAAATGACGTTCTGAATCGGGCCGCCGGGCTCGCCGGCACGACCTACCGTATCGACCATCCGGCGCAATAGCTCAGCCTGTTGGTCCTTCGTCAGTTTTCGCACGGGGGCTTCCGACACCTCCTCCTCATCGGCGTTCCCGTCCTGGCCGTTGATCTCGGCGGCTTCGACCTGCGATTCGGCCTTCTCCAGGACTTTCGAGTCGATGTGCAAAGTCCGCTCGGGCGAGCGCAACTCGTCGATGCGGATGCGGCCTCGGTCAAACGCATACTTCACGCGGGCGGCGGTTTCCGTGCGGTTAGCGACGGTAATCATCACGGGGGGCGTCTTGTGACCGGCCGCTTCCCATTTCTTTGCCGTCTCCAGCCAGTCTTTCCCCAGCAGATAATATCCGTTGGTCACCAAGTCCGGCAGCGGTTCCTGCTCTTCGGCCTTGCGGTTCAGGTCGTCCTTCACGTCAGGGTCGTTGTAGATATGGTATAAACGCGATTTATAGTCCGGCCCATACTGGCCATCATCACGGACCACAACCCGTGGCGTCTTCACCAGGCCCGACTCGATCGCGTCGTTCAGCCCGAAGTCGCTGACGATCCACTCGAACAATGCCTCCTCGGAACTCTGCTTGCCTGATGGCACAAAGGGCGTGGCGCTGAAATCGTGGCAGGCCAGGATTCCGCGGGTGCGGTGGATGCGGTCGAGTGCTCCGATCCACTTGGTGGCTTCTTCGATGTCGGCCTTGCTCAGGCCCTTGACCTTGGACTCCGTAGGCACGCGCCAAGCATGGTGGGCCTCGTCGTTGATGACCAGCATGTCGCGAGCGGCGGCCAGTTCGCCCAGCACCCCGCGGACATAGGCTTCGTCGCTCTTGGCCCCGCGTTTATCGACGCTCCTCCGCTTGGCAACTTGCTCTTCGGTCTCCCAACCCAGGGCATGCCAGTTGCGCACCAGCACTCGCCCCTGACGCAGACGGTCCGCCATGCCCGGCGGCACGATGTTGAATTCGTCGTAGTAATTGCCGGGGCTGTCGGGGACGAGGACCGAAAGCCGGCTGCGCACGGTCAGCCCCGGGGCGACGACCAGCACGTTCTTGGCGAATCGGGTGTCCTGCGGATAAGTGACCTTGTTCAGCGTCTGCCAGGCGACGAGCATGGTCATGACGATCGTCTTGCCCGTGCCGGTGGCCATCTTCGAGCAGATCCGCCTGAACGGCCCGCCGTCACCGGGAATGACGATGCCCTGGCGTTGCGCGGGCGGGGCCTCGACCAGCCAAATCAGCGTTTCGATGGCTTCCAACTGGCAAAAGAAGAACCGGCGGAAATCGCGTTCCTCCAAGTCACGCCAATGTTCCAGCAACCGTTTGGTAATCCCACTCGCGCCAAGGTAGCCGCCTTCGCGCCAAGCCTTCACTCGGGGGCGAACCTGGTTCACAAGCGGCAATTCGCGGAACACGCCCGGATCATCGAACGCCTGCGAGCCGGGGGTCGCGGTGACATAGCCCGCCGGCCGCCGGCCCTCCTTGCGCGTGAAAAACCGCGTTGCCCGGTGGTAAGCCCAATAGCTCGTGGGCTCCTCATAAGGCGAGTTGATGATCAGTTGGTTGATTGCATACTGTGCCATTTGCGGCGGTTCTTGCGTAAGCGGTTGGCTTGGCGTCTACTCGATGGCAATGACCTTGAGGCTCTCAATCCCGCGGTCGTCCACGATTTTCACGGCCGCTCGGCGGTAGTCGCCTGGGGCGAAGGGCAGGGAAACGGTCCCGCGATAGGCTTCGATCAGGTCTTCGTCGATCTCGGCCTTGAGGTTTTTCGCCAGTCGTGCCCATCCGTCCTTGGGACCGGCCATGGGAAAGAACACCTGACGGGGGTAGGTGCTCCGGCCATCGTAGTCGGTGTCGAGCATCCACAGGGCAATCTTCGTCGTGTCGCCCGATTCGATGGCCCCCGTTCGCGGATTGTAGTAGTCGAACCCGTGAATCTCGACTTCGTACTTGCCCTTGTGCTCGCCCTTCTTGACCTGCCGCAGTTCCACGTCGGGCTGGCCCATCAACCAGTATGATTCATTGCTGGAACGGGCCTTTTTGAGGTCGTCGGTCAGCAGGTCCGTGTTCATCTGGACCTTCAGCAAAGTCACTCCCGGCCACTTCGTCTCGTCGATATCCTTGGCGGCTTCAGGGTCAAACTGGAACGTGGCGAAGATGATCATCGTCGGCGTGGGGCGAAGCTGCTGGGCCTCGTCCAGGGCCATTGACACCTGCCGCTGCTCCAAAGGCGCGTGCTCGGGACCAAACGACACCACAACCCTTTCGGGCTTCGACCCCTTGGTCTCGCCTTCAGACTGGAGCCATCGAGTGCCGCCCAGAGGCTCAAGCCGGGCGAATTCAATACGCTGGCCGCCCTTGGCGCGGATACCACAAGCCAGCAATTCGTCTCGCCATTGGCGTTGCCGCAATGTCTCTCCGTACCTGGCAACGGAGACGTTCTCTGTGAATTGCAGTTTCGATTGATCTTCAAGCGAACCGATGCCGGGCAATGCAGGCTGCTCCTCCAAATCCACCGGCTGCGACTCGACGACGATCTCGGTAATTGGACGAACGGCTGGCGCGGGCACTGCCTCAACGGTAAACGGCCCCGTGACGCGAACTTTTGACCGGTCCACCTCGGGCTGGTCGTACAATACCTCCTGCTCCGCAAATTTGGCTATTGCTACCGCAATCTCATCGCGAGTCATGCCCTCGCGGATTTCAGGATTGTTGGCAATCGACTTGAGCGTCAGGTGCGGAACCGTGCGGCAAACGAAACCGTTTGCGACGCCTTCGTCCGGTGACGCCAATTTGTAGTAGTCGAACACGGGTGCCATAAGGCGCTGTTTGGCCAGCGTAATGGCAACGCGAGATGTATCACACGTGATCCATCTTCGCCCCCACTGCTCTGCAACGAACGCTGTTGTGCCCGAACCGCATGTCGGATCGAGGACCAGATCGCCCGGGTCTGTCGTCATCAGCATGCACCGGGCGATGACTTTGGGATTAGTCTGAACGACGTACACTTTGTCCGTAGCGAAACCTGCAACAACGGTATCCGTCCATCCGTTATTGATCGGGAACGCGGGGAAGTCGTCTATGAAGCGAACGTAATAGAGGCCCTCCTTAGTGGCAGCAAGCCGCCCAGCCAAACGCAGACACTTGATACCCTCACGGTGAGTCTTCCACTCACCCGCTCGTGGCATGAACTCACGCCCGTCAAACTCAATCGGATAGTATCCGGTTCGCCCTTCGCGCACGCGCGGCGAAGTCAGGTTGTCCAGGCGATATGGTCGTGCGTTGGTTGGCAAAGTGGTTGGGTCTTGCCGTTCGCGCAGCGACATCTTTCGTCGCGTGCCATCGGGTAACTCGATGCTGGTGTAGTTGCCAGCGCCGACCCCGCCAATCTCCTTGTCGAGGTATAGTTGACGGTACTTGACCTGCTGCGCATTTTTCGCGTACCAGAGTATGAAATCGTTTGTCCCGGGAAGCAATCTGCCAGTTGTTGTTGTCGTCTTTGCATACGCGATAATCGCGCAGAAGTTCTGGCTGCCGAGTAACTCGTCGAGAACCGTACGGACCAAATGCACGTTTTGGTCACCTATTTGCATGAAGATGCTTCCGGTGTCAGACAAGAGTTCTCGCGCGAGCAGCACTCGATCGCGAACGCACGTCAAATAAGAATGGACTCCGACTTCCCACGCGTCGCGGAATGCGCGAATCATTTCCGGTTCCTGTGTGAGGTCGCTATCCTTGCCATCTTTCACATCGCGGTTGTTCACAAAGGGTTGAAAATTGGAACCGTACTTAATTCCATAAGGCGGATCGATGAAAACCATCTGCACCTTGCCGGCCATGCCCTCCTTTTCCAGCAGCGAGTTCATCACCATGAGCGAGTCGCCCGCGATCAGTCGGTTCGTCCATCCCTGGGCGTGCTTGTAGAACTCGATGGCTTCGCGGAGCGGCGGGTTCTCGTCGGAACCTTCAAAGAGCGAACGTTGCCGTGGGGCACCGCTATCCCCGTTCTGCTTCTGGACTGCCCGAATGATCGTCCGCGGGTCAATTCGCTCGTGAACGTGCAGACTGACCGTGGGAACCTCAAAGCTGGTGTGCTCGGCCTTGCCCGCCCAGACAAGCTGCGGATCGAGGTGCGGATCGTACTGGTAGGTCTTCTTGGGCAAGTCCGGGTCGGTGGCCGGCGTGACGAGGCCGACGGGCGGATTGTTCACGCGGGTCTTATCGGCGTGCTCGTACTGCTCGATGGGACGTTTGCCATCATCGCTCGACTTCTTGGTCATGGAAGGATTCCCTTTCTTGGCGACCGCCGCCGGCTGGGCCGCTTCGTTCTCTGCCTGTCCGCGCCTCGGGGACCGGGCCTTCGGTTGCGGTTCGCCGTCCGAATTGCCCGCCAGACGGGCGATCAGCGACTGCTTGTCCCTGCCGCCCTCGTCCAGATCGAACGCTCGGCAGAGGGCCTTCAGTTCGTCCCGGCTGAGCGATTGGAGCAGGTCGGCCGTCTTGACCGTTCGCGCGCCGGCGATCGCCTGCACGACGGTGTCCTTCGACTTGCCCGATAGCCCGGGAATCCCCAACTGGGCCGCCAATTCGGCAAGCCTCGCTCGGGTAAGCGTCGCCAATAGCTTCCGCCGCTGCACCATATATTATTGTCTGTGTCTTTCGAGTTCGGTTGTGAATTGGCCCGGCTGGGGCGGCTCGCGCACGACGCAACACCACCCGTCAGGGTTGTGCCACCGAGGGAAAGCATCGGAAAAGCGCCATTATAGAGCCCCCTCATCGGGCGTGCCAGGACGGGGCGGCAGATTCGACCAGAAGCGAATGAGTACGGGAATCGAACCGCGAGAAGAAGCGGAGGAGAGAAGAGCGGGCACGGGCACCGCTGGCTCGGAGCGGGGGACGTCTGGTCGCGGAAAGCGACGGGACGCCTGCCGCACTCGGGCGGACGGCGTGCATGCCATGCACATGCCGGCCTTCACCGGCTACAGATTACTTGGTCCGCGGCTTGGCCGTGGACGTGGGCTTGGACTGCCGGTCGTCGTTCTTGACGGCCTGGGAAGTCTTCACCGCGGCACCCGCGGGTGCCGGATGGTGCGACTTGTCGCCACCGTTTGACATACTTCTCACCTCCTTTCGTGCTTTCTGAGGGTTTCAACAGCTCGCCGGCCCTGCTGTAGTACTTGCTCAGGGCATCGCGAGCCGCAAAGAACAAAACAACGCCAACGATAACGAAGCCGAGGTCCACCGCCCCCACTCGATACGCCCGCCAGCCCACGGCAAGGAATCGCATTACATAGAAGAAAGCCAATGCCACGAGCAGGTTCGCGTGCGTTTGATAATAGCGGTAATGGATCTCGATGAGCGCCTGAAAAGCGTCGAGCCTTTCCGGTAGCGCCGCGAAGGTCCATGTTGGCGGTCGAATGCCCGTGGCGTGATGAATGGTATCGAACACCGCCCAGCGGAAAGCGCTGGCCGTCATGCCGGCCGCGAGGGAACCCACAGTCACGTAGAGCAGGCCGCCCACGGTCGGCAAGTTGTCCGGTGGCATGACGAGCCATGCCCGTATAGCCGGCGATGCATAACTTGCGCCCCATAACACCACGAATCCCGGTACGATGTAGGCCACCAAGAGCCCGAAGTTGAACGGAAGAACGTCCCGCACATTGTCTGATTTTATGCGCCAAAAATATGCGTGCAATAACCCGAGTGGGTGGCGAGTCGCAAAATCAGACTGGAGGAGGGCCGGGCAGGAGCCAGATCCGGCCCGATTCGCCGCTCTTCTTGTCCTCGAAGAAAAAACGCACGTTGCGGTCGCGGGCCTTCAAGAGGGAAAGGTACACCTCGACGGCATCGCGGATGACCTCGGCCACGGACCCTTTGTCCAGGCTGCGCTGGACTCGTTCCAGTTCGTCGAGCGTTTCCTTCGTGAGCCAAAGGGTGAAACGCGTACGGTCCTGTTGCATGGTCTTTCGCGGGCTCATATTTGGGTCCGATTTGGGTTCGATTTGGGTTTTAGGAATACATTACTGCGACGACGATCATTCGATGTAAACCGTTTATATGAAATCAGTTATGAGCGAACGAACACCTTGGCTTGTATCGGTGACCCGGCCTGGAATTGGGTTTATTTAGGTTTTCGCAGGCGAATATGTTGCCTCCACGCCCGCATTTATCACTAATCACGGCGTTTATCCCTAATCATTGGGGATATCTTCGCGGTTTTTGGGGATATCCAACGGTCAGACCGGGAAATATTGCCTTCCCTTGCCCGTTGTTTGGGGGCATAAACCGAACCACTTGCTTCGACGCTACGGTGGTCGGGAAATCGCCCTCGGCCAGGAGTTCACAGTCGTCCGGAATCATGGCGGAGCGGGTTGTTCCTCGGCATTTTCCAGACGAGTCAGGCCCGCCGCAGTGGTCCGGTAGCTGTAGGCGGCTCGTGGGTTTGTCGGGGATAGTTTGCTCCAACCAGGCGGTTTCGAGCAGCGGCCGAAGGTAATTGTCCAAGCCAAAGTCTACGGGCCGTTGGCCGACTGCGTCTTCCAGTCGGTCAAAAATGTCCGGCGAGAGAATGCCGCCCTCAATCGGGATGCTGGGGTAATTCATGGCGTGCGTTTTCTTGGGAGCAAACGGTATTTTTGAAGGCGGCTGTTTGGCTTTTCGGGAATGGTTTGTTCGATCAGACCGGCGGCGAGAAGATCGGAGAGTGCTTGTTTAGCTGCACCCGAGATCACCTTGTGTCCGAGGGTTTTAGAAATCTCGGACCGTCCCAAAGGCGTCTGGCTGATCGCCACCAAGATTCGGTGTTGAATCGATTTGGCGTCCCACTCTGGCTTCCACTCCGGCCGCGATCGCCATTCATATTCTGACTCTGGCCTCGACTCTGGCCTCGACTCTGGCCTTGCTTTGTCCACTGGCAACGCGACTTGCTGAGCGGCGGGCTGGACGGGCAGGCGAACCATGAAGTAGCTGTGGTCATCGTCGAATTCAAATTCGGCTGGCGGCGAGCCGTTTTCCCGCATGGCTCGATTGATCTTGGGGATGCCTGTCGAGCGGCCCTCGGTGAATTCCAATTCCTTGAGAAACTCGCCGATGCGCCGGTTGCGATAACGGCGCGGCATGGCCTTGCCGGCACGGAGTTGCTCAAGCCGGACGGAACGGTCGGGGCCGGGATAGCTGAGCACGACCAGTTCTTCCCGCGAGATGCGAACCTCGACCGGCTCGCGCACGTCATAGCCACGGTGATAGATGGCGTTAACGACGGCCTCTTCGATGGCGGGATAGGGAAAGTTCTCGACCCGCGTGGCTTCGGCCCGGTCGTGGTGCTTGATGACGGTCTCACTGATGTAATTGCGGCGGATGTAGTCGAGCGCCTCGCGGAGCATGCGCTGCAACGGGCCGCGAAATTCTTTTTCGGTGAACTTGTCGCCGCCCGCACCGTCCGGAAACCAGACCACATCGATCTGCGTAACGGGAAAGAAGCGGTACGGATCGGGATTGAAAAACAAAAGCCCGACATTGAGCGGGAACGGAGCTTCGGCCGAACCGCCGATCACGTTCATCTGCCGGCCGAGTTCCACCAGGGGGAGCGTGTCGGCCTGCGCGGCGAGATCGCTGTCAACTTCTTTAAGGAACTCTCGCATCAAGTCGCGGGAGAGGTCTTCCACTTTCGCTCGTTGGTTCAGGCGATCGTCGAACGGCACAGTGGCGGCAAGGGACAGCAGTTCGGTTTCATCCGCTCCCTTGGCTCGGACGGTGCTCGACCCTTTGCGAATGAAGTAGCCGTAATCCCTTTGATCTTTGCCCAAGCCGAGCTTGGCTTTGTAGGGCCTGGTCTGACCGCCAGGCGCCGAGATCACGAGAACCGTTCGGCCATCGACTTCGTAGGGGGCGGTAATTGGATGATAGGACGGTTGGATCGCGCTGTGTCCGAAGTTAAGGATCTCTTTCTGGATCGCATCCAACTGGCTCGGCGGCAACCCGACTGGCGGCAGCACGGGCTGACCATCTTTCTCGGCGACGCCCACTACAACGTAGCCGCCACCCAAATTGTGGAAATCATTCGCGAACGCGCAGAGAGTGTGGAGCGTATCGAGCGGATTCCAGCCTTGCTTGAATTCGAGACGCTCCCACTCCACGGCCTTGCCATGCAGAAGATCGTTGATGTTGATGGGCAGGGGCATGAAGGGAAACTCCTTTGTGTTGCTCGGCATTCGGCAGCAAAACGTAAACGCCGAGGAGGTCCGTCGGCAGCACCGGGTACTGGTCGCCGATTTCTATCCCGTACTCCAACATCGATCCTCGCCCAGGGCAGCCGAGAATTAGCCCGCTGGTTTCGACCGGATGTACCTTTGCCGCACAATTCCGGCGAATTTGCTCTGGCTCGGTTCGATCACGGGGCTACTTTCGGGGGCCGCGAGGGAGAACGTACTTGGGGAAACCTTGATTCTACTTGTGCGGAAACCCGTCCGCAACCAAGCCAGAGATTCCAACTATTTCTGCACCATAGGGTTTCGCCCGCCTTTCGCGGCGTCTCGCAAATACGAAGGACTTGTCCGGGGACTTGTCCGGTTACTAGCTCCCCAGGCTCACCCTCTGAAGATCTCACTTCGCCACTGACAACCGATGACAACCGTGCTAAAGGATCGCGGATTACCGGTCAGAATACTATGGCTCCGTGAAACGCCCAAAGGTCCAGGTTCACCGGGAAAAGCCCCTGGCGCGAAGCCAGGGGCGGCCGCAACGCGTACGCTGCGGGCTCTCTGTGACCGAGAGGCTCATGGGGTGATTCTCGGAACGACGGTCAATGGTGCTGGGCCGGCTAGCTGAGCATCATGAGTTCCCAGGACAGGTGAAGCTCCTTGCGGAGTTGGGAGATGCGGCCGTCGCTGAGTTCGTACTTGCGGGCCACGTCGCTAGTCCTGTGCCCCCGCGCCAGATCGAGGGCAACCTTGCGGTCGCGACGGGGCAGGGTCTTGAGCCAGGCGGCGAAGTCGAGGCGGACACGGGCGACATCAGCAGGCGTCGCGTTCCTGTCCTCCACGATAACCTCCAGCCAACCTTCTTCCCTGTCCCACCTGTCGAGGCGTTCGAGCACCACGTGCTTCAACCGCTGGCAGTAGGCAGACGAAACATCCTTGACGTTCAGTTTCCCGCCGACCTTACGGCCGTCGCGAATCTGACGGGCGGCGTACTTCGCCAATGGCGTGGGGTACGCCTTCTCAACTTCTCCCCGCTCGTGGAGCCCGACGTAGGCGGCCATAGCATTACAGACGCCTTCCTGTACGGCTTCGGAACGAGCTTCGGGGTCAAGGTGGCGGAATTCCACCTTGAGGTGGCGGCGGATGGCTGGCAGCATCGCGAGGAAACCCGCGTGCCATGCGGCCATCCGCTGCTTTTTCGTTGCAGAGACCATGTGAACCTCCTGTGGTTTGACAGAGCATTGATACTGGCACCATGCCAATACCGGTTGCGACGGTAGCGCAACCAATGTGGTCATGCCCGGTCTTGGAATCACGTGAGGAGGCGCCGCCGAAGATGGCGGCCGATCATGGAATAGAGCGATGGGGCGCTGACCGGCGGTCAGCGGAAAAGTTGCTTCTGGGGATTCTCTTTGGGCTCCTCCGGTTCAGCCGTTGTATTCTCCTGGGCTTGGCATTCCGGACAGATGCCGAGGTAGTTCCAGCCGGCCCCGTTGTCGCGGCAGAGATCTGTCCAGCCTTGCTGCAACGCGGCGGCCAGGGACTCGGGAGAATCAGCGTCACAGTGGGCACAAGCGATCGTCTCGGGAATCTGGTCGGCCCGGGTGTTCGCCTCGATCCGGCGTAGGCCAAGCGCTGACGTCACCCCTTCCGCCTTTGCCTGCGCAATTTGCTGAGTCGTCAGTCCCATCTCGCGGCCCGTGGACTCCAGGTCTTTGATGCGTTCCTGTTCCGCCAAACGCTCTTGCTCGACCTCATCCCGCTGGCAGTTGGCGCAAATCCCAAGGTAATCCCAGCCTTCGGCTGGATCATGCTGAAGCGAAGTCCAGCCCGCCTTGATGGCTTCGGCAACGGAAGGATAGAACGCATCGCAGTGGATGCAGCACGTCACTTCGTTGCTTTCTTCCGTTCGTTTCTCGATGATTCCCGCAATGACGTCGTGAAGTTCCTCTCGATTTCGCCATACATGATCGAGAAGAATGTAAAGTTCCTCCACGGAATCGCGCACGGCCTTGAGTTCACCGACGAGTTCGTCCGGAGAGGTTTCGATGGTGTGGGCCAGTTGGTCAGCGCCCATGGCAGGAAGTGGAATCGGTTTGCAGAACTTGCAGTGCCTCTCGGATCGCCTCGCGTGTTTGGTCCTCCATGTCGTCCATATTCAGTTCCGTCACGTCGAGCAGTTGCCGAAGACAGGCATCGAGTCGTTGCTCGCGAGAAGCGAAGGCGGGCGGGCGTTTAGGGTCATTTGTCATGCAACGCCTTGGAAGAGAAGCACATGATTCCTTCGGATTTCATCGATTTCGTCTCTCACCTGGTAGTCGGGATACCAATACACGCGGCCTGCCTGGGTGACGCTCCCCTGGTCGTCGCGGCTGATCTCGTCCGAAAGTATGGGGGCGGCCGTCAATGCCCCGATGTCTTCGGGCGAAACTATTTCCCAGCCGCAGCAGAGATGATCTTCCAGCAGAGCATACAGAGCGGCGTTGATGCCGAAGTCGTCTCTCTGTTCCCGAATTTCCGAGAAGTGCCGGCGGCCGTTTCGATTGAGCAAGATCTCCAGATCACCACCCGCGGTCTTGCGGAGATCCACGTAGACGCCGTGTTCGACAGGAGGGCGTGCCTCGTTTGTTGATCGGTCAGATGAAGGCATGGCCGACGATCGTACCATACGTGTCCAAAGGGGACCGCAAGATAAACGCCGGGATCGGAACGCGCAACGCAAGAGTTGGCAGGACACGTGGAATGGGGATATGAAGAGGGGATGAACCAGTGGGATCGCTTGCTCGCGAAAGACACACTCCTCGTAGTCAAGAAGGCACGTCCGAAGAAAGACCATCCTCATTCGCCGGAAACGGAAGCCAAACTTATCGAAGGCGTTCAGAGGATAACGAAAGACATGCTCGCGGACTTGAAGCGGAGCCATCCTCCCGACCTGTGGCCCAAGCTGGCAGAGCAGTGCAAGGCAATCGAGGAGAAGCGGATCGCTCAGGTCCGATTGTTCTTCATCCACAAGAGAGGGGGCTGCCCGTACTGACGATTTGCCGGAACTGTACGTGCGGACACGGTTACGTGACGAAGTGACCGATGCGAGTCATCCCGTTTCGCCCGGCTGTCCGATCGTCGAACCGTCGTCGGCGACTGGCTCCTCTGGAATGCCGAGTCCCAGAACAGGGTCTTTCTCGGCCGGGCACGCGATGAATGCCTCCGGACAACACGGCCGGAGAATCATAAGGATCTGCTCGCGCTCCTCCGCCGTGATCTGGCTCAGGCCGGCTCGGTACATCGCGACATGCACCTGCCGGATTGCCTCTTTCCTTCTCGCCTCAGCGTCGTCACACCCGGCCGTGATTCGGGCGTTGTGGAGCATCGTCTCCACGTCGTTGTGCCGCAGGATTTCATGCAGGCTGACGGGCAATGTTCAAGGGTGGAAAAGGTCGGTCACCGGTACAGTGAGAGCTTGGGCGAGGCGATAGGCGAGGAGAATCGACGGCAGCGAACGATTCCCTTCGACGTTCACGATGGTCTGACGGCCCACACCCACGAGGGTCGCGAGTTCCTGCTGCGTCATGCCTCGCTGCAACCGACATTGCCGGAGGTTGTTGCACAGGTGGGCCGTTCGGGGACTTGCCCGCGGCATAGGGCGGAAAGTATAGAAGTGCTACGAGACTTTCGCCACTGTGTTGGACGCCGCCCCGGTTCGGCCACACCTGGACCGCTGGGATGGGCCATGCGGGAAGGGAGGGCAATCCTCGTGTCATGGCTGGGGGGGCGGAGTATAGGTTGTCGAGTATCCGGGATTCGTGTCGGGCCGCAGGCGATTTGGATACTGGATGTCGGTCTTTACGTCGAATTCAGCACGGTGGAACAAGCCAAATACGGCGTAGGGACGGTGAATGTGCGAAAGAAGAATCGCTGTTTGGTCTTCGTTGCCCTTCTCGTCTAAGGAGCCTCGCGTGATGAGCGACACGCTGCCGGTTCGCCCGAAGCCAAGAAAGATGTCCGTCAGGCTGATGTCCACGGAGGCATTTGCAATCTGGTCGAAATCGACCATCACAACATCGTGCTCGATGACGCCGTGCTGAGAAACCACCCGTTTGGTAGTAATGACGTACGAAAGACGTAGGTAAGCGAGCAGCCGCCACAACGGATATACCACGGCCAACAAGAAACCGGCCAAGAAAAACGGCGATAGAAACAGGAATGCGGCAATAGGATCGGTGTGCTGTCCCGTTGGTTGGCCGGCCAGGAAGTTCGCGGCAATCGCCAAGACGCCGATACCGAACACAAAGCTCAAGAGTCCGCCGGCAAAGAACGGCAGCAACGCAGGCTTGCCCTGCCAGAGGATCGTCTCGTCGCCGTCCATAATCGTGTCGATGTCTCCCATACGGGTTGAAGACCATGCGCAACCTACGTGCCGAGCCCGCACTCGTCAAAGAGTTGCGCGAGTAGACCACAAGTAGGTTTCAAGTGGCGGATGCAAGGGCAGCCCGGATTTCGCGTTCCACTTGGCTCGCCGGCCGTGCGTACCTGTGCCGCGACGTGCGGCGGATGACCGCGGAGCGCTCGAACACGCCTTTCATGCCCGGTGGGCCGATTGTCTCCATGCTGAACGGCCGGCTGGGCATGCCGTCGATAAGCAGACGCGCGTAGGCGGTGAACCGCGGCAGTGCGAGGAGGTCTTGGGGCGTCACGCCGCCCCCCAACTGGTCAGCCAGGGCCTCGGCATCCGACGCGCCGACCTGGAACACCAGCAGGCTGCCCACGTTGCCGAAGACGGCTGCGGCGGTTGCCTCGTCCATTTGTGCGAGGTACTGGTTGGCGATCGTGAGGCACAAGCGATACTTGCGGGCCTCGCTGAGGATCGTCGCAAAGGATTCCGTGGCGAAGTTCTGGAACTCGTCAACGTAGAGAGAAAAGTCCTGTCGCTGGTGCTCCGGTGTATCGGCTCGACTCATGGCGGCCAATTGGATGCCGGTAACGAGAAGCGAGCCCAACAGACTCGATCCGTCCTCGCCGATCATGCCCTTGCTGAGATTGGCGATGAGGACGAGGCCTTCGTCCAGGACGCGGCGGAGGTCGATGCCTCGCCGGGATTGGCCGACAATCGCCCGGAGAATCGGGTGGCTGAGGAACTGGCCGACCTTGTTCTGGATGGGTGCAATGGCCTCGGCCCGGTACTGCGGTTTCCAATGGGCAAACTCGCCTTCCCAGAAGCTTTTGACGATTGGGTCGGAGATCCTGCCCGTGAGCATTTTTCGATAGGACGTGTCAGCGAGAAGCCGTTGGAGCGAGAGAAGGGACGTGCCGGGCGTTTCGACAAGTGCGAGCAGCGCGTTGCGAAGGATGTGCTCCATGCGTGGGCCCCAACTGTCACCGTAGAGCTTCTTGAACGCCGAGACGACGCCGGAGGCGACCAGTGGGCGTTGTGCCGGGTGCGGGCAAGCCAGCGGGTTGAACGCGAGCGGAAACTCGCGGTCGCTGGCGTCGAACAGGACAACATCGTTCGTGCGGTGTGGTGGGACTGTATCGAGGATCGCTTGGGAGAGGTCCCCGTGGGGGTCGATGAGTGCCAGGCCTCGGCCGGCGCGGATGTCGGAAACGACAAGCTGGTGAAGGAGCGTGGTTTTTCCCATGCCCGTCTTGCCGATGATCGCCAAGTGCCGGCGGCGGTCGTCGGCACGGATACCGAAAGTGTCCCGCCGTTGGCGAAATCTCAGGCGGCCGAGTGTGGCGATGGCCGGTTCCTTGCCCACGACGGGCACGTTGACCGGTGGCTCCAACTCGCGGCTCTCGGTGATTCGCATGGCTGGGGCGCGAACGGTGGCCGTAGCCGGGTGCCACAACGTGGCGAGTTCTTCGCACGACAAAAGAAACCCACGGCCTCGGATCGTCTTGGATGAAACGGCCGAAACGTGGAACTTGGCCATGCGTGGCACGGTAAACTGGCCGAACGCCCCTGCCATCTGGTGAAGGATGGCCTGCGCCCGCGTGGCGTCTTTCGACAGGGCTGCTACGGACAATCTGATATGGGTCTCAAAGACGTGTCGGCCCAGTTTGTCGGCCGCGGCCTGAAGATCCTCTTCTCGATCATGGGCTCGTGCCGACGAGGCGGCAAGGCTCGGTGTGCCAGGCGAATGTCTTGAAGGGCGTGTCAGTAGTGCAAGAATCGTGGCGAAACCGCGAGACCTTGATTTGTGGCTGGTGACGGCTGTTGCGTACCAGCGGGCCAGCAGACGGTGATTGCGGAAGAAGGGACTTGCCAAACGGCGAACCGCCTTGCGGGCCTGGTTAACGCGGCGGTTGTTCGCCGGTCGCGTCGTTATCACAATGGTCGTTTGGAAGCGCGCGGAATCAGCGGCGTTCAGTGCCGCGAAGATTCCCGTAAGCGGGTCGGAGACATTGCGATTGAGCGGGTCATCGAATTGGGCGTAGCGGCGAATGGGAAAGAGATCGGGGTGGAGTCGCAGTTCGATGCTCCATTCTCGCGACTCTGGCGGCTTCGCAGGGTCTTCCGTGACCCGCTCGACGGTGGCCGCCGGATAGTGGGCCGCGAGTTGCGACGTTACAGTGGCTGCCAACTCCGTCGAAAATCGGCAACGGAGGGCGACGGTCCCCCGATGGACGCCGAAACCGAATTCTATCGGCAGCCGCTTGGTGTTGGCTTGGTGAATTGTCGCCAGCGCTTGCTCCATGTACTGCGGCCCGCGGTCGTTGTCGGCAGGGACAGAGAGACTGACTTGCACGAGATTGAGCATAACAGACTCGCAAGGGACACGGGGAAACATCGCCACTTGCCTCGTTGCTCAGACATATTGACCACTTGTGGTGCGCGGCGAGGGATTACTGGTTGGCAAGTGCTGATTCGTCGGCGTCGATCATGATGCCGGGCGGCTCGCCATCGGGCATGAGTTCGTCGCGTGCGAAGAGGACGTAGCCGCACGACTCGCAGGCGACCGAAAGATCACCGATTTCCCCGAACCACCTGAGCTTCGGCCGATCGCAGCAGTAGAGCAGTTCTTCATGGGCCTCATAGGCAGCAAGGCGTTGCTCCTCTGCCGCCGATGTTGCATGGCTTACCGAAGGCGCCTCGCCTGGGTCGGGCGGTGTGGAGTTTTCGGGCTGGTCATTGAAAGCAGTGGGCGATCGAGAGGGGACGGGTGGCGTTGTCTTGAACACGATAGACACGGGTTCCTCGGTCGGACTTGGCGGCGGCCCCAAGATTTGGCGGGCAACACGACGAACCCCCTCCTTCAACCGGGCGAATGTTCGCGTGACGACGACTGTGTCCATCAGTTCTTCGGTGGCAGCGGCCATGGTTTCATGGCCGTACGTGTCGTCGAGCGAAGCGAGTTGCGGTTTGATTTCATCCAAAGGCATGTCACGGTAACCCAGAAGTTGCACAAGTGCGGTCATGTGCGGACGGAAGTAAAGCCGGATGTAAAGCGGCTGCTTTCCGCTCCCAGCTTTCTTCCTTGGCAGGGAAGATTGCGGTGACGATTCCGCGGAGTTCATCCGTCTGTAGCCTGTGCTTGAGTCATTACTGGGTCAAGTAGATGCGATGGAGCCATTTCCAAGCATCCTTTGGGCGTTGAGATGAATCAATGCCGATGCTTTCACCGCTGGCCGCCAGCATGGACGCCAAGAAAACCCGCCCGGGACGTGCGTTGATCCGGGGCGGGTTCTGCCGGGGCCTTGATGCCACGGGCCGTGGCCCAATCCGGGAAGCGGTCGGCACCTGAAGGGCCGAAATCCACGAGCGCCTGCCGGGGTTCATCGCAAACCCCGACTGAGCGTTGATCCCGAGGGCTTACGATGACGGAGAGGGGAGGATGCGCAGTGGCGATCCTCGCGGTCGCGACGAGGCCGCCCGGCAAGTAAAGAAGACTACCAGCAAGGCATTGTGCTGCAACAACTTATCTTTGGGCCGAGCGGGAGAGGGCGCCCCCGGGCGGCGGCAGTTGTGCCACCAGTGGGATCGAATTGCCGCGGTGGTCGCGAAAGCAGGGATGGTAAAGTGCGTCCGGTTGCGCGAGGTAATCGGGCAGGGTAACGGCGTAGAAGAGTGTACGTTGGGAGTTGGTGGTGTTCTGGGCAGCCAGCGTAAGGATCGACTGGAGACGGTCTGAGCAGCGAGTCGTGACGACCAGGACGCGGAAACGATCGGGATAGTTGCGGTCCTGGAGAAGGTTGTAAAGTTGGATCTTCTGCTGCCACGCATCGGTGTCCTTGTCCGACCGGATGCGCTCGGTGCCCCCATCAAGCTCGACGAGGAAGTTGAGCTGGTGGCCGCTGGGCGTGTGCAATTCAAAGGCACAATCTGGACGAAGAAGAACATCGGCACCGACGCGAAGTTGAAGCGTGTTCTCGCGGTAGAAATGTGCCAGGCGGATGGCCCGCCTGCGAGCGGCGACAAGGGTATGGACGATGAAGTCGGCCAGACAGTGCGTGTGGTGATGGTGCCCAATGGATACTTCGGAGAAGTGTCGTTTGGTGGGCGGAACGGCATGCTCGCCGTGGAGGAGCCGAAAACCGAGAGGCGTCAGCCGGAAGTAGTCCGGAGGACTGCCCCGGTTGGCAATGGCGTAGGGCCAGGAGCGTACCCAGTCGGCCTCGCGGAGCTTGTGCAGGCGGTCCTGGACACCGCGGGCACTCGTGAATGGCTGCCCTGAGAAGGCCTGGCTGAGCTTGAGGATCTGGACGACTGTCAGCGGGCAGCGGTCCAAGGCCAGCAGGATTTCCTCATCGCGGTCGGTGAGATGCCGGGGTGTGGGAGAAGTTGCCATGGGTGGCCGGTGAAGGTAGCATCGGCCGCGCATTGGTACAGTATCTTGCACTTGCATGAAGCCAGAAACGTGTCGTTACGTGGATGTCGAGGCTCTTATGACCCAGGTGACCCTGGAGCAGGTAGCGTCCTACTATGGCGTTGTCTTGCCGGAAGTAGTCCAGCGAGTTGGAAATGAAGTCCGCATGCGCTGCTTCCTCAATTGCGGCCGAAAGGAGGAGACCGGGCAGCGGGCGTTGGCAATCCAGGCAGATCACAAGGCGAAGATCTGGCGGTGCTTTGAGTCCGGTTGTGGCCGCGGTGGAAACCTCGTGTCGCTGTGCGACTTGATGAAGCCGGGAGAGCATGCCGAAGGAAAGCCCCGCGGCGAGCGATTCAAGGCGATCCTCCGCGACCTGCAAGCGATGGCAGTGGGCGTAGTACCGGCGGAATCGCCGGCAACTTCGGTTGAACCGGCGCCGCCAGCGTCCAAGCCGCGGCCACGGCCGGGCAACATCCCGCTGGCGCAATCCGAGAACGAACGAGCCCGGGGCCTAGTAAACCTCGATGCAAAGTTCGTCGTCGATCCAGCGGCTATGAGTCCGAAGGCGGCCTCATACTTCCGCCACCGCCTCTTCCTCACGCCGGAGACATGCCAGAAGTGGCGGATGGGTTATCTACCACGGGACGCCGGTGGCGACCGTTCCGGCGGCACGATGCGAGGGAAAATCGTCTACCCGATACTTTCGGACAACGGCGAAGTGCTGACGTGGTTCGGCCGCGATCCGGAGTACGAGGGGAAGCGTCATGAATGGATCGTCAGCGGCAAGCAGGGGAACGAGCCCGAAAAGTACCATTTTGTGAGTGGTTTTCAGCGGGGCCTGGAGCTATTCGGGCAGCACCGGCTACGGGATGAAGAGTTCCGGCAGCCAGCGAGGGAAACGGGCCTGCTCGTGGTATCTGGCCCCAACGACGTGATTGCCTTGGAAGCCGTCGGTGCCCCGGCGGTCGGCCTGTGCGCGACGGCCGTCACCACCGAACAGACGGAGAAACTCGCCTCGTTTTCGCGGGAGACGGGAAGCGTCGTAACGGTCATGTTCGACTGTACGGAGGAAGGGGAGTTGGCGGCACGGGTCGTCGTGGTAGATCTTGCGCAGCGTTGTCCAGTCCGGCTGGCATGGTCGCAAGCAATGCACGGAGGGGCATTCAAGGGGAGAAAACTGGATTCGCTGAGCGGAGAGGAGTGGGAACGACTGCGATCATTTCTCGTTGGACCCCGCGGGTTGGAGACGAGGCGGTAGCGGATGTCGCGTACAAGATCAAAGAGATTCTAAAGCTGTCATCCGCAGAACTGCGATGGTTCGCCAATCGCACTACTTTCTTCTCTTCGTGGGCCGATTTCCGAATGCCCCTCGGATGAACCAGCCTTTCTGCGGTTCGTCGTCGGCATAACTCCAGACTGCCCGTCCTGCCAGATGTTCAATTTGTCGCAAGAGAGCGGTGTGCTCAAGCTCACTCAATTCGTCTCTTCCCGTTATTATCACTTCAATACCGTCGTTGTGATGAATGAGCACGAGGGTTCCAATCTCGTAATAGACCTCCTCCCGTTCATCAAAACGTAGGGGTTTGCCAAATCGTTGCTTTCCATCGGGGAAATCGGACGGGTCGCCGCAGATAGAAAAGACCTCAGTAGAACCGGTTCTTTGACGGTAAAAAATGAACATCGCAGTTCTCAGTTTCTGGATGGGTCAGGGCCTTCGAGAGATTGCTCGACGATGCGGACGAGGAGCCGTGCGAGAGCCACATAGGGATCGAGGGCAGTTTCTTGTGCTGCCTTCGTAAAGACATCCCACTTCTTCTCTCGGATTTCACGAATAACCTCGGCAAACTCAGTCGCAAGGCAGTCTCTGTTTGGAAAATCCATGATGAATTGGCACCGATTGTATTCCGTCCCCTGCCGGAAAAGGTCATTCTATCACGCGGTGGCCCCGCCTTCCAGACGGTACTCAGCGGCCAATAGGGAGTTTCTGGCAGGGGTCGAAGTCCGGTTCGTGCGGTTGCCGGTCATCATTCGAGTGCCGGAAAGTGGCGATTTGTCGATGTGTTGAGACGAAGCGAAGTGCCAACAACGCGATTCGATAGCCGCCGAAACGTGGCGGAATAGTGACCGGCCGCCCGCCGGTGTCGGCGGGCGGAGAGGTGTGGAGGTGTCTTGTACGGCCTATCGGCCGGAGGCGCACCCGCTCCGCGGCCAATCCCGGCGTGGCCGGGCGGTGTGCGGGACCGCACGAGCGGCTTTGAAGTCCCAGAGAAATCGCAGAGGGACTCGCGGTCATGCCGCAGAGGACTTTGCAGCCCGCGAGTGCGGTCCCCTCGCAGAGGCGAGTATTGTCTGCCGCAAGCCGCCAAAGCGTCGGCTCCGTCCGCGCGCGGCTTTGCGGCAGACCTCGGATGTGTACGCGGGGGCAAACGCGGACTTGCACGCAATCACATTTTGAGGCATGGCGGCAATCGGAATCGGCGATACCGGGGATGCACATTCTCTTGCGATCGCCTCATTCCGGCGACTTCTCCGCCTGGCCTTGGGCAAGTTCCATAATGCAGTACCGCTCGAACATGCCTGGCAACCGGGCGACGTGCGGCCACTTCGCTCGCACTTTTTCTTCGGTCCGCTGGCGATCTTCGCCGGGCAGGGCTTCCCAGACCGGTCGCCACTGTGCAACCAACCTCCGTTGCTCGTCCCGAGATCGTTCCGTCTGCTTCTGCTCGATCTGCTCCTGACGATGGCGGTCTTTCTCGTGCTGAAGTGCCTCCTGTTTTCGCTCGTGATTAGCGTTGACCTCGGGGAGGTAACGAGCAATCGCGCCGAACGTCTTGGCGTTGGGCCAGTCGTCCCTGAGTTGCTTCACGACCAGCGGCAAGAGGCCGTGTAGTTTGGTGCGGCCATACCGCTCGATCAACTCCCTGGCAAGAACAAGTTCCTTGGGACTTGGCTTCACGAACGTGTCGCCTGACCAGAGCTGATAGAATTGTCGAACCAGTTGGTTTTCGACAGGGCGGGCGTTCCGCAATTCCCGCACTTGCACCGTGCCCAGCGATTCTTCGGCCGGCAGAACTGAGTCTTTGCCGCTTGGTCGCCGGCCGGAACGCAGTAGAGGTCCGCGCGAAAACTGGAGTTGGATCGTGCCCTTGGCATTCTCGTCCCAACTTGCGGCGGAAATGACGTTGGCATCTTGTAGAAGAAGGATGGCCGGATCAAGCTGTCGACGGGCATCGGACAAATAGCGTTCGCTGCGGACTGGCAACAGCTTGGCCAGGTTGGGGTAATTGACGCGGAAAACCGGCGCCCCGGAGTACAGATTCAAGAGGAGAATCTCATACAAGCGGCTCGCCGTAGGGCTGCGGGCCTCCAATGATTTCCACAGATCATAGTCGATGGGGGCCGAGTAAAGGGCATTGAGGTTCTCGATGTACCAGTCGGCGAACCAGACGGCGTTCGTGTCGGCAATGGTGCCGTCGTCGCGAGGCTCATTGGAGAAGGCGTAGTCGCTGTAGAGATGGTGGCCGCGCTCATGGAACGGCAAGGGCTGTCCCTCCGATCGGCTGAAAAACGCATATCGGCTGTGGATCACAATGCCGTGCGTGGAACGAATCGCCGTCTTGATCTCCTTGAGGGTCTTGTGGCCACCGTAGGCGATACCCATCCGCCGGCATAGATCGCGCCATGTCCAGGTAATGGGGTTGGCAAGCGGAAAACCGCGTTCGGTGGCGATGCTCAGCAGGGCGAAGTGGACTTTTCGGGAGAGGGGGCCGGGGTAGAACGAGTCCGTGTTGCGGCTGATGCGGAGGATGTATTCATGCACGCCGCCGTCTCGTCGGAGCCGGCCGCGGCACTCTATACCGTCGAGCGTGGAAAGACCTTTGGTGTGGAGCGCGAAAAGCGGCAACCGCAGCAGGTTGACTTCGGCCTTCAAGGACCGCGACGGGACTGCCCCACTGGTTAGCCCCAACGAAGGGTCGTCGAGGGACTCCGCTGGTTCGTCGAGATTCGTTTGCACACACAGCATCGCCCTGCATGGTACGATGGCTCGCCAGGACAAGTCAAAAGCGGAAGTGTGTTAAAGGTCATAGAAGGTTATAAAGGTTGTCAGCGAAAAAAGCGGCGGTTTCACGGCTTCGGCAAGCCAAAGTGCCTCGAAAAGTCTCGGTTCCAACCTCCCACTTTCTCGGTTTCAACCTCCCAATCTCTCGGTTTCAACCTCCCGGTTTCTCGGGTTCATCCTCCCACTGCCTCGTTTCCAACCTCCCACGATCCATCTGGCTGCCTTGCCGTCTTCGTGCCGAGAGTTTTCCCCGGGAAAAATCTGCCCGGCGCAGGTTGATTTCCGTTCGGAGCAGGGCTGAACGGGTCGTGCCTATTTCTCTGGAAACTCCGCCCCGCTGATTTCGCGACGGGCCTCGCGGAGCATTGCCAGGAGGGTCTCGTCGTTGAAATGCGGGTCGGCCGGCGTGAGTTGCACCATGCCGAACTTGGTGGCAATGCGGACGTGCTTCCGCGGTCGCCCGGCGGGGCGGACTTCTTCGCGGCGGGCCGGTTCCAGGCCGGCACGCACCAGCCGCTCGGTTTCCAGCGCAGTAAGTTGCTCGCGCTCGATGCGGCCGGCCAGCCGCTTTTGTTCGTTGGGCGGCAACTGGGAGAGCGTGTAGAGATGGCGCTTGGTGAGCGAGGCATTGCCCATTTCGCGGACACGCTCTTGCACCTCCGGCACAACCTTCTCGACTAAGGCGATGAGTTTCCCGACTTCGCCGATTGACTTCCCGGTCAGTCGGGCGATGTCGGCCAGCGTCATACTGAAATCATTTTTGAGGCGGACCAGGGCGTCGGCCGTCTCGTAGGGGCGCAGTTCGGCCCGCTGCCAGTTGTGGACGATCTGGTCGATGAGCGTGTCGCGGGAATCGGATTCCGCCAAAAGACAGGGAACTTCCGGGAGGCGGGCTATGCCGGCGGCACGATAGCGCCGCTCGCCGTCAATGATGCGGTACTTTTGGGCCTCCGGCTCCCAACGCACGGTAAGCGGCTGCTTGACGCCCCGGGCTTGGATCGAGGCCGCCAGTTCTTCCAGGGTGTCGGCATCAAAGAAGCGGCGGGGCTGGTTGGGATCGGGCTCAATCAGTGCCAGTTCGATGCGGTAGGTGTTCCGCAACGGCACCCGGCCGTCCTGCCGGGCGGGAATCGCCGCGTCGTTATCATCCAATGACACCTGCGGCTGGAGCCGGAGTGCAACTTGCGCGGCTGCCGCCGCGGCCTCCACCGAGTTTTTCCGCAATACGGGACTCGATTTCGTCGAAAAGTTGCCGGGCGATGTCTGCTCCATGGGAACGGGGGGAATGAAGCGTAATGGGAATGCCTTCATCGACAGATCGCTCGAACTGGGCGAGGTCCGGAATGGCGGTCTCGAAAACCTCGTCGCCGAATGCCTGTCGAATTTGGGCCATGTAGGTCTGCTGGAACGCGCGGGCGCGCTTGAATTTGGAGACGACGTAACCCAACAACTGGATGCGAGGATTGTCGTGCCGCTGGACTCGCTGGACGATTGCCCGCACGCTGGCGGTGCCGCGGGCTCCCCAATCGGCCGCTTCCAAGGGAATGACGACAAAATCCGAGGCACAGAGGGCGGCATAGCTGGCGAGCGACATCCGCGGCGGACAGTCGAAGAGGATGTAGTCGTATTCCGGCAGAAGCTCGGCCACGGCATCGGCCAAAGCGGCATGGAGCCGCTGGCTTTCCCATTGTCCGGGCTGCGAAACGTCCAGTCGGGCAAAATGCCCGGTGACCGGGATAATATCGATGTTAGAGAGGGCCGTTTGCCGGACCAAATCGCGGGGCTCGGCATCGTCGGTTGGCTCGAATAGCCGCTCGACGCCGGTTGGGTTGCTATGGTCCGGAAGAAAGCTTTGGGTGATATTGGCCTGCTGATCGAGGTCTACGATCAGGCAACGCCGGCCACGCTCCTGGCAGACCGAGGCGATCAGCCAGCAAAGGTGCGTCTTGCCCACGCCGCCCTTCAAGTTGAGTGACGTAATGACGCGGGCGCGGCGGTCGGACGGGGCAGGCACGGGCTGGATGATACCATCGCGGCCCGGCAAGAGTCGAGAAAAAAGCCCCTGCCGCAAGGCAGGGGCGCGTCCGAGTCTCAGAAATACCCCGGATCATCGACTCGTTTTCCGACATGGTCGCTGAGATAGTCCCATGCCTCGGCGATCATTTGGCTTCGATGGCGATGCTGGCAATCCACGGTTCCGTCCGTCGCGCCACAAGGGCACGGACACCAGCCGAAGGTCGAGGCGAGGCCCGGAAAATCCCAGTCGCTTTGGAACAGAATGCTGTCATGGCCCCTGGCGACGAGCAGAAAGGTGCCGGCATGGCCCGCTTGCAGGCGAATCTTCATTGCACCCTCCCGCTCATCTGATGCTGGTTGCGGTCCTGGAATGGGCCGTGGAAGGCGAAGCGACGGACGGGCTTGTAGAGCCGCTTCATGCGTTCCACCTCGTCGTCAGTGTCGTCGGGTTCCACACCAATGGCGATGCGGTCCGTGGTCCAGACTTCGCGGCAGCCGGATTCCAGCAAGGCAAAGACGGCCAGTGGCACAATCATTTCTTGCGTAAGCATGATCGACGCCACGTGTGGGTCCTCATCGGACCCGCAGTTCCAGTTCTCGGACTGGATTTGGACACTCAGGCATCGTTCTACGATGCGCTTGCCCTTCTGCGTCAGATCGCAGAGGAGCCGATACATGAGGCTACACGCCTCGCCTGTGACAGTGTAGGAAGCAGACTACCCACAAAAAGACATCTTGTCATGAAGAGCCGGATCGGCCTATAGTGCCTCTTTCGGCGTTATTGGGCCTGGCACGTTGGTGCCAGCACCGTAAGGAACTGGTCCAAGGAGGAGACCGATGTCAGAACTCGGAAAGGACTTTCTACCCCCCCGTCCGTAGGTCAGCGCGTTCCGTTGCGACACCTCTGGACGGAGGCCCCGCCTCGCAATCGCCAGGCGATTCTCAGTGCGCTGGGACGGATGCTCGTCCAACAAGTGCGGCCCCCCGACGAAAGAAAGGGGGCACCGCATGAAGACGCTTGAACCGAAAACGGAGTTCGTTCCTACGTCGCGACGATCGATTCCGACGTACGTCTCCGGGAAGATTCAGAGACACCATCTCGACAAGCTGGCCGTGGTATATGTACGGCAGTCCACGCCACGTCAGGTGCTGGAGCACCACGAGTCAACTGAGCTACAGTACAAGTTGGTGGACCGCGCTGTCGCCCTCGGATGACCGCGGGATCGCGTGCTCGTGATCGACGACGACCTTGGCCAGAGCGGCACCACGGCGGAGAACCGCGTCGGCTTTCAACGCCTATTGGCCGAGATCGGTCTGAGCCATGTCGGCCTTGTGCTGGGCATAGAGATGAGCCGCCTGGCGCGGTCGTGCAAAGATTGGCACCAACTCTTGGAGTTGTGCGCGGTCTTCGGCGCGTTGCTGGCGGACCTCGATGGAGTGTACGATCCGAGCCAGTACAATGATCGCCTGCTGTTAGGACTCAAGGGGACGATGAGCGAAGCAGAGCTGCACCTCCTCAAAACTCGCCTCACGGAAGGCAAGCGGAACAAAGCCGAACGCGGCGAGTTGTTCGGCCGCCAGCCGACGGGCTATATCCGTCAGCCATCAGGAGAAGTGGTCTTCGATCCGGATGAGCAGGTCCAGTCGGCCCTCCGGCTGATCTTCGCGACATTCGACGAGCTTGGAACTGGACGGCAGGTGTTGCGCTACCTGTGTAAGAATGGGATCCGCATTCCCGTCCGCCCCGCGCATGGTCCTAACCGGGGACAGTTGGAGTGGCGTGAGCCTACCGCATCCACACTGCACCGCATCCTGCGACATCCCCAGTATGCCGGCGCCTACGTTTACGGTCGGTCTCCGACCGATCCTCGCCGCAAGATTCCCGGTCGGCCGGGCACTGGCAAGACCCGCGTTCCAATGGAACATTGGCAAGTCCTTCTCCGTGATGTCTTGCCGGCTTATATTACCTGGGAGCAATACCTCGCGAACCAAGCGCGGCTGAAGCAGAACGCCTCGCGATTCGCGACGCTGGGTGCCACCCGCGAAGGACCGTCTCTGCTGGGAGGGTTGGTGAGGTGTGGCCGATGCGGCTGGCGAATGTACGTAGGATACCGAGGCAATCCAGCGAATCCGATTTACGCCTGCTACCACGACGATCCGCTGATCGGTCACTGTCGAGGACAGAACCTCGCGGCCGTCGTCGTGGATGATCTGGTCGCTCGCCAAGTGCTCCAGGTCTTGGAACCAGCTTCGCTGGAGTTGTCGCTGCAAACGGAAGCGAATATCCAACAAGAGCAGCAGCGGCTGGAGAAACATTGGCAACAAGAGTTGGAACGCGCGCGATACGCGACGGAACGCGCCCGGCGTCAGTACGACGCGGTCGAGCCGGAAAATCGCCTTGTGGCGCGCGAACTGGAGCGGCATTGGGAACAATCGCTGTTGGCCCAGCGCAACGCCGAGGAGGAATACGAACGTTTCGAGCACACCCATCCCAAGGATCTGTCAGCCGCGGATCGCGAGCAGATCCTCGCGCTATCGTCAGACATTTCGGCGCTGTGGAACTCGCCTTCGACGACTGCTGGCGACCGCCAAGAAGTCGTCCGCCAGCTAATCGAAAAGGTCGTGGTTCATGCCCACGGAAAGACGGAGGTGGTCGACGTGACGATCCATTGGATCGGTGGCTACGCGAGCCAGCACGAGATACGTCGCTCCATCTGGCGATATGCGGACCTTCGCGATCACGAGCGGCTGATCGCGCGATTGAGGGAACTGCGGGACGCCGGGCTCACGGCGAGTCAAATCGCCGAGCGGCTTCCTGTGGAGGGATTCTACTCGCCGCAGCGCGGACACGAGTTCAATGCGAAGACCGTGCGGTCCATGCTCTCTCGCTATCGCCTTACAAGGCGTCCCTACCGAGACGCTGCCGCGGATGCCGCTCTCCACAACGCGAACGAGTGGTGGTTGGAAGAGCTGGCGTCGGAACTGAAGATATCCAGCCAGACGCTACGGGGCTGGTGTCGGAACGGCTGGGTCCATGCGCGCAAGGTTACGCTGGCTTATCGGCGGTTCGTGGTATGGGCGGACAGCCACGAGCTGGATCGTTTGCGGCGATTGCGCGACTACCAACGTCCCTCGCCCCGCGTGCCGTATCCGCGTGAATTGACAACTCCCAACCCACAAACCGATAATTAAACCTGAAGCGGCGTCACCCCGTCGACCATTGCCGTGATACGCGATGTAGTGTGACAAAGGAGGTATTGTGTCTCGACTGTCAGCAGATCAATGCCGAACTCGCGCAGGCCATCCCAATGGGAAACAGTCTTCATGGTTCTACCTCCGATGGTTGAATGAACAGAAACTCAGACGGCGAAGAACCATGCCACAGATAAGCTGTTCGCGCAAGTCGTTCTGCTGGTGGGCGTATCGAGATTGACGCGGAAAATGCGTGTGAAGCCCGGGCATTCGGTCTGGGTCCTTTTTTTTCTCTTGCCGATGGGTTGATCTTTGCGAAGCCCCAACGATTCATGAGCACCATTGGGCCTCCAGAACATGGCTTCTACGTCGATCTTCGGAAAAGCGAGAATGGCGATTTGCAGATTGCGCCCACGGAAAACGGCCGGGCCGAATTCGCCACGATCCTGGAAGAGAGGGACTCGCACGGAATTCACGCAGCTTTTTGTGCGCTCTTGGAGGATCGCTTGTGCAATGGCTGGGAAATGGTGCCGCCCGAAGACATCGGCGCATTGACCTCTGCGCCCGTTCTGTCGACGAGATTCTGCGCGACGACGAGGGGCGGATCGTCGAGGCGGGACGGGTGTACTGGTATCCCGACTATGCAGTGCGGGACGAGATCGAAGAAATCCGCACGAACATGGAGCTTGTGTTCCAGGGCGTCGAATAGTTGGCTCGCCCATTGGCTCGCTACTCTACTTGGGGTAGACTGGAGGATTGTCGGACTGCGGCCGTGACGGGTTTTTGGTGTGCGTCCGCCTTTTGCCCGAAGGGACGTTGCTGTCCGATTGTCGGCCTCGTTTGTGCGGACGTGCCACCTTTAGTATCGGGAGTCAATCGCGCCATGCAAAACATTCTTCTGGGCCAGGATCGCAAGAGCGGCCAGCCGGTTTACATGCCGATCAAGGCCCTCAAGACCCACCTACACTTGATCGGAGGCACGGGCAAGGGCAAGACCACCGCCTTGCATACGATGCTTCAGCCGCTCATGCTGGATTCCTTCGACGAGGGGTGCTTCTTCATTTTCGATCGGCTGGGCAACTTCTCGCAAGAATTGCTCATGTGGATGGCGTCGGAGTTCTGCACGGAAGATGTTCGCAGTCGTCTTCTTTACATTGAGCCGGCGCGCGAAGACGTGGTGCTGGGGTTCAACCCGCTCCTGTACAAGACGGATGGCGAAGGATTCTACAAAGTTTCTCGCGCGACCGATATCGTGCTACGCGCCTGGGAATCCGTGAACATCGAGGCCATGCCGCGGCTTGCGAGATGGACCTTCAACGCCTTCTATGCCGCGGCACAACTGGGGCTCACCATTGCCGACTGCGTGCATTTTCTCATGCCAGGCAGCCCTTACCATGCCCAGTTGCTGCAGGTGCTCCCCGAGCGACTTCGATACGAATGGGAGGAACTGGTGCAAGCGCGTTCGGGAGAGGCAATGCGAATTCTGGAATCGTCCCGCAACCGGCTCAAGCCGTATTTCGAGAGCGACGTTCTCCGCCGGATGTTCGGTGCGACCAAGAGCCGTCTCGATGTCGAGCGGTTCATGCGGGAGAAGAAAATCGTCATACTGAACCTCGCCCCCGGTAATCGCCTATCGACGCAACTGAGCGACGCCATCGGAGCGCTTATTCTCAACGAAGTGGTGGCTACCGCACGGTCGCTCCCCCGTGACGTTCGTTATCCGACATATCTTGTACTCGACGAGTTCCAGAATTTCGTTGGGCCAGACATCGAAGGGGCGTTGCCCGAAGTCCGGCAACTGGGGCTTCGGCTCCTGCTCTCCCACCAGAGTTTTTCGCAGTTGAAACGGGGCGATTATGATCTTACATCCATGATCTTCCAAGCACAGTCGCGGATGATCTTCGGAGTGCAAGGCGAGGACGCGGAACTTCTGGCCCAAGAACTGGCGTCGATCACCTTTGATCCCAAGCGGATCAAGGAGGAACTGTACTCCCGCCGCCAACTGGTTACCGGCCACGGGATCAGGGAGCTTTCATCGTGGTCGGACGCCGAGGCGCAAGCCCGGCAGTGGCATCAGGATTACGGACAGAGTTGGTCCAGAAGGGACAGTGTCGCTCGGCGCTACGATGCATTCGATCAGGGGACTTACAGCGAAGGCAGCGACCGAGGCAGCAGCCAGCGCGAGGGCGAAGGGGGAAGCACAAGCAGCACCAGGACTCATGGCGGACACCAGACCCTTGTCCCCCAGTACGAACAGTTCCTGGAACTCATGAATCGCACCTATTACAGTTGTGATGAACAGCGGAACTTGTGGGCGCAAACCATACGCAACTCGCCAACGGGCGTCGCCTATCTGCGTTTGGTGGACGACCCGCACTTGTACGAAATCAATGTGCGGCGATCGACGCCCGGTCACCTCGGTTGGGACATGGAAACTCTCGTGCGAGAATTTCCGGAAGCATTAGAAGAGACCGACCGACTTGTCGAGCAGAACTTTCAATCCGATTTGTTCGTCGCACCGGAGGTCATCGATCAAGAGACCCACGACCGATTGCACGCTTTGCTCCAACCAAAGCTGACCGTTCAAAGTACACCGGTCGAGTCTTTGCCGGTGGTGCCGGAGAAGGAAGGAGAACCCGTTCGCAAAGTCGATCCGTTTTGCTGATGTTCGCGCTCAATCTCATCTGCGAGATCGCGGGGCAACATGCCGCCGGCCGCCTTGAGTCGTTCCAGGCCCAAGCGGAACTCATCGCGATGGACTGGCCAAACGCCGATCAGATTCCGGTAACGGTTTGCCATCTGTTTTCGGATCGCCGTACAGTCTTCTTCTTCGGCAAGAAGTGCCAGATCCTCGAAGAGGTCCATTTCCGCAAGTCGTTGCTCCGCTTGGAGTTGCTCCTCCCACCCCTCTGCCGACAAACCAGGAAATTTCTCGCTCATACAAGAAAATCATGCCATGCCTCTTGACAGGGCGCAAGCAAAACAGATAATGATAATATCCGTTCCCAAGTGGGTCCGGCCTCCGGCGACGGCCGTTGCAGACGACGCCTCTGGCGTTGCAGCACGGTTGCCTGGTTGTAGCGACATCCCGTTTTCGGGAGAATTCATGCCGAGAACCCTGGTCTTTCAGGGTGCCTCGGCATCGTTTTTTTCGGAGACGCGAAGATGATCACCGACCGGGACATTCTCATACTCGTTGCGCTGGTCCGCTACTACGTGCTCAATCGAGAGCAGATTCAGCGGCTGGTATTCCCCAATGATCCAAACGGGCGAATCACGCGCCGTCGGCTGCAAATCCTGGTTGACGCGCATCTCATCAATCGCCAAAACATCCTCTTCTGCCATCCATCGGCCACGCCGGCGCCCGTCTATTTTCCCGCCCGCAAAGGCTGTGAACTGCTCGCAGAGCACTTCGAAGACCCGCACTATCTGGTGACGCCGACCGCGCCGCCAATTCCGCATCACACGTTCCATTGGCTGGCCGTTTCGGATTCGCACATCGCGTTGGACGAAGCGATCCAAAAACAAGAAGAAGTGCGGCTCGACGGCTGGATCAACGAATGGGACGTGGTGAATAAAGACGAATCCCGGCCGGAGAAGCGTTTTCAGTTGTACACGCTATTGCAGGACCGTCCCCGTCTGGTCTGCGTTCCCGATGGGGCGTTCCTGCTGTGGTTCAAGGATATCAGCAAGGTCTTTTATCTGGAGCAGGATCGGGCCACGTCGGGGGCGTTACAGATTGCCAGCAGCAAAACGGCCGGCTACGCGGCGATGGCGGAAAAGCAGTTGCACCGCCGCCATTTTCCCAAAGCCACCGTCGATCAATTCACGGTACTCATGGTTGCGCCAAGCCCCAAGCGGCGCGACAGCCTCCGATACGCCATTCGCGGAAAACCAGGTGCAAACCTCTGGCGTTTTGCGGCCTGCCAGGACTTCGTGCCGGCCAAGCTGCTCTGCGAGTCAATCTACTACACCTGCGACGGCGACGAGCCCAAGCCACTTCTGAGGAGGGACTGAGGTGTACCGTTGCATGTACCAAAGCCTATACCATCGCCCATCCGGGCCGGTACGCCCGGCCTCGACCGCGTTTGTTGCCGTAAGTCCTTTGAGAATGCCGGCTTACGGGGTGCCAGGGGCTCGCTCACTACGTTTCGCGACCCCTGGCCCCTGGCCTGTCCCGTGCCTTTCCGCTCGTACCTCGCGGGGCACGGACGCTCGCTGGCGCTCGCTACAGGCCAGGGGCCAGGGCTACGCCCCGGCACCCCGGCTCGCTGCGCTCGCCCGACGCTTGCGCGTCGTGAAGCCGGCATTATTTCCGTTGGCCATTCCATCGCCGCGTGCCATTCAGGGTGGCGTACGCGGTGGTGTTCTGGTGCGCTCTGCGCATTTACTTCTGTTCCCTCTGCCTATCATGGATGACAAGCAGGAAACCATCGGCCTCACCGAGTTGCTCGAAGAAGTCAATCGTGACCTCGACGAGCTACGAAAGAAGCACTCCAGTGACTACAACATCAGAAACATTACGATGTGGTGGGATCTGGAGAGGGAACGATTGGCGGCGAGGCATAGTCCGGGAAGCGTGGTCAGGAAAGTACGCCATGCCCAGGCTATGAGAAGAATGATAACGTGGTTCTTCGTCGGCTGGCTCACGATGCTGGTCGTTCAAACAACCATGCGACTTTTGATTGGATAGAAGAGATCTTCCGGGCCGTTGCCCTGACGACGGCCTGTTTTTTAACTACTGAGCGAGCCAGACAGATTTACTCTGGGCCGCGATTGCTTTCCCATTTTCCTACCAGGAGAGAATCATGGCTCAGAATAGCCAGAACAAGCCGGTAAAGACGTTTCGCTTTCGGGGAATCTCGGCCAGTGTGTTCGAGAACACGACGTACGCGGACAATCAGCCCGTGCGGTTTTACAAGGTGAGCTTGCAACGTGCCTTCAAGCGAGACGGAAAGTTCGAACACAACAGCAGTTTTGGCCGGGACGACATTCCCGTGGCGAAGCACGTGCTGGACCTGGCGTGGCAGTTCATTCTGGAAACGGAAGCTGCCGCGACGCCAGAGACAAATCAAGAGTAGATCGAAGCAGCCACACCACGGGCTGCTCTCTTCCAGGGAGAGGGCGGCCCGGTGTGGGTTTGGAATGCTCTCCGTCTTACCTTACGGGACGGCGGATGGCAACTGTTTTACTTGTTTCCCCTTTTTGCGTATGGATGCCAAGAAGAACAAGGGGGCCGAGGCCCAGACGGCTCCGGTCTCACAGATGATCGAAGGATCGAAAGCGTTGAAGGTTTTCCGGATCGACGACGTGTCGTCCAGTGTATTCGCCCGCGATCGACAGATCAGGGGCGAGTCCCGCACTTTCTACAGCGTGACGTTCTCACGCTCGTACAAAGATTCGGCGGGGCAATGGCGCTACACGAAATGGTTCGATTTGGACGACCTCGGAAGCGTGGTGACGGTGGCCCAGCAGGCCAGCGATTATGTCCACGGTCTGCTGAAGCATGTCGCCCAGCAGTGAGTAAAGGAGGCAACCCTGGATGCTTCCACTTCCAGGTGGCTTCGTAGCGTCGCATAGCGGCCAGCGGAGTTGCCGGAGGGCCTTTTCTTACGTACGGGGCGCCTGGTCTCTCCAGGCGCTCCGCTTCCGTGCAGGCTCGGCACGTTGGCACGTCCCGCTTGCGGAGCAAATCAAGGTCGTGCTGCGCCTCCACCTTGATTTGCCGCGGGCCGTGCGGGCTCCGGCTTCGCCTGCACGTCAGGCGGTTTTACTTCATTCCAATCATCCCTATGAGCAAAGGAAAACCACTTGGAACCTGCACAACCTGCGGAAGCGAAATCGTCGAGACGGTCAACGACGGCGTGTTCAGAAACGGCGAGTGCGATGCGTGCGAGCGTTTGCGGTACGAATCGCAGCCGGCGTTACTGGAAGCCTGTTATGCCGCAATGGAGCTTCGATGCCCGGATCGCGATGGCCATGAGTGCTACACTCGCACCGTGATTCAGGATGCCGTCGCCAAGGCGGAGGGCAGAACCTAAACGCCCGGGGGCCACGGCCCCCTAGCGCCTATGTTCTCTCCAGAAATACCTTCGGACATCGTCGCATCGGCCCTGCGGGTCGCGGGGCTCGGACTACGGATTCATCCGTTGCGCCGAAAGCACGCGATCTTGGATGACTGGCCCTCTGTTGCCAGCGCGGATGGCAATACGATCCGGGAGTGGCTCGCCAATGGCGAACACAACTACGGAATCGTGTGTGACCTGGTGGCCGTAATCGATAGCGACTCGGCGGAACTGACGGCATGGTGGGAAGAAAACATGCCCCAGACGCCCTGGCACGTCCGCACACCACGGGGAGGGAGGCATTTTTACTATCGGTCAGTCCCCGGCCTGCGCAACGCAGTCAAGGCGCATCGCGGTTGGGACGTGCGGGCCGGCGGACGCGGGTACGTCGTCGGGGCGGGCTCGATCGTCGATGGGCGAACATACGAACTTCTTGGGAAAGAGACGCTGAATCTTCCGCCGTTCGATCCGGCCTGGCTACCGGCGGAGGCGGTCGAGTTGGCGGCGTTGCCACCGGTAACGAGGCCGGCGCGCGGAAAGATTCGGGACCTTCGGTCGTATATCCGGCGAATCGTTTCGGTACAGGGGCAACGGGGCAGCGATGCGTGTTTCCGTGTGGCCTGCGTTCTGCGAGACGAGGGAAAGACGTGCGAAGAGGCCCTGGAATACATGCTGGAATGGAACACGGAGTGCGCAATCCCGCCGTGGACGGTGAAGGAACTGATCCACAAAATTCGTGATTCGTACGCCAAGTTGGCGAAAGGATGATGACTTTTAATCGCGACTAAAGCAGCAACCCATCGCGGCAGAACTTTGTGTGTTGCTGCCGCAAGGCGAAATGGCTCGTCCGGGGTATCAGTGGAAGTACCCTGGCACGAAGATGATCAACTTCCACAGAACAAATGCAACCCTATTGGAGGAATGCAGATGATTACGATTCTCGGTAAGACTGACAAGCCGTGCTTTCAGTGCGGCGCGAAGGAGCATGTCGTGAAGGTGAGATTCAAGGACGGCAGCTTCAGCGGGAACCTGTGCGTGAAGGACCTCTTCTCGCGCATCCCCGCGGAGTCGAAGCCCGACAAACCCTCGCAGGAAAAGGCGCAGTAGTCTGCCTATCAGGAGGATTGGAGGGGGCACGGACGCCCTTCTCTCTAAGGTGCAACCATGCAAGAAATCATCGAACGCCTCGACCGTATTGAGACTGCCCTCGCTTCGCTCCTTCAGCAGCGGACGGTGAAAGACTGGTACACGACTGAGGAATTTGCCCAGATCGTGGGCAAGGCCGAGTTCACGTGTCGCGAATGGTGCCGCCATGGCCGCATCCATGCCAAGAAGCGCAAGAGCGGACGAGGGAAGTTCTGTTCGTGGGCGATCTCCCACGACGAACTTCTGCGGTATCAGCGGGAAGGACTACTTCCCGAACACGGAGACAATTGCCGCCTGCTGCGTTGATGGGTAAAGATGTCGATACCGCTTCCGTTGCTCATCGGTCGCGTGGCCCGTCCATTCATCAATGAGCCGTTGGTCAATGCCCTTGCTGGCGCAGGCAGAAATAAAGGAGTGCCGTAAGACGTGATATCCTCGGAGTACCTTCCACTTCGATTCCTTTACGGCCCGCCGGAAGTGGTCGTGGGCCTCGTCGTGGGTGACGGGCACAGCGGTTGTCCGCTTCGTCTTACTCCGCACCACCGCAGCTTGGCAAAAGAGAGTCGGGTCATTGGGGTGAACCGCCAGCCATGCCTTGAGAACGCCAGCGAGAAAAGGAGTAAGCGGGACTCTCCGCGTGGTCGTTTTCCCCTTGGTGCGTTTCTTCTCCCGGATCAGGATCGTGTTGCCTTGGAAGTCCACGTCCGAAACCAGCATCCGGAGTATCTCGGCCCGCCTGGCCCCCGTATAGGCCGCCACACAGCAGAGCGGATAGACCCAAGGCTGGATCGCCTTCTGCTTCACGTGCGCCAACAACGCGGAGATTTCCTCCGCCCGGAGGTAGAGACAATCCCACCATTCCCGCGACTCTTCCTCCGTCAAGCCTTGAATTCGCCGCTCGACCTCTTCCCAGACCATGAACGGTGGCTTCTCGGCAAAGCGGGGATACCGCAGTCCGCGCATCGGAAATCTGCCCGTAAGGAGCCCCATGGCCACACCCCAGTTCCAGGCCGTGCGAAGCGTGACGATTTCCTTCTTGATGGTTGCCGGGGAGAGTTTCCTCCCTTTCAGGCCCTTTTTTCTTGCACGCTGATCCGCATACTGTTGAAGTTCGGCGAGGGACAAATCGGGCACGGGAAACTTCTCCCCGAGCGTGCCGACGAGGTGCCGAAAATGCAACTCGATCCCGTCCAGGGTAGATTGCTCCAGGCTTCCGTTCCGATGAGTCTCCAAGTATCGATCGCGCAGTCCGCCCAGGGTGAGAACTTCGGCCTCGGAAGTTTCATGGGGTGGCTTGCCATCGAACGAAACAAACGTCACAATATCTAATCCAGGCGGCAGTTGCAGAAGGTTCTGCTTCAGCCGCATGAGGAGATAATCGACTTGGCTGGCCTTGGTTTCGGCCTCGTCCTGACTGACCTTTCCGAGACTGAATGTATGGCGTTTTCCGTGGTAAAGGAACTGGCAGTGCCAGGCGTCGCCTTTGTGGTGGATAGAAGCCATTGCTGCACTTTTGCTGCACTTGTTGGCGATGTGTCTTCCCCGCGACCGATACGCGAGAACAACATCATTTTATCGCAAGTCAAATGAGTGTCAAGAGTTGCAACGCAAGTGCAACGTGATTGAAATGTGAGCCGGAGTGGCGGAATGGCAGACGCGCTGGACTCAAAATCCAGTACTCGCAAGGGTGTGTGGGTTCAAGTCCCACCTCCGGTACTCTAATAAGGAAAAGGACTTACGGCGATTGGCCGTGAGTCCTTTTTCTTTGATGCAATACCATCCGTGTAACAATGGTGTAACGGAATCGTGGGAAAATGGCCCTGAAACAGCAGGGCAACGCCATTGATACGCCAGCAAACCCGCCGTTCAGCCCGCCCGCCGATTCGATCTCAACAGGCCCGATCCCCGTGGCGACGGCGTTACACCAGCATCACACGGCCCTGCCCCCCGTCCGTGTCACGACCTGGACTTGGTAAAAAGTCTAAAAGTCTAACGGTTCTTTGGCCGCGTGTGGCCGCTTCAAGCCTCGCGCGATCTGTCGCGGTCGCCGTGGTGGTGTGGCGGGTTGTGGCGGAATCTCACTATGCGGCCCGCTTCTCGGCCTCCCTGATCCATCCAAGTCGAATTGGCGGCGCGCCCCGAATCCCACGCCCTGTCGTTTCGGGAGCGGCCAGGAGCGGTGTTCTATTTTTTGGCAGGGCCTTGTTGAAGCCTTTTTCGCGGAGGGCTAGAATGGCGGGTATCCCCTCTATACGAGGGGAAGAAATGCCAGTGGCGAGTTGCCACCAGCTTTCCAGAATGCGGGAAGCCCACATGCCAGAGGAAGCTCCGTCAAATGAGCAAAGTACCTAACGAAATTAGGTTTCGGGCGCGGGTGGTTGGTTGCGTCGTATCGGGTTGCGTTGACGTAGTTTTTGAGCGTTCTGCAATACCAACATCGTTGCCATTGGAGATAGTCCCGATTGAGTTTCGATTTCCTAATACGGAATTCGTCGCTGTCTACGACCGAAGCCAAGGGAAATTTGTAGCAGTTGAGCCTTTGAGTTAGGTATCAAGAAGAATGGGAACATAGAGATTATTGGGGCAAAACCAATGGAAGAGCCGAGCGACGATACACCCCCAAGGTTTGTCCTCTGGGGCTTTTCACTTTTGATGCTTGCGATGGTCGTTTTCGGCATGCCCTTCTTCGCTTGTCCGTTGGGAGGGCTTATAGCGTTAGCTGTCGGCCCTGCCGTATTCGTTTATGGTTGCGTAACGGTTGCTCGCAGGAAAGTTTGGTTAACCCCCAAGCGAATTATTGAAGGGGGAAAAGCAATCGCATTGGGGGTCTTCCTAATCCTTCTTGGAATCGGCTTCCTGGCTTTCGTCGTGTTCGTATTCGCCAGCATGCCCGAAGGAAACTGACTGAAGCGCAAGAACTGGAATATCGCCTTATGAGGCAGTCATTTAAGAGACGGTTGAAAACCTTTGGCCTAACTGTCCTTGTCTTCATAGTCCTGCTCACAGGTTACGACGCACTTACCGTCATTCACAATGTACTACGTTGGGAGATTATCAAGGCACACAGCCCACCCGTAGAACAGAAACTTCCGATACCGCTAGAAACACAATCCCCTCTTAGCCCGGCCTCTGGCCTCTGCTGGTTGAATTGGAACAAACCGAAATCAATCTCCGCGTCCCGTCCAACCGGGCCAATTCCACCGCCGCCAAAGAGACAGACAACCGCTCAAAGAGAAGGCAAGCGTGTCCAAGAAAAAGAGGCAGGCAATCCTTCCCGTTGAATCGGTGGTCCGCTTTATGGACGGCGGAACGTCCCCGTCAAAACGGAACGCTGCCTGCTATGGGGTGAAGGTGCCACCAATGGCTACCTATTATGCCAGGGCTATCGTAATTCACCGGGAAGCCCTGGTCAAGTAGGGGGTTGGGATTAGGGGGTTGGGATTTGGCCCGAATTCGGAGGGAGAGGGCCGGGAATCCAATCAGAATCCGGTATGCTTTCCGCCGCCGGTTTTCGAGTTTTATTTTGAAAAATCCGGGCCGGGGTTTCATAAAGCCTGGACTCGGTTCCATATCCCGGCCCTTTGGGGAGACTACGGGCCGGTTCTTCTTGGTTCCATACCGGCTCTGTTGTTGTACCTCCAAGACGTTGCCTAGCAGACAGTTACGTTTACGTGACATAGAGGCCGGAAGGTGCATTTTGTGAATTCACAAAAAGGTGCTTCCTTTGTGCCATCCGACCGGCGAAAATGAGCGAAAGCGGCGGAAGGAAAAGAGTGCCGTAAGTCGTTTCCGCACACTGGATTAGATGCCGTAAGTCGTTGAATAGCAGGGAGTTAAGGATGCCTAGGGGGCCAAACTCAAACGCGGTCCCAGGTTAGTCCAAGGATTTCGCCGCGACGCAGGCCAAGGTAGTAGGCAGTGTACAGGAACATCCACCACCAATCGGCCGACCGACGCTTGAGTACAAGTTCCGGCTTCCGCAGGGCCTTCACCATTTCCAAGAAGTCCTGGTCGGGAATGATCACCGGTTTCTTCCGATCCTCCCGGATGAACACTCCCTTGAAGTCCGGCACGTCGGAAATGTAGCCCCGCCGCTTGGCCCAGCGGATTGCCGCCCTGAGGTGGCGGAGGTCACGGTTCACGCTGGCGACTGCTGCCTTGTCCTTCAGCCGCTTGACAGGAAATAGTGGAGGTGATCTTATGGCAGGACGGTCATGGCCGCCCTGCCATAAGGACGGCGGCAGAGAGGATGCAGGCGGTCAAGAGGACGAGGTTCTTCATGCATCTCATTTGTCTTTGGGCTTCAATTCAAACGACTTGAATGCCACACCTCTCTGGTAGGGCGCGAAAATCCAGACCATCTGCGATCCCTTGACCAGTCTGATATCGACTGGCTTGGTCGCCTGCCATAAACCAGCCGTCCAGGGGAGGTCTATCCAAGCATGACCATCCTGGACTGTGCCCACGCTGAATTCCCAGAATGTCGGTCCTCCGGTCGCTCCGCTGCAATCCAGCGTACTCAAACGAACATGTTGTGCGGTCACTTGCGGGAAATCCTTGGCATAAAGGGCGCCGATCGTTGTACCTTCAAGAATGGTTTTCCATTCATCGCCGGCTTTGTAGTCCAGCCGGAACTTCGACACTTTTTCATAAGCACGTTCATCGATCATAACGGTGCTGATCGGTGTGGGCTTGCCCAAATCGAGTTCGATCCAGGCTTTATCAACACCAAAATTGACGGCCCACCGCGTACTCGGATTGTTATCCACGGCAAACTGGGGACCAAGATTTTTGACCTGTCCCCTCCATACGGAGGAAGCCTTGGCCTGCTTGACCTGGGCCATGGCTCCATAGGATCGGACAAACAAACTCTGACCACGATTGATCGTTGCCACGTTCGCAACCATCTCATAAATCCCGGTCTCGGGGACATTGACCTTATAGCCTACCCAACACGACGCCATGCCCTGCTGAAAGAGCAATTGCTTGCCGCCGATGTAGGAATCGAGCACCGTGATGCGCGGCTCGCCTCCCCAGACCGTGATGCCGCCAGTTTCTGCGAAATCCGCTCCCTCGAAGTGGATCACCCCCGGCGTCACTTGGATCGGCGTTTCCGGTTTGGTTGCCGCCTTGGCGTCTGCCTGCCCATTGGCCGGGCCGGTTTTTGCGACTGCCTTGGCGCCTGGATCTGCGTCCATCTCGTCCGCCTTTTCCGACGCATCAAGATTTCTCTTGATGGTGGGCGTTGACTTGGAAATACCAGCGGCGATATGCATGATGGCGGCAGCTTGTGGCTTCGCGGAAAGCGTGGATGCCAGCCAACGCAGATGTTCGACCTGCGAGAATGCGCGAGCAAAGGATCGCGATTCCACTCCTAAAACGAATTCAGGGCCCGACATGCCATCGAGTCGCGAGGCGTTCCAGCCTTTGCCATAAGCCACCTGCCAACTGCCATCGAGCGATTTATAAGCCACGCACGCATGGCGGGGTTGGCCTACGCCGATCGCCGGAATGCCAAATGCCTGGCAGATAAATACGGACCACGACGACCTAGGGCCGCATTTCCCACCGCCGTCCAGTACGGCTTTGAAGTCAGTATGCGGGACCGGTGAGTTCCGTCGCCACACCGAGGAGGTCGTTTCAACGACTCTCTCGTTTTTCAGGAAACTGGGGTTCCAGGTTCTGACCATTTCCCGTCCCCAGGTCAGATCTGCCTCGGACGCGCCGGACGACACGACAAATTGATAGTCCCAAACAGTAAGCTTGTCGAAACTGGGAAGCAACTCCTTATTCGCGTGGGCGGTCTTGAAATGCTTGTAGCGAACGACGGGGTCGCTGGGAATCTTCTGTTGACCAGAGCCTGGGGCGCCGGTACCAGGCGGATGAAGTGCCGTTGCCATGGCCAGCCGCAGGTAGATGCCTTGTCTGGAGTCAGGATCGGCATAATAGATCTTTTTCCAAATCTGCAATGCTCCAGGAGAAAGCGACCAACTGTTATCCTCTCTGGCCGAGAGTTTACAGGGCGTTGCGCCTTCCAAATAGAGTTCCAGAGCCTGTCTGTTTTTCAGAAGCCAGATCAAGAAAGGCCTGTTGGCTTGGTCATTTTTTGCAAACGCACTCAACCTGTCGAGGCCGACTTTCGCAATGAACTGACGTTGGGCCAAGGCGTCTGCGACGGCCGGATCCTTAAGCAGGGAGGTCACTGCGGCCTCGGGTATGCTATTGACGTCGGGCGGAACTTTCTGATTCAGCCAGGTGGTGAGGTTACCAAAGTACTTGGAAAAATCGGACTCGCTGACGGCGGCTTCCATGTCTCCGGCATTGGGTTCCCAAGCCGGGAGATTCGTCGCGAACAGTAAAACGACCATGCCTACGACGAGCGGGCGTAATGTTGCCTTGGTAAGTCGGTTCATGATGCCTTTCAATTGAGTAAGTGGTTGCTACAGGAAGGTGGGACGAACTAGCCCCAATTGGCGTCGGTGGCCTGCGGAAGATCAACTAGAAATATTCTACCATCGTTCACTTCGTCTGTCGCGGCAATCCTCCTTGTGGGGCAGTTGGTCCCGCGTCGCAATTATGACGCAATGATCTCGAAGATGCCGAAGGCAACGCAGTCCATTTTATGACGACCTCCCCATTTTCAAGTATAGCTTGTGGCTGTGAGTCAAAAGGCCGCAAATCAACAGGAACATCGAGTACGCAGTGCTGGGGGCCAACTGCGCAGACAATTCATGCAGATGGCTCGGTTGCTCTTGGCGGCCTCGTTACCCGGTGTGTTGACGGTGTCTTGCGGACGTGGGAATCCAGCCCCAGCTTTTTGGCCGAGTGGCAGCGTTTGAAACCGTTGAGCAAGAGGTGAGCGGTGAAGAATGCTGGAGATTGGGACTAAGGGCCGGGATCGGTCCGGACCATTGCTTTGAACTAGAATCCTGCGACAATGAATGGCAGAGTTACGACGGCGAATTGAATGTAATGCGGAACAGAAACCGTTTGATTATCCATCGAGTGAGAATTGGCAGAATATGACCGGACGTGAAAGACTGATGGCGACGTTGCGAGGCGAGCCAGTCGACCGGCCGTCAGTTAGCTTTTACGAGATTGGCGGCTTCCAGATCGATTCGTCCGATCCCGATCCCTACAATATCTACAACTCGCCCGACTGGCAGCCGCTATTGAAACTCGCGGAACATACTGACATCATCCGCATGATGAGTCCCGTTCGGGCTCGGTCGATTGACCCGATCGGCTCGGCTGTCGGCGAGCGATGGCAGGAATTCTTCCGGGAAGAAACGCAGGATGATGGCGAGATGCGGATCACGCGAACCGTGTTAACCGTGGCTGGAAGGACGATGACGCAGGTGACGAAACGCGAGCGGCAGATTAACACCGTGTGGACCATCGAGCATTTACTCAAGAACGCTGCTGATGTCGATGCCTACCTCGCGATACCAGACGAGGCGTTTGCGGAACGCATTGATACCGGGCCGCTCGAAGCGGAGGAAGCCGCGCTCGGCGATCAAGGCATCGTGATGGTGGACACCGAAGATCCGCTTTGCGCTGCTGCGGCGTTGTTCAGCATGGAAGATTACACCGTACTGGCTTTCACCGATCCGACACTATTCCACCGGTTGCTCGAAAAGATGGCGCATCGCATCCACGCCCGTACCGCCGAAGTCAGCCGCCGGTTTCCCGGTCGGCTATGGCGCATCTACGGACCGGAATACGCTTCCGAACCGTTCCTGCCACCACGGTTGTTCGATGAATACGTCGTTCGCTACACCGGCCCGATGATTCGCGACATCCACGCGCACAGCGGTTACGCCCGCGTCCATTGTCACGGCCGCTTAAAAAACATTCTCGACCTGATTGCCAGCATGGACGCGGACGGATTGGATCCGATTGAGCCGCCACGGCAGGGCGATATGGAATTGCGCGAGGTGCGGCAACGGCATGGGGAACAACTTGTGCTCTTTGGTAACCTGGAAATCGCCGACATCGAGACGTTACCACCACCTCGGTTCGCCGAGAAAGTGAAGCGGGCCCTCGACGAAGGCACCGCCGGCACGGGCCGCGGCTTCGTGCTCATGCCGTCAGCCTCGCCGTACGGGCGCGATCTGTCGCCGGTGACCCTGCGTAACTATGAAACCATCCTCCGGCTTGTCGAGGAATGGTGAGAACACGATGCGATGACTGGCAGGGCCGGCAAGACAGAGGTAGAATGACGAGCATCCACAAACCAAGTCGTACATTGCAATTCCGTAGATCGTCTTGGGCCGTTCCAGAAGGACTTAGACATGCAGACCATCCGAATCACGGTCTTGGCTACCTTAGCTCAACTTATGGGCGATAAAGCCATTCTGGATTGACTCCAATCGAGAAACACCCTACGAAAGCTCTCAACCATGAAGTACCTGACGTATCTTATCCTCGTGGTCGCCTGCATCTTCTCTGCCGCCATTCCCATGGCGACTGCTGCTGAGCCGGCTGTAAACAAGTCGATGGTCCCCGCCGACGGGACAAAAGTCTGGGAACTCTGGTTGCCGCCCAACGGCACGCCCGTCCGAGCCGTATTGGTCTGCCCGCGATGGGGCGATGGCGCGAAGATGGTCAAACTGGCTCAGGAACATCTGGGTGCGAAACTGGGTATCGGAACGATGCTGAGTTGGCGCGATGCGGACATACTTGACCAGTTCAAGGACCCTGCCTTCGTCGCCTCCATTAGCGATTGCCTAGCGAGGTCGGCGGTCAAGCTGAACCGCTCTGAACTGGCCAATGTTCCGCTGCTGATCTGGGCGCATTCCAATGCCGCCTGGTATCTTCAGAACACCCTCAAGATTATGCCGGAGCGGGTAGCGGTGTACTGCTTGTTCAAGTCTGCTTTCGGGAAGAACAACGACCTCGGGACCATGTCGAAAGATGCCATCGCGGCGTTCGGGCTGAGTATCTGGGACGAGAACGACCGGATCGGCAAAGGCTACGACAATCAGCGGGAAAAGAAGCTGATGCTAGACAATCTCTCCGCCGCACGAAAGCAGGGTGCGCTGGTTCACGTGACCATGGTTCGCGGCACCCATCATCTGATTGATGGGCAGGAAAAACTGATGCTGGCATTTTTCGAGTCCGCGATCGCCATGCGCATTCCGCCTAGCGCAAATCCGGCCAAGGAGCCGGTCAAACTGATCAGCGGCCTGGAGAAGATTGGCTGGATCCAGGAAGAGTCCTCCAAGACGGTTTACCTCTGGGATCGCTATCCCGCTGGCAAAGATCCCCGTCGGGGCTGGTGGCTGCCGACTCGGGAGTATGCGGAACTGTGGAATGGATACGCGAGGAACGCCAAGGGGACCGTGATCGCACACAACGCAGCGTATACTCGGCCGTCTGGCAGGTAGGATCGGCATGATCAGTGAAAATGAAATCGGATGGATGTTGCGGCACTTCCCGCTTATCCACGATCCAGTTCAGCTTCGTGTGGATTATGGCCCGGAGTCATCACAGATGCTCGGCGCTTTCCTTGAGAAGCAACAAGAGCCATTCCTGCCGCTCCTCGCTTGGCCGGGCATTGCGACTCGCTGGCAGAGGTTCCTCGACTGGCTGGACAAAAGTACGGATGCGACTGCCGATATCGTAACTGTGTTCACGGCGTTCGCTCGGCATCTCGGCCGTTTGACCTCGTACCGTGCGATTGCGCTGACGGAGAAGGAGTATTCCGTCATCCAGCGGCTTGATTCCATTCTGCCCAGCGGTCGCCTCAAGACGGATGCCGCGACTCTGGCGGGCTATGTCCGGAAGGAGGGCATCCGCAAGATTCTTTATACGCGGATGTGCCAGATCGGCTCCTTCCCCTACGATCCTTCGCTCTCGCTGCACGATCATCCAGAAACGGCGGTGTGCATCGCAGAAGGCTACATGCGCCCTCCAGATCGCTTGATTTATCGGCTGGAACTAGACGTACCGCTCATCGAAGTCATCGGCTGGCGGATGTGCGACGTGGACGGTGCGGAGCACTGGTTCGAGCATCGCGGCATCTGGTTCGACACCACGAACCCCAGGACCGAACGGTTCATGCTGTACGAGATCCCCTGGTTCTCTTTGAGATGCAAGTCGGTGCGGGTCTTTGCCACGTATGAGGAAGTTCAGAACTATCTCCGCCCCTTCGCCGAAGAGCAGGATCGGTTGCGTCGATCGTCAGCGTTGCCGAGTCTGGCCTAGCTGGGAGCGTGCCAACGAGAGAGGGACACTCACCTCGATGCCCAACTGGGCGTTTGCCTCAAAAGGGAGAGTCGGGCCGCGGAGGGACATGCAGACCTCCATGTGCCACACGCACATGTGCCAAACTCTCAAAATCACTCATACGCTCTTTCTCCTGCCCAACAGGGCTTTCCCGGGAGTCAGAGCGTATGCTATTTCGGGGCACGCCGGAACGGCTTAGCCCCAAGGGTCGCACGGCTGTAGGCCGTGGGTTTAGACGGACTAAAAGTAGAGTAGTCTGACGATGCGGGCAATGACGGTCATAGGATCGGCACCACGGCAGGGGGGTGTCAAGAAAAACTTGCCCACTCGGTGGCAAAACCACAACTTCAGAGGTTGCCAGAATTTACTATCAGAGGGGATGGCGGTGGATTTCCTTGCCTGCGGAGGAGTGCCCCACGAATGGCACTAGCTTAAGGAATACGATCACAATGGGTAGTAGTTGCCTTGGTGTGCCATTACAAGCTGTTGTAGGCTGGCCGAAGGTTCCACGCTTAAGCTAGTGACATTCGAGTGCCCCACCGCCGCAGGCAATTAGATTAGAATCAAGGCTTCCCAACGGTAGTGCCAAGCTTTTCAACCGGCAAGTGCTACAAAATCCGACCGGTGCTTACATAACAGACCCGGCGTCGCGAATCTAGACATGCGAATAACTAACGACTTTACAATCCCAATTGAACAAACCTTGAACCCCATTTCTATGAACCATTACATCACCATCAAATCGCTGACGTCCTTCGTGGCTGCCGTGCTACTGGCACTTCCCGCCAGCGTCTCCGCCGCAAAGCCGAAGGGCAACCCGACCAACCCGGATTTCACCAAGGGCGAATCCATTCCGGAGGGATTCAAGCACGACTGGAATCTCGGCACCACGGGCGCCCGCGGCTGGATGTTTCCCGACAAGCTTGTCACAACCGATGCGCGCCAGATCAAAATCACCAAGGTCGCCAAGGGTTCTCCCGCCGAGGGCACACTTGTGGTGGGCGACGTGATCCTGGGCGTCGGCGGCAAGCTTTTTTTCTACGACCCACGCACGGAGTTTGGCAAGGCGCTCACCGTTGCGGAATCCGAGGCCGGCGGAGGCCGGCTCGTGTTGACCCGCTGGCGCAGCGGCCGTTCGGAAGAAGTTACAATGAAATTGCCGGTCCTCGGCACCTACAGCGCCACTGCCCCGTTCGATTGTCCGAAATCGAAGCGCGTCTTCGAGCAGGGCTGCGCGATGCTGGCGAAACGCGTCGCTGCTCCGTCCTATCATTCCGACCCGATCATCCGTTCGTTGAATGCGCTCGCGCTGCTGGCCAGCGGCAAGCCGGAATATCTTCCCATTTTGCGGAAGGAAGCGCAGTGGGCTTCCGGCTTCTCAGTCGAGAACATGGCAACTTGGTATTACGGTTACGTCACCATGTTCCTGGCCGAATACAAGATGGCCACCGGCGATGACTCAGTGATGCCTGGAATACGGCGGCTCGCACTGGAGGCGGCCAATGGTCAAAGCATGGTCGGCTCGTGGGGGCACAAGTTCGCCCGGCCCGACGGCCGGTTGGGCGGCTACGGTATGATGAATTCACCTGGCGTGCCCTTGACCATCTCGCTCGTGATGGCGCGCGCCGCCGGAGTCAACGACCCCAAGGTTTCCCTTGCCATCGAACGCAGCGCGCGGCTGCTGAGGTTCTATGTCGGCAAGGGATGCGTTCCCTACGGTGACCACGCGCCGTGGATGGAGACCCACGAAGACAACGGCAAGTGCGGGATGGCTGCCGTGCTGTTCAACCTGGTGGATGAACCCAAGGCCGCCGAGTTCTTCGCGCACATGAGCCTTTGCTCGCACGGCCCGGAGCGCGATTGCGGCCACACGGGAAATTATTTCAACATTCTTTGGGCCATGCCCGGCGTCGCGCTCTCCGGACCGCACGCCACCGGCGCGTGGATGAAGGAATTCGGCCAGTGGTATTACGACCTCTCCCGTCAGTGGGATGGAGGTTTCGATCATCTGGGGCCGCCGGAAGCGGAAAATGACAGTTATTCCGGCTGGGACGCCACTGGCGCCTGCCTGCTGGCTTACGCGATGCCGCTGAAAAGTCTTTGGCTCACAGGCAAGCGGCCCGGCAAGGTTCCGCAGCTCGACGCCGCCGCCGCGGAGCAATTCATCCGTACCGGCCGCGGCTGGAACAACAAGGATCGCTACAGCTTCTACGATAAATTGAGTGTTGACGAACTGATTGCCGATCTCGGTAGTTGGTCGCCGATCGTTCGCGAACGCGCCGGGATCGCGATCGGCCGCCGCAAAGAGGCTCCGATTTCCCGTGTGCTGGCGTTGCTCGACTCTCCGTCGCTCGATGCGCGCCTCGGCGCGTGCCAGGCGCTCGCCCAGCTCAAAGGCCGCGCCGGATCCGCGGTTCCGGCGCTGCGCAAGTCACTTCATTCCGACGATCTCTGGCTGCGCATCAAGTCGGCCGATGCCCTTGCCGAGATAGGCAAGCCCGCAATCGTATCCGTCCCGGAGATGATCGAGTTGCTGGCCCAGGTTGATCCGAAACAAGACCCGCGCGGCATGCAGCAGCGCTATTTCACGTTTGCCCTGTTCGATTCCCGCGAAGGGCTACTTGGCCGCTCGCTGGAAGGCGTGGACCGGCAGCAACTTTACCAGGCCGTGCGGGCCGGATTGAAAAACGACGATGGTCGCGCCCGGAGCGACTTCGAGTCTGTTTACCGCAACCTCTCTGCAGACGAAATCAAACCCTTGTTGCCCGCCATCTTGCGAGCGGTCGTTGAGCCCGCCCCGAGCGGAGAAATGTTTGCTGACGGTATCCGAGTCGAGGGGCTTCGCGTCCTGGCCAAGCACCATGTCGAGGAAGGGATTCGCGCCTGCGTAGACTACATCCGAACGCAAAACCCTTGGGCCAGCGAGCACCGTACGCCTGAATTGACGAAGATCCTGGTCAGCTACGGCACCCACGCCAAGAGGGTCGTTCCCGACCTCGAGCGCATCGCCGCCGACTTCGCCGCTGGGGAACCCGATTTTCCCAAGAACCTGAGCCTCCTGAAAGCTGCCGCCATCCGCAAGGCGATTCGCGAAATCGAAGCCTCAAACGACCAATAAGAGCCCATCCGCGTCAATTGAGAATAAGAGAGTTTGCATGACAAACCCAAATCAGCCACTACACTCCGCGAATAACCTATGAAGAAACTGACCATCGCATTAGTAACCTTGCTGACGGCGTTGCTGACCGTATCGTCGGCCGCGGCGCAACCCAAGCTGGAAGCCGGGAAGGATTTCATTGAGGCACCTGCGGTTGGCCGTGGGTTGTGTCTGCACAACCTGTTTCAGTCGGACATGGTGCTGCAGCGCGACAAGCGAATCTGGGTGCCCCGTCGTCCAAAACTTTCCCAAAGTTGGTTTCGTGGACCAGCGTTGCAAAGGATGGCGTGAAGTATTTTTCGGGCACGGCCACCTACTCCAAGGAATTCGAGGCGCCTGCGGATAAGCTGGTTGCGGGCCGGCGCATCATTTTGGATCTTGGACAACTCCGCAACGTGGCCGATGTGACTCTCAACGGCCGGCATCTGGGCATACTCTGGAAGCCTCCGTTTTGGGTTAACGTGACCGACACGATCCATAGCGGCAGAAATCAACTTGAAATTGAAATCACCAACACGTGGACCAACCGCCTCGTCGGCGACGCCCGCTTGCCCAAAGTGCAGCAGGTCACGCGACTGGCGCAGAAACTGCCGGTCCAGGGCCCCCTCGATTCGGGGCTATTGGGTCCTGTCGTGTTGCGGTTTGAGGCTGCGGTGGCCGCGCCGACGGGTGAGTGAACTAAGCGAGATTTAAAAGCTTCTCGACAAGAGCCTGACCGCGATCGCAGTCGGCACGGCCTCGCCAACGGAGTTTGATCTGAAAGAGTTCATCAAGAGCCAAAGGAGGCAATAATGAAGAAGGCAATAGTATCGAGAATAATAGTGACTGTTTACAGACGGGCGACTGTTGATGGAGATCCTACTCAGCTATGGCGCCCATGCAAAGTCGATCGCTTTATTGAAGGAATAACATGATGAATGAAATATGGGCGGCCGCTCTGACGGCGGTGTTGTGCGTGAACTTGGGCCAGGCCGAACCGATGAATGGGCGTGAGTTTGTCTGTGGCGATTATGTTCAGAACAAGGTCATGGTGATTGGCCGTGACGGGCAGGTGAAGTGGGAATACCCCGCGCCACATGTCTGTGACCTCTGGGTGTTGGATAATGGGAACTTTCTTTTTACGGTCGGTCATGGGGTGATGGAAGTGAACCGGGAGAAGAAAGTTGTTTTCAAGTACGAGACGACGAGCGAGGTGTTTTCGTGTCAGCGCCTTCCCGATGGCAACACCCTGGTGGCGGAGACTACGGCGGGCAGGATTGTGATCGTGGATCCAGCCGGCAAGGTGGTGAAAGAGACGCGCCTGCTGCAACCGGGTGAGAAGGGGTGGCATGGCTACGTGGCCAATGTCCGGCAACTGGCAAATGGGCATTTCCTGGCAGCGATCTATCAGGGACAGGCGGTGCGCGAGTATGACGGTGACGGGAAGGTGGTCATGCAGGTGCCCGCCTCGAGCGGGGGCCGGGTCGCGGTGAGACTTTCAAATGGGCATACACTGATCGGGACAGCCGACTGCACGGAAGATCCCCGTTTCTTTGAAGTCGACGCGGCCGGAAAAGTGGTGTGGGAGTTCTCGAGCGCGGATCTGCCTGGGAGGGAACTGCGGCATGTCTGTGGAATTCATCGCCTGCCAAATGGGAATACCGTGCTCTGCAATTACCTCGGCCATGACCAGTTTGGCAAGGCGCCCCATCTGATTGAAATCACGCCGGACAAGAAGATTGTCTGGACTTACGAGAACCACAAGGACGTCCGAACGGTGACCTGAGTGCAGATGCTTGAGGACACAGGGGAGAAAGCGCTGCGGTGATCGGAACCTCGGCCGGCCGGCTTGCCTGCGGCGGCCACCCCATCGAATGTCACTAGCTTAAGCGTGGAACCTTCGGCCAGCCTACAACAGATTGTAATGGCACACCAAGGCAGCTACTACCCATTGTGGTCGTATTCCTTAAGCTAGTGCCATTCGCCACCCCATCCTCCGCGTCGAAGCGGCACGGCCGGCGTCATAAAGTCAGAAAACCGGCTGTTATTCTTGACTGGCAAGCAATTTGAATCGCAAGATTTTGCTAAGCCATCTTATTGCGATTGCGCGCGGAAGTGTGCCCCTCCGTAGGCAGGTCGTCGCGAAATGCTTCGGATGTGAAACGGTCAAGGGATCGTACTCGCGGCGGCTGTTCTGCCAGCATCTACGCTGGCGGCCGGCAAAACGACTTGCGCAACCTCGTTCCGGCCGACGTGAATAATCCGGAGTAGTGCCTCGGATCATCTTGCTGATTGCTTGCCGACTGCCGCGTGGAGCTTGGCTGGATCAAGTAGCAAGATCGGCTCGAGCCAATCGACATGGTCGCCGATGCCCAGCGGATCACCGCCCGCCACGTGCGGCTCGGTACCGTTCTCCGTAACGAGCACGAGTCGCCGGGTGGCGCCCGCCGCGGCCGGCAAGATGATTTCTCCCGTTAAGGCCGGTAGCCCCGAGCCTACCAGCGGCTTGCTCTGAAACAACGGCATGCCGCCGGCGTGATCGGTATAGACCTTGGCAATCACACAGCCCATGGCACCGACGGTCGAATCAATACCCACACCGGTACGGAAGGCCCGCACACAGTCGGGCAGCGCAAAGACCATTTCGTTCGGGGCGTGAATGCCGAATCCCCAAAGGTAGTCCAGACCCTCGCACCGTAAGATGCCGCCGGCCACGTTGCGGTCGGTCTGCCATTTCCAACTCTGTCCCAGCGATCCGCTTTGCGTGACCTGTTGGGGCGCGAATCGCGACAGCGGCACCATATGGGCCGGCGCCTGCCAGAGGAGGCGCATGCGGGCCCAGGGCACGGGGATCGGCTCGAGGCTCCAGGCTGGCTGCATCAATCGCAGCGACGAATCGAACCCGCGTTCGCGCCGGCGTTGCGGCGATTCGGCTGGTCGTTCGCCCTGGCGATGCACGGAGCGAGCCGCGGACGACGAACGGTTCGTGGAAGCCGTGATAATAATGCCATCGTTGGTATCTACGCGCACGATTTCCGCACGGGCTTCGGGATCGAGGATCGACAGTTCGCGATAGTAGGTCTCCCAGGCGTCGTCCGCCGTGAAGCGGAGTTCGGCAATCTCGCTGAGCGGGATCCGTGCCAGGCCTTCCGCGGTGAGCGCGCTTACCGATTCCGCCCCCCAGCGAATCGCCCGGAACTCGAAACGGCGGCCGTCGCGGCACAGGAGCGTCTTCGCCGCCACAGGAAGGTCGCGGCGGGAACGGTCGAAGACGACCCGGCGGAGCCAATTCGTATCGACGGATACCGTTTGTTTCGAATCTTGCAGAAATCCAACCGGCGTCCGTAGGATCAATTGCGCAGGCGTCTCCCGGCCTTCGTTGGTCGAGGCCGGTACATAGCCGCAGATCGTGCCCACCATCTGGTCGCCATTCTGGAATTCCAGCCAGGCCTCGGCGGCCGTCGTTGGCTGGCGGTCGGATTCGGCGCGGCGGCGATCGAGCTGGAGGCAGATTAGCGGAGTAATCGCTGCCGGATCGGGACGCGTGACCTGTCCCGACGGCCCCATCCACCGCCAGCCGGCCAACAGGCTGCCGTCGAGCCGCACCCCGTTGTCGAAGACGGCCGTAAGGTGCGATTCGCCACCCACGCAGCGAATCCGCTGGGCCAGGGCGCAAATATCCTCGACGGCCTCCAGGGTGGCGGTCGCCGGACTGATCAGTACGGCATCGCAGTCCTTGCCGCCCGGTCCCTCCCCGCGGACCACGATCTCGGCCCTCCCCGCCTTCAACGCGACCTCGCCTGCCTCCCGCCAGGCGATGGCGTTCTCGGGTCCACGGGCATGGGTGACTCGCAGTTCCTGGTTCTGGACAAAAGTTTTCAGGGCAGACCCGCCGGTACTACGGGATTGCGCCTTGATTTCCAAGGCCCGCACCCAGACATGATAAATACCAGGACGGGGCAGGTCGATGATCGTCTTGATCCCTTCGTCAGCCGTTTCGCCCTGGGCCGTGACGTGCCGACTCCCCAGGTATCGCCCCGCCTCCGCAGGCAAGTGGGTCGGCACACATCGCCAGTTACCCTCGAAGCCCTGGGCCGGCAAGAGGAATGTGCCCGGCGGAAGAAGCGACTTTGTCCTATCGAGTTCGTAACGGCGGCGGAGGTACTTCAGCATCGCACGGCGAGCGTCCGGCGAGAGGCCGCGGTTGAAGACCAGGATCTCGGCGATCTGGCCGCAGAAGAACGCTTCTTCGCCGCCCCCGAGCGAAACTTCGTGGCTGCACTTGTCGCTGGTCGACTTCTGCGCCCCCAACAAGGTCTCGGCATGTTCTCCTCCCATCAGGTCGCCCAGGCCATCGTGGAATTCCAGCGAGCGGCGATCGACCTCGCCGTTGGAGATGATCGCCGCAAAGCGGCCCTCGGCGTTGCCATCGCTGGGCAAGGTCAAGGGAAGGCGGTATTCCCGTTCGCCACGGTCGTGGATAAGAAGTCCTGTTATCCCCGCCAGGGAACGATCGATGTCGTTGCGATAGTCCAGGCCCAGCCACTCGCGCCGGTTTTGGCCTTTTCCAATGCAATAGATACAAGAGCGGTTGCCGGGCTTTGGCTGTCCCTGAACCACGAGCACCACGGTGGAGACGGGACGGTCATTCACCATCGTGTTGGAACGCGTCAGGATCTGTTCGCCCGCAAAGGCCACGGCGGGCCGGTTGCCCGCCGCCGGCTGTCGCTCCACAAACAGCGGCGCCCGTCGGGGCGGCGCTGCGAGATTGAACTTGTTGGGCGATCGATCGCTCCACGTAGCCACCAGGCCATTGAAGTCGGGATCGGCGGGACTGCGGCCCTGGGCGTCCTGGATGCCGCAGTCGGCCCGCAGCCAGAGCCGCAGTTCCGGACAATTCGGGTCCGGCTCGCCACTGGGGAGCATGACCGGCCCCGCTGCGGCGCGTGCGGCCAGCGCCGCGGCAACCAGCAGGGTTCCAAGCGACCGGTACCACGGACTTGCCTTCCGGGAAATTCGACACAGGCAAGACGCCTGTACTACGCCAACCAGCTTGCAAAATGGAGATGATCTCATGGTCATGGCAGGTCACCCTCAACAGCCGGACCGGTAGGCAGCATCACCGAGATACTGATGCCATTTCCGCCCGGCTTGGGCTTTGCTTCCGTACGGCCACCCTGGCAGCACCACGCCCGATCACCACTGGCGATGATCGGCCCCAATGTCAAGGCGTTCCGGCCCGCGCAGGGCAGAAGACTATGGGCCTTGGTTTCTCCCGTAGCCGCATCGATCCAAAGCAGCGCGAGTTGCGATTGGCCGCCTTGTACGATCTGGCGAGTACAAAATATTTGGCCGGGCGCGTTGCGGGCAACGGCCCCGAGCATGCCGGGCAGTTCCTTCCGCCAGAGGACACGGCCCGTCGCCGCCTGCAGGGCCGTAAGCCCGTATGCGCTGCGGACGAGAAGCAGCTCGTCGTTATTGCTCCCGCGCGAAGGATCGTTTCCAGGCTCGGTGATCCTCTTGCCTGCCGGCGTCAGCAGATCGAGGATTTGCAGCAGGCCGACGACGCCCCGTCGCCAGACAAGCTCGCCCGTTTGCGCCGCCAGGCACTCGACGGTGCAACTGCCTGGTTGTTGCAGATACAGGCGGCCTGCGGACTCGCGTGGCGGTTGGCATGGCCGGAAATGGGAAACGGGATCGATCTCTTCCGGAATCACCGCGCTGGTGCGCAGCCATTGCACCCTTCCCTGGAGGTCGAGGCACAACACGGACCCGGAAAACAACACGATCAGCCGATTGCCGATGCAAATGGATTGGTATTCAGGCCGCCGGTCAACGTGGGTTGCCACCTTCCCCTCCCCTTCCCGTGACGCGTCCGCAAAATGGCTTCGGGAGAGCACTTCGCCGTTTTCGGCGTTCAGTTCCACGAAGTACAGGGGCGAGGTGAACATGCGGCGCGAACCGGTCGGCTCACCAAACGTCAAGACATAAAGACGGCCCTGGACCAACTGGGGATCGCCGGCCACATTATCGCCGCAATCGCGCCGCCATAGCACCCGCCCGGTCTTCTCATCGAGGCACACGACTCCATATCTGCCCGAGACGGTTGTCGTTCGGAGGTAGATCCTCCGGCCTTGCAGTAGCGGACATATCGGATCGGGTAAGTCGGAATCGCCCTGTTCCCAACTCCAGCGGGCCTTGCCGCTGGCCGAATCGAGAGCGACGGTCCGCTGGCGGTGGCTGACGATCAGAAGGTCGTCATGGGCGGTGCCCGTGATGCGAGCCGACAGCGGATCGCGATTGCCGCCTGCGTCGGAAACGCCCCACTCCGCAAAATCGAACTGCACTGGCTGCGGAACGGAGAGGACCGGAAACGCATCAGCGGGCGACGCCGTCGGGGCTTTTGCCCGTTGGGCCACGGCGTCGCGGACCCGGCGTTCGAATTGCTCGGGGGGGAAGTGGTTTTCGCCGAAGGAAACGGGCTTCACGGGCGGCTCGCCGCGGAGGTCGCCAAGCATGGCCGCCGCCAGGCGGACCCGCGCGGCCAAGTCCGCCTGTTGTTCGGGCGAGGCCGTCAGGCGACCCTCGTCATACCAGGCAAGGGCCTGGGTGAAGTCGGTCCCCACCAGCTTGCGATCACCCAACCATTGGCACGCCGAGGCGTGTGCCGGCGTGCCGTAATACTGGATGGTCAGCGCCTCAACGGCCGCCGGATCGCCTTGCGAGAATGTTTGTTGGATACGAAGCCGTGCGGCGTCGTCAAGCCGGCCGCCCATCGCCTCGGCAAGCTCGCGGCGACGAAGCAAGATCAATTGCATGCCGCGGTAGGAGACTAAGAGCTGTTCGTCGCCGGGCGTCGCGATCAGGCCTTCGTTGCGCAAGGCGTAGCTGCTGGTCAACAGCCCCGCTGCCTCCTCATATTGCTTGTCTTCCAGTGCCGCCCGCAGTTGCTGAAACAGGCCCGATGCCGCCCGGCTCACGGGCACGATCAGCGGTTGGCGAAGATCGGCCAAGGGGGCGGAGTTCTGGGCCGACCGCCCCACGATCCGCTCGTACATCCAAGCGAATAACTGCGGGTTGTCCGCCACGTAATGGGGGGGCAACGGAATGGCCTGCTTCGCGAAACGCTTCGGATTCGCCTTGAGCGGCAAGTGACCGGCCAATGGCTGATTCAGTTGCTTCTCGAAACGCCCCAATTCATCCCAGCGCCGTTCCGCGTACAGTAGGCGCAGTCTCTCATTGACCAAAGAGGGAGATATCAGCCCGCCGATGGGCAAAGTTTCCATGCGGTCCTTCTGATACTGTTGGAACTCGGCCTCCGTGCCGGATTCGAGCACCGTACGGCCGAGTTGCTCCCACCGCTCCAATTGCTGGGTAACATCCTCTTTGGGCTTCGACCAAACGTCCGCGGCGGCCGAATTGCGATGCAACTCCGCCGACGCGGTGCCGATCCGCCCGGCCAACTTGTCAGCCGGCTTGCCGACAGGTTCGGCAGCGGACCTATCGACTGGCTTCTCGACCTGTTTCTCGATTAGTTTGCCCGCAGAGTGTTGGGCAGACGTCTCGACCGACTTATCGGCATGCCTCTCGATTCCTTTCTCAGCAGGCTTCTCGGTTGGCTTGTCCCCTGGCTTCTCGTTCGGTCTTTCCTTAGAGGTTTCGGCAGCAGGCTCAGCCGAATTTTCCGGCGGTGGTTTGGCAGACGTTTCCGCGGGATTCCCGGCAGCGTGAAACGTTACGATGATGGCCAGCGCCGCGACGACCCCGAGACCGGCCAGTACTAAACCGGCCCATTCGAGCCGGCTCGTCCGGAGTGCATTTCGGGTAAGACACATATCGTTCACCACCTCCCCTGCAAAGCACTTTCTTGCTTGCAGGACGCGCTATAAGACACGCTCAATGCGGCAGCAGCCGCACCGGCAACGGTAGGCCATGGATAATAGTTGGTGGGCAAGAGGGACGGGCCGGCTTGGCAGGATCAAAACTTGCCAAAGCCGCTCAGAGGGGTTTGGCTTGGATCAGTCTTGATGGTATCGGTACTTCTGGCTTGGAGTCGATTCAATTCCACTCCCAGCAGCAATCGTGCTCCATTCATTCTAACATCGCGGGTAAGTAACGTTCAAGGTCGTGGAACGGCTATGTCACCCACTTGATCAGGGGCAGACGCCACGCTCGCACCAAGCCCGTCGTGCCGACTGGACGGTCGTGATCCACACCTTTGGCCTGCTTGGCGTCGGTGCAATGGCTGGTGAGATACGTCTGGCGTCGCCGCCGAAGCTGAGCAAGGCTGCAAACCTGAGTCGTTCAGAGGCCCTGCCGGGCCATTCCAGCGGGGCTTTCTTCTGCGCACGGTTCGCCGAAGAAAGGGCCGATTTCGGCAGCTACGGTAGCCCAGCTTGCCTGCGTCGGTCACCCCATCTCCGCAGCGAAGCGGCTCGGCCAACACCAGAAAGTCAGGAAACTGGCGGTTTTTCTTGACCCGCAAGCAATTTGACACGCCCGCCTGACTCTTCAGCCGAGCACCCAATTACATTACGCTGCCGTGGAGCCATCGGCTACTTTCGCTGCGACCGACGGGGTGTCTGACTTGCTCAGCGGCTGGGCTTGCACGATTGGCTGATCCGGCTGCGGAGTACGTACGGGTTGGCACAGGACACGGCCAAGCCTTGTTCCTCTAGCGGACTTGTCTTGGTTGCCCAGACTTTGTCGTCCTGATCTGCCACCAATTCAAGTGAATGAACATGCCGAATCGCATGTCCTGTCACGCCCTAATCGCCTCAGGCTTGGCCGGGGGCCAATCCGCCGCCCCCACCCCACTTATCAGCAACATCGCCGCCGCAGCGGCTAGCACTATGTTTTTCTTCATCATATTCGTTTGTTTCTTTGTCTTCATTGGTTTGTTTTTTTCATTGTTTAGTCACTTCCCCGGCGGGAAGATGTCAAACTGGCTTACGGTGGCTCCGATGTTGAGGCGGACTTGCTGCGCGCTCACCGGCGCGAAGCGCTTAGCGTAGATCATGCCAAAAACCTTCCCGCCGTGGACGGTTCGCCAAGAACCGTCCGGCTTCTGCACTTGCAACTCGAAGTCCCTTCCCACGCCGCGCCGGTGGCCGGGATTCTCGATGGTGAATTCCAACCGGTCAAAAGTTTGCGGCCGGCCGAGGTCAACCGTGGTTCCACTCTTGCCGGCCGTGAGCGATCCCAACGACGGCGCGGTTTGCGCGAGCGGCTCGAGCGCACGGTCATACTCCACCTTCAGGATACTGACGGGCGTTTCCGTTTGCGCAGTCAGGTAGTTGTGGCTAACCACGGTCGCCGGAATGTTCGGGATGGATGCGGTTCTGCCGTCGAGCGCGAAGGCATACAGCGTCCGCCCCTTGAACAGGCAGTTCGCCCATGGCCCCGCCTTGGCGCCCTCCAGGCATTCCCCGTATTTCTTCAGCCACGCGCCGGTCGCCGGCCCCGGCTTCGGTTGGGCGTCGAGCATCGGCGGGAGTTTGAAGAGATAATTGCGATCCGCACAAGCAACACTCACCAGGGTGCGGATGCGGTTTTCAGGCGACGAGAAATCCACGATGTCCACCGTCCGTGAAGCCGGGGTCACCTTCAGCGACTGCACCGTGCCGTTGCGGTATTCGCACTCGACGGTGGTGTTGTCGGAGGCGCACAGCTTGAACGAGACATCCCAATCTTCCGGCCAGGCGGGCAGCAGCAGGATCTTCCGTTCGTCGCTCAGCAAGAGCATGCTCTGCAGGGCGCTCACGGACGTGGCACCGTGATCGTTGTCCGGCGTGGCGTCCATTTTGCATTCCCAAAAGGTCGGGAAGCGGGCGTGTGGACGGTTCGGCAGCGTCATATTCGGGTCGAAGTTCTCGCACCAATTGATGAAGTGGTCGTTGAAGTTGATGCTGGTCAGGCGCGCCGCCTCACGCGGCAAGCCGAGGCAGGCAGCATCTATGGGCGCGGACTGCCAGCCGCCGGTTTCCGCCGGCTGAGCGTCACATGTGCCGTCAAGCATGACGTTGCGGACATGGAACGACTGCCGGGCCATCGCAAGTTTTCCAGGGGTTCCAAGCCACGCTTGGCGGAACGGGTAGATGGAATACATCTCCGCGGTCTCGCAATCGACGCGGCCGGCGTCATACACATCGCCAACGGCGAGCAAATCCATGCCGCGGATCCGGCGCACCGGCACGTCCGGCATCGCGGCCAGCAACCGGCCCCACTTCGCGCGACGGGAGGCATCAATGTCGAAGGAAAGCAGCTTGCCCAGCACAAATTTCAGGCCGCCGATCTCGGCGCAGGGATTGGTCACCCCTTGGTAAGTCTCAACACAGCCAACCCCTTCCATGAGCATCTTGCCGCTGGCATCGCGCTTCGGGAACCGGTTTGCGTAGTAGGCGATGAATTCGTCCGCGCAGGGCAGAAGCACCTCGTCGAGGAACTTTCGCTCCCGCGTGTATTCGTAATACTGGCACATGATCGCCGGCGTCTCGATCGTGCCCAGTTGATGGTAACGCAGATGGCTCGGCACCTGGTCCCAGTTGAACACGCCGACGTTATTCCACCAACTCGCCTCCATGATGAACGCGCCCTCAAGGCCGAGGAGCTTTTTGCAGTGGTCGCGGCAGATGTCGAGTCCGTTGCGCACGAACTGCATGCCCGGGCGGAGCGTGTCGTAGTCGCCGCGGGCGGCCATCGACCAGTAGGGATGCCGTGTGTTCTGCCACATGAAGGAAAGAATCGCCCAATCGCGAACGTCGGGGGAAACCGCACCCTGAGGACCGTTGGCTCCCATCACACCGGCCGGCATGTCCATGGTGAAGATCGAACCGTTATACAGTTGCGGGACCGCGCCGCGCCCCGCAGCGGCTTCGCAGAAACGCTCCAACGCATAACGCTGGCTGATTTGGAAGGCGTTCTTGGCGGCCGGAAGTTCCTTGTGTCCCTCATACGCCTTCGAACCGATGGGGAACTGAGTGAAACGGCACTGGTCAAGATTGACGTTTCCGGCGCCGCAACCCGTAACGAAGATGTGGCTGCGGTACCAGAACGCATGCCAATAGGCCTGGTGCGCGGCCCAATCAGACTTCACCAGCCTCTCCGCCTCGGCCAACCAGCCCTTCACGCCCTCCGGCTGATTGGAAAGCACGCGCACCGAGCAATCGAACGTGGTCGTCGGCTCTTTCGTTTTGAGCGTGCAGTGGTTTTCACGCACGCACCCCTTGGCTTGCAACACGCAGCCGGACGTGCGATGAAGAATTGGATCCTTGGCCTTGGCGACCATCTCCGGTGTGTTCTGGCTCGCCAGATTGGCAGCCCACGCCGACGATTGATTGCGGTAACACCAGGCCAGCCGGTCCGCTTTGTCGTTGAAAATCACGCCGGCGGTCCCCGAGCCCGGCAGCGCGGACTCCGCGTCCGCCAGTGGACGCAACGACTCGACGGCAATCGTGGCAGTGCGCGGAGTGACACTCGTGCCCTGCACGCGAATGACCGGGCTGTTGGCATCGACCCAGACACGAAGTTTCACGTCGCCGGCTTGGACCTCGATCGCCGCGTCGCGCAGGACCAGGGCCTGCTTGAAATCAGCGACATTCAACGCCGGCTCAAACCGCAGTCGCACACGGCCGAGCTTGGGCAGCAGATGCCCGGCGTCGAACGCGTCCACCTTGCTGATATAGAAGAGGAGGTCGCCATTTTCTTGGACCCAGACGTTGAGTCCGACGTCGCCGTTGCCCAGCGGCATGGAGCCGAAGGAGTCGTGGCTTGGCGTCTCCCAGACGACATTGCAGTCTTCGAGTGTTTTCACCGTTGCAATCGGCCGTTCCGGCTTCACGGCCTTCGACACGTTGCCCTGCGCAAAAGTGCAGGCATTAATGTCGCGACCTTCCGCGGCCATTTCGCCATCGTTGGTGGCATCCCTCACCGCCTGCCAGTCAACGGGCGTGGCGTGGCAGAATATGGTAAGGGAGGTCAGAACCACGCTGATGATAACTTGAATCATAAGTTCTATCGCTTGCTCTGGAATTCCAGATACCATGAAAGAGCCGGATGAATTCCAGATACCATGAAAGAGCCGGGGTCTCCTGCAGAATTCCAGACACATGACTTAACGCCAATTCCAGATACCATGACTTAATTCGTATTCTGTTTCGGTTTTGGGCCGCGTTTTTGGGGTTTGAGGACACGACCTACCATTTCCTCCAGACGACCAAGGAAAGTTTCGTCTCCCAGCGGCCG
>Ga0073936_10000493_pt1 | contig 60858 bp, 91 predicted proteins | sample AliMusrvi5mmetaG_FD_87041 | JGI IMG/M metagenome (GOLD analysis project Ga0073936, IMG submission 87041) | Freshwater lake bacterial and archeal communities from Alinen Mustajarvi, Finland, to study Microbial Dark Matter (Phase II) - Alinen... | ecosystem: Environmental > Aquatic > Freshwater >... | reverse complement strand
GCCTTGCTTCGTGGCCGTGGTGCCGCCGCCGTTGCCGCCGCTTCCCAGCCCATAGATATTCCCACCACGGCCAGCCGCAGAGATCGCGCCAGCCGCGAGGTTGTCGCCTCCAGCCGCGCCGCCGATATTCCAAGATGATTCAGGGCCAGGGAATAAGAAGCCGATGTCTGCGCCTTGCGCTCCGGTTCCACTACCAACAGATCCAGCCGCGCCACAGGCGGCGGAAAAGTTCACCGCCGATGAGTCCGTGGTGAAGCCGCTGGTCCCATCGAAGCTGACCCAAGTGAAGGTGGAGTTGGAGCCAGCCGCGCCCAGCGTGAGGCGGTAGGTGTTGTGAGGCTTCACCGTGACCATCGCCTTGATGTATTGCCCGCCAGCCCCGCCAGTGCCGTAGCTGGAGGCCCCGTTGCCGCCCGTGGCCTGGAGCGTGACTTCAATGCTCACTACACCATCGGGAACAAAAACATCCGTAGTGCCCGCCGTGTTTCGGTAGAACAGGTTGCCCTTCACGCGATTGGCGATCACCGCAGCCTTGAGTCCACCGATGGAAAGGTCTGCGCCGAGTTCGCCGAAGACGCTGAGAGTAGTTCCGTCCAGAAGGGTGGCGGTGAACACCGTGCCGCTGAACTTGAATCCCGAAGGTGCAACAGACGAAGTGCCTGCCGTGAATCCGGTGTTGCGAAGGGTCTGACCGATGAGCGCCACATCGGCGGCGATGGCCTGGGCACCGACCGCGCCCGCACTGATCACACCGGCAGTCACCTTGGGCGTTAGAACCTGCGGCTGATTCTGATAGACCCAGGTTGAACCGTTCCACTGATACAAGGCACCTAGAGTTCCATCGTTGGTGTTGGTTGAATCTGTGGCATACCAGTAAGGGTAGAAGCCGGAAGGAACTCCTGCACCTGAGTAGCTCCACATCTGAGCGTTCGTTCCAACCTTCGGGGCTGAGGCGCTTGCAACGGCTGCCTGTAGAGTTGCAGCATTGGTTCCCACGTTGCCGAGGGTGAGAACCATCGAGTTGTAGATATACCCAGCAGTATTATCAAGTTTGAAAGCTACTGAGTTTGTGGCTAAGTTGTAAACACCAAAATTGGGAGAAATTCCGCCGACACCTAACCCAACAGCCCAGGCATTTCCACTGGGAGTTGAACCTGCTGCACCCGGACCAGAATTGTTATTAGAGAAGCTCATAGATGCTTCCCCACCGGCACTAGGATTATTTACTCTTAGTATTCCCCAAGATGGTGAAGATGCTGTTGATACAGTAGTGAAGCCAGCAGCGAGCGCACCCATGGAGACAGAACCGTTGAACGCCATGTTCAGCGTCCCGGTGGGGTTGTAGGCGATGACCGCTGCCGCAGGGGTCAGAATGGCGAAATCGTTGACGGAGCCAGTGGTCCCAGCCAAAGCCAGCCCATTTGTGGGCTGCTTGAAAATGGAGCCATAGGGGTTCCCAGCGTATCCGCCCACATAGACGCCATTGTTGAATGTCCCACCCGTAGCCGTGAGCGCACCCATGGAGACGGAGCCGGAAATCGTAGTGATGCCAGTAGGATCGCCTAGCCCATAGAGCATCTTCGCGCCATCGAACTGCACAGTGAAGCCATTGGAGTAGCCTGACTGACCAGCGATGAAAATGTCCCGCGCAGCACCGGAAGCACCTGAGGTTTTCAGTCCGTATGTGCCTGCCGCAACGGTGGGCTGGAAGGTGCCGACACCATTCGCCGTGAGCGCACCCATGGAGACGGAGGACGCGAAGGTGGCGGCACTCAGCCTGTCGAAGTAAAGGGCAGGAGTGGTGAAGGTGGACCCACCATCGGTAGTGCTTGGGCATATATTGAAGTTGCCCGTTTCCATCCCGACATCAATCTGCCAGTTCTTGTAGCTGGTGGCATAACCCAGCATCGTGAGTTTTGCGCCCGGATTACCCGCTGTGTTCTGCCCGATGGTAACGCTGGAAGTTGCCCCGCCCCCGGAAGAAAACAGTCCCGTGGTCGCCGTGAGCGCACCCATGGAGACGGAACCGGAGAAGGTGGCTGCGCCTATGGACGAGAATCCCACTACCTCAGTGGTCCCGTGCCGGATAGCCAGCTTGTCAGCATCGACAGCGCCATCCACGAACAGGTTGTATTTTTGAACGCCCCAGAAGTTGAATCCGATCTGACGCTGCGCTGCGTTCCCACTGGAAACAATGTCGCCCGTAGCCGTGATCCCTGCGGACTGAAGCTGCCCAGAGAATGTTCCAGTGGTAGCCGTGAGCGCACCCATGGAGACGGCGCCATTCCCCATGTTTAGGGTCATTGCATCGTTTGTTGCGGAACCAGCGGCTGACACTGAGCCAAAAGAGATAATTCCGCCTGCTTTTTCATTGATGCCAAAGTTATAGGCGGTCCCATTATTAAACAGAATGGCGCCGTTGTTTGATCCGCCAACTCTGCTGATGGTCGAAATGAAGCCACTGGTCGAGGTGAGGGAGAGCGCAGAACCTGTATTACTAAATGATCCCTGAGTAGCCGTGAGCGCACCCATGGAGACGGAGGACGCGAAGGTGGCGGTGCCGGAACCGTTTACCGTCAGCACCGGGACAAAGGACGAGGGCGTGTTTGTTGATGTTTGATAGCCGATCTGAATGTTAGAGTTGGCAACATAGCCCACTAGGTAGGGTATCCCGGCAGCCGTTACACCTTGTTGACCACCGCCATTGTTATTGCCCCATGTGATGTTGCCAGCCGCCGACACGCCAGCAACATTCGCATGAAGCACCGTGGCGGGGCTGCTGGTTCCGAACGCGCCACCCGTAGCCGTGAGCGCACCCACAGCCATCGCACCGTGGTTCCCGGTCCAGCCGCCTGCGGGAGCCGCCTGGGCGGAGGAGCCGGTGATGGAGCCCCACACCGCAGAGCCGCCAGCGTTCCACGCCGCGATCTGCGCGTCAGTTACAGTCCGATGCGTGGAATCACCGACCCAAGTGATATTGGGAGTGGATGTGCTTCCAGAAGAGGCAAGCGGGGAGCTAGCCGTGACCCCGGTAACAGTACCGCCCGCCGCAGCCGCCGAAGGGGTGTAGACCATGCCCAGAGCGTTCCCGACCTTGGTGGTTACCGTGGCATCCTGGTTAGCTTTGCTACCCTGGAGAATGGTGTAAGATTCACCCAGGCCCACATCCGTGGATTTCATCCAAGTGGTGCCGCTCGTGGTAGCGCCAGTGGTGTGGAGATAGGTGGCGCGAACCTTGATATCTACATATTGATAAATCCAGGTGTAGTCAGGGAAGGTTCCAGACTTGGTGCTCTTCGCTCCTGCGGTAACGCGAACTTGAACCTGAGAAGGAGATATGCCGGTGAGCGTGGCAGTGCAGTCCGTAGTCCCAGTCGTGGCGCTGAAGGTGCCGTTGGTGAATACTGACCAAGTCGCTCCACCATCAATACTATACTCAACCTTAGAAGTGATAGTTCCTGAATAGTTAGTGACGTCAACTGAACAGTGAAGAACACCAGAGGTAGCAGTTCCAGAAAACCCTGAGTAAACTACGGAAGTTGAGCCAGAGGACCCATCTGCGGGAATATACGAGGAAATAGTTTCAAAGGTGGCGGTGTTAGTGTCACGATCCGCACCCGCTCCAGTATATGAACCAGGGCCAGAAACAAGAGAACTTGCAGCGGGCAGGTAGTCAGCGACGCCGCTACTTCCAGAGGAAACAGTGACAGTGTAGATTCCGTTCTGAGAAGTGTCGGTCTGGTTAGTCAGAAGGATCTTAGCCTGATCAGGGATCGTTACGCCATCAATGGCCGTGGGGGTCGTAGTGGGGGGATTGGAAAGGTCAATGGATGTCGGGGTGGAACTGGCCCACACAACGAATGTGAGTCCACGCTTGGCCGCTTGGCAGGCCATGATAAGATTGGTGAGTTCGGTGTCGTAATTCTTCCACACCGTTCCAAGCGTAGTGGAACTTCCCAGATTGATGCTCGCGCCTGTGGCGGGGGCGCAATCCCACCACGAAGTATTTGTCCCTAAGGTGAGTCCATTGAGGAAACTGTCAACGGCACCGAACGCCGAACTCAGTGCTGTGTAAGAAACGCCAAGGGCTTTGGCTCGGTTAATGACCGTGGTTTTTTCGTTGACAGCCGCATCGTAACGAGACTTCAACCCAGGCTTTTCAGAGTTGCTTAGAATGCTATCAGACTGTATGTCGTTGACCTGGGCTTGCGCGGAAGCAGAGTCCTGGACTAGGAACCAGCCGGGGCCAGCTTTCGTGGTAGCGATAGAATTTGCACCAATTGAGGTCGCGGAATACATCTTGTTACCGACACCAGCAGTCGTGTTCACCCAGACATCGCCGACCTTAATGGCGACAGGCATGTCATCCTGGAAGAACACCGTTGCGCGTGATGCACCCGTAGTTTGAGCCGCCGCAGCGATGGACCCATACAGGTCGCTTATCTTGCCATATACATCAGCCCAGAGGTTGTTGAAGGCCGTTGCGCCTGTGCCCGTGTAGGCCGCATTGCCACTGAGAGCCGTAGACAGGGTAGTAGTTACGACTGCGTTGATGATTGGGTCAATGTAAGTGGCGAAATTGGTGTCCCAGGCCGTAGTCAGCGCGTCATAGGTGACTGGAGGATTCATGGCAGCGGCTGACGCCTTGGCCTGCGCCACCTGCTTCGCGAGAGCGGCCCTTTCGGTCTTAAGCTGGGGTCGCTCGTCGTTGCTGATCTTGTCATCGTTGCTGATGAGATCCAGGCGGGTGATGACACCCTGGATGTCAGAGTCCTTACCCAGCGTGATGGTATCCGGGTCAATGACCTTTACATTGTCAGAGGTTAGCCACGGCCCCTCGTTGCCATTGACATAGAGCGCCTGCACAGCAGACTTGATGGTGGTCTGCGTCTGCGAGGCGGATAGATTAATGACAATAGACCGGATGGTGGCCCCAACTTCCATCGGAGAAGTGACATAGTTCGCAATGAGATTAGGATCTGACCCTGTGAATATCACAACCCTGAACCCACTCACCAGCGTAGGGGTGGCATCGTTGTGGGTCCAGGCAACCGTTACATCCACGCCAGTGGATACAGCAGGAGTGCCGTTGTTGGTTGTGACTACTCCGCTGTTATTATCAACGGAGTCTGAGGGGAACCGCAAATCAGGCATTGGGCCTCACTAGGTCATGTGAACGGATGATGGGGCAGTAGTGGACCAACTGGTAATAGTATAAGCCGTTTCTACTGGATTGCTACTGCCAGAACGGTATCTTGCAACCACTCGGATGGTGGCCGCGCCTGGGGTCGCATAGTCGTAACGGGCGGACGCCCCGTTGCTATCCATGTTCATCCACTGCCCATCCTGCATCCGAATGTAAGCGTCGTAGAATAGCTGAGTTTCCGTTAGGGGCGCGTCCCACTTGGCGAACACGGTATAGACAAGCCCACCGTCAATGGTATATGCAACACTGCTGACTACGACATTGGTGGGCATGGGGAAGGCATTGGCGTTAAGATCGACGGGCGTGTCAAGAATACCCAGCGTGTCAGCCAGAGCATACTTATTCGGATTATGCTGGAGGCACACGACCGTGAACTCCACACCAGATTCTTTGATGCCGATGACTTTGTATAGTAGGGGAGTAACAGCGCCATCAGACAGGAGCCACTGCGCCCAAGTCTGAGGGGCCACGCTGAAGGCAGGGGTGACAGTAAGGCTGCTCACAGTCCCAGCGCCGGTAGTCACAGTGCGCTGCTCCACTGTAACGCCTTCCTCGTATATGGTGGTTCCATCCGGCCTAACACTGGTGACCACCGTTGGCAGGGCACACCGTAGAGTGTAGCTGTGACCATCCAGAAGGGTCACAGAGCCATCCAAGGGTATTACCGTAGTGGTTGCACCCGCCAGCACTCGGCCACCAAATCGAGCCTGCCCAGCCCGAAACTGGTCGTTGACTTGGATGATCCGGCCGGGGGCGATGGCCACACCCTCAAGCGTTGTGTCAAACTCCACAGTCTCAGTTTCGGTCTGTTCGCTGATAAGGGTCCACTGCCCAAACCTGATGGCCCCGCCCCGGCTCGTGCAACCGACATGGACAGCGTCAAGTTGCTGGATACCAAACTTCTTGACAGACGCTTGGTCCTCCACCAGTTCAGGAGTAAGGACATACCCTGCCTGTGGGTCGTTCCATGAAACCATGCAGGTCGTGTGGCGGGCCTTGCGAGCAGTGCCGGAATACTTGAATACTCCGTCCTTAACATTTGAGTTGGTGAAGATGGCCCAGATCGCTTTGTCCTTATCCTGGGAAGGTGTTACGACGCCGGCTCCATAGTAGAGCATCCCGCGGAAAGCCGCCGCAAGGTTAGTCAGAACCTTGATGGCATCCTCTTGCTTTTGCAGATAGATGGAAGACGCGAACCTCGGCTCTGTGCCACTGCGACCATTATTCACCATGTTGTCGCAATACACACCGATTGTATAGAGCGCCCACTTGTCCAGCTTGGTAGCGTCAAGGTAGTTGCCAGCGCCGAACCGGGTATTCGTGGCCAAGTCGTAAAACTGCCAAGCAGGATTGAAGCAGACCGTAGGGCTGTCCTTGAAGGTTCCGTCCCAGTTGCCAGTATAGACACCCGGCGTCCAGGTCATTCCATCGGTGGACAGAATTGGGGGAGTGTAATTAGAAGGAACCTTGATGACACGCCCGTTCCACTCAAAACTGCGGCTGGGAATGTTCTGAAACTGTCGGGAGTCCACCATGATCGCGGTCTTGGCAGTCCACGGATGGTAGAACTTTCCTTCAACGATTTCTGTGTATGACTGCCACCAAGTTTCGTTGTAGTAACCGTCAGTGTCAGGCACAGCATCAACTGTGACACGGCGAACTTGTAGAGAGATATTGCTCGTGTAAGCGGGCAGGGGGAACTTATACGACTTGGAACACTTGGAAGAATACTCCCCAGTTATCGTTCCGTTTCCATCAAGCGTTTGCTTGACATACGCCCCTCCGTCGGCGCTTACCCAGATCTCAACTTGAACGGACGCACCAAAGACGCCGCCCGTATGCATGTCTACCCTTCGTAGGGATGGGCACACAATTTTCATTCTAATGTGAGTGAGGCCTGCGGTGGAAACGGTGCGGGCCTGATAGTAGGAGCCGCTTCCATCACCGCGCTGGACCTTAACGCCAGAGTCGGAATTGACACCCACTTCGTTTTCAGAACTATCAAATCCGAACAACGGTTCCTGGGTCTTAGTTCCCTTTACTGCCTGCAAGATGAACCCGTTGAAATTCAACGACCCATCCGGATTTTGAATGGGAGTGTCTTCAAGGAAGAACGACTTCAATCCGTTTACAGGGCCATGGCACACGCCCTCGGAGATGATGTCCATGACCCGGCCATACTCAATGTTAGACGCGGCAGCAGACGAGTCGTCTTGTGTGCCGCTGGAACTGTTTCCATTGCCGACAGGATTGTTAGGATTGGGATCGCCGTCTACCCAAGGAGTAGTGATAGTCATATTAAACTCCTAACACAGGAGCGACAACCCAACTCCAGGGAATAGAATCACCGTCACCATAAATGACCCCGGCCTCACTAGGATTGCCGTGGCCCTTGTAAAAAGAATTTGCATCAATACCAGACGACGCCACAAGTGAACCCACGCGAAGCCTGCCATACAGAACTGGAATCGCTTCTCCTTGTGCGGTAGTGTTGACTGGCCCGCTGAAAACATAAGTGGGAGTGTCGGCCGCATTGCCAAGACTTCCTTGAGAAGACTGTGGAGAACTGGCCAGTAGGGACGCAACCCCGCCAAGTGCAATAGCGAATCCCATATGAGTCATGGTGGCTGCGATCGCCGAGTCCCCCGCAGCAGACCATGACAGGATGGCCTCATTACCCAGTCCGAAAGTATAGTAAGCGACAACCATCAACGCGACGCCCACAAGCACCTGTGATATACCATCCTTTGCGGCGAGTAGCACCGGAACAATCTTAATGACTTCACAGTTGGTGGGGTTCTTGATATGCTCTGTGGTAAGTTCCTCGTCGTAGAAGATCTGGAACCCGTAGGTCTGTTCTTGGATGAGGGCTTCCTCAAACCCAGGCACCGTCGCAGACATGGCCCGCAACGCCTCCGCGCCATCAGCCACATCCCTCATGTGATGAGTTCCGAATTGTTCTCCAAGGAAGCCATAGAGCCTAATTGTTTTCACGCTTCCTCCGAACTACGGCGCGGGTTGCATCCTGGTAGATGCCGTCATATAATTCTACCATGGAAAGTCTTTTTGGCAAGTGGTGAATAATTTCGCCATTGCCGACATGCACTGCTGCGTGATTAGGAATATCGTCCCTAGACTGTATGGCCATGAGTATAATGTCCCCGCGCTCCGGCTGTCCCTTGACAATCTCAAAGTCACTTACTTTAATTCCATCCATGTAGGGGTTTTTGCCATGCTTCCAGAAATCTGGTTCGCGCGTGAACTCGGGAAGCACCACACCCTCTTCGCTGAACCAATCAGAAATGAGAGTGTAGCAATCCTGAACACCCCAAGCGAACGGCCTGCGTTCAAGGGGGAGGTTTGAATTGATACGCGTCCAGGAATCGGGAGAAACAATCCACCAGGGCTTGCGCGAACGTCGGCAGAAATCTATATCTGTTTGTGAAGGAACAGCCCCAGCGTCGTGAGTGTGGACATATCCAACCAGATGTCCCTTGTCCTCCGCTACCGCCAAATCCTTAGGACAGAAATGACACACATCTGGAAACTTTGACAGATTGGCGCAGGGGATAAATTCCGCGTGGTTGGGGAGCGTGATCACCAATGCCCCACAGACTTCTCCTGGAACCGCACGAGCATAAGATCGGATGGTGGCCAGGATAGAAGGAGTCACATACGCCTCGCGCCGTTCCAGCCTCCGAACGGAAGCTTGACGTTTCCAGGAAACTTGACTTTGCAATCGGCCACAGTCTTTCCGCAAGTCGTATTGCCGCCAGTGAAAGGGCCAGCAAAAGGGCAAGAGGTTTCGTTGTCAGCGCCTTGGTAGACCCAAGTACAGAGGTTCCGCTGCACCATGCGACGAGGGATCATGATGCCCTGAACATCCATTGCGTTGGACAGTTCAAACGACAGCCCATCAGGCGTCTCAGAGGCCCGCCGTTCAATGGAATAGATGTCGTCAGGATAGTGGATAGTTCGGTCGGCAGCGTTGGCAAGGTAGAGCGCTGAACCTGGAGTGAAATTAGCCAGATCCAAGTGCTTGGCCATCACACGCCTGCGGATTACGGTGCAGCCGCACAGGTCGCCATACTGACGGACCAAGTCCGATACCAAGTGGTTCACATTGGATATGTTCAGCGTGGGGCGGTTCTGAGTTCCCTGCGAACTTCGTTCAAATCCGGAGGCCACAATGGGGAAGGGCTGATATGTGACAGTAGCCCCGGCCATGTCTTTCCACTGAATTCCTACGCCATACTCATTGACATTGGGAGACAGGTAGTAAACTGACCCTCCAAGGATAGTCGCGTCAAAGACATACAGATAGACAATGGTGCCCGCATCCAGGTTTTGAATTTCTGATGCAGGCAGTTTAAGAGTGACATTATCCTCACTCATGCGGGCACCTGACGGAACTTAGCGGTGGTGGTCCACTGACCGTATGACGCAGGGGTGGCAGGGGTGAAGGTATCAGTTACGAACTTTCCAACAGTGCCATCGGGTGCAGTCCAATCAAACGCCGTGATGTGACATTGATTGGTTTTCAAGAAGTTATAGATGGCCAGTGCTTCGGTCTGAGTGCGCTTGCTGAATGTTAGGGACCAAGTTGGCATGAACTGATTCAACCCGTTGCCCACTCGTTGCTCGTAGTTGTCCCCAAGTTTGCTGGACAACCTACCGGGGGTCATTTCAGGGGAGGCACCCCAGTCTGGGCTGTAAGAAAAGGTCGCCATTTATGCGCTCCTGATTTGATTGAACAACCCACCAGGGCGACTGTTCTTGAGCGCCCAGCTATTCATCATGCCTTCAAAGTCCTTGGCGATGTCTGCACCACTCTGATTTGCGGTGGCCCCGCCCTTTACCTGCCCATCCTGCACAATGATGGTCGAGTTAATCGAGATGCCCCCAGAGGCGCCCATTTTGCTTATGCTAGGTTGGCCCGCTGCATTAACCATGGCCGCAGAAGGCACGATATTTGGACTAGCAGTAGGCCAAGCGGGCAAATCACCAGAACCACCGCCAGAACCCATGCCCCAGGTCGATTGCGCGGGGGCTCCAGGTGCCGCTAGTCCATTTCCGCCCCAACCAGAACCGGAAAGGAACGCCTCCCATACGGACATATTTCCGCCACTGGTAAGACTGGAAATAGATGCGGCCAAGCCATCCATGATCGGCTTCATGATTATTGCCTTGAGCATGGCAGCTTCCATGTCATGGGCCATCTTGGAGAACATGTCATGCCAGTTGCCCGCCACTCCGTTAAAGTAGTCAGCCAGCAGGGAGGAGGTTTGGTCGGTGTATCCCTTGAGAGCATTCGCTGCCCCGGCCCAAGCGTCCTCACTGGTCAATTTCAATTTGATAAGTGAACGGTTGTAGATTTCAATCTTGCCGCCGCCAGCCAGATAGGCATCCAGCTTTGCCAACTCCTGAATATATTTTTCCATGGCCGTCATGGTGTTTTCCAGCCGACCACCAGACCGATCATTTTCCAACTTTTGTTCTTGCTCTAGGTATTTTTCAAGGGATAGGGCACCCTTCCTGTATTCCTCATTTATCTTGGACATGCCATTGGCATAGATTTCGTTGGCATTATTAAGAAGAACTTGCTGCGCCCAATAGTTCTTAAGATATTCGCCGCCAAGCACCCGCGCAATATTCATACGAGTTTCAAGAGAAAGCAGGTTTCCTTCCGAATCCGTAAGGTTCTCCGTTTCACGAAGGAACTTCGTTATGGTTACATCATCAAACGATTTGCCGTAGTCGTCCAGACTTTCCTTAAGCTTGATAGTATTGGCAACCATCTTGTCGTAAATAGCGGCATTATTGGCACGGACGGCGGCATCAGTAAGCTTATCCATTTCTTCTCGGGCCTTGGTGACAAGAGCAGTGTATTCCTTGCTCCCCAGCATGGCCGTTCCAGTCTTAGGATTGACTTCTTCGCTACGAGCCTTATAACCCGCAATCTGCTTTGCTCCATCTTCCTGAATCTTGAGAATGTCAAGGTAAAGTTTAGAGTATTCCAGACCAACAAACTCAGCCTTGTTGATTTTATCCTGCATCGCGGCCAACTGAGTCTTGAAGTAGAGCAACTTCTGGGCCTTTTCAGTTTCCGCGTCATCCCCGGTATTAGAATTAGCCAGACGATCTTTTTCATCTTGTTTGCGAGCATCGGCCAACCGAGTATGGGCATCGCGCAAGCCCTTCAACTTTTCTTCGGCAGCCGCAACCGCCAAAGCAAGGGCATCTTTTTCACCCTTGTTTGAATACATTTCCCATTGGTTCGTTGTTTCGTTGAAGAACGCTACTTCCTCCGCCACTTCGATGTATTTCTTGCGAAGTGTTTCAAGATCTTCAGTCTGTTTTTTGTATTCAGGAAGATTTTCAAGTTTAAGTTTTTCTTCGGCACTACTCTTTTCTTCCTTAGTGGACTGCTTGTTGTTGCGAATTTCGTGCAACTTTTCAAGCATCTTTGCTTCTTCAGTCATCTTATCAATGGCGTCTTGAGATGCCCGAATAACTTCAGTAGAATTTTCTAGGGTCTTGTCCTTCATTTGATTATAGAGATAAATGACACCCGCAATGGCGATCATCAATATTCCAAGAGGACCGCCCAAAGCCGACATCGCAGTGCTGGCCATCGCAGCCGCTTGGCCTGCCAAGGTGGTAGTCGCAGCCAATTCAGCCTCGGCAATGGCAAGCGCATGGGTCGCTTCTGTTTCCACGACTTTGGCGACAATGATCTTATCTCGCATGGCATTAGTGATTGCCCGCCCACCCTGCGCGGCGCGCTCTGCCATTACTGCCTGGACATCAGCCGTAGCCTGCGCGGCAGTAGCGGCAACATCCTTCATTTTGGCAGCGGCGACCGCAGTATGGGCCTCTACTCCTGCATACAAGAACTTGTGGAAGGAGTCGTAGGCGGCAATGCCCCACTCAATGAGATACCCGGTTGCGAATAGAGTAGCAATAAAACCAATGGAAGCGCGGGCCTCATACAATACGCCGACGAAGGTTTCCACACTTTCAATGATACCCTTCATATCTGCACGAAGGTTAGCCGAGAATACGGCCTGATCGCCACTTTCTTTCCATTCCTTCATGGACTCAGATGCGTCCTTGAACTGTTTGACCAGTTCGAACACAAGAGCATTGGTAGCAGGATTGAAAGTTTCTCCCAACTGGACCTGAAGGTTCTCTGTGTAACGTTGCATGGAAAGCATCTGCTTACCAGCGGTGGACATTGCCATTTCATACACACCCGTTCGCTTGGACCCTTCTTCCAAGACGGCTTGCATACGGATTTGCATCTTAGCGTGTTCACTAAGACTTTCAACGGCGACATGGTTCGCTTGCGCATACTCATAGATCGTATTCTTGAAGTTCACCATGATACCCATGTGACGGATAATACGCGACTCACCAGTCGATATACCCTGCACGAGTTTCTGGAACGCTTCGGAGGAGTTGATGCCTGCTAGGGTGGCACCATCCTGCGCCACGCGTCCCAGGTCTGCGGACTTCGCCAAGTCCAACTGTGCCGCCGCCATGATCTGCAATGACTGCCTTGCCCGTAAAGAACTGATGCCCGTTTCTTCCAACTTGGTTTGGAAATCTTCCATGGCCGCGCCAGTGTATCCAGCATTGTTTGCCATGACTCGCATCGTCGCGCCAAGCATCTCATACTTGGCTCCGATGTTTGCGATATTGTAAGTGGCCTGTGCCACTTCCCGAATTGCCCACGCAGAGGCCAGCCCCTGAAGAGCGTCAGTAAGAGAAATGGCAGAACTTTCTGCCTTGCTACCAGAATCAGCGACGCGATTCAGACTATCAGAAGCCTGACTCGCGCCGATGACTGATACTTCAATTCCGAGTTGAGCTATATCAGACATTGTTGACAACCTTTAGGAAAATGTGATCCAGGCCTCTGATACAGTCTAACTCAAATTTGCCAAGCCTAACTCCCTTGAGTGTTGACCAAGCAAGTATTTCTGAATGTGAGATTGGGCCGTGACCAGTGCCAGTTGACGGCCTTCCTGCACACAATTCATTGAACCAGTTCCAGATGTGAGTGACTTGGCGAGGAAGGGGCGGCGGCATGAACTCACTGATGTCCATACCCTGAGACCGCAAGATTGCGACATGCTGAGAAAGCACCGAACCATCCTTACGAGGACGAGCCAGTTCAATCGCTTTCTCAGCATGGGCATCAAGTTGCTTCCTCAATCCTTGAAAAAATTCTTGCGGGCACCGATCGCGCGATTGACTTGGTCGCGAATAGTGGGCACCTTGTCATAGACGAGGGCCGCGTTCTCCTTATTGAAGGGGAGCGTGTCGCCCTGCCATTCAATGTTCTTCCAACCCACGGTGCAGGCCACCAACAGGGCGATGACATCTTCTCGCTGCTTGACAGGGTCATACTTCGCTTCTGCCCCGGCGGTCATTTCGTCGAACCGCTTGATCTGCTGATCGTCCAGGCAGTTCTGAGCGACGGGACTATCCACGCCCACGACGGAAACGATGATGTCAGTATCCTTGCCAGTGACAGGGTGTTTGATCACCACATCAATCGGCTTGGCGGCCAAATCACTCGTATAGTTGAAGAGATCCATGTGATGCTCCTTGAAAGTGGACAGACGTGGAATTACGCCTTGATCCAGGAAATGTTGTGCGGGTTGACAAGCAGGTCGCCAGCAAGCGAACCAGGAGCACCAGCGGCCTGAAGGGTCGTGGCAAGTGCGGTCCCAAGACTGCTGGGAACGGCGCAGGTGATAACGGTGGCGGCGACATTGGTGATGAGCCAGTCGCCGTTATTGGTGGGAGTGGTCAGCGTGGAACCGGTCTTCGTGCTGAGGAGCATACCGACCTTGAAACCGTCAGTGATGAAGCTGCCAGCGCCGCGAGTGAGGGTGAAGGTTCCGGGTCCAGTCTGGGCCGACACAGCCATAGTGGTCCCAGCAGAACTGGAAACCAGCGTGGTGAACAGCCCCTCGAACGGCAGAGTGATGATGGTCGCTCCGTCCTTGGGGGGAGCGATGTCGCCGCCAGTGTATTTGATACGGGGCAGCGTGATCGTATGGGTGTAGTTGTTGAGGTCAGTCAGCGTGACCTGGAGGGAACTTTCGGTCTCGTTGATGAACTTGTTGAGCATGACCTGATCCTTGAACAGGGCGGTCACAGTGCCCGTGATCGTGGAACGGCCATTGAAGATGGCGGGTGACAGCGCACTGCCGACGACGCCAACCTGACCCAGCCCATTGTCCAGTTCGAAGTCCAGGCCAGTGATGTAGGCGATGGAAGTGCCGCCTTCCTGGATAGCTCCGCCAGCAAAGCTGAAGGGTGAATTGGAACTCGCAGCCGCGGTGATGTTGGCGTTGGTCACGGTGCCGGTTACGGCATCCTGTCCAAGGAAGTCTGCGCTGATACCGACCATGGCACCCGGCTTGATACTGAGCTTCAGCTTGGAGATCGAGCAGCCCTTGTAGAGACGGAACTGATTGATGTCCGTGAAACCCTGCTCAATGCAGAAGGAGTTCAGGGTGATACCGGTCGAGCAAGCGTTGTTGGACCAAGCGGAATCCTGCAGTGCCGCCAGGATGATGTCATCCCAGTCTCCGCACATGAGGTCGCCTTCAAGCGTCCCCTCCACCTTCTTCATGCCATGACGCAGGTCGCTGACACCACGATCCGCTCGCACTTCGTCGGTGGTGTAGGTGTCCTTCTTCAGGCCGAACTTGGACGGCTTGACGCGCAGGGTCTTCATGGTGGGGGAACCGGGCAAGGTTCCGTAGGTCGCTTCAAGAATCTGCTTAAATACGACGGTAGATCCGGAAGAATAAGTCGCGTCCATGGGCGTGTCTCCTAGTAGTTGTGGAAGGCTTTGTAGTAGACGACCAGAGGGATCGTAAACCGATCAGCCAAAGAAGAAGGTTGCTTGTTCCCGAGCGTAGCCTTTGAGATTACAATGTTGCCGCTACCAGCGACAAGAGATTGTCCTGGCATGAAGAACATTGCCAAGGCGTCGGCTTTAGAAAAAGCAGCACCACTGCCTTCTCCTGAAGGGTAGTTCAACCCAAGGTAAAGGATACCCTCCGTATCCATCACTCCTGTGCGGCCAATGGTAAGGGGAGCGGTATCCACCGGAATATGCTCCATGGTCACAAAGGGAATTCCTGGTGTTGAACTGTATTTCACATTTTCTGGCCTCAACTCAACATCGCTGCCGATATTTTCGGCGGTGTAGCGCTCAAGAGCGATGATGATGTCGGACCAGTTCATTACATACCTTCCATGAAATCTTCAATTGACATGCTAGGGCCAGTTACAGGACTACCCTCCGACAACCCAGAACTCTTATCCCCCCTGGCTACGGCATCTGAATTAACGAAACTGTTCAGAAGAGAAATCATTGCGACGTAGTCTTGGTTGACTTTGCAGGGCTTCACAATTCCGTTGACGATGTTTGCGACCTTGCGGTTTGCGAAATTGTAAAGACTTTGCTTCATCCTGACGAATTCTTGGTGGACACCGGGAACATATTGAGCATACGGCACCGCATTAGAAAACACCACCTTGTCATCACGAGTTATTTTTCCAAGACGACTAATAGGAAGATCCAAGTCAGTTGTCCACCGAGTTCCCTTGGCTTCCTTCGGCCCTTTATGAGAACCGTATTTCACATCGTAGGTGGGGCGGTTGCCCTTCGCCAGATGTCCTGCCGTGAAACCCTTGGTGCTGAATTTCCCCACCCGATCAATGGCGTCATTGACGCTCACAGACCACGATGCACGATACCAGCCAGTGAACAGGTGGCTCTCGCCATGCTCGATCATTTCAAAGAGACCTTCCTCCGCGATAATTTTCATCGCAGCATCCAGTTTCTTCATCGTGAGATCTTTGAAAGCTGCGATATCGGCACCAAAACTTTTCTTAATCATGGGCGCACCGCCGCCATGTAGAGCACAGGCTGATTCTTCTTCCAGGCTTCCTTGACGTCAAAGATCGTATAGGTGACGCCGCCAAACACGAGCCGATCTCCAATCAGAACTTTGGTGTCGGTGAAGATATGAAAGCTGCCGTCAATATCCAGGGTCTTCCCGTCAAATTGATTAGCGTTCACCACACGAGAAAACTGACTGCCGAATCCGTCAATGACCCCATATATTGTCGTGGGGGCGCCAGCAGGGGGAGCGACTACGCGAGCGGAATTGAAGTCGTATGTTCCATCCGAGCCACCCATTTTAATCCATTGGATAGCGGCACCACTGCGGCGGATGGTAGCAGATACGCTCACCCGCGCCTCACATGGCCCACACCAGAGCCAAAATAGGCCCCCGCCAAGTAGGGCCGCAGTATATCGGCCACGCTAGAGGGCATGGTTTTACGAGTAAAGTAAGCGGGATCGGTAATGGGGCCTACTTTCCCACCATACTGGACCAACCCACCCTCGTCAGCAGTGCGGTCCTCACTGAGCAAAAAGAACGCCCATTCCGCCACTGCGTTCTTGATAAACTGCGGGATGACCTGTGGATCGACGATGCGATAGTCACGGTCAATGATACCGAAACGGGGCCAGCGCAACGCGCCAGTCCGAACGGTCATCGTTCCCACGAAATTCTCCATGTCCAACAACCGAGTGGCCCACACGATCGCAGCCGTTTTCTCAGACACCGATCCCGTGACCCACCGGTCGTTGAAACCCCTCGCCTCGTGATAAGCATCTGCCTCTGCTATTGAGCAGTAGGCGTTCGCGTTTGCGCCGCCGACAGTGTTATCCAGGGTGAGGGTCATGGTCTAAGCCTTCTTCTTCCGCTTGGGAGCGACGGCCGCTTCGGCGGCAGCTTCCTCGTGGAGGTCCATGTCCTCGGTGAAGAGTTCCATGGTGTCCTCGTCGAAGTCCTCAGCGTTGATGATGAGGTAGCCCGACTCGAAGTTCTCCGTCTTGATCTTGACGGTGTCGCGGGGAAGCGCTTCGTAACCTGACATGTTGATTCCTTTGTGAAAAGGACCGGGAAGTGTTGCCACGACCCGGTCCGGTTGGGGTGGAATATCAAGGACCTGCTTACGCGCCCATCAGGCGAGTGCCCAGGTCGGGGCGAACCACATCCACGCCCCAGAGGAGATCGAAGGCCCAGCGGACGCGGTGGAACTCTTCCCGCACCTGGAGGCGCAGGGTGAGGCCGCTGACAGGATCGGCCAGATCCATGGAGTAGGGGTTGGGCTCGGCACCCGCGATGGGGGCCAGGGTCCGGCTGGCGAAGCCGAAGCAATCAGCGTGGAACGCGAGGTTCACACGGTGACTGGCAGTGACGGTAATGGCTTCTGAACCCACCAGCGCAGCCTCAAGAGGCGCGTTGAAGGTGAGGGTCACGTCGGTGCTGGCAGAGGCCTGGACAGCGGCAGCGGTCAGGGCGTAGGTGCGGGTATGACCCGCAATGGCCAGGACGTCGCCGACCTTCAGGCTGCAAGCGCCGGTCGTGGCGGCAGTGGTAGCGGTGAAGGTGTAAGCGCCCTGAGTGCCGCCGCCGCCGCCAACCTTGACGGCCAGACCAGTGGTGATCGTGCCGGCGACGTGACGAGGAACCTGCTGGTCCTCAAACCACTCGAAGCCATACTTGCGGCCGATGTCGCCTTCGCGCATGACGTTCGGGTCGTTGCTGTTGAGCATGTAGCTGAAGGCGCCGAGCTTGAGCGCCTTGCCCATGGCATTGATGTCCAGGACCATGCGGCGGTCGCCGAGAGGGGTCTTGAACTGCGTCAGCTTTTCCTTGGCGTCCACAGCCGCGTCCACAGCGGTGGCGAAGGGGTCGGTGCCCGCACTGCCCACGATGTTGTTGATCTTGGTGTATTTCGAGAAGATGGTGCTGTTGACGTAGTCGGCCAGCGAGGAGATGGCGGCGGTCACCTGACGGCTGGCATAGCCGTTAACGATGTTGCCGATTTCCTGTTCGTTCAGGGTGAACGCGGCCTCACGCCAGTTGTTCAGAGTGATCTGAGCAACGGTGGGGGCGACGTTACCGCTGTCCGGGGCGTAGGGGCCGGGGACCACATCGTTGGTCACGATGTCGGACGGAATGGGGATCGAAATGACCTGGCCCTTTTCCATCGCGTTGGTGGAGTAACTGTTGTTGATGAGGGCGGGCATCACGCAGCGGTTTCGCAGAGCGTTGAGCCCCTGCGCGAACACCGTCGGGATGATCGCACTGAGAGAGTTGGACACGGCCATGGGCCTTCTCCTATAGAGGGTTGAGGTTGCGGGGTTCTACTTGATTGTTCAGCGCCACTGACACAACCCAGGAGAGCCGCCACCGGAGGCTCGCGTGTAGGTGAAGTGTAGGCCAGAGGCACTGAACGCGCAAGGGGTTCTTTTGGTTTACTGCACTTTCATCTTGCCCTTGGCGATCGCGTCAAGGTTCGCCAGGAAAGCCTGATGATCATTGCGGTTGATAACGCCAGGGGCGACGGGCGGCTTGGGCGGATTGCCGTTGCCAGGAGCCCCGCTTCCCTTGGATTCCTCGAAGAGGTGGGGAGCGACGGCGGGCAGACCGGCAACCCATTCCTCAATACCGAGCGGAGTGATTCCGTCCTTGCCGTAGACCACTTGGCTGTCCTTCATGGCCACGGCCTGTCCGTCCTTGGAAGTGAAGGTTCGGCGGGCGCGCTCAATGACGTCCTCGGTGGCAGTCTTCTTGACGCCAACCTTGGGGGCGGCACTGTGGACGGCGTTGTCAATGACAAGGCGATCCATGTCGGCCTGAAGCTTCTGCGCCCGCTGCTCGGACTGAGATAACTTTCCAGTGAGATCATCGCGGAGGGCGGTAGTCCGCAGGGCTACCAGTTCGTCCAACCTGCCTTCTGCAATCAACTTACCTTCCTTGACTAACAGGTCCTGCTTGACGAGTTCTTGGTAGCGCACGGGGTCCACCCCGGCCAGTTTTTCCAAGTTCTCCTTGGCCGTGTTCCGTTCGCTGCGGGCGTTAGCCAGCGAGTTCTTCAACTGTAGAAGACCGGGATGCTCTTCCACATTCGTGTCCAGGACGTAGCGACCCGCGCCATCGGCCTTGTATTCTCCCCGCAGTGGTTCCGCCACTTCCTCAAGGGATGCGATAACTGGCTTCAACATGACTTACTCCTTCGCAGCACCGCTGCATATTGGACCACACGACCGTGTGTCCGGGTTTTCACAACGACAAGGCGTTGCGATGGTAAAAAAGAATTGCTCGCACTGCTTTTCAATCATGACGGGTTCACCGTCAAACTTGTTGTATTTATAAGACCCATCATCGTGGCGCTGATACTGCCAATACTTGCCAGAGACTGTATCCATCTTACCCACATCTTCTAACGATGCACCAGTCTCATCGCACACTACCACCAAGAAACACTTTAGTCCGTCAATGGTGAACAGGGTAGAAGGTGTGATGATCATTTCGGATCCTCCTCAAGGTCGGTGCCGTCTGGGTTGCAGGGATTCCAGACAACCCCAGTCGTGAGGATGTCGTGTGACAGTGCTTGGAGGTTGCCCACCGCATTGATCCATGAACTGGCATCGGTGAACTTGGCCTTGTGGTGCGAAAACACGCCATCCGATTCTTCAACCAGGACCACGATGCACTTGACCTCCGACAGCCTACTGGCCAGCGTCAGCAGGTAGTTTTCGGATACAAGCCGCTCGGTGGCCACTTAATCCTCCTTTGGATCGGTTTTTATGGCCGCTTTACGGGCTCCCGTTGCCCTTGGGCCACTGCCACCCGCCCCAGGTGCCTTCGGTGGCTCTGTGCCCCCTTCAGAGCTGTCAGAACCCGGGTCAGGGGCGGCAGTTGCCAAGGCCAAAGCGTTAGCCTGTTTATCGGCGGCCATTTTGGTCACCGCAGCCTCATAAACCTCAACCGTAGTGGCCGGATTGAGCACCCCGCCGCGCTGGAAGTTCCAATACAGCTCGGTAACCGGCAGAGTTCCGGCCTGCCATGCGCCAACCATCGCGGTGATGTCGGCCGCCGCAAGGGTGGCGTCAATAAAGTCGCGATTGATGGTGATCTCAATGCCTTCGTCAGTAACGGTCAGACCTTCCCAGGCCGCAACGAGCCCAAGCGCCTCTTCCATGGCTTCCTCAACCCGACTGACCACTGTGGACAGCAGCGAAGTCTCACCGGCGTGTTGAATCTTAGCGGCCTCGGCCGTTTCCACACCTTTTCCAGTGCGAGAGTTCTGGATAAGGGCCGCACCCAGCGAAGCCATCTGCGACTTGCGTTCTTCCATGGCCTCTTTGATGGCGCTGAGCCCCATGCCCTGAAATTCCAGAAAAAACGCCTTGCAATCGGGGTTTCTCAGGTTGATCGCCACCTCCGAACCGAGGAAGTAGTCCTTTCCCTCGTCAACACCAGTGAAAACCGGGGTGGGGAGGGCTGTGAAGTGCAGGCCGTGGCGATAATCCGCGTCCAACTGATAATGGTTGATATTTGCGTCCACCAGATCCATGATCGGCGGCTTGGAACACGACATCGAGTCCTTGTCGCACGAGACAAACACGAATGGGATGTCTTCGATCGCATTTCCGCGAAGGGTGGGCTGCACTGGAGGAGCGGCCAGTTCATATTCGTCGGCCAGGAATCCATCACTGTTCTTTTTCTGCACCCACAGGCGAACCGTGTAACCCTCGGGAAGCTTGACCAGTTCTCGCAACTGCGTCCGCTCCTCGAGATCGTAGGGGTCGCCATCCTTCGGGATGAAAATTGACTCCTTCAGCACGACGGCCAGCAGGCAACCATCCTTGTCGCACACCCAATTCGTGATATTCTCTGGGTAATACAGTTTGATGAACGCGGGCTCGCCTTCCACAACGTCCTCAGCGGCCTTGTCGACCAGAAGTCCGTAGCGCCCGGTGGTCAGAAGTTCCTTCACCTGCGAATGGATGAACTCCGTGGCGTTCTGACCGGCATCCGTGATGTCCTCTAGGCGACTCTGAATCAAATCAGGGACGACATATCCCGGATCCCGCCTCATGACGGCACCGACGTATCCGTTCAGCGTCCGATCGGTGGCGCCGAACCACAGAGCTCGGTCCTTGTAGGCGTTATACTGCTTATGACCGACTACGGGCTGGAAGTGGGCACTCAACATGGGCAGATACTTCGGCCCCGCCAGTTTTATAGCGTAGGATCCTTCCACAGCGTCGCGGCAGGTGGTCCAACGACCAACCCAAGCGTTGTAGTCGGGGTGCGTAGATTGGATGGGCATGTCAGCTCCTTTGCGCCCAGTATAGGCGCGAACACAGTCTGGCGCAGAATCTTGTTTTAGTGTATTTGTTCACTTTGAACTCTGCACCGCAGTGATCGCAGTTTCTGACAACATCATCAATTCCGCTAGCCTTTCTTTTAGCTGTGACGCACTTGTCGCTACAAAATTTTGCTTCAACTCTAGACTTAAACTCTTTGTGGCAGTTCTGACACACACAATCAAATTTTTTCGCTAGTAAAGCTTCTTTACTCGTCTCAAAATTGGCTCGGTGCCATGCTCTCCCATCTTCACTACGATGCCACCGCATTCGCGCATCGTATGATCGCGCCAAACCAGCGATTCTTGCCGCTTTGGATTCTGGTTGATGAAGCTTTACATGATCACCACGCTTCATCATTTCTAGATTTGAAATATCGTTGTTGGACTTATCACCATCTTTATGATGAATAACCATGCCTTCAGGTATTGCTCCGTTGTGCTCAACCCACACCAGACGATGAACACGCTTCCCACCGTGTTTGAACTTGTATCCGCTTGACATAATCACCTCACCACCAGTGTAGGTGGTGCGGACACTAGCGCAAGGGCTTACTTTATCCACCATAATATGCTCGGGTGATTATGACCGCGCCACCATTGGAGTATTCGTAGAAAACATAATATCCGAGTGCATCGGAGCAATGTGATAGTGTCTTGTCGTAGTTCTTATCAATCTCGCCACTGCCGCCCTCGAGCAAGCGAACACCATCCAGATCGGCTGCGGTGCGTGGAGCCTTGGAGACATCCACCATGAGCCTGATGTCCCCGTTGGCGTTGCTGCATCGGGAGTTCATTGCATTCAGCCGACTCCGCTCTGCAGGGTTCGCCCTGGGGACGCGCATCTTCATTCTGGCGCCGAAAATCGGGCGCAGAACTTCTTGCACGATATCCCAATCGGAACCTTGCACCGCCGAAGTGCGCCGAGCGCCTCCACTCGCGTCACCATACACGAATAGATCACCTCGATGAGTTCCCCAGTCTTCGACGAATTTCTTACAGACCGCCAGCGTATTAGAATTCTGTGGAATGTAAACCTCGCCAATGACACCTGTGCCCATCCTTTCTGTGGGAAGCGCCTGCTCCTGCGCCACCACCGCAATCCCAGGATCGACGTTAAAGTCCAGACATAGAATAAGTGGCGCGTCTGCGTTGTATCGGAGTGGACCCTTGTTCTTGTCCGTAAATCCATAGTAGGCCCGCCCCAAGAAGTTGACAAACGACCCCTCATACTCTTGCTGGAAGGTCAACTGATCCAGAGTTTCCTTAGCCGCCGCAATCTCACTGGCAGGCAGCACCATGGACGAGAACCAGTGGAAGTATCCCCACTCACTCTTGTCACCGCGCTCTGCCATCATGGCCTTCGCCATCTCAGCCATCGCGTAGTAGTGATTCCGCCCCTCAGGCACACCAATGAGGTCGCACCAACCGAGTCTATCTGAGAGAGCCGGCCGGATGTTCGCGCCCCATGCTTGCTGCTTCATGTTCGCGTATTCATCTAGGATCCCACCGTCCCAGGGGGAGCCTTCCATTCGTTCCGGCTTGTCCATACCAACAACCGATATTGAAGAATTCAATATCGTGCGGATGGTCAGTTCAGTTTCTGAAATGCCACCCTTGGCGATCATTTTCTTTGGAATCAGTTTTTTCAGATCATCCCAATAAATTCGCTTTGCCTGATCGCGAGTGGGGGCGGCACAAAAGTATTTCGGATCTTCAAAAGTGCTTGCCCCGACATCCCCTGGCATGGAGAGTAACCGGAGCACGACCTTGCGCTTTGCAAATTCTGTCTTGCCTGAACGCCGCCCGCTGGGGACAACATTAAATCTATGGGGGGAGTTCATGTAAGCAAGCTGGGCTTCAACCTGACGAAGTTTTGTCCACCGGGTGGGGAGCGCGAACATTACTCCTCCGGGGCGGTGCTCGCGCGGGCTGCTGCAAGGAAGGCCCGCAGTGTATCAACCGCGTCCTCCTTATCATTGTCAGGCTGGGCGTCAAGAGCGCGGAACTTGGCTCTGCGTTCCATGGTCTTGATGATAAGTTCCGCATTGCGGACATTTTCAATGAAGGGAAAGTGGACCGCCACAATGGCATCCAGGCGGGCCAGTTCAAGGGCGCGGGCGTCCTCGGCCTTTTCCTTGATGTCGGTTTCCAGGGTCTTCATTCCCTGCGATAGGTAGGTGGACACCAGCCCAATGGGAAGTTCCATCTTCGCAGCAATTTCTCGGGTGCTGAAGCCTTGGACACGCAGGTCTAGACACTTGAAGACATTGACATCCATCACTTCGTCTTCGTTGATCGGCTTGGGTTCGCGTTTGGCTCTTGCCACGATGAGATCTCCAACCGGAAGTATAGGTTGGCAGGAAGCGCGGCGCAAGGGTGAATGTTTTTGAGTTATTTAGATTCACAGTTCCCCAGGTTCACATTGGTGGGTTACGAGCTCTGCTGAATCCAGAATCTAAGTTCTCCGGCTCTGCTGAATCCAGAATCTAAGTTCTCTGGCTCTGGCTCTGCTGAATCCAGAATCTAAGTTCTCCGACTCTCGTGTCATGTAAGCTGCAAGGCGCGGCTAGCAGAGTTGAAATGGTCATCCCCCATCGACACGGGACGGGGCGCCGGGCGCAAAGCTGGGGGGTATAAAACCCCCCCAGCAGTGTTTATGGCCTACGCAACGGGCGCGGCCACGGCCACTAGGACCCCTTGGGCCAGCGCGCAACGCACGTTGCCGCCCGCGCCTGCCAGCGTGCCATGCGGGCCATACTTGGCCCCATTGGCGCGGCACCAAGCGGCCACGGCGGCCACGGTGGCAGGCGTGCCAGCCGCCTGCAAGGCGTAACACGCCGCCTGTAACGCTGTGCCGTGCTGGTGGCGCTGGCCACCCGCCTTACCCTTGGGGGCAGTGCTACCAGCGGCCACCACTAGCGCGGCAGGTGGCATGGTGCAGCCAGCGGCGGAGTGCCATGCGGCGGCCTGCTGATTGCTAGTACGGGCGGCGGCAAGTACGGCGGCGGCGGGCGCAACGGCGGGCGCGGCGGCAACGGCGGCGGCGGCGGCGTTGGGCGCAACGGGCGCGGCGGCAACGGCAACGGCGGCGGCAACGGCGGCGGCGTTGGCAACGGCGGCGTTGCGGGTGGTGGTGGTGGTTTTGGTGGTTTTGTTGCTGGCCATGATGGCACCTTGTGGCAGTGACGGCGGTATTGCCGTAATGCCAAGGTAACGCAGCGCAGCGCTACTTGCAAGGGGCACCGGGCGCCTTGTGCCCAAAAGCACAATTATTTTTTAAAGAAGTTTTTATGGGTTTTTGGCACGCAAGTTGCTACGCGGGCGCATATGCCTGTGCGGGCATATGCGGTCGCGGGCATATGCGGTCGCGGGCATATGCGGTCGCGTCACGCGGAGCGGAGTGCCCGCGAGTCCTCAGGAGTCCGCGCGTGTGAACCGCGAACCGAGTCTCGAGGAATCCATGCCCGCGTGTGACTCCGGGCTCGCGTGTGAACCGAGTCTCGAGGAATCCATGCCCGCGTGTGACTCCGCGCGTGTGACCTCGCTCTTAGTTCTCCGACTTGAGTCCACAAAGACAAAGTTCTGCGGACGCTTCCTCTGAGCGCCCGCGTGTGAACTAGAAGGTTAGGAGAACGAGTAGTGCGTTGGCTACGAGAATTGCCAGGAGCCAGCGTTTCGTGGACCGCATTTGTGCGCGAGGCATTAGCGCACCCCCAGGACAAACGGCTTGCGACAGAAGAACCAGAGCGTGGGCACCCCGACGTAGCGCAGTCCCACGACGCGCAGGGGACGGGCGTTGCAGCCCATGGGGAGTTTGGCAATGTTGCGGACGGTAATGAAAAGCGTCATGTGGGGCTCCTTGGCAGCAGTGCCGCTGCAAAACCAGTGTAAGGCTCCACGCGCATCAATGCCAGTCAAACTTTGCAATTGAGCAGGAGTCCCGGGGAATCAGAGACACTGAGTCCCCAGGAATCGTGCAAGCACAGACTTGCGCGGATTGCAACTCAAAACTTTGTTCCTCGCTCCCGCGTGTGAACTGGAGTCTCGAGGATTCGCGTGTGAACTACGATCAGAGTTCGTGGAACTCTGCTCGCGTGTGAACCCGGAATGTGATTATGAGGACTAAGGACTCTGCGCGTGTGAACCAGGATCCGAGTTCTCCGATATGACGGTGATTATGAACCGAGTTCTCCGGTTTGGGGCAAGAATTATTGCGCGAATCGCTCCTCGATCTTGGTGACAAGAGTTTTAGCCGAATTGTCATGATATCTATCGCAGATAACCCGTTGTGGGAGTGCAATTACAGCCGAAATCTGATGGTTTTCGGACTCCTTATGGTCAGAAAGATAATATTACTTTTACTCGATACCCTTTATTAAAGAAGGGTTATTAAATAATAAAGTATAATTTCATAATAACCGTAATAAGGTAAGTTGCTCGAAGCAAAACCAAAATATGGAGTGCCGTTCTATTGCACTTAGCCACTCCTTATTGTAACAGAGCCACGGAGTCGCGTGGATTCCATGCAAATCAATGCTGGCGCTGATATGCGGCGAGGCCTACCATATAACAAGCCCACCGCTGGGCTCACCGGAGAACCAAGATGCCAAGCACCGCAGAACTGAAAACACTGACCAGATTAAAGGTTTCCACGAAACAAGGAGCCACGATATTCCTCAGGGAGATCGCCAAATATCCAGACATCCACAGCAAAATTGACATTGCTGCTAGGATCCGACAGGCCGAAAAAACAATGCGGCTGACGGGCGACGAACTGAGGTTGGGCAATCGCACAATGCAAGACGACGTCGCCTGCATCAATGGCCCCATTACTTTTGACGTCGCCAGGGAGGCGCATCCCGAACACAATCCAGCGTCCTTGCGTGTGTGCCTGTCCCGCCTTATGAATGAGGGCGTTCTGGAAAAGTTAGGGCCGGGTGTCTATTGGAACCGCAAAGGAGACCGGCCCACACCGGATCAGGTAGCCAGAGTGAAACAAGGTCCTCCCCCTGTGGAGCGTGTGGCCCATTTGTCAGGGTCGGCAGTAATCATGAAGCTTGAGGCGGCGTTGCCGCCCGCGATGTTCAAGCGCATTGTGGAGGTTTTATGACAGGCACACCTGGAGTATGGACCAAGGGCCAACTGGATCGGGCGAAGAAGCGGGTGGAAGCGGTGGAGAAGTTGCCCGCCCTATTCACTCAAGCGCAGGCCAGCGCACGAGGTTACAGGGCAGACTACATACAGGAAATGCTGGCCGATGGGTTACTGCGGAAACAGGGGAGAGCGTATTACAAGCCGGACGCGCCGCCCACAGTGGATCAGGTCATGATGGTGGACTCAAAGCTAACCATGGACGAATTGGAGGACATGAGCGTTGGCGATCTATTGACTATGCTAAAGGAAGGGAAGTGCATGAGCATGGCCAAGCGCAACGAGATTCGTGAACTGGTCGGAGACAGAGGAACTGCGCTGGACTTCTTCCGGACGCTTTACAACAACATTAATAATGGTGCGTGGGCGGAGTTCGTGGAGGCTTGCAATCGGATTAACATTTGAACTTCAGCGAAGCAAAGTTTGACGGCGCGACGCCCAACTCGGGCCTACCCTTATTACATGGCGGCATGGCCCGCCCAGGAGGTAACACCCATGGTCACGAGACACGAATACACCGGGCAAATCCTAGGCACCCTCACAGTGCGGGGACGCCGCACCATCCGCGCCATGCTGAGGACGCCGCCTACGGCAACTGGAGCAGTCATGCGTAAGCGCCTCAACACCTACTTCTACATCTGCTGCCCCGGCGACAATCGTTGGCTGCGGTGCGTCCGGACCGTTGTTCTCAGGAGGAATAGTGTCCTTGGAATTTAAGCCCGGCGATCTGGTTAAATTGACCAGCACCGCGATCCCCTACTACGGCGGCGTCTACCCTCACTATGTTCCCATGAGCCAGGGATCAGGGGGCGCAGGAACGGTGCGCCTGGCCAGTGAGGATCGCCCCCATAAACCGGGCGCAGATCCCCGGCCCTACTATGTCAAATGGGACAACGGCTACGAGAATTCCTACCGCGTAGGAGATCTGGAAGCCGCAAACATTTGACGGCGCGATTGCCAGCGGAGCCTTACAATGGGTTATGGCGGTAATGCCCGCCCAGGAGGCCACCCATGGTCAACCTCAAGCAAATCCTTTCCAACTACTGCTTCACCAGCGAGAGGGACTGCACTACGGACGCCGCCAATCACAGCGCAGCGGTGGCCTTCCTGAAGGGGTTGGGCATCAGAACGGATATCCCTTACTACGCGCAGGGCTGCGAGGTCTGCGGCAACCACAGCGAAGTTCTGGAGGACATGCCGTATAGAATCGCTTGGGCCAAGATGAAGTCCCACACCTTCCCCACTGACATCCTCATCGCGGAGGTCTACGAGGGTGGTTGGGTGCTGCTCCGTTACGACAGTTGGTGCGCTGGCGAGGCCACGGTATTCGGCCCTGTCGCCCCCACCCACGACAACCCCTGCGAATGCGTGTGGTAGGAGGCCCACGATGGACGAAGTAAATGGCGAACGACATCTTGCCTACACGCTGCTCTATCTGCTGCTCAAGGACCACGCGCACTCGTTCACTCCTGAGGAGTATAAGGAGGCGTGGCGCAAGGCCGCAGGGGGAATAAACGTCAGCGTGGACCACGACCTAACGCGCGACACAGTAATCGTGCGGTTGGATGGCCACAATCGCCTGCGGCGGGAGATGAACCCCATCATGGGGCTCAGACACGACAACGTCTACTTTGACGAGCACACACCGATCAAGATGCCGACTGAGCCTCCCCCTTCAGAGGAAGCCATCCGCATCGCAAAGCAACTTGGAATTAAACTTTGAGGGCGCGAGCGCTTGCCGAGCCTTACACTATGGTATGGCGGTAGCGTTCCGCCCATGGAGGTAGTATGAATGTCGGACAGTTAATTGCCGTGTTGAGCAACGCGCCACTGGAGGCCCCGGTCTTACTGCTGGGCAACGAGGACGAGGCCTTTGCCGTCGCAATGGTGGCCCTCATAAATGACGCAAAGCAGGAAGGCGGCGGCTTTGGGGATGGGGTCATGCTGGTGCCGAAAAACCAGGCGGTTGACCTGGACATGGTGCTGGAAGGTTCCGACGCCGCCCTGTGGATGCAGCGATGATGGAAGCGGCAGATCGCGACTATACCAAGGACACCACGAACTACTATCAGATGATGGTGATGCACCAGGACCATGGCCGCACCCCATCAGCCCACCCGGTCTTTGACCTGGGGCAGTTCACCCCACAGGATGCCAACAAGGTAGCGAACTACATGCTCGCGCTTACGCAGCACCTGGACCTGGAAATGTTTGAGGGCAACCCCACCAACCTCGTGGAAGCGTGGGGATGTCTGTCTTACCGTTGCTGGTTGCTCCCCCTGTCCCCCAGCCTGCCTGTGCTGGAAATCAATAACGAAGGCATTGAGGAAGTGCCCAACTACCAGGATCCCCGATGACCAAGCAGTGGCTCCGCAAGAACCCCCGTCCATGGACCGAGCGATATCAGCCTGTGCTGGCAGGAATGATATTGTGTGTCGTCGTAGTGTGGGTCTACCAGATAATCAAGCACTGGACCCAAATCACCAATTTCTGGAGGCACTGTGTCAACTAACATCGCCATGAAGGCCATCATGCACGACCATCTGGAAGAGGTAAGCAAGGACTTCTACGCGGGCGGGTTCGTAGTCATCATGGAGGCCATGGAGGCCATGGAGGCCATGCTCAAGGAGCGCTACGGCCCTGATTTTCCGGGCAGCACCCATTCGCTCGCCAGGAACATGGTGTCGGACCACGCGGTTCTTACCCTGCTGGCCATGGTCACCATGAGCCACGAGGCACTGGTCCTGTGCGCTGAGGGAGACCCTGGCAACCCGTTGGTCAAAGCTGTCATGGAAGTCACCGGCCCCGTCTACTCAATTACCAGCCAGGGTCAGGACATCTTCAATGACTGAGGCCCGCATTCACATCGCAACCAAGACCAACCACCAGACACGGCAGGTCACGCACTACCACCTAGAGGTTGCTGGGTTCAAGTCCCTACTCAAGCTGGTGGCTATGACCGAGAACCGGGCGGCTGACGAACGCGACCGAATTATACAAGAACAGGAGGCAGAACTCCGCACCCTGCGCGAGCAGTTTGGCATCAAGGGTGGGGGCACCCACACGAAAGAGGAGTGCGCTGATCTCACCGACATTCACGGATACTGCCCCAAGTGCGAGGCACTGGGGATGCTGGGGGCACCATGAGCATGATCAACGACCAAATTGCCTGGAGCATTGGTAACGACCTTGCCAAGTTGTCCAAGCTAACCAACCCGAACACGCCTCCCCTATATCTTTTCATGCAGCAACTTGAAACCACAATCCCCACATTTGCCCGCATGGGGCCAGAGGCTCAGGGAGACTTGATCGCCGAAGCCCAAACTGGCTGGCAAGACTTCTTTGGAGGCACCAAATGACTGACGAGGAAATCAAGGAACAGATGTTCAACGCAGTTGAGCACTTGGCTCGCAGTATTACCCTGGTTGAATTTGAGGCCATGATGCATCACGAGCGAGAGGTCATCAAGGCCATGTTCGCTGACTTCATCAACGCAGCTATCGCTAATGAACGGCGCTATATGCAAGACTACATCAAGCAGGCCATGTCTACCTTCGCCATCAAGCAGTCGCACGTGGGCGGCATCCAATACCCCACACCTGAGGAGAAGTTCCGCAGCGTCTGCGAGCCACCCGCCTTCACTGCTTACAGGGAGGTCTGCCCGCTTTGCAAACACGAGCACAACATTTGATGGCGCGAGGCATAACTCCACCTTACACTATACTTGCGGCAGGGGTGCCGCCAAGGAGGTAACAGTGTTCACCATCAGTGGCAGGACCTACGAATACAGGAACCAACTCAAGGCCGTTGGGTGCCGTTGGAACGCGGCGCAGAAGGTCTGGGAAACTTCCAACCCCGCCGCCGCTCGGCAAGCTGAGGCTTGGCCGGGCGTCAAGGTTTACGGGGACGCAACCACCATGAAGCCGGTGGAGGATCTGCGCATTGAATACCCGTCGGCCGGGGCTACCTACTGCGACTACGAGTATGGCGTCTACAAATACGACCGCTACCCCAAGTCCAGCGTGTTGGGTGGACAGGTTCGGCGGCAGTTCCTGGGCAGCTACCTCACCGAGGAACTGGCCAAGGCTGCTCACCCCAACGCGCTTCCCGCAGCCTGCGGCTATCGCGAACCCTACCTCAACCACCTGTCAGACGAAGAAGGGAGTTGGTAACATGAAAAACTTCGACGAAACCCTTTACCAGCTCATTAAGGGTTGGAGTACCAAGCGCATCATCCGACTGCGCGATATGCAGCGGCTCATCATCAACCCCGTTGCGGATGATCTGGCCAAGATGCGGGCCATCAACAAGGAATTGCGCGAGCGCACCAAGCGTCGCTACGGAAAGGCGGTCTAACATGGGCCTTCAAGAAAGAAAGTTCCGCGATCTGCCGCTCGGGGCGCGCTTCAAATACAAACCAAGCGGCGACACCTGGGTTGTCTTAGAGCGCCACGCCTGCGGACTGATCGCCAAGTGGACCGGACTCAATGGCTGGAACGCTGGGCAAGCCATCTGCTCTGCCGAGGACACACCCGAGCATTGCGCCACACTCATAGTCTACGCACTGGAGGACTGACATGACACGAGAAGAAGTTGAGTATGTCTGGAACGAACTGAGCAAGCTGTTCATGAAACCCCAAGTGGTATGGATCAAGGACCACGAATGCTCGGACTACGGGGTGGCTCGGCAGGGGTGGTATCACAGGCTCAGCGCCGATGGCTACCTGGATTGCACCGACTGGTGCGGCCCCTTCCAATACCGCAGCGATGCAGAGGAGGACTGCGTGGCCACCTTCGGAGACGACATCACATGGCCACCCCCGCCGACAGACTTGGTGGCAATATGAGCAAGCGCATCCGCTACTATTGGCGTATGGACGGCCCCAAGTTCCGCTTCACCTACGAGCACAACGGGTGGATTAGAGGTCGGTTTGGGTGGTTGGGGCACACCGTAGCCTGTGCAAGACGCCGTATGAGGCGTGTCTCGAGTGCCCTCCCTGGGGCCGAATAAGGCGGTGCCGGTATTGGCCCGCCAACCACCAAGGCCCCTCTAGAGGCCACCTTTAAGGAGCCACCATGGCTTTCGCTCACAAAATTAGCACTAAGCTGTCATACGTCATGCAGATGGTCTGGGATGAAATTGCCTACGACTGCTTCGCCTGCCTGGAGGGGAAGGACTACCTTTACCGCAAGGCGGTCATCGAGCTGGTGCTGGATGCTGACCACACCTACACCTGGATCCTTAACCACTACCAGTCCGATGAGCAGCGCGAACTGTTGGCTGAACTCAGGGCGGTGTTGGCTCAGCCATGGCCTGTGGTGATCCGCAGCGCGGCCCCTGTGTTCCCCAGTGGGAGGTATTGCCGGTAACTTTGAGCAAAGTTTGAATAGCATCGTTTGCTGCGAGCCCTACACTATACCTGTGGCGGCAGTGCCACCATTGAGGCAACAAATGACAAACCATCTGTTTAGCCAAACCTGGGGCCTTGCTGGTCCCGCGGGGGTGTAACATGAACAACCAAGACGCAGCCGACGAAGAAGGGGACCGCCTGTTCCGTGAAATGCGGGACGATGGTGAACTCAAGAAGCCAGCACCGCTGACCGCCCGCGAGGTGGCCCGAGAACTGAAGGATGCCATGGAACATGACAATGGCGGACTGTTTGGCGATGACATCAGTTGGGCCGTGCTCATAGCAGTGGTGGAACAAGCGATGCTGTTCGGCTGGGATGTAAATGCTGAGGACATCGTGGCACTGGCCATCGGTGACGAAAAAAACTGTGACGCACTCATTGCAAAGCATCCAGCCTTGGCCGTCGTGGACAAGCAACTGGCTTTCATCTTTGAGCAACCCAACGCGGAATAGTCCGCGCCCAAAGGAGCAACATGAACCAGCATCTGCTAGACCTACCCATGCCTGCCCGCGCAGACGGTCGGCACCCCACCCGCACTTCCGAGCACTACACCTTCGTTCCCACGGAGCGGGTGTGCCAGGAACTCATCACGCATGGCTGGAAGGTCAGCAATGTCGTGACCACCAAGCCGAAGGCGGCCGACCGCCAGGGCTTCCAGAAGCACCTGGTCCGCTTTCGCCGCCAGGATGAAAAGAACGACATCAAGGTGGGCGACAGCATCGTGGAAATGCTGGCCATCAACAGCCACGACGCCACCACAAGCTGGAGGCTATTCGGTGGCATCTTCAGGATGGTATGCTCCAACGGCATGGTGGTCAGCGATCTCAGCTTCCCGGGCATCAGGCTTCCCCACAAGGGCAACCTGGAGGACATCATCAACGCCAGCATGGAGGTGGCAGATAAACTGCCCGGTCTGGTGGAGATCGTCAACGGGATGCAGCGCACGATGCTGACCCCGGTGCAGCAGGCCGACCTCGCCGCCCAAGCCATCGCGCTGAGGCATGGCCCCAAGACCACGGTGGACGTCTCCACGGTGCTGCGTCTGAACCGGCCTGAGGACGACGGTCGCGACCTGTGGCGCACCTTCAACACCATCCAGGAGAACATCATGCACGGTGGCGGCATCGGGCAGAGCGAGAACGGAGACTTCCGCCGTCTGCGCCCGGTGCGCGGCATGGACAAGAACCTTGAAGTCAACACCGGCCTGTGGGACTTGGCCGTCGGGATGGTGCGGTAATGACTACGCCAGCCGCTGCTCGGCTATACCTAGCTCAACACTTACTGTCCATAGAAGGGAAGAGATGGGCAGTATTTAATCCAAACAACGAGCCACTTGAGAATCTGCCAGTCATCTACGGATTCAATAACGGCGGAACTTACGGATGTTATGACGCGGTGCTGCTGGCCGAGGATGGATACCACATCGGAGGGCACACCTGTTCAGATGAGGGCTACATGCCCCACGACCTCGGCATCGTAGAAGGTAGCAGGCCAGCTCGCCACGAAGAATTCAGGAAACACTATCCCGACGGCTACCGCATGGAGTTCGTAAAGAGCTCAGAAGTCGAACAGCACAAGGGGCTCATGGCTGCGTTTGAACAGAACAAGATCATGTGCCAGAAGTGCAAGAGCAAGGGATTCAATCTTACGAAAACTGGCTGCACTTTCTGCGACGGCACTGAGGGCGGCAATCCGCCAAAGATGGAGGGATAATATTGCGAACTGCCGCTTGAGCTTAGAGAAGGACCGGCACAAGTTTTGACACCAAGTTTGATAGCACTGACGCCACCAGAGCCTTACATTATAGGTAACAAGGTTGGCATCCCGCTAACCCATACACGCCCCACACGGAGGCCACCATGGCAGACTCAGTTCAATATACCAACAAGTATCGCGGAAAGTTCCAAGTGGAAGTCACCGTCCGCCTAGTGGTGGACACGCTGCACCCCGGAGTGGTAGGCTTCAGCGAAGTCGCCAGGGGGCTGGCTGAAAAGCTGAAGACCGAAGAAATGGAATACCGCAGCACTTGGAACGACGCTCACATCACCGACTGCAATGTGCTCAAGATCAATCCTGTGGAACTCCAGCAGGTGCCGGTCATCGTCCTTGAAGAGGCCACCGAAGAGCAGTAAATTGAACAAAGGTTTGAGTGGCGCGAACGCCACCCGAGCCTTACACTGGTAGTAAGCAAGTGGGCATCCCGCCCAACCGTCACCACCACGCCGCAGTCACGCGGCCCCATGAAAAAGGAGCCTTCCATGGCTACCCCCACCACGAAGTCCAACAAGCCCGCGCAGGTCGCGCCCCTCGCCATTGCGAAGGCCGCTGCCTCCCCCACCAAGGTCGCACCCACCGTCAAGGCCGCTGCCGCTCCGGCTGGCACCGATACCAAGACCGCCCGCGAGCACAAGGCGACCCGCGACGCCTGCGCCGCCGTCCGCAAGGAAATGCTCATCACGGACGTCATCACGCGTGGCAAGGCCAACAACTCACGCCCCGGCTCCCTGCGGTTCAACATCGTGGAAGCCATCGCCACCAGCAAGACGGTTGGCGAGGCCTGCACGAAGCAGGTCCACGGCGGCAAGTATGTCACCGAGCCATACGCCATCAAGAAGGTGGACTGTGGGTTCGCTCTGGGCAACGGCTTCATCACGACCAAGCCTGCCGCGAGCAAGTAACTTCCACCAGCAACTCAGCCCCCGGTTCCGGCCGGGGGCTCTTTTAGGAGCAAGGTATGGGCGAGGTTAGAATCCCCAACCCCACATCTACACCCTGCGTCTACTGCGCCAAGCGTGTAGGACGTAAGGCCGGGTTTTCAATGCCAGGGAAAGATGCAAGCTGGCACGACGAGTGCTTTGGGTCAGGCCTGAAACTTGGCCGCGATCGCTACTACGACCACGTCGGAATGTTCACTGAAGTAGGCGCCGAGCGCTTCGAGCGCAACTATCCCGCTAGTTACAAGAATCATTTTCTCTTCCACCTCAACGCCCAGGAGGACATCATGTCCGAAAACACCAATCCCAACGCCCCGCTTCACGAAACCGGCAAACTCAAGTGCTGGACCATCTGGAACCCTGAATCTGCCCGCTCCTCAGCGCAGACCTACGACACGCCCGAGGCAGCATGGCTGGTCGCTGAGGAACTGGCGCAGAAGTACGATACGGCCAAGTTCCTGGTCATGGAAAGCATCGGCTGCGCGGCGGTGGAAAAGCCCGTGGTGCGACGCGACTTCGCCAAGTAGCCCTCAACCACAACGGTCTAACCCCTGGTCTTAATTGGCCAGGGGCGAAGCCGTAAGGAGCCGTATATGAACAGGTTAAACAGAACACCCATTGACACCAAGGCGTATGGTGAAATCCTTGTTAGCCTTGGTTTCGCCATGGAGCAGGCTGGTGGTGGGGTGGATTACAGCAACCTGGATAATATGACAGCGGTGGGGCTGTTGAAACTGTTGGCCCCGAACCACATCCGCTTCAGCTACTGCCAGCCCAACCAACCCAAGCCCGAACCGCTGGGGGATGCACAGGGAGGCACTCAGGAGGCACCGGAGTTGTGGCCTTATGGGGCAGTGCCCACGGCCCCACCGTGGCAGTCCTGAGCCCCAGAACGCAAGGTATAACGACTGCTGGCCTGATTTGGGGCCGAGCAGTATGCTTAAATGGCACCACAAGGGGGAATAATGTTCAAGCGCACTTGGGATGAACGTCCAGAGAAAGTGGGGCCGCAGGTTGAATTTGACCACCATACCGGCAGGTGGAATCCTGTGCAGCAAGTATTCACCGCCGCCGACAAAGCGTTTCTGGCCAGCATCAATTGGGGTTCCGACAAGGTTGTGATCAATGGGTCCTTTCGTTGCAATACTCGTTCTTAGTATTTTGTTTCACTCATACACGCTATTCTTCGTTTTGTTGCTGGTAGTCATGCTTGCTCCGATGCTTCTCTCCATGATCAAGAAACCTGTGAACCTGAATATTCGCCGGGGCGGTAGTGGCCGTGATTAGCAATGCGTCCTGAAACCTACCAAGCCAAGAACCTCATGGCCCGCCTGCCCTGGATCGCCACGGCAGCGGGCACGGAGTTCATAGAATCCTATGGCGTGGTGCGGTTCGTTGAACTGGCCCTTGGAACGAAAATATATCTTGACGAAGAGGACAAGGTGGTGGGCGTCAAGGGTTGGCTGGACGAAGAACTGCTGACCGTAGTGCGGGGAGCCCACGGCTTCCTGACTAAGCCGGGTAAGAAGGAAGAGGTAATCCTGGTGAATTGGTATTGCCGAACTTCGCGCCACGGCACTTGGGTAGAAATGATACGCAGGTGGACCGACGCCCTATGGCGCAAGCATCTGAACAAACACGCGGTCCTTGTGCAAAGCAATGGAGAGCAATTCTACCACAAGCCGTTCTGGAGATCCGATGCCGAAGAACGAATTGACATTGATATCGTTGCCCCACCTACTCCTGAGCGCCTACCATTCAACTTTTGGGATGGAGAAGGCCGGGCCGTCCATAAGGGCGAAATTCTGGTTGACAAATACGGTATCGGTTGGAAGGTCCTAGGAGCAAACATGGACTGCAGGCCACCAATGATGATAGTTCGCCACGAAGTGACTGGCCGGGTGTTCAATATTATACCGGGCGCGTTTGATGGTGACTTAGCGTATAGACCAGCCGGGGATGCGCCAAGGCGGCGTCTGAACCGCGCCAAGCCGCCCAACCATGGCCCCGGCACCTGACCACGCTCTAGAGCCATGCTGAGCCACTCCCATAACCAGCCCTTGCATTGAATACCGTTGGGGCGTAAACTTATTGTCCTGCCATATAGCACCGGGGTCTAAATGTCAAAACGACCAGCTACTCGCGACGAACTTTTGGACATGTTTACCGATAAGTTAAGTCAGTCAGCATTGACACCAAAGCACGCGACCGCACTTAAATTTGATCTTGTAACTGGCACCGAGGCGGCAACGCTCAAGGTGCCAATTCTTTTGGGCGGATTCAAAATCCCCTACTTTAACTTGGACGGAAGTGTCAGTTCGTTCTGGCGATATCGCTACCTAGAGTCTACCCTAAGCGGGTTTGACAAGGCCACCAAGAACAAAGGGCTGAGGTATGTCCAGCCCAAGGGCTCACTAAACCAGATCTACCTACCACCCCTTGTTGACTGGAAGACCATCGCAAATGACACGACGCAATCCATCGTTATCACTGAAGGTGAACTCAAGGCGGCTTGCGCCTGCGCCCACGAAATTCCCACAATCGGATTGGGCGGTGTCTGGTGTTTCCGATCTAGCAATGCCCACCTCGCGTTACTTGAGCAGTTTGATGAATTTAAGTGGAAAGATAGGACTGTTCGAATTTGCTACGATTCTGATGCAGGAAACAACACGAATATTATGGCGGCTGAAAACGCACTAGCGAAAGAACTAGTGCGACTCGGTGCCTGGGTGCAGATCGTTAGGATGCCTGCCCTTCAGCCGCCCGCCAAGACGGGCATTGACGACTTCATTGCAAGTGAGGGCGCGCCCGCCTTCATTGACCTATTGCAGGAAGGGGTAGACTGGCAAGCCTGTAAGGAGCTCTTTGAACTTAATGAGGAGGTCGTATATGCCAAAGACCCTGGAGTCATCATCCAACTTGAAACCATGCAGCGGCTCAGCATCCGCTCCTTCATCGATCACGCTTATGCCCATCGCCGTTATATGGAGGAAGTGGTCTCAGGGCGAGGAACTCGTATGGTCGAGCGAAGCGCACCGGCGGAGTGGATCAAGTGGCCTTGCCGTTCGGTTGTTGAACGCGTGACTTATGCGCCGGGTCAGCAACGCATTACCGACACGAATGACCTGAACACCTGGACCGGATGGGGGTGCCTGCCGGTAGAAGGAGAAATGGGGCCGTGGCACGAACTTATGGATTATGTATTCCAGGACGAGCCACAGTTCCGCAACTGGTTTGAGCAATGGCTCGCCTACCCACTCCAGCACCCTGGCACGAAAATGTTCACGGCCTGCGTATTCTGGGGAACCAAGCACGGAACGGGCAAGACCTATATCGCAGAAACCATGCGACGGATCTATGGCAAGAACTGTACCGAGATCGGAGACCAGAACCTTCAGGGTTCTTTTAATGATTATGCGGTGGACAAACAGTTCATCATCGCGGACGAAATTACCGGGGGTGACAAGCGTCACGCATCGGACCGCATGAAGTCAATGATTACACAGAAAGAACTCCGTGTGAACCAGAAGTATATTCCGAGTTACACGGTGCCAGATTGTGTGAACTACTACTTCACGAGCAACCACCCCGACGCTTTCTTCATTGAGGATGCTGACCGTCGGTTCTTCATCCACGAAATGGGACACGATCCCCTACCGAATATATTTTACAAGGTCTATGGCGAGTGGCTGAACAACGGTGGGGACCGCGCCCTGTTTGACTACCTGCTGAACTTGGATCTGTCCGGCTTTAGCGCCGAGGAACGGGCACCTGTGACACGCAGTAAGATCGACATGATTGACAACGGTCGTAGTGACATCGGTGCTTGGGTGGCCATGCTGAAGACTCAGCCTGAAGCAGTGCTGCGGGTGGGAGAGGTTGAACTGCCCTACCACCTCGCCACCGCACAGGAATTGCACAGTCTCTACGATAGGAACAGCACCGGCAAGACAACGCATGTCGGCATGGCCAGAGAACTGGCCCGCCAATCATTCAGAAAAGCGAACCACGGCCAACCAGTCCAGACAGACTTCGGTCGCCACAAACTGTGGATTGTTCGCGACATCGCAAACTGGGAGGATCTAGGTGAACAGGATTTCGCTGTGATCTACCGCACAGAAAGGGGCGCGTCTTGCGTGAAAAAAGTCACTACGAAATACTAGGGGTTCCGCCCCTTGCCTCGCTCCAAGAAATAAAGGACGCGTTTCGCAACAAGTCAAGTGAACTTCACCCCGACCGTAACGACGGTGTGTGTGATCCCGCTTACATCCGCATCACGGAGGCCTATAAGATCTTGAAGGATAACGAAGAGCGCAGAAAATATGACATGGTTCTGCGCCTCATGTGGGACGCCTGTGGGGACTGCACCGGAACGGGTGTGAAGTTCAGGCAGAAGGGTTTCACTAACAAGATCCGATTTATCTGCCCGACCTGCATGGGAGTCGGCTTCACTTCAAGGGGATAGTCATGGATGAAGCAGCAACCGAAATTAAGATCACTGTGAACATTGACGCAAGTGAAGCGAAACAGTTTGTTGACGACATGAACATGCTCAGTATGTTGTCCATGCAGTTGGCCCATGTTGGGAGGCAGAAAGCGGGTATGGGTCCAGTGATCACTACGGCCGCTTACGAGTTGCACCGCATCGCCACAAACTTGAGCAAACTAAAGATGGCCTGACCGCCACGCGAGCCTTACAATATACCTGTGCAGCGGTGCTGCCCCTAGGAGGTTGAACGGTGTTCAAACCAATGCTTGCGTCAAAGCTGTCAGAGGGTGCAGAACCCAGATTCCCGGCCCTGATATCTCCAAAGCTGGATGGTATCAGGGCCATGGTGATTGATGGGGTGCTGGTAAGTCGCAACCTCAAACCAATCCCAAATGCTTATTGCCAGGAACTGTTCGCCCACGAACGCTACAATGGGCTGGACGGGGAACTAATTGTGGGCAACCCCTATGACCCTGCCTGCTTCCGCAATACGGGAAGTGGGGTCATGAGTAGAGATGGAAAGCCGGACATTGCGTTCTACGCTTTTGACCACTTCCTAACCGAGCTGGCTTTTGACCTGCGATTGGATAAAGTGGCCGAATTGGCAGAGGACAACGAGCGCATCGTGGTGGTGACCCACTATCTGGTAGAAACAATGGACGACATGGAGAAGTTGGAACGCAAGTTCTTGTCCCTGGGCTACGAAGGGGCCATGCTCCGTCACCCACAGGGGCCGTATAAGTTTGGACGCAGCACCGAGCGCGAAGGGTGGCTACTAAAGGTCAAGCGGTTTTCCGATGATGAGGCCATGGTCATTGGCTTTGATGAGCAGATGCACAACGGCAACGAGCTCACACGGGACAACCTGGGCCGCGCCAAGCGCACGAGCCACAAGGAAAACAAGTCTGCCAAGGGGTGCCTCGGGGCGCTCAAGGTGGTGGGCATCACTGGCCCCTACAAGGGCGTAGAATTTGACATTGGCACCGGCTTTGACGACGGTGAGCGTCAGTTCATTTGGGACAACCAAGCGCAGTTCCGGGCCAAGATCGTAAAGTTCAAATACTTCCCCAGCGGCAGCAAGGACAAACCACGATTCCCCACTTACCTTGGACTGCGGAACGTGGCGGATATGTGAGATCAAGTAAGCGCAGGCTGAACAGGTTTCGTAAGGAACGCGACGCTCAGTTTGACGCTTACATAGACCGATGCAGAAAGTGGATGGACGGGGTTCGCTATACTGGTTTCTGCATCATCTGGGACACGGTAGGCATGGAAGCCTTCCCCTATTACGGAGCATGAATGTTAGCGCACAGACGCCACAGCCAGTATCTCGCAGTAGACCTTGGCCACGAGCTCATACGCCAATCTTCTCAGGAAAACTGCGATGGGGAGGAATGGGATGATGTTCAAGAGGCTGGGTTCCTTCTCAATAAGATGAACGGGCTACTTGATGCAGCACGAAATTGGGTGCAGGATCCACAACTGCGGGACGAGATCACAGCCCTTGTCCCGCCAAAGGCCCGCGCATGAACAAGACCCTTTATCTCTGCTGGGAAAACTTTGAGGACCGCAAGCATCGGATGCTGCACATCTTCGGGAGCCACAATGACGCAATCAAATTCGTCAGGGAAACCGATGGCCTTCGCGAGTGGAACCCGGGAGCTCACTACCACGCCCGGAATCACGAAGTCGAAAACCACGACAGCAACCTCACTATCCAGCACACCTAGCAATATGTTCTTCGCCATCTTCATGACATGTTTCGTGATGATATTCATAGAAGGTATGGCATCCACCATAGCGGGAAGTTCTTCCAAGGGTAACAGGTTCCTGACAGCCATAGCGATTGTGGGAGGCCTCTGCGGTTTGCTGGCAATGGCGACCAAATAATTTGATGCAAAGTTGCCCTTGCACTGAGTGGCGGGGAGTTGTAACCTGTAAGTGGCCCATAGCGGGGCAATAAGGAGGCACAAGTGCCACGAGGTAAGAAGGAAGTCATTGCCACAATCGAGCAAGCGCCCGACGGTGCTTGGGTTCCACCACAGGACTTGGCCCTTTGCGCCGACCTGCTTTACACGACCAGGGAAACCCGACTGGAGATGGATAAGCAAGTGGCGGAACTGAAGGCCAAGGAAACGGCGCTCAGGGAACACCTGATCGAAAACCTGCCTGTGTCAAACGCAACGGGCATCGCTGGCCGGGTCGCCCGCGCCACGGTGGTCACGAAGGAGGAGCCCGTCGCGGAAGACTGGGACGCCACCTTTGAATACATCCGCAAGAAGAAGGCGTTCTTCCTTCTCCAGAAGCGGCTTTCCGGAACAGCGGTCAAGGAGATGTGGGCGGACGGTAAGCAAGTCCCCGGCGTCGGCCACATGATCGTCAAGTCCATTTCCCTCAACAAGGTCAAGTAGGAGCCAACCATGGCCAAGCAGACCACAATCTCCCCCAAACCCAAGCCCATCATCCAAGCGCTGATGGATGACCTTACCGCCGCCGAGGAAAAGCTGGCTGGCCTCACTGCCAGGGTGGAAGCACAGGCGGATGGGCTGGACAGTCTCAGCAAGCGGTTAGCCGCTGTGGAAACCGCGTTTCCTGAAGGTTCTCTGTAATACCGCGTGGGCGGATTCCCTCAGCCGCAAGTTACAAGGAGCAATACCATGGCGAAGGCCAAAACTACCGCCGTCACTGGCGTCAACAAGTGGGATGAAGAACTGGCGGCAATGGCCGCTGAGGCTTCGGGCCAGGAAATCGTGTCCAGTAGCTTCCTCTCCACCAGGGGCGGGCGCTTGTCCTACAAGGGCAACGAGGTGCCGGACAACAAGATGAACGTCGTCATCCTGGCGGCGGTTCACGAGAATCTCTTCTACACCGACCGCTACGATCCCGAGAACCCCGCGCCCCCGGTCTGCTACGCCTTCGGAGAACACGATAAGGGCCTGGAACCTCACGAGGAAGCGACCGAGAAGCAGAGCGCCGACTGCGCTTCCTGCCCCAACAATGTCTTCGGAAGCGCGGACAGCGGGAAGGGTAAGGCTTGCAAGAACAGTCGCCGCCTCACCCTGCTCACCGAAGACGACCTGGAAGATGTTGGCGCCGCCGAACTGGCCCAGCTCAAGATCCCCGTTACCAGCGTCAAGAACTGGAGCAACTACGTCAGCACCCTGGCCAACACGATGAAGCGCCCCCCGTTCGCGGTGGTCACCGAAATCAGCGTTATCCCGGACAGCAAGACGCAGTTCAAGGTCTGCTTCAAGCCGGTGGGCCAGATCACCGACGGGGAAGTCCTGCCGGCTTTGATGGACCGCCGCCCCGCCGCTTTGGAAGCGATGATGCAGCCCTACCCCGCCCCCCAGCCCAAGCCTGAACCTCCTGCTCGTGGAGCCCGACCTGCGGCGGGTGCCAACGCCAAGGGCCGCAAGTACTGACGCCCAATCGCTAGGTGTCAGAGCGGCCTTCGAGCCGCCCGGTTTGGGGGCACCTAGCGCAACCGCCCGCAGGGTCTGAGTGGCTCTGCGGGCACCCTTTTTAGAGGCATACCATGAAAGCAAAGGTAATCAAGCCGAAAGTGCTGTCTACGGGGCAGGAAGTCAATGAAGTGCTGCGCGTGTGGCGTTCACTTGAGGCAGTGGTCATGACGCTCGGGGAAGCCGACTTGCTTACCCTGCTGGAAGCTGAGAAGGCAGGGGGTGGCCGCAAGGTCTTCCTTCAACGCATCTTTGGGCGACACGCCAAGGTGCGGGCTTCTCGCGAAACGGCAGAAATGAGAGCGGCGGTCAAGCATGGCTAAGGCACAGAAGCTACCCAAGGTCGTCACCATTGACTTTGAAACCGAGGCCATACAGCCCCGGCCCTTCTACCCGCCCAAGCCCGTCGGGTTCTCTATCATGAAACCGGGCCAGAAGAAGTCAAAGTATTACTCCTGGGGCCACCCCACGGAAAACAACTGCACCTTCGCAGAAGCCCAAGCGGTGCTGATGGATGTCTTCACCAGCAACGCCGACATGCTCTTCCACAATGCCAAGTTCGACTACGATGTAGCTGTCACCCACATGGACATGCCCGAGGTGCCCTGGCAGCGACTGCATGACACCATGTATCTACTGTTCCTCCTTGACCCCCATGCGGGCACTTTGTCACTGAAGCCCAGCGCGGAAAGAATACTGCAACTGCCTCCCACTGAGCAGGAAGCAGTTCGTGACTGGCTAGTCCAAAATGGAATTTGTCGGGACGTCAAGGGGTGGGGCGCTTTCATTGCGATGGCCCCGGGAAGGCTGGTAGGGGAATACGCCGACGGGGACGTCACCCGCACCCGCCAGCTTTTTGATCTTCTGTGGGCCAAGGCTCTTGACCAGGACTTGCTGGAAGCCTACGACCGTGAACGCGAACTAATGCCCATCCTGCTGGCCAACGAACAAGAAGGGGTGAATGTTGATCTCAAGCTTCTCCGCAAAGACGCCAGGGCATACACCGAAGCCAAGGAAGCTATTGACGTCTATATCCGAGAAAGGTTGGGTGTTCCTGAACTCAACATTGATTCCAAGAATGAACTGGCTGAAGCACTTGATACTTCGGGTGTGGTGACAAATTGGGTCATGACCAAAACGGGTAAGAAGTCCACCAAAAAGGACAACATGACCTTTGACCGCTTTGACGACCAGCATGTCGCAATGGCGCTCGGTTACCGCAGTCGGCTGTCAACCTGCCTTGGCACTTTCATCCTGCCCTGGCTGAACATGGCGGAGGCAAGCAATGGAAAGATTTACACGAACTGGAACCAGGTCCGTCAAGTTAATTCTTCAGACGCTGGTAAGGGGACGCGCACCGGGCGTCTATCCTCAAGCCCTAATTTTCAGAATATTCCCAAGGACCTTGGGGATAAAGGGGACGGTTATGTTCATCCGGACTTCCTTGGCGTTCCTGAACTTCCGCTCATGCGGAAATATATTCTGCCTGACGACAAAAGTTCGGTTATACTTCATCGCGACTATGCGCAGCAAGAGCTGCGTATTCTCGCACACTTTGAGGACGGGCTTCTTCAAGAGCTATACAACGATCCAAATCCGCCAAAAGAATATCAAGACGCCGACGGAAAGCTTGACGTCCATTTGTTCGTCCAAAAGGAAATTGAGCGCCTTACGGGGGCGCTTTATACCCGCTCCCAAGTCAAGCAGGTCAACTTCGGTATCATCTACGGCATGGGATCTGGCGCACTGGCTGAGAAAATTAAGGACACTGTAGACACGGCCAAACGGCTTAAGACGGCCCAAGCCAAAGCGCTCCCCGGTGCCAAGGAACTGGAAAAGAATGTCAAGCGTATTGGCGCGGCGGGACACTTCATCACTACCTGGGGGAACCGGCACTACTATGTTGAAACCCCCAAGATGATCCAGGGGCGCATGGTTAGCTTTGAATACAAGCTGCTCAACTACCTCATTCAAGGTAGTGCAGCCGACGTCACCAAGCAGGCCCTCATCAACTACAACAAAATCAAGAAGCATGGCCGCTTCCTTATCACGGTGCATGACGAAATAAACATCTCATGCCCCAAGGAACACTACGAAGAGGAAATGGCCCTGTTGCGTGAAGCCATGGAGAGTATTAAACTGGATGTCCCAATGCTAAGTGATGCCAAGGTTGGCAAGAACTGGCTGGAAATGAAGAAGCACAAGGAGGAACCATGGAACAGGGTGTGAAGACCAAGGAAGAAGTGGCCCAGCAGTTGAGGGCACAATCACGCTCAAAACACAAGCCGGGGCGCAAGCACGAACTCAGCAACGCGGACTACATCGTCACCAAGAGCGGTGCCTGGGTTCGTCTCACTGAGCGCAATGTTTCGCGTTCCATCCACAACAATCACTGCCGTCGGCGCTTGGCGAAGGGGAAGTAATGGCCGCAACCGTTCCCCAAAAGATCACTGCCTGGAGTTACAGCCGCTGGTCCACCTACGAGGACTGCCCGTTCAAGGCCAAGTGCAAGTTCATTGACAAGCTGCCGGAGCCGCCCGCTGGCCCAGCCGTGGACCGTGGAATTGCGATGCACAGCTTGGCTGAACAGATCATCAGCGGCAAAATGTCCCCCAAGCAAGAGGACATTGACCGGGCCGAGAAGTTCAGGGCTGAGTTCATGGCTGGCCCCGCCAAGACATTCAAGAAGGAATTTGCGCTGGCCAAGAAGGGCAACCCGCTTTGCGAAGCTGAGTGGGCCTTCCGTTCTGACTGGTCAGACACTTCGTGGTTCGGCAAGGACGCGTGGTGCCGAGTCAAGACTGACTTGGTGTTCGGCGACAAGAAGGGTGAAGCCATCACCATCGTGGACCACAAGACTGGCAAGCGCAACGAAAGCCACAAGACGCAGTTGTCGCTCTATGCACTGGCAGGTTTCCTGAAGTTCCCCAAACTGGATCACATCAGCGCCGCGCTCTGGTATCTTGACCATGGCGCACCCATCCCCACCGAAAGCTACGAGCGCGACGAACTTGGCGCCATGATTGACGCCTGGGAAGAGCGCACCCGCCCCATGCTGAACGACACGGCCTTTGTCATGAAACCCAACAACTCTTGCCGTTGGTGCGCGTTCTCCGCGTCCAAGGGCGGACCCTGCAAATTCTAAGGAGGCACCATGAAGATCAACTATAAAGAAGAAATCATGAACCTGGACGGCAAGCCATTCCTGGGAGATGATCAGCAGCCCGTTACCCTCAAGAGCCTGATCGTCATGTCTTGCTCCATGCCCCTGTCGGGTGACGACCAGATCAGCGCCCTTGACAAATACAAGGTGGGCGAGGTGGCGTTCCTAGCCAGCAAGGAAATGGACCTCGTGGCCGACCAGGTGGTCATCGCCAAGGCACGGATCGCCAAGGGTTTCCAGTCCCCGGTACTCATCTACGTCGTCCACAACCTGCTGGAAGGAGTCGAGTAGTGTTTACCGCCGTCTACACTGGCCCCAAGAAGTGCCCTCAGTGTGGCAGAGATGGCTCTATGCAGAACCCCGCGCACCGTAGCTGTGATGGTTGCGGTGCCGGGGTGAACGCCGCAGAACGGCCCCTAAATGGACTTAACCCCTCAGTGGGGGACTTGTTTGGGGTGAGCATCATCAAGCCCCGGCAGTTAGTCACTATGACTTTAATAGGCGGCGAAACGGTGGATATCATATCTGACACACAGAAGTAACTGAAAGGAGTGGACTTCTTTGAGCCTACTTATCCCACACTGGTATGCAGACACAGACAACCCCAAGCTCGTTGGCGCAAATTGGGTTCGTGAGGATGGGCCTGCCACCCTGCTCCAAAAGAAAATCTTGGAGGTGAACGGTGTTCAGAATCCAACAGTGGCATGGGCACGACGCAACGGAATTCGTGCGACTAAGTTACAGGGAACAGGGAACCGTAGTCAACCTGACTATATGTTCAGATTCCAAGGTGGTCACCTTTTTCTTATCGAGTTCAAACGCGCAGGTGAGTGGCCAACCGCTTTGCAAACCGAAACTATCCACGACTGGCTAATGGACGGGTTCAAGGTAGAGGTCCACGACACCAAGGAATCAGCAATCTGCGCTCTCAACGACTTCAAGAACTTGCTTGCTGAGGCAGTATGAAATACGAACCGATTGAGGAACCCAAGGCCGTAGCATGGAAGCCGCACCCCTACCAGAAAAAGGCTGTGAAGTTCATGATCAGCCAGGGGGCAGCGGGGTTGTTCCTTGATCCTGGCCTTGGCAAGACTTCAATCACCTTGGCAGCGCTCAAGCTTCTCAAGAAGCAAGGTTTCATGAAGGCCGCACTGATCATCGCCCCCTTGCGGGTCGCATATTCGGTGTGGCCTTCTGAGGTTGAAAAGTGGACAGACTTCCAAGATATGAAAGTGGTGGTGCTCCATGGTAGCAAGAAAGAGCAAGCGTTGCGTGAGCCGGCGGACATCTATGTCATCAACCCAGAAGGTTTGGATTGGCTGTTTAGTGACAACCGTTTTAAGCAACTCGGGGCCGATGTATTGGTCATTGATGAAAGCAGTAAGTTCAAGCATACCGGCACTCGACGCTTCAAAGCCCTCAAGCCGTTTCTTAGCAAGTTTCGTCGCCGTTACATCCTAACAGGAACGCCTGCCCCGAACGGCCTACTTGATCTATTTGGTCAGATCTATATACTGGATCTCGGTCGCTCCTTCGGCCCATACATCACTAAGTTCAAACGAGATTTCTTTGACCCAACGGGTTTTGGAGGCTACACGCTTGTCCCTAAAGAGGGAACTGATGAGCGCATCCAAGACCTTATCAGGCCCCTTGTCATGCGACTTGATGGGGAAGACCTGCTAGACCTACCGGAACTCGTTTACAACAATATCTACATTGACCTGCCCTCCGCGGCCCGCAAGGTCTACGACGAACTTGAAGAAGAAATGATCAGCCAGTTGGAAAGCATGGAAGTGATCACAGCGCTCAGTGCAGCCGCAGCGAGCATGAAGTGCAGGCAGGTCGCCAATGGGGGCGTATTCCTGCAACTGGAGGACAGGCCCGCTGTGAACTCTCACCGCTGGGAGAACCTGCACAATGAAAAGTGCATTGCCCTAGAGGACTTGGCAGAAGAACTGAATGGCCAGCCCTTGTTCGTTGCCCTGGACTTTGAACACGATAAGGAGCGCTTGCGTAAACACTTCCCCAAGGCGATCATCGCAAGTGACTATAAGGCAAGCAAGTTCAAAGAAGTTGAGGATGCTTGGAATAGGGGAGAGATCCCTATGTTGATCGGGCACCCTCAGTCATTGGGCCATGGCCTGAACTTGCAAAAGGCGGGACAGCATGTCGTGTGGCACAGTCTTACCTGGGACTTAGAACTTTACGATCAGTTCATTCGGAGGGTGCGGCGGCAGGGCAATCAACACGCGCAGGTTTTCGTGCATCACATCATCGCTCGTGGCACCATTGATATCGCCATGCTGCGGGCCATCAACAGGAAGGACAAAGTTCAGAGTCGCCTGTTGGATGCGCTCAAAGAAATCAAAAAGGCGCGAGGAAAATAGATGTAAATTTGACCGCATCGGGCCTTGCGCGAGCAGTGGGTCGGGGCTACACTTAACACCTAGCAAGTTTTTCTGAAACGGGTTTCCTAGTGTCTAACTACAATCCAAATGAATACCGCCTCATGTGTGATACGAACAGGCACATCGTGTTGTTCGTCGGGGTCAACAAAGGCACCACCTACTTCGTAGCGAAGGACAAAAAAGAAGTCGGTGTTCACAAGCTTCCTACTGGCAAGTTTGAAGAAGTTTACAATCTGGAATACACCGAGTATCCCTTAGCGGACTACGCTAACCGGACGCTTGGCCTCCAGCAATACGGGGTGATAATCGCCTCAAGAGCCCGAGTGCATCTCAGGGCCATCATCGAAAAGGAGCCAGCAATGGCCAAACCCACCGCTCCCGTTTCCACCAAGGCCGCTCCCGTGGTCGATCCCAAGGCCAAGGCCGTGAAGCCTGCCGCCGCCGCCCCCGAGGCGAAGACCAAGGTGGCCAAGGAGCCCAAGGAGCCCAAGGCCGAGGGCGCGACCCGCGAACGCCGTGAGAAGCTGAACGGCGCTTCCAAGATCAAGGTCATCGGCAAGAACACCGCTCGCGTCGGCAGCACCCGGCACAGCATCGTGGAAACCATCCTCGCCGCCCGCACCGTCGCCGAGGCCCTGGACAGCACCGTGTCCCGCAAGGACGGCACGGAATACAAGATCGGTACCCCCGACCTCTACTTCGCCCTGGAGAACAACCTGATCGAACTCGTCGGGTAGGGCCACCGTTTTTACCCTAAACAGTGACCCGCTGGGCTTCATGTCCACCGGGTCACAGTTTTCTCCGGGAGTAGTAAATGAAAAATATCGTGTTCAGCTTTAACCCGCCCACCCCCGACGGAACTCTGGCCAATACCCGCACTGCAACCTTTCTCGCAAACCTGTTGGACGTCCCACTGGTTTGCGACAAGACGATACAGGATCATAATGATCTTGACATACTGTTCCTTGTGGCTGGCGTATTCCTGTATTGCCGCTGTCTCCCAGAGTTGGCTGTCGCCATTCAAGGTGCCAAGCGTGTCATCTGGGTTCAGAACGATTATACTATCATGCCCCCCAAGGATGACGGGGCGGCTGAATCGCCATTTCGTTACGCTTTCCGAAAAAGGCGCATGGATAGTAAGCATCCCGTGGATTTCTGGACCACGATGAAGTCCTACGCCCAGAAGACTGACATGGGGGCCTACCTCAACTGGAACAGCATGGCATACAACCCCATGACGGATGCTGAGTTCGAAGCTTCGTGGGAGAAGGGCAAGCGTGGGAACTCGGTGCTTTACTTCGGAGCTGACCGGGCGGGGCGGGAGCTCTACTTCAACCGTTACTTCGTGGGACAGGAAGCACCCCTTACCATCAGCACCTTCAGTAAGTCTATGGCCCGCTATAACGAACACGCTGATGTCGTTGGAATGTTCCCCCGCACCATCTTCAACGAGTGCATGAGGGAATTCCCCATGGGCCTGTATCTGGAGGACCGCAAGAGCCACCATATCTTCACGAGCCCTGCCACCCGGTTCTACGAGATGCTGGGTAACGGACTGGCCATGGTTTTCCAGCCGGAAAGCATCCCCATGCTGGCTGAGGCAGGCTATAAGGTTGGGCCTTATACCGTGGCCGCGCGAGGCTTGGCAGACACACTCCCCAAGGCCAGGGACATAGCGCGAGAACAGCGGGCACTGTGGGCCACCACCAACCCAGCCAAGGCACTCGAGAAGGCCGTTCTTAACGAATACAAACGCATGATTAGCACTTTCTGAAAGGTTTACCAATGCGCAGCACAGATCTCTTCTACTGGATAAAGGAACGCCACGCCATTTACGAGGCCCGGCGCAACAAACTCCCCAAGCCGTGGACCCAGGACACCATCCTCCAGAACTATCGGTTCTGTAATGTTTACCGAGAACTGGACAAGGTAACGCTGTGGATCAACAAGCACTGGCGCACTCCCCACAAGGATGACCAGGACCTGTGGTTCGCAATGGTCGTCGCCCGCCTTGTAAACTGGCCGGACACCATGGAGGAAATGCGCTTCGTGGCTGGCCTTAACGAGGAGCAGTTCGTTGGAACCATCCACCGTCGGCAGCAGGCTGGGAAGAAGGCTTACTCCGGTGCCTACATTGTCAGCACAAATGGAAACTCCATGGACAAGGCTGACTACCTTTTCCAGAAGGTGCTGACCCCACTGTGGAGCAAGCGCGAATACCTGCGCCCTGTCCAGGGAGAACTGCTGGAAAGCTTCTACACCCGCCTGACCACGAGCATTGGTCTGGGAACTTTCATGGCCGCGCAAGTGGTGGCCGACATGAAATACGCCCCGGTGCTTCGCAAGGCCAAGGACTGGGACACCTTTGCCGCCCCTGGTCCCGGGAGTAAGCGGGGACTTAACCGGGTCTTTGACAAGCCCATTGACAGCCCATGGGGGAGCCGCTGGCATCAGCACCTGATGATGCTCAAGAAGGAAATTGACGTCATGATCAAGGCTGCGGGGATGCCTAGCCTCCACGCACAAGATCTCCAAAACTGTCTTTGTGAGTTCGATAAGATGGAAAGGGTTCGCTTGGGCCAAGGGACGCCAAGGTCAGGATTTCCTGGGAGGTAGCATGAGCAAGACTCACATCAAGTATTTCGATGTCGGTGCGTGGCCGGTCTACTTCGGCTTTACCCACAAGAAAAAGGAGTACGACAAAGAAATGAAGCGGCTCGGCATTAAGTCTGATGTCCCCTTTGTTTCTGCAAACGCCTTGGCGACGACGCATGTCCTAACCAAGAAGGGTCATACCACCATCATCGTGTGCATCAAGAAGTCCAAGAAGTTCACGCGTAACCAACTCACAGCTGCGCTCGCCCATGAAGCCGCGCATGTCTGGGAGGCTGTGGTGGAAGCGATGCGAGGCCACAACCCCGGTGACGAGTGCCAAGCCTACGGAATTCAATACGCCACCCTACGGATGGCCGACCGCCTATGGAGTAAGTGATGGAAATCCGCTGCCGCAATGTCAACGACGGCTTGGCCAAGGGGCTGAAGTATCTCCTTGAAGAGGGTCAGTTAGAGCGCTCCCGCAACGGCACCGTGATTGCTGCCCCCGAGCCGGTAATCATCACTTACGAACGGCCATGGGAGCGTGTTATCTTTAGCCCCCTGCGAAACGCCAACCCGTTCTTCCACCTTTTTGAATCACTGTGGATGCTGGCTGGCCGCAACGATGTCAAGTTCCCTGTTCGCTACAACAAGCGGTTCAACGAATACAGCGACGATGGGGTGAGCATCAACGGCGCCTATGGATACCGTTGGCGCAACCATTTCCAGCGGGACCAAATTGACGACGCCATCGTCATGCTTAAGAACGACCCGCAAATCCGCCGAGTTGTGGTGGGGATGTGGGATCCCGAGTGTGACCTTGGTTCCAAAAGTAGGGACATCCCCTGCAATACTCACATCTACTTTGACACCCGTGATGGGAATGTGAACATGACGGTTTGCAACCGGAGTAACGACGTTCTGTGGGGGTGCTTCGGGGCCAACGCAGTTCACATGTCCATACTGCAGGAATACATTGCCATCCAAATTGGCAAGGACATGGGACGCTACACTCAGTTCACGAACAACCTCCACCTTTACACCGACATCCTGGCTTTGGACGCATCGGAAGCCTTGATCCAAGAACTTGAAAGCTACCACACTCCTTACCAGTTAGAGAAAGTGAACTTGGTGCCACTGAAAAGCACATCAGTGCAGGAGTGGTATGAAGACCTCCAGTTTTTCCTGGAGGAACCCAGCCGATCTCACATCTACCACGACCCGTTCTTCGGGGATGTAGCGGGGCGCATGGCCATCGCATGGGAATACCGGCACGAAAAATTCGGGCGGGAAATTGCCGCCACAATCGTAGACGACGCTTGGCGAACCGCTTGCTGTGAGTGGATGGACCGGGCCACTGAAAAGAGGAAAAAATGAAGAAGCTCGTGACGCCGTGAACAAGATCCTCAACGAAACCGACGCAGCCGAATGAGGCTGTCCAGGAGCCTGAATGTCCATCACTCCAAACGCTCAATTCGTCCTGATCGTGATGGCAATCGCCTGGGGGATGATTGTCCTTGAGCGATTGTTTTTCATCTCCAAGAAACTGAAGTAGCTCCTGTCCAGGATCGACCTGGAGGAGGGAAACGATGCCCACCCAACAGAAGCCTAAGAACTGGACCCGCGAGAAAAAACTTACCTACATCCTAGACCGTCTGCGTCACCAAGACGATTGCGGATCAGGGTGGGGAAAGCCGTGCAACTGCGGAGCCGAGCAAGCCAAATCATTTGCCCGAGAGTTATTCGAGTCCACCAAGTAGCACCTGTCCAGATGCGGGAGGCATCGTGACCACCAACAAGCCCGAGCAGATTGGCACCTACTACCGGACCAAGCCGAGGATCAAGAAGTTCCTCAAGCGCCTCGTGAATCGCCTCCTTCGCCGTGAGGGAAAGCGGATCAATGACCCCGACACCGATACCCACCCGAAGCGCGGCTTCATGGGCTGGGACTAGCTTTTGTCCATCTGGAGGAACCTTTGCTCTACCGATTGAAGCACCTGATTTTTGGCTGGGATTACATCGCATGGAGTAACAGCTCAGACCACGGTATCGCCAGGGTCGAGAAAGATGGTGCTGGGGTCGTCTGGTATTGGCGCTACCGGAATACCCTCCTGCCTGACCGCATCACGAATCCCGAGCAAGTGCTTTGGCTTACCTGCCCCCCATCCAAGTATCTCGCTTGATCTTGTCCATCTGCACGACCCTCCCACGAAAGGGGAATCCATGAAGAAACCCGAACTCGTTGAACGCCAGATCCGCCTGCCGCTCGACACAACCAACCGCCTTGATGAAATGGCCGAACAGGGAGGTTTGACTGGAGAACAGTTGCTCCAGGCAATCATGATCCTGGATCTCCATGCCCATGGTTGGATCAAGTTGGAGACCCCGGCACCAAAAGTTGATCCAATCGATCGGCAGAAGAAAGGCGGCAAGTAAATGGAAAAACACTCATTCCTAGTCATTGACGAAAAGACAATGCTGGCCAACCAGATTGACTTCACCCGTTTGGGCGGGCTGACCAAGCGGTATCACACGAAGCATGTAAACAAAGAAAACAATGTTGCAGCCCACTCGTTCGGCGTGGCCTGGATGGTGTATTTCCTTACGGAACCCAATACCCCGCTCAACCCCTACCTGCTCATGTCTGCACTGGCGCACGACTTGGCTGAACAAGTGACGGGGGATATTTCCTCCCCCACCAAGCGCAAGTTCCCCGAGCTCGCAGCCATGGTGCAGAGCATGGAGCACGAAACCCTGACAGAATACGGGGTGGGGTTCGAGTTGAACCTTACTGACGAAGAAAAGCGAACCCTTAAATTGGCCGACTGCTTGGATGGGGCGCTCTACTGCATCAGCGAGGTTCAGCTCGGAAACCGTAGTATCATGGAAGTCTACAACCGTTACATGACTTACATCCAGCAACTGGAACCCACAGGCCGCGAACGGCTTGTCTATAGCGCCGTCAGGCTGCTGATGAGGGAACATGCAGGCGAATGAAATGCAAGTCGGCGGAAGCCACTACGCTTCCGGCTACCAGCACTGGGACTTCGTGCACGACGCACTGTGCGGCCTCTACCTTGAGGGGCAGATCACGAAGTATGTCGCCCGCTGGCGCAAGAAGAACGGGTTGCAGGATCTGGAGAAGGCACTGCACTTCGCCATGAAGTTGGCGGAGACCCCTGGCCTACAATCCATGGATTCGCTTAATGGCGAGTGTGGGGTGGATGGGAGAGCCTACGCCACTCAATTCTGCACTGTCAACGACCTTGGTGGTCAGGAGGCTTACATCATCACCAAGCTCGCCACCTGGGCCTGCTCAGTTGACCTTGGTCATGTGATCCAGGCACTGCGCAACCTTATTGATCAGGAAAAGCGCAATATGGCCATCCCCTTCCAGGACTGATCGTAATACAAGGCACCTTTACGCCACTCTGAACAACCCTTGGCCCCGCAGGCACACCCTTAAACGGGGCGTATCTGTGGGGCCTCTGAACGCTTGCTGAGTTACTTCTTGCCGCCCTTGCGGCCCTTGCCCTTTGGTTTACAAGCCATGTCTAGGCTCCTATCTTGCAAAGCATTGAGGCGCTACCAACGCATTGGATGCCGTTGATGGTTGCAGTGAATCGGACAATGTAGTTTACCGCATGGACACCCCCTACGATTTTCTGCGTGACTACCGGATTGGCGCTGATGTCGCACACACCGGAGACCATGGCGGTGAGATCCTCCACGGTGCCATCCACTCGTAGCACATCAACGACGCAAGCCGTGAGTGCGCCCCCCAGCCGGGCGATGTCGGCAGTAAAGTCCCAAGTGCAGACCACGCCCTCAGTAGGATCTTTGACACTATACAGTTCCATTTGATACTCCATTAAAGTTGCGGGTTGGGGAGGCACCGGCAAACACACGGAACTGCGAGCCAGAGAAGTTTCGTGCTTGGCTCTCCGCACTGAACACTCTGGCCTGCGAAGCGCCCATGTAACGCGGGTCCGATTCAAGTATAACAGAAGAGCCAGCGATGGCAGCACCACCACCGATGCCGCCGCCAGAACCGACAAACGCCCAGCCCCTAGAGAATACGGCAGACCCAGCACCAAGTGCTCCACCCGCTGCGTCGGGAGCGAGTTGCTTGGAGTATAGCGCCGAGCCAGAGCCTACTGCCCCTCCAGTGGGGTTGGTCGCCAAACCCTTTCCGTAGAGCGCAGCACCGGAGCCAACTGCCCCGCCAGTGGGGGAGGGAACCAACGCACGGTTCGCAGTGGCCGCGCCAGATCCTACTGCGCCACCGGAGCCAGTGAACGAAGCATTCAGAGCAGAGGTCTGCGACACTACGGCAGCACCGGAGCCTACGCCACCACCGACGGCAGTGGGGGCCATGGCCAGCGCAGCCGCAGCCTGACCGCCACCAAGACCGCCTCCCGAGGGGGTAGGGACCATGGCTATATTAGCCGCTGCACTGCCACCACCCAGCGCACCACCAAGGCTCCCAGGGGCCATGCTTATGGATCCCTGCGCTGCTCCGGATCCTAAACCACCACCAGAGCCTACGAAGCTGGGGTTGATATTGCCAACAATAGATTCTGACTTTATGGCCGCGCCGCTTCCTAAGCCGCCGCCACTGATAATAGACACAAGTGCGATGGCCGCAGTAGCGAGGCCAGCGCCGATACCTCCGCCACTCGTAATCCTGGCCTCATCCTTTAGCGCAGTGCCAGCACCAACGGCTCCGCCCAACGGAGTGGGGGCCATGGCAATCGCAACGGTAGCCGCGCCAGATCCGACTGCGCCGCCCGCACCAGTGAATGAATCATTCCTGCTACCGAGAACTTGGCTGACGATTGCCACACCAGATCCACTGCCACCGCCGATCCCGGTAAAGGAATCAGCGATGACAGAAGATTGTAGTGCGAGTAAGAGGCCCACGACTTACTCCAAGCTGGGCGTCTACTCCCAATAGCCCTCAAAGCCGATGATGCCCACAACTTCCTGTGAGGCAGTGGCAGTGCCCAGGATGAATCGGACGGTGGTGGCGATGAACTCGCCGGGGTTGACGATGATCGGCGTCTGGAAGGTCGCCACGATGTCCTTGTCATAGCCCTGGCCGATGACAGCACCGATGGCGCCATACATCTGACCGAGCTTCATGTGCCGAGGAGCCTTGGTGCCCACAGCATCGGAGGTTGCCAGGGAGACGGCGGTATGGCCCCAGGCCAGACCCCAGATGAGGCAGGTGGGGGTGGTTGCGATGACCGCGCCACCGTTCGAGGCCGCGATGCGGACGCCCGTGATCACCAGGCGCTTCGATCCCTGCGTCGCGGACTGAACGGGCACCTGGTAGCTGGTGAAGATGTTGTCACCAGCCGCCGCGATGTTCGTGGCCTGGGCCGTCATGCGCCCGATGCCGCCGAGGCCCGTGATGAGCGCAGCCGTGTTGGACCCAGCAGCCGTCGCAGGGACAGCGGAGGCGTTGGAGTTGTTTCCGCCCGTCTCGCCGATGGCCGTTCCGAAGGGGACGTTGGAGCAGTGCTGGCCCATGCCCGACTGGATGTGGCCCCAAGGCTTGTTCCAGTCCATGCCGCACTGGTTGACCCACATTTCGGCCACCTTGACCTGGGGGGCCAGAGTCGGGGTAGCAACGGAGGTGTAAATGCGGATCGCCTGGGGCAGATTGGTCTGGAAGCCGGGGCCAACCTGATCGGTGGGAACCGACAGAGAGGCGACGAGCTGGCCGTCCACCTTGAAGTCCAGCCCAAGCTGGGTCACGGCGATGGTGTAGCGGTGGACCACATTGTCGCTGGGGACCGTGAGGGGCGCCGTGGTAGTTTCCACGCCATTGATGGCCATGATGCCCCGGAACTCACCCGCGCTATTCCAGCGGAAGCAGAATCCATCGAGCAGGCCGCTGGTCTTGGCGTCGGTGGCCAGGAAGGATCCGAACTCCAGGGTCTTGTTGGCCGCCGTGCCGCAGTTGACCGTGGCGAACTCAGCCTCGAAGCGGGTCAGGAATCCGCCGTAGGTGTTGAAGGTTGCGTAGGTCTGATACATGATGCCGGTAGCCGTAGTGTTGATGGCAGATGCATTCAGCACCAGGAACCCATTGACAGTGGAGCCCGCCGTGGCCGTCATGGTCGTGGCGGTCTGCTTCAGGACATCCTGCGGGATGGCGTTGGCGCTGGTGGCCGATCCCGCGAAGCTGACGTAGAACACCGGGCGGTCCAGGGCCGCATGGAGGCGCCCCTCAACAGAGACATCCACGGGGCGGAAGCTCTGAGCGGGGCCAGAGGCGAGTCCACCTAGCAGGGCGAAACCGGCCTCAGCGATGGCAGGGGGCAGTGCCACCGAGAGGTTGTTGTTGACATCCACGTCGGCCTGGAGGCCGGAGAGTCCGCGAAGGTTGGTATCCATACATGCCATGTCGTGCTCCTATTAGGCCCAAGCCAAGTCAAGGTTGAAAGTCCCGATCATCTTGTATTGTGAGCGAGCATAGATCGGGAATCCACTGGCGGCAGTGGGAATCCCAGTTGACAGGCCGATCAAAGCTGCGGCCCAAGCATGGTCGTTGACAGAATGATCCGCGGTTGCGGCCGACCTAATCCACGCATCGCACAGGGAGCCCGCCAGAATGGCAGACTCCCCGGTTACGACCACAGTGGCTTCATTGGAACCAGGGAAGGTTCCGAAGTCAATGATTGCTGTCCCCTTGTTGGCCACCAATCACCCTTAGTCGTTGATGCCAGAAGCGTAAGTGATCTTGGGGGTGACAGTGAGGGAATCGCCGTTGGCGAACGCCTGCCCCGCGCCAGCGTAGAGACGCTCGGCATGGTAGACCTTGCCGCTGGTAGCGCCGACAATGTAGTAGCCCACGACGGCAGGGATGGCCCCAGTCCAGCTCCATACCTGCCCGGCGGAATACTGAATGCTGGAAGGGGAGCCCCCAACGGCAGAACTGAACGAGGCGCGGGCCAGAGCCTTTCCGCCCGTAGTGTAGCCGTTCCCGTTAGCGACTTCCGTGAAACTGGCCGAGGTGGAACTGTCCACACAGTCGTAGTTGTTGGAATACAGCTTGAGAAGGAAGGACTCCGGAGTGGTGTTCTTCCAGTTGTTCTCAAGCGTGGCCACTTCGCCTTCGTTCGGGATGACAAGTGTCATGGACTGCTCCTAGTAGTTGGGCGCAAGCCCTCCCCCCTATTATAAGCCAGGGGGAGGGACAAGCCAGTTATTTAATAGTGGGATCAATAATGGGATCAATAATGGGCGTGCTGTTGTGGATCATTTCGGTCTTGACCTGCGAGTTTGCAGTGGTGCCGAAATAGTAGGAGATGATGCTAATCCAGGCGGTGCCAAGGCTACCCAGCATCACATTCAGAACATCCTTCGAGCTCTGGGGGATTTCTCTGTGTAGCAAGAACGAGAGCAACCCAAAGAACCCCAAAGTGACCCCGTATGCAAGGATCCGAGGAGTCCAGTCCTTGATATTGATTTCCCGGTTCCGGGCAGAGTCCCTGTCCTTCGCTGCAAGGGCTTCCAGATCCTTCGCACTGTTTATGTCCAGTTCCGCCATCTTCGCTGAGAACTCCTGCTCCGCTAGTTTGAGGGCAACGATCTGCTCTCCAGTCAGCGTCCCATTCGCGATAGCCGCCTTGATGTCCTCCGGCTTCGCGTCCTTGATACCAAGGACATTCCCGATTATCGCACCCGCCGCAACCCCGAAGGGACCTCCCACGGCGGCTCCGAGCATTGGCGCGAATTTTCCTACGAACGGCTTGATGGTATCCCATACATTTGCCATCCTTTACTCCTTATTAGGCTTGTTCTGCGGTGTCGGAAGGTGCCGGGGTGGCAGTGGGGGCGGCATAATTGGCCACTGTAATGAAGCACTCCCGGCCAGTAGAGAGAGCTGTCTGGACAAGGGTAAGCAGGTCGGGCAGCACACTGGACCCACCGTGAATCCGCGATGCCCCGTCAACATGATCACCGACCAAGACGCATCCCAGCGTGTCCTCAGCTTTGTTACCACTGTGGATCCGTATGCCGGTGAACCAGGGCACATCGAGAATGTGAAGCATGTTCTTTTGAAAACGCTGGCTGAAGTCGATGATGACCTTATAACGACCAGTGGGGATCGCTGTCTCGCCGTAAACTTTGCCGGAACCATCTTCTTTAAGATCACGAACCTGGTCCTCTAGGGTGTAGCAATATTGATCACCGGCGACCTTCAGGTCACCGATTGTGGCAGCGGGATCTAGGCCAACTGCGCGTCGTTGGAGCAGTAGTTCAAGTGTTTCCATGATGTCCTCCCATGGGCGAAGCACCACCGGGCCAAGTCGCGCGAGGATCTCCCTTGGCGGGGCAGTCACCACGCGGACAATCCTCTAAAGCATCCATTCTGACATTGGTTCGGGAAATGCGTTCGTGAGCAACCTTCAAGTCCTCCTTGAAGTCGCTCTTGGAAACATAGTGCTCGGCCATCCAGACCCGTTGTTCAGTGAGGGCGACAGCTAATTGAGAAATTGCCTTGTTGAGTGACTCAAGCGCCAAGTTACTTCGGTCGGCCATTGAGTGGAGTTCAGTTGTAAAACCTGTAGAAATGGCCACCATGTCGGCCGCTATCTTGAGTTCAAAGGATTTCAGGTCTTTGCCAAGTCGATCCCTATTAACTATTTCTCTGGCGGCGAACCAAGCAACGACTCCCAACAGACTCATGATGATGACACCCACGATGGATATAATAAGGGTGTTACTCAGTATATCGATCTGTTGGGCATTAGGTGCCACTTGTACTGATTCAACGACTTGCTGTGCGGTCTGTCCCACTGCCTGCATCATTTTGTATCCCGTATAGATGGCCAGCAGGCCGTGAACTAAGTATAAGGCAAGATTGTCCCCGGCGCAAGACTCGTAACTACTTTATTACCAAGGCACTTATCAATCCCTGCGGAGTCCAACCCTTCGCATCGTGGTCCATTCCCAGGAGCCAGGCTGCCAGTTCTGCGCATTCCCAGCCTGCGTGGTGCCCAGCCTCATCAATGGCGGCGAGTAAGGCGTCCTTGGCTGAGTAGAGATCCCCGGCATGGGCCAGGGCCAGGGCGACATCGACAGCGCGGCCCGTTGGGTAGATGTCGGGCTCGTCAGCCGTGCGGTTCGCCAGGGCATGAAGGGAAACTCCCTGACCGAAGCGAGCCTCCAGAACCATGGGGATGCCCTCGATCACGAGGAGCACCCCACAATGTCCCCAGGCGCTGCGGGTCCAGGTGCGGATCATCCAGGGGATGAATCCGCTGCCCCGGAACATGACGAGGTCTCCAGTTTGCATTAAACCAGTTTCCGCGCCACAAGGTCGGCTTTGATCTTGGCATCCTCGTAGTCCGCAATCTTGTTGAAGGCGGCCAGCAGGGCGGGGTCAGCCATGAGATCCGCACCAAGAACTTCCGGCGGCAGATAGACGGAACCAGCGTTGCTGGCCTGCATCCCCATCGGGACAGGAGTGGGATCGGACTGGACGATGGCGATGCGCTTGCCATCCTTGTCCACGAGATAGTCAGTGCGGGCATAGTTCAGGTTGCCCTGGAACACGGCCTGCATGACGCCATCGACCTTCTGGATCTGGCGCGTGGTGGTGGACTGAGTGGCGGCGTATTCGCTCACTACCGAGCCGGTGGTGCTGTTGGGGACTGAGACGGCCATGATTGGCTCCTAGTGCTTGAAGTGGTAGATGATGGCGCACACGATCACGATGACCGCGAAGATGAAAGCCGCCTTGTTGAAGTTGCTGCCGCCCAGGTCAGGAAGCGTAGGCCCGCCAGCGGGAGAGTCGGGAGTTGATGGATCTTTTTGAACTACGGCCATGGGGGGCCTCCTTGAATGGGCACGATGGCCCGGTTGATTACCACTTTGCCCGCACGAAGCCAATGCCGCCAGCACCGCCAGACGCGCCACCGCCACCGCCTCCCCCGCTGGTTCCGGGCTGGCCGCTGTTCGGGTTCATGC
>Ga0073936_10000486_pt1 | contig 61078 bp, 61 predicted proteins | sample AliMusrvi5mmetaG_FD_87041 | JGI IMG/M metagenome (GOLD analysis project Ga0073936, IMG submission 87041) | Freshwater lake bacterial and archeal communities from Alinen Mustajarvi, Finland, to study Microbial Dark Matter (Phase II) - Alinen... | ecosystem: Environmental > Aquatic > Freshwater >... | reverse complement strand
GTTCGTCGAGGTGCAGGAGAATGTCCGCGGCGAGGACATGTTCGTCATCCAGTCGACCAGCGCGCCGGCCAACGACAATCTGATGGAATTGCTGATCATGATCGATGCGCTGCGCCGCGCTTCGGCCCGGCGCATCACCGCGGTGATCCCCTATTTCGGCTATGCCCGCCAGGACCGCAAAGTCGGCCCGCGCACCCCGATCTCGGCCAAGCTGGTCGCCAACCTGATCACCGAGGCCGGCGCCAACCGCGTGCTGACGGTGGACCTGCATGCCGGCCAGATCCAGGGCTTCTTCGACATTCCCACCGACAATCTGTTCGCCATGCCGGTGATCGTGAAGGACATTGCCCAGAACCTGAAAGGCAAGGACCTGATGGTGGTGTCGCCCGATGTCGGCGGCGTGGTGCGCGCCCGCGCCCTGGCGACGCGCCTGAACACGGACCTGGCCATCGTCGACAAGCGCCGCGAAAAGGCCGGCCAGTCGGAAGTGATGAACATCATCGGCGATGTCGAAGGCCGGGCCTGTATCCTGATCGACGATATCGTGGATTCCGGCGGCACCCTGTGCAACGCCGCCGAAGCGCTGCTGAAGAACGGCGCCACCGAAGTCTATGCCTATTGCACCCACGGCGTGCTGTCGGGCAAGGCGATCGAACGCATCGGCAAGTCCAAGCTGAAATCCATGGTGGTGACCGATTCCATCGAGCCGACACCGCTGATGAAGACCTGCGCCAACCTGCGCACCATCTCCATCGCCCCGCTGCTGGGCGAAGCGATGCGGCGCATCAACAACGAAGCGTCCGTCTCCAGTCTGTTCGACTAGGCCAGCAAAGCGATCACCACGGATTCCACGATCACGGCCAGCACCCAGTGGCCGCCATCAATCACGGTCAGCATGAAGCTGCGCTGCTGGAACATGTTGTTGACGGTGATGGAGGTCAGCAGGAACCCAACCCCGATGGTGCCGCCGGCCACCGCGCTGGAGACCACGCCCATCACCCCCAGGTTGGTCAGCAGCTGATACAGCACCGCCGACATCACGCAGGCCGACAGGAAGGCCACCAGCAGGGGCGTCTTGGGCATCGACTTGCCCTTGCAGGCTTCCGGATCCAGGCCCAGGGCCCGCTGCCAGGGCTTGCCCAAGCTGGTGTACCAGACCGCGCCGACCAGCCAGCCGGCGAGCCCTGCCGCCAGGATCACGATGATGGGATTGTGCATGTGGTTCTTCCCCCTTGTTTTCCGCAGGCTAGCACGGCTTTTAGGCCCGCAAAGCGCCGGTTGCGCGCGCCAAGTCCTTGCGCTAAAAGCCTCGCCTTTCCGGGGGGCCAAGGGCCTTTTCCGGGCACCGAAGGATCAGGAAAAATGGCGCAGGCTCAAGCACTTAAGGTAGAAGCTCGTGATGGCACGGGCAAGGGTCCCGCCTTCCAGGCGCGCCTGAAGGGCCTGATTCCGGCCGTTGTCTATGGCGGCACGGACAAGCCCATGAACGTGGCCGTCGACAGCCGCACCCTGGAGCGCGCCATCGAGGCGGGCCATTTCCTCACCACCCTGTTCGTTCTGGACGGCGCCGGCGCCAAGACCCGCGTGATCCCGCGCGAAGTGCAGCTGGACCCGGTCAGCGACCGTCCCGTGCATGTCGATTTCATGCGCCTGGCCGAAGGCGCCACCGTGCGCCTGGAGATCCCGGTGCATTTCAATGGCCAGGATGTTTCCCCCGGCCTCAAGAAGGGCGGCGTGCTGAACATCGTGCGTCACTCCATCGCCCTGATCTGCCCGGCCGACTCCATCCCGAACACCCTCGAAGTCGACGTCTCCGCGCTGGACATCAACGAGTCCATTCACATCAGTTCGCTGACCCTGCCGGGCGGCGTGAAGCCGGTGATCAAGGACCGTGACTTCACCGTCTGCTCCATCGTCGCGCCGACCAGCGTGATCGAAGAGCAGAAGGCGGCTGCCGCTGCCGCGTCTGCCCCGGCTGTCGAAGCCGCGCCCGCCGAAGGCGCTGCCGCTCCGGCTGCTGGTGCTGCCCCGGCTGCCGGTGCCGCTCCTGCCGCCGGCGCCAAGCCGGCTGCCGGCGCCAAGCCTGCCGCCGCTCCGGCCAAGAAGTAATCCAGCGCCGAAGGGGGCGGCATGGATACGCCGCTTCTCATCGCCGGCCTGGGCAATCCTGGTTCGCAATACGCGAAGAACCGGCACAATGCCGGCTTCATTGTCGTGGACGAGCTGCACGCCCATCACAAGTTCGGCCCGTGGAAGGCCAAGTTCGACGGCTTGCTGTCGGAAGGCAGCCTGGGCGGGCGCAAGACGTACCTCTTGAAGCCCCAGACCTTCATGAACCTGTCGGGCGATTGCATCGCGCCGGCCCTGCGCTTCTACAAGCTGCCGCTGGAGGCGCTGGTGGTGGTGCATGACGAGATCGACCTGTCCGCCGGCAAATTGAAAGTGAAGACGGGCGGCGGCGATGCCGGCCAGAACGGGCTGCGTTCCATCACCGCTGCGCTGGGACCGGATTACCGCCGGGTGCGGCTGGGCATCGGCCATCCCGGCGACAAGGACCGGGTCACCGGCCATGTGCTGCAGAATTTCAGCAAGGATGACATTGGCTGGCTGAAGCCGCTGGTGGACGCGATGGTGGAAGCGGCGCCGATGCTGGCAAAAGACGATGACGCCGGGTTCATGAGCAAGGTGGCGCTGCTGACCGCACCGCCCAAACCTCCCAAAGAACCGAAGAAGCCAAAAGAACCGAAGAAAGACACCGAGTAATGGGTTTCAAATGCGGAATCGTGGGTCTGCCCAATGTCGGCAAATCCACCCTGTTCAACGCCCTCACCCAGACGGCGGCGGCGCAGGCGGCCAATTACCCCTTCTGCACCATCGAGCCCAATGTCGGCGACGTGGCGGTGCCCGATCCGCGGCTGGAGGTCCTGGCCAAGATCGCAGGCTCGGGCGAAATCATTCCCACCCGCATTACCTTTGTCGACATTGCCGGGCTGGTGCGCGGCGCCTCCAAGGGCGAAGGCCTGGGCAACCAGTTCCTGGCCAATATCCGCGAAGTGGATGCGGTGGCGCATGTGCTGCGCTGTTTTGAGGATGACGACATCACCCATGTCGAAGGCAAGATCGATCCCATTTCTGATGCGGAGATCGTCGAAACCGAACTGATGCTGGCCGATCTGGAAAGCCTGGAAAAACGCATCAAGCCGTTGGAGAAGAAAGCCAATAGCGGCGAGAAGGAAGCCAAGGAAGCTCTCGCCTTGATGATGAAGGCGGTGACGTTGCTGCGCGAAGGCAAGCCCGCCCGCCGCGCCGAACTGTCAGCCGACGAGCGCGGCCCCTATAGCCAGTTGGGCCTGATGACAGCCAAGCCGGTTCTGTATGTCTGCAATGTCGAGGAAGCCTCGGCCGCCACCGGCAACGCGATTTCCGCCAAGGTCGAAGCCATGGCCAAGGCCGAAGGCGCGCGCAGCGTGGTGATCAGCGCCAAGATCGAGGAAGAAATCGCGCAGATGGCCGCTGGCGACCGCGCCGACTTCCTGGAATCGCTGGGGCTGGAAGAACCGGGCCTCAACCGCCTGATCCGCACCGGCTATGACCTGCTGGGCCTGCTGACCTTCTTCACCATCGGCCCCAAAGAAGCCCGCGCCTGGACCGTGACCAAAGGCTCCAAGGGGCCGCAGGCCGCTGGCGTGATCCATACCGATTTCGAGCAGGGCTATATCCGCGCTGAAACCATCGCCTATCCCGACTATGTCGCGGGCAAGGGCGAAGCGGGCGCGCGCGAAGCCGGCAAGTTCCGGCTGGAAGGCAAGGACTATGTTGTCGCCGACGGCGACGTGATGCACTTCAGGTTTAACAACTGAACCGCCCCCGGCCGCTCGCCCAAGCTCGCGGCGTTCATCGCTCGAAATGGTCCACTGGACCATTTCGTTCGCCTACGGCGAACCGCTCTTCACCCATCTCCGAAAATTCGGCACATTGGTGAAGCCGGTGTAGATGTTGTCCTTGTCATCCACCGCCACCGCCTCGATGGCGTTGTATTCGCCCCAGGGGATGAAGCCGATCACCTTGCCGTCGCTGATATGGCCCCAGCGGATGCCGTTCTTGAAGCCGGGATTGTTCTGGGCGCTGGACAGCGAATCCGCGACATAGAGCATGTCGCCCTTGATGAAGATGCCGCTGGGACGGCCGAACTGCCGCCATTCCGCCAGGAACTTGCCCTGCTGGTCGAAAATCTGGATACGGCTGTTGGAACGGTCGGCAACATAGAGCCGGCCGTGGCTGTCCATCGCCAGGCCGTGTGTTGAATTGAATTCGCCCGGCCCTGAACCCAGTCTGCCCCAAGCGTGCAGGAAGTTGCCCTTGTGGTCGTATTTCAGGATCCGGTTGTTGGTCTTGTCACTGTGGCCGTCGGCGACAAAGATGCTGCCGTCCGGCGCCACCAGCACGTCGGACACGCCATCGAAATGATCGGTGCTGAAGCCTTTGGTGCCGCTGACGCCCATGGTGCGCAGCAATTTGCCGTCCGGGGTATATTCATGGATCACGTCGGCGACCACATTGCTTTGCGAGATGCCTTCCACCAGCCAGACATGGCTGTCGCGGCCGATAAAGATGCCATGGGGATAGAGGAATTTGCCCGCCCCCCAATGCTTCACCAGCTTGCCCGAAGCATCGAATTTCAGCACCGGGTCGAGGGTCTTGTCCTTGGCGCAACCGTCATCGGCTTTGCCGCAACGTTCGAACACCCAGACGCTTTTGCCGTCGCGGTCCATGTCCACCGCCGAGACCCCGCCGAAGGTGCGCCCCAGCTTCGCCCAGCCTTCATCGACATGGTACGGGTTGGGATAATCGTTGGGATCATGCGGCGGCGGCATGGCCACTGGTTGCGCCCAAGCGCTGGCTGTTAAGGCGATCAACGGAACAAGGAAAATGGCGCGCATGCTGCCCCCCAAATGGCCTGTCTCGGCCTTGGGGTCAGCCTAGCCAGCCCTGGGGTTTACCGCAACGAGGCCTCGATATTGCCGCCGTCGACCGTGACGACCGCCGCCGTGGTCTTGGTCGCGGTGGCCAGATATACAAAGGCATCGGCCACGTCTTCCGCCGTCACTTCGCGCTTGAGCAGGTTGCCGGCCATGTAGTCGGCTTCCGACAGGCCGCGCGCCTTGGAGCGTGCCGCCACCATGTCATCGGTGAGCAGGCCAGACCGGATGCGGTCGGCATTGACCGCATTGGCGCGGATGCCGTCCTTGCCGTGATCCAGCGCATATTGCTTGACCAGGAACAGGGTCGCCGCCTTGGGCAGGCCATAGGGCCCAAAATCTTTGCCCGGATTGACCGCCTGCTTGGAGGTGTTGAACAGCAACACGCCAAAGGTACCCTGCGCCTGCATGATGCGGGTGGCCTGCTGCGCCACCGCCTGGTGGGCCCAGAAATTCAGCTCGAAGGATTTGCGCAGGATCTCATCATCCACCTCGCCGATGGTGCCCTGCCAGGCCGCGCCGGCATTGGACACCACGATGTCCACGCCGCCAAAGGCCGAAACCACGGCATCGAACGCGGCGCGAATGCTTTGGGGCTGGGTGACATCGCATTCCACCGCCAGCGCCTTGCCGCCGATTTTCTTGGCCACGGACTTGGCCGCTTCCAGATCGCGGTCCAGCACGGCGACTTCGGCGCCCTCTTTCGCCATCGCGCGCGCCGTGGCGGCGCCGATGCCCGAACCGCCGCCGGTGATCACCGCCACCTGGCGGGCCAGCGACTTTTCATTCGACTTGCCCAGCTTGGCCTGTTCCAACGACCAGTATTCGACTTCGAACATGTCGAACTCGCTGATGCTGCGATATTCGCCCATCGCTTCGGCATCGGTGATTACCGCCACCGCATTCTCGGCGATGTCGGCGGCGATGGCGGCATCCTTGGCCGAGCCGCCCACCCCGAACATGCCCACACCCGGCACCAGGATGACGCGCGGCAGCGGGTCCAGTTCCTTTTTCTTCACCGCGCTCTTGGCGTTGTTTTCCTCGAAATAGCGATGATAGCGGGCGACATAGGCGGCGACCGCCTCATGCACGTCTTTGGTCCACTGTTCCAGCTTGCCGGATTCCGGGGCCGGCACGATCACTGGCCAGTTCTTGGTGCGGATGGTGTGATCGGGGGTGACCACGCCGACCTGGCTGTAGCGCGCCAGTTCGGCGCCGTTGACGTAATTGAGGATCTGCGGGTTGGTGCGGAAGTCCAGCAGCTGGCGCTTGGCGGTGCCGGCAGTCGCATGCTTCTCGATCGCCACCGCGCCGCGCAGGATGGGCGCGATTTCCGGCAGCGAGGCGATGTTGGACGGCAGCTTGGCCTGCGCAAGCGTCTTGCGCTGCAGCTTCAGGCGCTCTTCCGCCATGGTGACGAATTCGATCATGCGGCCATAAGCCTGCTCGGCGGTGTCGCCCATGGTGAAGATGCCATGCTGCAAAAGCACCAGCCCTTCAGCCTTGGGATGCTTGTCGAACACCTCCGCCACCGCCTTGGCCAGCGCGAAGCCGGGAATGGTGTAGGGCACATAGGCAACGCGGTCGCCATAGACCTCATGCACCAGCGCCTTGTTGTCGGGCTGGTCGGTCAGCGCCAGCACGGCGGTGGAATGGACATGGTCGATGAATTTGTGCGGCAGGAAGGCATGCAGCAGGGTTTCGACCGACGGATTGGGCGCCGAGGAATCCAGCAGGTTGATGCGCTGATAGTTCACCATGTCCTCGTCGGACAGCTTGTCCAGCTTACGCAGCTTGCGCAGCGGTTCCAGGCGCACAGCAGGAAGCCCTGCCGGTTCGATCACGCCCATGTCCCAGCCCGAGCCCTTGATGCAGATCACGTCCACGTCATCGCCCAGCTGGTCTTTCACCGTCGTCTTGACCGAGGTATTGCCGCCGCCATGCAGCACCATCTTGGGATCGCTGCCGAGCAGGCGCGTGGTATAGGTGCGCACCGCCAGGTCCGCATTCACGCCCTTATTGTTTCCTTGGGAGGCGTAACGGGCGATGAATTCCTGGGCGTCTTTGTCGGACCAACCGCTCTTCATTGTCAGGCCTTGTTTGGAAAAAGGCTGCGTAAGCCTTCGGGTGTGGCGGCGCAAGTGCCGCGTTCTGTGATGAAACCGGTCACCAGCCGCGCCGGGGTGACGTCGAAACCCGGATTGGCGGCGCCGCTTCCGGGCGCGGCGATTTCCACGATTGCCACGGAGCCGTCAGGAAGCCGGCCCGCCATTTTCAACACTTCGTCTTCGCTGCGTTCCTCGATGGGAATGTCGCGCCCCGAGTCCAAAGTCCAGTCGATGGTGGAGCTGGGCAGCGCCACATAGAAGGGCACATTGTTGTCCTTGGCGGCCAGCGCCTTCAGGTAAGTGCCGATCTTGTTGGCGACATCGCCGTTGGCGGTGACACGGTCGGTGCCCACGATCACCATGTCCACTTCGCCGGCCTGCATGTAATGGCCGCCGGCATTGTCGGCCAGGATGGTGTGATCCACGCCATGGCTGCCCAGCTCGAACGCGGTCAGCGAGGCGCCCTGGTTGCGCGGCCGGGTCTCGTCCACCCAGACATGCAGCGGAATGCCGTCGTCATGCGCCAGATAGATCGGCGCCAGCGCGGTGCCATAATCCACCGTCGCCAGCCAGCCGGCGTTGCAGTGGGTCAGAATGTTCACGGTCTTGCCGGGCTTCTTCGCCGCGATGTCGCGGATGATCTTCAAACCGTTCCGGCCGATCGCTTCGCTCATCGCCACGTCTTCGTCGGCGATTGTCGCGGCTTCCTGCCAGGCCAGCCCCGCGCGCGCCTCGTGCGGCTGGTTCAGCAGCGCGCCGCGCATGCGCCACAGCGCCCATTTCAGGTTGATGGCGGTGGGCCGGGTTTCGGCCAGCATCTCCACCACCTTCTGGATATGGTCATCGGAGGCGTCTTCGCGCACCGCCAGCGCCAGGCCGTAAGCGCCCACCGCGCCGATCAACGGCGCGCCGCGAGTCTGCATGGTGAGGATGGCGTGCGCCGCCGCTTCCGCGTTGCGCAAGGTCAGAGTTTCGAATGCGTGCGGCAGCTTGGTCTGGTCGATGATGCCGAAGGCATCCTCGCCGATGGGCCAGACGGAGCGGTAGTGGGTGCCGTTGATCTTCATGGCGCTGTGGGAACCGTGGCCTTCATGGCGGGATATTCGCTGAACCGGGCGAACCAGGCCGCTAACTTGGGACGGGAACTCTTCCAATCAAGGTCCGGCAGGCGGAAATCGACATAGCCGAGCGCGCAGCCGATGGAAATTTCGCCAATCGTGGGATCCTTGGCGAAGTTCACCCGCTCCAGCGCGTCCAGCGCCGCCAGAACTGTGTCCAGCTGGCGCTTGCGCGCCACTTCCGGCACCGGGCTTTCGCGGCCCAAAATCACATAAGCCACCGCCGCGTCGGCGATGCCGTCGCCCAGCGCCGCCAGCCCCAGCGCCTTCCAGCGCCCGCTATTGTGCTTGAAGATGTTCATGCCGGGGAAGAATTTCCCGCCGCCGGTGTGATTGAGATATTCGCAGATCACGGGGCTGTCGATCAGCACCGAGCCGTCATCCAGCACCAGCGCCGGAATCTTGCCCAGCGGATTGACCCGGCGGAATTCCGGATCCTGCATCGGCAGGGTGCGGATTTCCTCCAGCTTCAGCTCCAGCTCATGGGCGATGACGCGGCACTTGCGCGCGAAGGGCGAGGCGTTGTTGGTGTAAAGCTTCAACTAATGCCCCTCAAAGGCGACCAGCGCCGTGACCGGCTTGCCGATGGCGCGCAGCTTGTCGGCGCCGCCCAGTTCGGGCAGGTCGATGACAAAGGAACAGCCCACGATATTGGCGCCGGCCCGCTCCAGCAGCTTGATGCCGGCAAAGGCGGTGCCGCCGGTGGCGATCAGGTCATCGACCAGCAGCACGCGCTCACCCTTTTCCAGGGCGTCGATATGGATCTCGATCCGGTCCTTGCCATATTCCAGGTCGTAATCCTCGCCGATCACGGTATGGGGCAGCTTGCCCTTCTTGCGCACGGGGATGAAGCCCACCGACAGCTGGTGCGCCACCGCGCCGCCAAGGATGAAGCCACGGGCTTCCAGCCCCGCCACCTTGTCGATCTTCAGGCCCGCGTAAGGCTGCACCATCTCGTCCACGGCGCGGCGGAAGGCGCGCGGATTGCCGAGCAAGGTGGTGATGTCGCGGAACATGATGCCTGGCTTGGGATAATCGGGAATGGTGCGGATCGCGTCTTTATAGTCCATCGGATCAGACTTTCTTGAGAACGCGGCCAGCGACCGCATCCAGTTTCGCCACCAGGGCGGGATCGCGCTTGTCCGGCGCGGTGATCAACGCCATGTCCAGCATGGTCTCGACACCAAGCGGGCACGCTTCGCGCTGCGGCCCCAGCTTGGGCGCCACCGCCTGGATCAGGCGGCGCGCATTGGCGGCGTTCTGGGTCATCACCTTGATGACCGCATCCACCGTCACCGAGTCGTGATCGTCGTGCCAGCAGTCGTAATCGGTGACCATGCCGACAATGGCGTAGGGCAGCTCGGCCTCGCGCGCCAGCTTGGCTTCCGGCATCGCCGTCATGCCAATCACGCTGCAATCCCAGCTGCGATACAGGAAGCTTTCGGCGCGGGTGGAGAATTGCGGCCCCTCCATGCAGATATAGGTGCCGCCTTCGCTGTGATCGATTCTGCTTTCACGCGCCGCCAGGGTCAGGGCGCCGGACAGTCGCGGACAGACCGGATGGGCCATCGGCACATGGGCGACGAAGCCGGGGCCGAAGAAGCTTTTCTCGCGGGCAAAGGTCCGGTCGATGAACTGGTCGGCCATAACGAACGTGCCGGGCGGCAATTCTTCCTTCAGCGAGCCGCAGGCCGAGACGCTGATCAGGTCGGTGACGCCGACGCGCTTCAAGGCATCGACATTGGCGCGGTAGTTGATCGAGCTGGGGGTCTGGACATGGCCGCGGCCGTGGCGCGGCAGGAACACCATGTCCACGCCCTGGAAGGTGCCGGTCAGAAGCTGGTCCGACGGTTCGCCCCAGGGGCTTTTGACCGTCTGCCACTGGGCATTTTCCAGGCCGTCGATCTGGTAGACGCCCGATCCTCCGATGATGCCGAGTACCGTTTTGGTCATGAAAAAGGGCGCTTCCTGATGGGGAGCGCCCTTTTATCATGGCAGGTCCGGGGGGCAATGCCCCGGATTTATGACAATTAATGCTGGTCTTTCCAGAGCTTGCGGTAAGCGGCGAAAAGAACGCCCGCCAGCATGATCAGGAACACCAGGGCGCCGAAGCCGAAGCGCTTGCGCTCTTCCATCTTGGGCTCGCTGGCCCAGGCCAGGAAGGTCACCACGTCATGGGCTTCCTGTTCGATGGTGGCCTTGGTGCCGTCCGAATAGGTCACGCCATTGGCGGCCAGCGGCGGCGGCATGGAGATGTTCCAGCCTTCGAAATACGGGTTGTAATACTTGTTCGCCGTCAGCTTGAAGCCGGCCGGCGGCGACTGATGGAAACCTGTCAGGATCGAATAGACATATTGCGGCCCGCCTTCGCGCGCCTTGACGATCATCGAAAGGTCGGGCGGCAGGGCGCCGCCATTGTTGGCGCGGGCCGCATTCTCGTTGGGATAGGGCGGCGGGAAATGGTCGGCCAGGGTGGCCGAGCGCATCAGGGCCGTGCCCTTTTCGTCCGTGGTCTCGCCCTTGTCGTTGGGCTCGGCCGGGACCTTCACCGCGGCGGCCAGCGCCTTGGCCTGGGCTTCGGTGAATTCGGGGCCGCCCGGCTCGTCCAGGTTATGGAACGACAGGTGCTGGGCCGAATGGCAGGCGGCACAGACTTCCTTGTAGACCTGGAAGCCGCGCTGCAGGGCGCCGCGGTCATAGGTGCCGAACGGACCTTCGAACGAGAACTTCTCGTCCTTGGGATGCAGGCGCTTGGTGTCGAGGCCTTCGGCGAAGGCCGTGCTGGAAACCAGCAGGCCGGCAACCAATCCGAGAGAAAGGGTCTTCAGGTGCATGGTCATTCTCATTCGGCCGGAGTGGCGGCGTTATCGCCGAACACGGATTGCGCGATGGAAGCAGGTAGCTTCTTGGGCGTCTCGATCAGGCCGATGATGGGCATGATCAGCCAGAAGAAGGCGAAGTAGTAGAGCGAGGCGATACGGGCGACCCACACCAGCGGAATGCCGAAGCGCGCCGCGTCCACGCCCTGCGAACCGCAATAGCCCAGCAGCACGCAGCACACCGCGAAGGCCCAGAAGAACTGCTTCATCAGCGGGCGGAAGCGGCAGGAGCGCACCCGGCTTGTGTCCAGCCAGGGGATGAACACCAAGGTGACGATGGCGCCGCCCATCACGATCACGCCCAGGAGCTTGTTCGGGATGGAACGCAGCATGGCGTAGAAGGGCAGCAGGTACCATTCGGGCACGATGTCCGGCGGCGTTACCAGCGGATTGGCCGGCTGGTAATTGTCCGGGTTGCCGAAGAAGTCCGGCGAGAAGAACACGAACGCCGCGAACAGGATGACGAACAGCACCAGGTAGAAGGCGTCTTTCACCGTATAATAGGGGTGGAAAGGCACCGTGTCCTGCGGGCTCTTCACATCGATGCCCAGCGGGTTGTTGTTACCCGGCACGTGCAGCGCCCAGATGTGCAGCCCCACAACACCAGCAATGATGAAGGGCAGCAGGTAATGCAGCGAAAAGAAGCGGTTCAAGGTGGCATCGCCCACCGCGAAGTCGCCCCACAGCCAAGTGGCGATGTGGGTCCCGATCACCGGGATGGCGCTGAACAGGTTGGTGATGACGGTGGCGCCCCAGAAGGACATCTGGCCCCAGGGCAGCACGTACCCGAAGAAGGCAGTGGCCATCATCAGGAGATAGATCAAAACGCCGATGATCCAGATCAGCTCGCGCGGCGCCTTGTAGGAGCCGTAATAGAGGCCGCGGAACATGTGGATGTAGACGGCCAGGAAGAACATGGACGCGCCATTGGCGTGCATGTAGCGCATCAGCCAGCCGTAATTCACATCGCGCATGATCGCTTCGACGCTGTCGAAGGCCAGGCCCGCATTGGCGACATAATGCATCGCCAGCACCACGCCGGTGATGATCTGCACGCCCAGGCAGAAGGTCAGGATACCGCCAAACGTGTACCAGATGTTCAGGTTACGCGGCGTCGGGAAGGTCGCCATCGTGTCGTGCATCAGGCGCGGCAACGGCAGGCGTTGATCGAGCCAACGCTCGATACCGGATTTGGGATTGTAGGTCGAAGGGCCAGACATATGTGTTCTCCTCAACCGACCTTGACGCGGGTGTCAGACAGAAACGTGTAGGGCGGCACTTCCAGGTTGCGGGGTGCCGGGCCTTTGCGGATGCGTCCCGCCGTATCGTACATTGAGCCATGGCAGTGGCAGAGCCAGCCGCCATACTCACCTTCCGGGATCGCCGGGGTGGAAACGGTGGGGGTGCAGCCCAGATGGGTGCAGACGCCGATCAGGATCAGCCATTCCGGCTTGACGGCGCGGTTGGCGTCGGTCGCCGGCGCGCTGTCAGGCAAGGCGTTGTTGTTGGCCAAAGGATCGGGCAGCGACGCCACGTCCACCGCCTTGGAGGCGGCGATCTCGGCCGGGGTGCGGCGGCGCACGAAGAGCGGATGGCCGCGCCACTTGACGATGATCTGCTGGCCGGGCTGGACAGCGGCGAGGTCCACTTCGGTGGAGGCCAGCGCCAGCGCCGCGGTGGTCGGGTTCATCTGGTCGATGAAGGGCCACGCCAGGGCGGCGGCGCCCACCGCGCCGATCGAGGCTGACGCCACATAGATGAAATCGCGTCGCGTGCCCGCGTCACTTGTCGTAGCTGCCACTGGGTCCACCCTTGAATACTTGGAGAAGAAACGCCGAACTCTTGCCACAAACAAGCGCGGTTGCGGTACTGACGCGGTGACGCGCCACGGCCCCCTTTTGGCCCCGCCCGGCTTGTTCGTTCGGCCGGTAAAATAGAGAGTCGATTTTCGAGGGTCTTGCGGCACGATGACGCAGAAAATGCCTTTCCTGTCCGCGACTTATTCCCGGGCCTGGGCAAAAACGGAGGTTTGGGGTGCGTCTGGCGCTATATGAGCCCGATATCCCGCAAAATGCGGGCAGTCTGATGCGGCTGGGGGCCTGCCTGGGGGTGGGCATCGATATCATCGAGCCCTGTGGATTTCTTCTGTCGGACCGCAATTTCCGCCGGGCCGGGATGGATTACCTCAAAAGCGCCGATATCCGCCGCCATGAGTCCTGGACCCGGTTCCGGGACGATTTGCGCCGAAACGAGTCGGGACGCCTGGTTCTGCTCACCACCAGGGGGGACATGCCCTATACCGGCTTCACATTTGTCCCCACCGACACAATCCTGGTGGGGCGCGAAAGCGCCGGCGTGCCGGACGAGGTCCATACGTCCGCCGATGCCCGGCTGCTGATTCCCCTGCTGCCCGGGCTGCGGTCCTTGAATGTGGCACAGGCCGCCGCGATGGTGCTGGGGGAAGCGCTTCGCCAGACAGGTGGCTTTCCAGGGAACGCATAATGGAACTGACGCTCTTTCAGCCGAACGGACTCTGGGCCCTGGCCCAAGTGTTGATGATCGACATCGTGCTGGCCGGCGACAATGCGGTGGTCATCGGCCTGGCCGCCGCGCGCGTGCCCGTGGTCCTGCGCAAAAAAGTCATCCTGTGGGGCCTGATCGCCGCCGTGGTGCTGCGCATCGGGCTGGCGATCATCGCCGTGTCGCTGATGCAGGTCATCGGGCTGCGGCTGGCCGGCGGCATTCTTCTTCTGTGGGTGTGCTGGCGTTTCTGGCGCGACATCCGCAGCGGCGCCCACGGCCATGATGCCCCGCAGATGGACGCGGGCGCCTCGCTCAAGCGCGCGATTCTGCAAATTGTGCTGGCTGACGTTTCCATGTCGCTGGACAATGTGCTGGCGGTGGCCGGCGCCGCGGTGGGCCATCTGGATGTGCTGATCATCGGCTTGCTCTTGTCGGTGGCGCTGATGGGCACGGCGGCCAATTTCATCGCCAAGCTTTTGGAGCGCTATCGCTGGATCAGCTATGTGGGCCTGGCGATCGTGCTCTATGTCTCGATCAGCATGATCTGGCATGGCGGCCATCAAGTGCTGAACGCCATCAACTGAGCTTCAGCAGCAACCCCGTCGCATCGTCAGATTTTTTAAAGCGCGGAAACTTGTCGCCCAGCGCATCGCCGGCTTCGATGACGCGCAGTTCCTCGCCAAGCGCCGCCAACCCTTTATCCATCGCCGCCGCCATCAAGCTGTCGGCATTGTAGGCGCCGTAATCCGACGCCAGCGCCAATAAGCCATCGCTGGCCAACAGGATGGTGCTGCCGGGCGCCGCTTTCACCATGCGCCGCGCCGCATGGGACGCCGCCTTCACATCCGGGCTGAACAGCCAGGATTCGCCGCTGTTGATGCGATTGCGTGCGGCGCGCAGCGCGGTGAGAAATTCCGGGCGGTTGATGCCGGCCGCGGGGGAGAGATTTTTCTCCTTCCCAATTTTCTGGGCGCGCTGCGCTTCGGCGGCGCGCTTGTCGAAACTCTCGCCGATCACCGTCACCGCCGCATCGCCCTGTTTGACCAGCGCGGCGCAGTCACCGAACCACAGAAACTCCACGCCACCCTCGTCCGGCACCGCCAGCATCATCGAGCCGCAAGGCGTTTGCCAAACTTCTTCCGGTTCATGACGGCGCAAGGCCTCAAAGCTTTTCTGGGTATCGGCCAAGGTTGCGCGCAACGCCTTGCGCGCGCCATCACCATCTCGAAGATGTGCCATCAGCCGTCGCGCCCCAAACTGGGCAATCCAGGTCGCGTCACTGGGACCGGGCATCAAACTGTCGCCAAGCGGTGTGGCGCCATCGATCACCACCGCCGCGACCGCGTCGTGACTGAAGGCATCTTCATTGGCCTTGGCGGGATCGCCGGGCAACGACAGTGAGTCCAGCAATTGAAGATTCACGCCTGATCCTTTTCGATCACGGCTTTCAGCTGATCGCGGCAGGCGCCTTCATCGGCGGCGAAATCCCCGCCCACCCACCAGTCTTCTACCTTTGCCAGCACACGGCCGACATCGGGGCCTTCGGGCACACCGGCCTGCATCACCTCGCGCCCGGTCAGGGGAAAACGCGGCCGCTGCCAGTTATCGGCCATTTCCAGCAGCATGCGGAATTGCAGCGCCCCGGCGCCCTTGGGTGCGCCGGCCCATTGCAGCAGCACCTTGTCGCGGAAGCGCGCCACGCCGATCCGGTAGAGCAGCCGCCGCGCGTCCCGCGCTGCCAGCTGCGCCGGAATCTTCTCGCCGCTTAGCGCCTGTTCCAGCCGGGCACGGTCGGCATTGGACAGTTTCAGCGCATCGGCGGCTGCATGGGCGGCATCGTTGTCACTATCGGGCAGCAGCGCCGCCAGCCGCAGGACGGCATCGCGCGCAAACTGATTGTCGGCATCGATTTCCACCAGCCGTTCCAGTCGCGGCAAGGACAGCGCGCCGGGCAACAGTTCTGACAAAATACCCGTCGCCGCCATCACCCGCAGCACCGGCGCGGGGTTTTCCGCCTCCAGCAGGCGCAGCAATTCCTTTTGCACCCGCTCCGCCGACAAAGTCTTGAGCTTGTCTTTCGCTTCAGCGGCGGCGCGCAGGCCTTCGGCGTCGATGTCACCCTTGCCGTACCAGGCATGGAAACGGAACAGCCGCAGCACCCGCAGATAATCTTCGGCAATGCGCGTCTTGGCATCGCCCATGAAACGCACCTTGCCGGCGATCAGGTCTTCGATGCCGGTGGCGTAATCGAAGATTTCGCCATTCACCGCGGCGTACATCGCATTGATGGTGAAGTCGCGCCGCGCTGCGTCTTCGGCCCAGTCATCGGTAAAGGCGATTATGGCATGGCGGCCATCGGTCTCCACGTCGCGGCGCAGCGAGGTGATCTCGAAGGCATGGGTTCCGGCGATGGCGGTGACAGTGCCGTGTTCCAGGCCCGTCTCCACCACCTTGATGCCGCGAGCCCTCAGCCGCGCCAGGCTCTCGTTCGGCGGCATGGGCACGGCGATGTCGATGTCCGCCACGCTGACACCCAGCAGCGCATTGCGTACCGCGCCACCGACAAAGCGCGCGTCGCCCAGCGCCGTCATCACCGCCAGGGTTTCGGGCGCTGTCATCCATCCGTGCTGGGCAGGATCAATCTTCATGCGCCGCTTATATCATCCAAACGCTGGGCGAGGTTGACGATGATGGCCGCCGTGGCGCCCCAGATCTCATGGTCCTTATAGGTGAAGGCATAGAAGCTGCGCGTCACGCCGCCGAATTCGCGGCTTTCCCGCCGCCGGTTGGCGGGATCGCACAGGAAGGCCAGCGGCACTTCAAAGATCTCCGCCACCTCGCGCGGGTCCGGCGCCAGGGCAAAGCCATCGGCCAGCACCCCCACCACCGGCTGGATGTCGAAGCCGGTGCCGGTGAGATAGCGATCCAGGTAACCGGCCATGGTGACAAAGGCGGGCGCGATGCCGGTCTCTTCAAATGTCTCGCGCAGCGCCGTCTCGACCGGCGACAGGTCGCGTGCCTCGCAGCGGCCGCCGGGAAAGCTCACCTGCCCGCTGTGGCGTGCCAATGTGTCGGTGCGGCGGGTGAACAGCAACGCCGGTTCGGCGCGCGCCACCACCGGCAGCAGCACCGCCGCCTTGGCCGCGCCAAACTGGGCCGGTCGCGGCAGCATGTCGTAATCGTCATGCTCGGTGACGTCCGGCACCTGCTGCAGCAGGCGCGTGCGCAAGCCTTCCACCAGGCTCATCGGGGTTCCAGTTTTTGAGCTGCCGTCATGACGCCATAATCGCGGAATTCACTGGGATATTAAGGACATTCGGGGGTTGCGCCGCTCGCGCCCCACGGTGCAACATAATGGTCAATCACCAGCCGCGCATCCCCGCATAACATCAGGCCCCGCATGAACAAGGTCGACATACTGGACGAGGCCCCAAGGCGGCTGAAGGCCGCCGCCGAGACATTCGGCAAGGTACGCGCCGGCCTGAATGCCGTGATCTTCGGCCAGGATGAGGTGATCGAGCAGAGCCTGGTGACCTTGCTGGCCGGCGGCCATGGCCTGTTGATCGGCGTGCCGGGCCTGGCCAAGACCAAGCTGGTGGAGACGTTGGGCACCGTGATGGGGCTGGATGCCGGCCGGGTGCAGTTCACCCCCGACCTTATGCCGTCCGACATCACCGGTTCCGAAGTGATGGAAGAATCCGCCGGCGGCGCGCGCGCCTTCCGCTTCATCAAGGGCCCGGTCTTCACCCAGCTGCTGATGGCCGACGAAATCAACCGCGCATCCCCGCGCACCCAGTCGGCGCTGCTGCAGGCGATGCAGGAAAAGCATGTCACGGTGGCGGGCGCCCGCCACGATCTGCCCAAGCTGTTCCATGTGCTGGCCACCCAGAACCCACTGGAGCAGGAAGGCACCTATCCGCTGCCCGAAGCCCAGCTCGACCGTTTCCTGCTGCAGATCGATGTCGGCTATCCGGACCTGGAAGCCGAGCGCCGCATGCTGCTGGCTACCACCATGGGCGAAGAAAAATCCGCGGTGAAGGTCTGCGGTCCCGACGATCTGATCGAGGCGCAGGCGCTGGTGCGCCGCATCCCGGTGGGCGAGCAGGTGATGGAAGGCATTCTGTCCTTGGTGCGCGCCGCGCGTCCCGATTCCGATCATGCCAGCGGCGTGCAGGGCCAGATCGCCTGGGGCCCCGGCCCCCGCGCCAGCCAGGCCCTGATGCTGGCGGTGCGCGCCCGCGCGCTGCTGGATGGACGGCTTGCGCCTTCCACCGATGATGTCGTGGCGCTGGCCGGTCCGGTGCTGCGTCACCGCATGGCGCTCAATTTCTCGGCCCGCGCCGAAGGCGCGACCACCGCCAATGTTATTGAACGGCTCTGCGCCAGCCTCTTTTAAAGTGGATCTCTTTTGAGCCAATTCTCCACGCTTCAGCACGAAGCCGATGGCCTGTCCGCCGGGCTGCCGCCGCTGATGGTGGAAGCCGATCATCTGGCCGCATCGGTCAGTCTGGGTGTGCATGGCCGCCGCCGCGCCGGCATGGGCGAAAGCTTCTGGCAGTTCCGCCGTTATGCCTCCCACGATTCCTCCGCCGCGATCGACTGGCGCCAATCCGCCAAGTCCCAGCACATCTTCGTGCGCGAGCGCGAATGGGAAGCCGCCCAGACCGTGTGGTTCTGGCGCGACGCCTCCGCGAATATGAGCTTCAAGTCCGGCGCGGTCTCCAAGCGCGCCCGCGCCGATCTTCTTTTGCTGGCGCTGGCTTCGCTGCTGGTGCGCGGCGGCGAGCGGGTGGGCTTTACCGGCATGGAAGGCGCGCCTGCCTCTTCCCGCCTGGCGCTGACCCGCATGGGCCGCGCCATGTTCGCCAGCGGCAACCAGGCGCTGCCGCCGCAAGTGCCCTTCGCGCGCGGCAATCAAATTGTGTGGTTCAGCGATTTCCTGGACGAAGGCGTGTTCGACACCATGAAGCGGATGTCGCAACAGGGCGTCAGCGGCCATCTGGTGCGCATCATCGATCCGGCGGAAGAGGATTTTCCCTATTCGGGGCGCACCCGTTTTGAATCCCCGCGCGGCGAAGCCGATGAGATTTTCGGCCGTGCCGAACGCATTCGCAGCGCTTACCGCGCCCGCTTTACCGCGCATGGCGAGGAAGTCGCCAGTGCGGCCACGCGCCTGGGCTGGACCTGCACGGTCCATCGCACCGATCATGCGCCGCAAGGTTCACTGATCGCCCTGCATGCCGCCATCGGCGGCGTGTAACAGGTGCTGGGTTTTCCCATCAGTTTTGGAACGCCGCTGATCCTGGCGGCTTTGGTTGCCCTGCCGGTGCTGTGGTGGCTGCTGCGCGTTACCCCGCCTTTGCCCCGCCGTACCCCGTTCCCGCCGCTGCGCCTGCTGCGCGGGCTGGAAGATGAAGAACAGGCGCCGGCCGCCACGCCCTGGTGGCTGTTGCTGCTGCGCCTGCTAGCGGCGGCGCTGCTGATCGTGGCGCTGGCCGATCCGCTACTGGGCCGCAGTCCCAAGCTGGCGGCGGCGGGCCCGCTGGTGCTGGTGGTGGACAATGGCTGGACCGCCGCCAAGGGCTGGGATACGCGCCAGGAACTGATCACCGATCTGCTGCACAGCGCCGATGGCCGCGCCGTCGCCATCATTCCCACCGCCGGTCCCATTCCCACCGGTCTGTTGAACCAGGGCGAAGCCGCGCGCATCGCAAAAGAGCTGAAGCCGATGGCCTGGCCGGGCGACCGCGCCGCCGCCGCCGCGGCGCTGGGCCGCTTCAACTTCGCCGCCGCGCCCGCGCTGTACTGGCTGACCGACGGGATCGAGGACGGCAAAAGCGCCGTGCTGCGCGATGCCTTCAAGCGCTATGGCGGCGCCACCACATTCGGGCCGTCGCGCCTGCCGCTGGGATTGTCGCCGGTGACGCGCGACGCATCCGGCTTTGCCGTCACCGCGATGCGCGCCCGCGCCGGCGACGCGCTGGAGGCCGAAGTGGGCGCCATTGGCGCGCGCGGCGAGACGCTGGCCGCCACCAAGCTGCACTTCAAGCGCGGCGACATTACTGCACGCGGCCATATCGCCCTGCCCATGGAAGTGCGTAACGCCACCACCCGGCTGGCCATCACCGGAGAAGACAGTGCCGGATCGGTGCAGCTGCTGGACCGGGGCGCCGCCCAGCGCAGCGCCGGTATTGTCTCAGAAAGCGCCAACGGCGAAGGCCAGCCGCTGCTGTCCGACGTCTATTACCTGGAACGGGCGCTGTCGCCTTATGCCGAGATCGCCAAGGGCGGCATCGCGCAGCTGATCGACAAGCATGTGTCGGTGCTGCTGCTGGCCGATGTGGCGAAAATCTCCGCCGACGATATTCCCAAGGTGAAGGACTTCGTAGCCAAGGGCGGCGTGCTGATCCGTTTCGCCGGCGAGCGCATGACCAACGGCAGCGACGAGCTGGTTCCGGTGCGCTTGCGCGCCGGGGGGCGGTATCTGGGCAGCGCCATGGCCTGGGGCGCGCCGCAGCATCTGGCCGCCTTTGGTCCGCAGAGCCCATTCAACGGATTGGAGATCGCCTCTGAAGTCACGGTGTCGCGCCAAATCCTGGCCGAACCGTCCGCTGAAGTTTCCAATCGCACCTGGGCGCAGCTTACCGACGGCACGCCGCTGATTACGGCACAGGCGATGGGTTCGGGCTGGATCGTGCTGTTCCACACCGCCGCCAGCCCCGGCTGGTCGTCGCTGCCGCTGTCGGGACTGTATGTCGAGATGCTCAAGCGGCTCCTGGCGCTGTCGGCCGGCACTCCCGCGCGCGAGCTGGCGGGCCTGACCACCTTGCCGCCGGTATCGCTGCTGGATGGCTTCGGCCATACCATTCCGCCCACCCCCGATGTCGCGCCGCTGCCGGCGCATGATTTTTCCAAACAGCGCGTTTTCTCCCAGCATCCGCCCGGCCTGTATGGCGCCCATGAAGTGGAAAGCGCCCTGAACGTGCTGCATGCGGGCGATCATCTGTCGCCGCTGGCCGATGGCAGCCTGCAAGCCTACGGCAACACCCATGCTCGCGCGCTGGAGCCTTATCTGCTGGCCGCCGCGCTGCTGTTGCTCCTGCTGGATTGTATCGTCTCGCTGTGGCTGCGCGGCTTCACCCCGCGCAAGCTGAAATTCGTTGGCGCCGCACTGGCTCTCTTCCTGTCGATGCCTCACGCCCGCGCAGATGACGCGATGAACATGAAAGCGGCGCTGGACACGCGGCTGGCCTATATCAAGACCGGCCTGTCCGATTTGGACACGACAAGCCTGCAGGGCCTCACCGGATTGGGCATGGCCTTGAAGGCGCGCACCTCCTACGAGCCGATGGAGCCTTTGGGCCTGGACCCGGAGCGTGACGATCTTTCGCTCTATCCCCTGCTCTACTGGCCGATGGACCCGCGTGAGAAATCCCTGTCGCCCAAGGCGCTGTCGCGCGTGAACGAATATATGAGGAATGGGGGCACCATCCTGTTCGACACCCGCGATCTCACTTTGGGCGCGGTGCGCGGCGCAGCCTCGCCCGGCGAGCAGACGTTGCGGCGGCTGACCGGCGGGCTGGACCTGCCGCCGCTGGAACAGTTGCCGGCCGATCATGTCCTGAGCAAAGCCTTTTATATCCTTCGCGACTTTCCCGGCCGCTGGACCGGCGGACAGTTGTGGGTGGAAGCCCTGCCGCCCGCGCCCAAGAATGGCGCCCCGCCGGCGCGCGGCGGCGATGGCGTGTCGCCCGTGATCATCAGCGGCAACGACCTGGCCAGCGCCTGGGCGGTGGACGCAAGCGGGCATTTCCAGACCACGCCCTCGCCGGGCGGCGAGATCCAGCGCGAGATGGCCTTCCGCTTCGGCATCAACCTGGTGATGTATGCCCTGACCGGCAACTACAAGACCGATGTGGTGCATGCCCCAGCGCTGCTGCAACGGCTGGGGAATGAACGATGACCCGGCTGGCTTTTGCGCCCGTCATTCCGGTTTCACTGCTGATCGCGCTGGCGGTGGTGGCATTGCTGCTGACCGCCTACGCCTTCACTATGCGCGCCCGCGGCGCCTGGGCGCGCGGCCTGGCCTTTGGCGTGCTGATCTTTGCGCTGGCCGGTCCGTTGCTGGTGAAAGAGAAACGCGCGCCGCTGCCCGATGTGGCCGTGATCGTGACCGACCGTTCGCAGAGCATGTCTCTGGGAAAACGTGCGGCCCAAGCGGAAGCCGCGCGGGCGCAGGTGAAACGCATGTTGGCGCAGCAGCCCGGTCTGGTGGTACGCGAAACATCCGTCACCACCACCGCCACCGGCGAGAATAACGGCACCCAGGCCTTTGCCGCCCTGAACGCGGCGCTGGCGGACGTGCCGCAGGGGCGCGTGGCGGGCGCCATCCTGATCACCGATGGCCAGGTGCATGACGCGCCGGCGCCGGAAAGCGTCACGCTGAAAGCGCCGCTGCAGGTGCTGGTGGCGGGTGGGCGCGGTGAACGCGACCGCAAGCTGACCGTGGCCAATGCCGCGCGCTTCGCCATTGTCGGCCAGGCGGCGACCGTGCGGCTGCGCATTGACGATCTGGGCGGCAGCGGCGAGACCAGCGCGGTGCTGGATATTCATATCGACGGCAAGCCGTTCGGCTCGCGGCTGGTGCCGGTGGGCAAGGATACCGACATCAAGGTGCCGGTGGCGCATGAAGGCGAAAACCTGGTCGAGTTGTCGGCGGGACAGGGCCCGGCCGAACTGACCATGCAGAACAACCGCGCCGTGGTGACCGTGTCGGGGATCCGCGACCGGCTGCGTGTGCTGCTGGTGTCGGGCGAGCCCCATGCCGGCGAGCGGGTATGGCGCAATCTGTTGAAAGCCGATCCGTCGGTGGACCTGATCCACTTCACCATCCTGCGCCCGCCGGACAAGCAGGATTCCACCCCCATCAATGAACTCTCGCTGATCGCTTTCCCGTCACGCGAGCTGTTCCAGGAAAAACTCGGCTCGTTCGACCTTGTCGTGTTCGACCGTTACCGCGAGCGGGGCGTGCTGCCGCTGGCCTATTTCCAGAACCTGGCGTCTTACGTCCAGGATGGCGGGGCGCTGCTGATTTCCTCGGGTCCTGAATTCGCCGGCCCCGAAAGCATCTATCGCACGCCGCTCAGCCAAGTCCTTCCGGTGCAGCCCACCGGGCAGATCGTGACCGGACCGTTCAAGCCGATCGTCACCGCCGACGGACTGGCGCATCCGGTGACGCGCGAACTGCCGGGCCGCAACCAGGACAAGACCCCGCCGACCTGGGGTCGCTGGTTCCGCCTGATCGGCGCCAACAAGGTTTCCGGCCAGACGGTGATGGCGGGCGGCGCCGGACAGCCGCTGCTGGTGCTGGACCGTGTCGGCAAGGGCCGCGTCGCCGAGCTGATGAGCGACCAGACCTGGTTGTGGGCGCGCGGTTTTGAAGGCGGCGGCCCACAGGCCGAACTGCTGCGCCGCCTGGCGCACTGGCTGATGAAGGAACCGGAACTGGAATCGGAAATGCTGTCGGCCGCCATCGTGGGCGACAAGCTGCAGATCACTCGCCGCACCATGGCGGCGCAGACGCCGGCCGTGACCCTGACCATGCCGTCCGGCAAAAGCACCAGCCTGCCGCTGACCAAGGCCGAGCCCGGCATCTGGCGCGCCGAAGCCAAGGCGAGCGAGTTGGGACTTTATCGGGCCACCGACGGCATCTTGTCCGCCGTGGCGGCGGCCGGACCGCTGAACCCCAAGGAAGTGGCCGACATGCGCGCCACCGATGAAGTCCTGAAACCGGATGCGCAGGCCAGCGGTGGCAGTGTGCATTGGCTGGAAGACGGCGTGCCGGACATCCGCCGCGTCGATGCGGGCGACACCGCCAGCGGTTCCAACTGGATCGGACTGCGCAGCAACGGCGCTTACCGCGTCACCGCGCTGGAACAGGAAAAGCTGTTGCCGCAATGGCTGGCGCTGCTGATCATCGTCGGCGCGCTATTACTGGCTTGGCGCCTGGAAGGCCGTTAGCCGACACCCGCGCCATTGGCGCACACCGCATCATCGATCTGCGCCCGGCGCACTTCGCCGGACAGATTCAAAATTTCGCCCGCCTTCAGCGACAGACCCAGAATGCGGTTCTGGTCCACCGGCCCCGGAAACTTCACCCGCCCGGGCGGCAAGCGCGAGAAACCGACCTTGGCGTAATAGGGCTCGTCCCCCACCAGGATGATGCCGCGCCACGGGCCTTTCTGGGCCGCTGCAATCCCCGCCTGCATCAACGCGATGCCGATGCCGCGGCCGCGCTGGTTGCCCTGCACCGCCAGCGGCCCCAGCAGCAATTCCTCATGCCCGCCGATCCGCACCGGCCAGAAGCGCACCGAGCCGCGCAGGATGCCGTCTTCCACCGCCACGAAGGACAGGCCAGCCACCGGCTTCACGCCCTCGCGCAGCCGATAGGCGGATTTGGCGAAGCGCCCGGGGCCGAATCCTTCGGCGTTCAACGCCTCGATGCCGGAATCGTCGTCGGGATTTTCCAGGCGGATCTGCCAGGCCGGCAAAAGTGCGTTCATGGAACTTTCGCTAATCGCCGAAGGGCTAAAAGGCAAGCTACCAGTGATGAGAAGGCGGCGCGGCGCCGGTCAGTTCCTGCAGCCGGCGCAAGGTGGCGGGGGTGCAGCCGTCCGGCGGCGCAAAGGGATCGGCGAAACAGACGTCGCGGATTTCCAGGTTGGGTTTGAAGTTCACCGCCGCACCGTCGATGCTGTACAGCGCCACCACCGCTGTGGCCCAGCCGGCCCTGCGGGTATAAAGCGCGAAAAACCTGGCTTCGCCCCCCACCAACCCCACTTCCTCGGCCAGTTCCCGCAGGATGGCCACCTGAGCGGCCTCGCCCCGGCCGACCCCGCCGCCCGGCAGCCGCCAGCCGGCCGTATAGCGCTGGCGGACCAGCAGGACCCGCCCCTGATCGTCATAAACGGCAGCCGCCACGCCAAAGGAGGTGGGCGCCCACAGCACCCTGAGGGTCATGTATGCCCGGAAGACGATAAGTCTTAACACCCGTTAAATCTTTCGCGTGGTCACTGTCCTGTAACGGTTCAATAACCCCTTAAATGTAACCTGCGGTAGAACATTTTAGCTTAATGGCCATTCACCATCGCGGGAATGCCGCGTGTGTCCAGGGCATAAGAACCAATGTCCGGTGCCGGATTCGAGAGCCTGAAGGCGCTCATTGTCGAGGACAATGCGCATATGCGCTCGCTTCTGCGGGCGCTGCTCAATTCCATCGGCATCAAGGAAATCGCCGAGGCCGCCCATGGCCAGGCCGCCATCGACTCGCTGCGCGAGCGCAAGTCCGATCTGGTCCTCAGCGACATGGCGATGAAGCCGATGGACGGGCTGGAATTCACCCGCCATGTCCGCAACCATGAACACAGTCCCAACCCGTTCGTGCCGATCATCATGATCACCGGCCATACCGAGAAACACCGGGTGGAACAGGCGCGCGATGCCGGGGTCACCGAATTCCTCGCCAAGCCGATCACCGCGCACAATCTGTTTGCGCGCATTGCCGAGATCGTCGAACGCCCGCGCGCCTTTGTGCGCTGCGACAGCTATTTCGGCCCCGACCGGCGCCGCCGCATGATCGACGACTATGCCGGCCCGTGGCGCCGCAAGGAAGATTTCCAGGACATGGATGTGCGCTGATGACCAAACAAGCTCCCGCCGAAGCCCAGTTCATTGAGCCGGATGCCTATCCCCAGATGATGAGCCAGCAGGCCGCCGCGGGTGCCATGAAGGTGCTGCGCTCCGCCCAGACCGCCTTGAAGGCGCAAGTGGCGATCGAAGCGCACGTCCCGCCCATGCGCGCCGCCATACTGCAATATGTCGAGGAGCTGGAAGAAGCCTCCAGCGACATGCGATCGGTATTCGAAAAGGTGCATGAAATCCGCGGCTTTGCCGAGACCGCCGGCCTGGTCACCACAGGCCGCATCGCCGATATCCTGTGCCGCTACATGGACGACATGTACCGGATCGGAAAGCCGATGGACACGATGATCGTGAAGCTGCACGTCTCGGCCATCGCCCGCGCCGCCCGCGCCGAGGACGATGATGTGAAGATGGGCGAAGTGGTGGCGGCCGAACTGGCGGCCCTGGTGGCGCGCCGCCTGACGGATGCCGAGCGGCCTTAGCAGGCCCTGGCGCGACCGGCGCGCAGGGCCGCGCGAAAGGCGCGCAAGGCATCGCTAAGTCCTTGTGGGTCACCATCCGTTAACGTTTTGAAGCCGCGTCAATGCGGAACAATTCACCCCTCCTTAAGCCCTGCCGTTAATACTGATCCCAGGGATTATTGGGTTTCTTTCCATGCTTCAGATCGGCGGCATTGTCGTCCTCTTCGCCTGCGTGTTCGGCGGTTACCTGATGACCGGCGGTTCGCTGGGCGTTGTGATCGAAGCCGCGCCGCACGAATTGCTGACCATCTTCGGCGCCGCGCTGGCCGCCATGCTGATCGCCGGCTCCATGTACAACATGAAGAAGATCGCGGGCTCGCTGGGCAAGGTGATCAGCGGGCCGATGTGGAAACCCAAGGATTACAACGACCTGCTCTGCCTCCTGTTCCTGCTGGCTAAGACGATGAAGTCCAAGGGCCTGATCGCCCTGGAAGCCCATATCGAAAAGCCGAGCGAATCTTCGATTTTCAAGCGCTACCCCAAGATCTGCAAAGATCATTTCGCGCTGGATTTCATCTGCGACACGCTGCGCATGATGACCATGAGCCTGGAAGACCCCCACCAGGTCGAAACCGCCATGGAAAAGCAGCTGGAAAAGCATCACCACGAAGCCCTGGTCGGCGCCAATGCGCTGCAGTCCATGGCTGACGGCCTTCCGGCGCTCGGCATCGTCGCCGCCGTGCTGGGCGTCATCAAGACCATGGGCGCGATCAGCGAACCGCCCGAAGTGCTGGGCGGCATGATCGGCTCGGCGCTGGTCGGTACCTTCCTGGGCGTGTTCCTGGCCTACGGCATTGTCGGCCCGCTGGGCACCCGCCTGAAGGCGGTGGTCGATGAGGACGCGCTGTTCTATCACGTCATCCGCGACATCCTGGTCGCGCATCTGCACGGCAATGCGGCGCAGGTGTCGGTGGAAATCGGCCGCGGCAGCGTGCCGAGCGAATATCAGCCCAGCTTCCAGGAACTGGAAACCTCGCTGAACAACATCCCGCCCGAAGGCGCCTGATTTAGCGCATACGCTCCCAGCGTTGCTTGTAGGCGTCCTGGGCTTCGCTCAGCGACACAAAGAACATCGCCAGCGCGCCCGCGAACACGCCCAGCGGCACGGCGTAATAGACTTCGATGTCGGTGCCGAAGGCGACAATGCCCGTCACCAGCACGCCCGTCAGCTGCGCCACACTTCTTGGAATCGGCAATCCGCCCCGCATAACCGGAGTGTTAGGAATGGGCTGTGCCAAAGTGAAACACTCCCTGCGGACAAGGTTAATTCCCACAGGCTAACCTTACTGGCGTCACGCGAAAAGAGCTGGAAATGCCGTCTCAGCCCTGACGAAAGCCCTTGGCCGCCAGCTGGTCGCGGATCGCCTGGGCATGTTCGGCGTCGCGCGCCTCCACCACCAGTTCCAGGGTGGCGGACTTGGCGGGGATGCCCGCCATCATGCGGTTGTGGGAAACCTCCAGCACATTGCCGCCGGCATCGGCGATGATGCGGGAAATATCGGCCAGCTGGCCGGGACGGTCTTCGATCTGCAGCACCAACAGGATGATGCGGCCTTCGCGGGTCAGTTCGCGCAGGATGACGTTGGACAAAAGCCGCATGTCGATATTGCCGCCCGACATCACCACCCCGACCTTTTGGCCGGCGAACTGCCCGGCACGGCCCAGCAGCGCGGCGAAGCCAGCGGCGGCGGCGCCTTCGATCACGGTCTTTTCGATTTCCAGGATCATGGCCAGGGCGTGCTCGATCTCGTCCTCGCCCGCCACGAAGATGTCTTCCACTAGTTGCTTGCAGATGGCGGTGGTGAGCGCGCCGGGCTGCTTGACCGCAATGCCTTCGGCGATGGTCGCCACCACCGGAGCGGGCGGCGGCGCGATGCCTTTCATAGCGTCGAACATGGCCGGATAGAGCGCACTCTGGGCGCCATAGACTTTCAGCTGCGGCTTCATCGCCCTGGCGGCGATGGCGCAGCCCGAGATCAGCCCGCCGCCGCCCACCGGCACGATCATCGCATCAAGCTGGGGCACATCCTCCAGCATTTCCATGGCGCAGGTGCCCTGGCCCGCGATCACCAACGGATCGTCATAGGGATGAATGAAGGTCAGGCCTTGTTCGGCCGCAATCCTGCGTGCCTCGGCATCGGCTTCCACCAGGCTGGCGCCATGCAGGATGACCGTGGCGCCGAAATCGCGCGTGTGCTTGACCTTGTTGAAGGGCGTGGTCACCGGCATGACGATGGTGGCGGGAATGCCCAAGCGCCCGGCGTGATAGGCCACGCCCTGGGCATGGTTGCCGGCGCTCATCGCGGCGACGCCGCGCTTCCGTTCGGCGTCGTTCAGCGACAGGATGCGATTCAGGGCGCCGCGCTCCTTGAAGCTGGCGGTGAATTGGCGGTTCTCGAATTTCAGCCACACCTCGCAGCCGGCAATGTCCGACAGGGTGCGCGAATGGCGGGTGGGGGTGCGCACCAGCGACGACGCGATGGCGGCCTGGGCTTTTTGGATGTCGGCAAAGGTGGGCGCGACGGTCACAGACCTGATCCTTTGCAGAATGCCCGGCCTGACGCGCCCGCCCTCTCTCCGCTGTCGCGGCGGGCGGGCTTGTCATTTCTTACCCGCGCAGTTTGCGCGGGTAAGAAATGGTAGCAGCGGCAGGATTTGAACCTGCGACCAAAGGATTATGATTCCCCTACTCTACCACTGAGCTACGCTGCCAAGCCGGGACGGACGCACCTGGTGGTCCGGGCGCGGGGTGTAGTCCGGGCCCCTTGGGACTGTCAAGTTTTCGGCAATTTTGGCGGCCCGCCGGTTTGATTTTGCTGCGTTTTCCGCCAGCGCGGGCTTCAGGAGGCAGGTGCGTTTCGCACGCCCCCAAAGCTTGCCGCCAAGAGTGCCTTGTCCCGGGAAATCTCCGCCAGCAACCATTCGCGGAACCGGCGCACCTTGGGCAAGTTGCGGCGGTGATCCGGATACACCAGCCAATAGCCGCTGCCGGATTCCACTTCGTTCGCGAATGGGCGAACCAGCCGCCCTTCGGCCATGTCAGACCGCCAGAAGAACGGCGTCAGAAGCGCGATCCCCTGGCCCGCGATCGCCGCATGGGCGCAATGGGCTTGCGAATCCATGGTCACGCCCTGCCGGACCAGCCCTTCGGGAACCTTGACGCCGGACGCGTGCAGCCATGGCAACCAGAGCGGATCTCGCGGACTGATCTGCGGCAGCCTCAGAAGATCAGCGGGATCAAGCCTGCCACCATTGGCCGCCAGGAAGGCTGGACTGCACATGGGCGTGCAGGTTTCCTTGAGCAGCAATTCCGACGACAGGCCCGGCCATTCGCCGGAGCCAAATCGCACCGCCAGATCGGCCTCATCGCGCGCGAAATCCACCGGGGCGTCGTCCGCGTGGAGACGCACGCCCAGACTGGGATTGGCCATCTGGAATGAGCCAAGCTTCCAGGCGAGCCAGGCATTGGCGAATGTGACAGTGGTGCTGATGGTCAGCAGCGCCGCGTCATCCTTGCGGATGGCGTCGAACGCCGTTTCCATGACGGTGAAGGCGCCGGAGAGTTTTTCGGCCAGCTGCCGGCCGACATCCGACAGGGCGACACGCTTGCCTTGCCGGTGAAACAGCAACACGCCCAGGCGCTTTTCGAGCAGGTTGACCTGATAGCTGACCGCGGCCTGGGTGATCGAAAGCTCAGCCGCCGCGGCGGTGAAATTCTCATGCCGCGCAGCGGCTTCGAACACCCGGACGGCCGACAAAGGGGGCAGAGAGCGCATGCCCCATGATAAGGCTACCTTATAACGGAATCCAGCTTTTCGTTGGAAATCCGGGGCTCATCGCACCATCTTCCCCTCGAAACGACCCTTCTGCGCCACGAGGCAACCCATGGACAGCGATCTTCATTCCGGCTTTCCCGGCGCTTCCCATCTGCTGGGATGGACCAAGGCGAGATTTCGGGAGGTCATGACCGCAGCAGAAGCCCTGCACGATTTTCACTGGGCGGCACCGTGGGACGCTTCCCAATCCCCGCAATCGGTTGAGCAGAAACCGGTCAGACAAATCTTGCTTTAGGAAGCCTGCCAGCTCACGGCACGCGTTGCGGCGTGGTGAGATCCTTGGCTTCAAAAAACTTCCGCGCCATCGCGATGATTTCCCCTGTGGTGGGATGATCGACGGCCTCCACGCCCATGATCCGGGGCGGCAGTGCGGGAACATGATCGCGGATATAGTGGGCAAAGTCCGTTCTTGCGGTGCCGTGGCCCACGATCAGTATTTCATGGGACGGCTGCAATTGCGCCGCGACAGCGGCAAAATAGGACTTGGCATCATGCGCATGTCCGGACCCCGCTGAGCCGGCCTTGTGATGGATATTGCCGTGCCCACCCTCCGCCGGGATCCGGCGTTCGGTATGGTCATCCTTTGTAAAATCCAGGATCAACGCTTCGGCATGGTCAATGCAGACCACGGCGTGAAAATGATTTGGCATTGTTCGGCCCTTCGCGTGTCAAAGATGCCGGTTTCACGAGGCACGATGAATTATCGCGCCTCGCGGTCCGGATACTGTCCCTGCAGGGTGGTTATTTCTTCTTGGTACCAAAAGCCGCATCAACTTCGTCTTCGGTGATGCGCGCGGCGGGGTTTCCCGGCTGATTGAGGTTCTGTTCCTCGGTGCCATCTCCCAACATTCCGACGGGCGATGCATTGGGCACTTTTTTCAGATCGTTGGAATTCTTGTCTTTGTCAGTCATGTAAATGTTTCCCTTTTGCAGATGGTCGATCAGAAGCCCGATTTCAGCCTCGAGAGAGCCGATGCAGGCAAACGCGCGGCGATCCTCAACGTTCCAAACCTCGGAATTCAGGCCCAAGGCTTGCCAAAGCAGACATCAAAATACCCAGGGCGGTGTTGATTCAGATCAACTCTCGCACGCGATTTTCGTGGCAGTCTGGCGGCTTGGTGTTCGTGCCAGCTCGGTGAGGACACGTCCGATCGGGAGAGATTACGTCGTGATGAAGGCGCGAAACCGGTTGCTGATGGCAATCCTTGTTGCCGCGACAGGTCTGGCTTCGCCAGTGGCAGCGCAAGACGTGAAAGCGGGCCTGGGCCTGGCAAAACGCTGGTGCAGCCCATGCCACGAAGTCGGCAAGGTGCCTGTCCGGAACGTCGTGAGCCCTCCCTTCGCGGCTATTGCGCGGATGCCCAGTACGACGGCGATATCGCTGAATGCGTTCCTCAGCACCCCGCACCACCGCATGCCTGATTACGCTTTGACGCACCAGCAGATCGCGGATATTTCCGCTTATATTCTAAGTCTCAAACCGGTAGCGGTGAACAAGCGTCTGTGACTAGCTTGCGCTGTCCTCAGGCGGATTGACCTGCTCGGCTTTGCGCCGTGCGGTTTCCTCGGCGCGGCGGTCGGCTTTTTCCTTCACCTTGGCGGCTTGGGCACGTTCGCGCTGCAAGCGGTCCTGCGAATAGTTGGGGGGTCTGGGCGCCATCACTCTATTCCTGGGACACGGGTTCGCGGGATTCGTCAGGCCGGGCCGCGAGGGCCCATACTTCGCCCGCCTTTTCGGCGGGACGGTAAAACAGTGCCGTGCCGGCGGCGCCGTCGCCGCTGCAGAACTGGCGGAAAGTGCGTTCCACATCGGCTTCCAGCTTGAGCGGAATATCGCGCGCAACAGCCTCGCGGCCCTTGCGGATGGCGCGCATCACCGACCAGCGCCGCAGCCCTGCGGGATGCGGCTTCAGCGCGGCGACCAGCTCTTCCACGATGGTCGCGCGCGGTGCGTGGCGGTCCTGGGACATGGAATCTCCTTTGCGGTGAAAACAAAACAGGCGGCGAAGACGTTGGTCTTCTGCCGCCTGTCTTGTTGAACGATTTAGGCGTTCTGCAGGTTCACGGCCTTGGAGCCCTTGGCGTCGGGCTGGATGTCGAAGGACAGCTTCTGGCCTTCCGACAACGAGGTCATGCCGGCGGCTTCCAGCGCGGTGGCGTGAACGAACACGTCCTTGGCGCCGCCTTCCGGTGCGATGAAGCCAAAGCCCTTGGCGGAATTGAAGAACTTTACGGTTCCGATAGTCATGATGATTTCCTTTACAAGTGATCCTCCGGACGAATGTCCGGAAGGCGAAAACATCAAGTCGGGAAGTGTCTGGGCCAGGCGCGCGCGAGGCGGGTCGGGATTGGCGCTTCTTCTGGAGCAGTCGCGAGGGGGCTATGCGCCTTTATCCGGCATAATACAAGGTGCGTCGGCGCGGGAGCGAGCCAAGAACGCGGGAGGGTCCGCTTTACGCCAAAAGCGGACATTTCAGCTAGGATAATGCGGGTCCGATTACACGCCGAGTGTGCAACGCCTGTCCGGCTGATTTGTGAGGGTAAGCCAAAGTGCCAAAGGCTCTGGGGAATATTGCGGCGCTTCTCACGCTGTTCGCGGTCATCTCCTCGCCGGGCTATGCAGGGCCCCCGTTCATCACGGACGATCCTGAACCCGTCGATCTGGGCCACTGGGAGGTTTATGCCTTTACGTCCGGGACACATGTAAGGGGTGACACCGGCGGAACCTTGACGGGAGTTGAGGTCAATTACGGTGCTGCCCCCAATTTGCAGCTTCACGTCATTGCGCCGCTGGCGTTTGACAGTCCGGCTGGTGGCTCCACACAGGTGGGACCGGGTGACCTGGAGCTTGGCGCGAAGTACCGGTTTGTCGCCCCAGGCGAAGATGACTGGTATCCGCAGATAGGGATATTTCCGCTCATAGAAGTCCCGGCCGGCGATGCGCGACGCGGTCTGGGCGCAGGTAAAATGCGAGCGTTTCTTCCCGTCTGGCTTCAGAAGGATTTCGGTGACTGGACAACGTATGGTGGTGGCGGGTTCTGGAACAATCCGGGTGCAGGCAATCAAAATTATTGGTTCGCGGGGTGGCTTTTACAAAACCAGGTGACAAAAAGCCTTGCCCTGGGCGTGGAGGTTTTTCATCAGACCGCGGACACGATCGGCGGCGGAGATATCACCGGCTTCAATGTTGGCGGTATCTATGACTTCAACGAGCACTACCATCTGTTGTTTTCCGGTGGCCGGGGCCTGCAGAACGCCGCGCTCGCAAATCAGTTCTCGTACTACCTCGCCATCCAATCAACCTTCTGATTCCCACCAGCTCGACCAGCCTTAGGCTCGAGAAGCCAATGTCCGCTTTGCGCCAAAAGTGGTCAATTCGACAAGGTCAGCTTTTCGCCTGAAGAGAACAGAAACGGTTACAGGCCGATAAGATCAGCACGGTGGGGCGCCGTGCCGGGATAATAGGACAGCATTCGTCCAATTCGCTCTAAATGACGGATGGAAAAATACTGGTGACTTCTGCCTTCCACGCCTTCATTGAAGCGGTAGTCGTAGCGTTCACTCCAGATGGCATCGATGGCAGCCTGGCACTGGGCAAGGGTGCGCGGAATGCCGGCGTGACGCAAAAGCGTTTCGAGAGTGTATGCCGGCTGAGCCACAAACTCGCCAAAGGCCAATGTGCAAACACGACCGGGTTTCTGCTGCGCATAGTCGAGCCAAGTTGCGTAAAAGCCGGCGTACCAGGGACCAACCATGTCGATCAGGAAATCGGCCTTGCGGTCGGCGGGCATCTCCCGGAAGTCCGGCGGGATGGTGCAGTTGATGCCCTGGTGATACGCACTGCTTCGTTCCAGCATGTCCCAGTACGAGGCCAGCATGTCGGGAATGCTGCGGATCATTATGACGGGCCGGATGCCGAACGCTTCCAGAACCGAAACATTGGGAGGAAACGCCTGCATGTGGACATGGCTGACCATTGGCCCGGTGCAAAAACCGCCAAGGTAATAGGCGATAAGCGTGGGCAAGTAGAGCTGAGCGTCGCGCGAGCCCTGAGCGTAGACGGCGCGCAATTGTTCTCCACCGGTGGCCTTTACGGCAGCCGCTCGCAGGAACGTGCCGGCCGCCTTGGGTGGAAAGGCCAGAATCAGTACGGGCCTTTTCTGCCCCAACGTGCCCAGGTAGGCGCGCTGCTTTTCCGAATAGGCGCCGTCATTGTCGGGCAAATCGAACATCGCTTCTTGCGCGGTCCGATCAAGCACAATGTCCATAAGTGTCTTACCGATAACCCGGTGCCAGACAGGCGCAGCCGCCAATCGAGCAGTTCAAAATGCACTACAGCCTAATGAGACGGAATTATCGCAACGTGCGGCAGAATGTTTGTCTCATCTGCCATAGTTGGATTACATTTCTGATATTCTTGCCGACGGCTTGTGCGACCGCGAGTTGCAATACGGCCCCTTGAGATTGTTCTGGTAGTTGACCAGCCGCCACGAATTTCCGCGCTTATTCCGCCAGCTGAAATGTCTGCTTTGGGTCCGTAGCGGACATTCAAGCGCGACCGAACCATGGTCGTGCTTCGAACTTTACAGTCACGTTCCTTCGGCACCCAGGCGCAGCACACCGTCGATAAGCGCATCCAGGTCACTCTCGCGGGTACGGTGATTGAAGAGCGCGGCCCGAATTGCCAGCTTGCCGTTCACTGTCGTCACGGAGGGGGCGGCGATGCCGGTTTCCTGCAGAGCGACAACAATTCGGGCGTTGACGCTGTCGGCGGCTGCCGCGCGATAGCGGAAACACACGATGTTGAGTTGCGCCGGCGCGACAAGCTCAAGGGCGGGTGCCGCTCTCACGCGCATTTCCAGATATCGCGCCAGTTCGCAACTCCGGGTGATGGCCGCCCCGATAGCGTCCGCGCCGTGGACTTTTACTGTAAACCAGGTTTTCAGGGCCCGAAATCCCCGCGACAGATCGGGACCGAAATCGCAGGGCCATGGACTTCCAGCGGCAAGTCCGCGGGTTTCCCGGCGCAGATAGGCGGCCGGCGAAGCGAAGGTTTCATGGTGCTGGCTGCCATCCTTCACCAGAAGGAACCCGGCGTCATAAGGCACCTGCCCCCATTTGTGAAAATCGAATGCAATGGAGTCGGCTGCACTGATGCCCTCGAGCCGCGGTGCAACCATCGGCGAAAGCATGCCAAGTGCGCCATAGGCGCCATCAACGTGAAACCACAGATCCTGCTCCTGGCACAAATCGGCGATGCCGCGCAGATCGTCAACCGCGCCGACATCCACCGTGCCGGCCGATCCAACAACCAGAAATGGCCGCAGTCCCGCCGCACGGTCCTGCGCCATCATCACGCGAAGCGCTCCCATGCTCATGCGGAACGAAACGTCGACTGGAACCAGCCGCAGCGCGTCTGAGCCGAACCCTGCCAGGTCCATCGCCTGGGCGATGCAACCGTGAGCGGCGGCGGATGCATAGGCCCGCATGCCGTTCTGCCCAATGCCGTCAGTCCTGACCGCCTTGCCGAGGCACTGCGTCCGGGCGACGAGCACCGCCAGCAGATTGGCCATGGACGTGCCGGTGACAAAGAGCCCGCTGGCGCTGTCGGGGAAATCGAACAGCTTGCGCACCCAGCTCACCATCTGGCGCTCAACCTCGATAGGAGCATGGTCGCGCCCGCCAAGATTGGCGTTCAGGCCGCCTGCCAGCATCTCCGCCAGCATTCCAGTCGCCGTTCCGCCGCCCTGGACCCACCCCATAAAACCGGGATGCACGTTGCCGCCTGCATAAGGCAGGACATAGTCCATGAATTCGCGGTGCACCTGCTCCAGCGGCACCGGTTCGCGCGCAATGTCGGTGCGAAAATGCTGCCGCACGGCCGGCGGCATCGGTGTCCATACCGGGCGTTCACGGATATTGACGACATAGTCCAGCATGTCGTCCAGCATGCGGTGCGCCTGGGCGCGGAGTTCCGTCCAGTCCCGCGGATCGAGCGAGGTGTGATCGTCCGCGTCATCCGCCGGCACAACGATCTGCTGCAAACGCGCCCTGGTCATGCCGCATCCATCCGCAATTTCCCCGCCCGGCGCGTCAACATGGCCTGCACCGCCTTGAATATCTTTTGCATCTGCGCCGGCTTGTAGGGATAGACGCTGGGTGGATCCATGTCGTGCACGATGGCGGTATTGTCGGCCTCGAACACCAGCAGTGCGCCGTCCCTGGTTTCTGCGCAATCGATCGCCACATAATCCAGGCCAATGCGCGACACCATTTCCTTCAGCGCGCTCCTGTGCCGAACCGCGAATTCCTGATCGAACTGCAGCATGAACATGGCTTCTTCCGTCCGGTGCGGCACACTGAGCGCCATGTCGGCGTTCAAGTACCAAACCTTCCATTCCTCCGCGATCGCCATGTGGCAAGCATATGGCCTGCCATCGATGACGACGATGCGATACTTCCGGAAGTTTCCGTCGGCGCTGCTGTAATCCACGAAGCGGGAGATGAAGAACTCCGCTTCGTCACGCGCGGCCAGATATTCTTTCAGCGACTCGCAATCGGCAACTTTGGCGAGACCGAAACCGGCATGCGAGCCAATGGGCCGAATGATCAGTGGAAATTCGCCGTCCGCCGGAACATCGCGCAGCGACAGCGCATTTGAAATCAAATCATGCAGTCGTTTGGTGCTCACGCGAGCCGTGGCGGGTATCTCCAGTCCCGCAATGCCTTTCAGCCGCTTATACAGCCGGTCACGGTCCAGCAACCCGATATTGGCCGGCAAGTTCAGAACCGGGCGCGGCCAGGCTGACACCAACGCCTCGATTGCCAGCATCGATGGACGCGCGGCATCTCCATCCGGCGCCACCACGATTGCCACGTCATGATCGGGCATGGGATCGGGCAACGGCATGCCAGGTACGACATAGAAAGTGGCGAGCTCGATGTCCGAACCTTGCAGCAGGAATTCCAGCGGCGTGTTGCCGCCAATATCCATCACAGCGGCGAAGGCCAGCACGCGCAGGCGGGGCCGGTCCGTGGCGCAGGGTGAACGGTACAACCGCTGCAGCGCCAGCGTGTCCTTCTGGATCGCAAGCCCGGTCGTCTGGTCTCCCAACAATTGCGATATCACCGACAGGTCCATCCCCGTGCCGGAGCCCGCGACATCGTCGGTCGCACTCTCCATCAGCTCATGCCACAGGGAACGGATGTCCTGACCTTCAAAAGCCATCTGGGTCAGCTGCGCCACGCCAATGCGCGACGTGCAGATCTTTTCCCAGTCCTTGCTGAGATTGATGCTCATGAGGTTTGCCCCTCATACATCTCAGGATTCGCGATCAGCCAGTCCAGTTTCTGAATCACCGTTGAAACATCGTCCAGCACCACGGCCATTGACTTTTCAACCGTCGCCGCGCTTTGCCAGCAATCGGCGACCAGCCTTGCCGAGGCGGAAATCCGCAAGGCCGCACCAGGGCGGTGCCGCAGGGCGACGGGCTGGCCAAGCTGGCATTTGCGCGCCGCAATCCGGCGCACCTTTTCAATAGCGTCGTCCGGCAAGCGGTCCGACACGTCACGGCCCATCGCGCGGTACAGCGCGACGGCAGTCTCCAGCGACAGGGGCTCTTTGTCCCGTTGGGGCACAAAGGAAAAGATGGTGCGGTGACCCATCTCATCGCTCAACCCGGGATCGGCGCTTCCACACATTTCCGTCAGAAGACAAAGATTTGGCGAGGCGCCTATCAGACGGGGAACCTGGGCGGCAAACGCCTTCAGCACGCCGTCCCGGAAGGCTTGCGGCACGGCAAAATATGCGTCCATTTCCTCCAGGGTCGCTTCCCAGCGCAGCCATTGGCCATGATTGGTTTGCGCCGGCAGCGCTTGGCGCAGGGAATGCCAGCGCCGGGGCCAGTCGTGACGCGTGGAGTAGCTCGCAAGCCCCTGTGGGGCGGCCGCGATATTGTCGATTGCAGCGGCCCGCGATGCCGGCACCAGCAGCGCACCGCTGAATGCAGGCCCGGTGAAGAATTTGGAACCGGTCAGCAGGACGAAATAGCCGCGGTTCAGATAGTCTTTCAATTGTTGCCGGCCCAAGCGCATCTGGCAGGCGTCCACCACGATCCGCACATCGTTCGGCCAGGCGTCGGCAATGGAGGCGGTGCAGGCGGCACTGGGTCCGCGCCAGCCCAGCTTGGACGAGTCCATCACCTGAAGCAGGACCTTGTCGCCCCGCGCAATGGCGTTTGTTACGGCCTCCTCCACTGCGGCATCCATTTGCCGGTCCGTACGCAGCCTTCCAGCCTCGTCGCAAAAAGGAACGGCGATGGTGCGAAGCTGCTCGCAAAGACCCGAAATCGCCGTGCCTTTTTCAACGCTGGCGCCCAATGCGGTACGATCGCTGAAATGACAGCCCCGCGCGGTATGGAGAGTGCCACTTCCCGTCTGGTCGGCGCCGACGATAATGGTGGTGAGCGGGGCGCCCAGCAGCGCTTTGACCAGGAATAGCGCCTGCAATTGCGCGTCGGTGCCCGAGGGCGAAAAGACAACTTCGGTGCCTTGCGCGCCAAGATGACGGCGCAGAACATCGCGGGCCTCTTCCACACGATCATCGAAAATGTCGGCGGGATCGTTCAGGACGGCATCCAGCCACATCTGTGCCTGCGCCGCCTGTACCCGGGCATGGGCCCGCGGGGAGATGCTGCTGGCGGTTGACGACCCAAAGTCCAGCAATGTGGGGCGGGGATACAATGTGCAGCCATAGCTGTTGCACCGGTCCAGCGGATTCAAAGTGAGCCGGCCGTCTCCGCCGCTCGCCAGCAACTCCTCCAGACCGCCTGCGGCTGCCAGCAATGCGGGCGCTTCCCGGTGATAAGGGTGATGATCCGGCTTTGGCTGTCGCAGTGGCATTCGCACCCCAATCCGCCGCCAACAAGCCGCGCGATCTATGAGTTTGAAAGCTCTCTCAGCATGGTTAATGGGTCTTAAAGGTTCCGAATTTGAAAAACCGGACGAAAGAAATCGCCAATCAGAATAGCTGGTTAGCCGGCGTTACAAATTGCCAATGCTGGGATTGGCTCAGTCCGCAGTGACCTCTGCCGCAGCCTGGATCCAGCCACCGCCCAACACCTGGCTGCTTTCGGCACCGTAAAAGACGCATGCCTGGCCCGGGGCGATGGCGTCTTCCGCTGCCATCAGGTCCACCCGTGCATCGCCGCCCGGCAGCGGCGTCACGGTCGCGGCCACCGGCGGGCGCATGGAACGCACTTTGACCCGCGCTTCGAACGGCGCGTCATGTGCGCCCAGCCAGTTCACGTCTTTCAGCAGCATGGTGGAAGAACCCAGTGCCGAGCGCGGACCTACGATCACCCGCGCATTGACCGCGTCCAGCTTCAGCACGAACAGCGGCTCTTCATTGCCGGACAGACCAAGGCCTTTGCGCTGGCCCACAGTGAAATGGGTGATGCCGTCATGGCGGCCCAGGACAATGCCCGCCGCATCCACGATGTCGCCGGGCCGCGCCGCATCGGGGCGCACGCGGTCCACGATGGTGCTGTAATGCCCGCTGGGCACAAAACAGATGTCCTGGCTGTCGGGCTTGGCGGCATTGACCAGCGCCAGCTCGGCAGCGATGGCGCGCACCTCGCGCTTGTCCATGTCCCCTAAGGGAAAGCGCAGATAGTCGAGCTGGTCCTGGGTGGTGGCGAACAGGAAATAGCTTTGGTCGCGCACCGGGTCGGCGGCGGCATGCAGCTGCGCGCGCCCCTCGCCTTCCACCCGGCGGACATAATGGCCGGTGGCCATCGCCTCGGCGCCCAGTTCGCGCGCGGTGTCCAAGAGATCGGCGAACTTTACCTTTTGATTGCAGCGCACGCAGGGGATCGGCGTCTCACCCCGGGCATAAGAGTCGGCGAAATCCTTGATCACCGCCTTGCGGAAGCGGCTTTCGTAATCCAGCACATAATGGGGAATACCAAGGCTCTGCGCCACGCGCTTGGCGTCATAGATATCGGCGCCCGCGCAGCAGGCGCCCTTGCGCGCCGGCGTCTTGTCTTCGGGATAGAGCTGCAAGGTGATGCCCACCACGTCATAGCCCTGCTTCTTGAGCAGCGCCGCGGTGACGGAGGAATCCACGCCGCCGCTCATGGCGGCGACGACACGGCTTCCGGGCTTGAGGACACTCTCGCGCATGGCCGGTCCTATAGGACCGGACCTTCAAATCCGCAAGAAAAAGCGATTACTGGCCGGAATTCGTCAGGTAATTCAGCAACGAAAGCTTGTGCAACCCGGCCGTGACCTGCAGCGCCGCCTGCAACTGGGTCTGGTTCAGCGACAGCTGAGTGGCGGCGTCGGCCATGTTGGTATCCTGGATATCCGACGCAAAGCCCTTGTACAGCGTAGTCATGGAAGCCTGCTGGGTCTGGGCATCGGTCAGGCGGTTGGAGACATAGCCGTTGGCGGCGGTGGCGGCGTTCAGGTTGACGGCCGCCGTGGTGACCTGGCCGATGGCATTGGTCAGGAACGTATTCTGCGCCGAGGTCAAGCTGGTGGCGGCATTGAAATTTCCGGTGCCGCCGGCGTCGAAGGTGGCGATGTCCTTCAAGGCCTGCATCAGGTCGGTGCCGACACCGGAGGCGGTGACGCCATAGCTGACATTGATACCGTCAGCGACCTGGACGGACTTCGTCAGGTTCCCATTGGCGAAGGCGGCTGCCGTGGAGGGCAGCGCCTGCAGCGCCGCAAGCGAATTCACCGTCACCGGCGCGACGTCGGTCTTGCCGCCGCCATAGATATAGTCGCCGTTGGCGTCCTTGGAATTCAGGATGGCGCTGGCCTGGGTGAAGATGTTCTGCACCTGGGTCATCAGGCCGGTGGCGTCGTTGTTGGCCACTGAATCGCTGACCGCCTTCTTCAGGCCGGTCAGCAGGCTGGACAGGCTGGTGAGCTGGGTGTCCTGCAGGTCGGTCTGGGTGACGGCGAACTTGGTGGCGGTGGTATAGGCATCGTTGCGCGCATTGACCGACAAGGTCGCGGTCAGCACCTGGGTCTGGTCGCCGAAGCCGGCATAGGTGGTCGCCTTCTTGGTGGAAGCGATCTGCTCCTGGGTCTTGTCCAGTGCGTTGCCCGCATTGGTGATCTGGGCCAGGAAATAGGCGGTCTGGGCGGATGTTGCGACGCGGTCAATGCTCATGATCTATCCTTACTGAATCTGCAGCAGGGTCTGGTAAAGCTGGTCCACCACGCTGAGGATGCGCGCGCCCGCGGCATAGGCCTGCTGGTACGACGACAGCGAGGTCAATTCCTCGTCCAGGTTTACGCCCGAATTGGAAGAGACGCGGCTGTTGGCTTCCGCCAGCCGGTCGTCCTGGGTGGTCTGGTTGGCGGTGATGGCGTTCGATTGGGTGGCGAGGTTCTGATAGAAGGTCGCGGCATAATCGGACAGCGACGAAGCCTGGGCGGCGATGCCGCCCGCGGCATGGAAGCTCAGGCTCTTGGTGATGACATTCTGCAGCGCGATGGCGCCGGCATTGTCGCCGGCCGACACGATAGTGTCGCCCGCCACGCTGGCGGCAGTGATCGCCGGGCTGGCGAAACCGATGCGGGCGGGATTGGTGGTCACGGCCGAGGTCATGGAGAAGGCGCTGGCCTGGAGTGACTGGGCATTGGCGCCCAGGCCGAACACCTGGCTGAAGCTCATATTGGTGGTGCCGCGCTGGGTCGTGTCGCCCGTCACATTGAGCGAATAACCCGGATAGAGCGCGCTGTTGGCGGTGGAAATCGAGCCGTCGCTGTTCAGGGTGAAGGTGGCCGCGCCGCCCATGGCGGTGTTCAGCGCCGTCACGATATTGCCGATGGTCTGGCCGGCCGTGGTGGTGACGCTGACATTCCGGGCGATGTCGCCGTCCGGGCCCTTGAGCGAGAGCGAGATCACCCCGCCCGCCGCGATGCCGCTGGCGTCGCCGGCGGAAAGGCCGGTGGCGGTGATGGACGGGACTTCGGCCTGGAACACATCGTTCAGGCCGAAGAACTGGGAGAAACCGGCGCCGCCGCGCGTCGACGGCGTGGTGCCGTCATCCTGCACCAGGATGCCGTTGGTGCCCGTGGCAGCGATGGAAAGCTGGCCATTGGCGAAGCTGGCCGAACCATTGGCGCCAAGCGCCGTGTTCAGCGCCGCGGTCATGGTGGCGATGGTGGCGGGCGAGCCCAGCGAGGAAGACGCGCCGCCGTTGACCGACAGGGTGCCGGCCGTGAAGTTCACATCGATGCGCGACACCAGCTTGCCGCTGGCGTCGGTCACGGCAAGCGTTGTCTTGCCGCTGAAATTCAGCGCGTCGGTGCCAAGCAGGCCGGTGTCGCGGCCCGTAAGAGAAGTGGGCGGCGGATACGCGGCATTGGCGTTGGACTGGGCGTTGAACGCCAGCGCGGTCTGCTGCGCCAGGTTGCCCAGGGTCTGGTTCAATCCGCCCAGCACCTGGTCGCGCATGTCGATCAGGCCCTTCAGCGAGCCGCCCGCCAGATGCGGATCCAGCGGCGCGGGCTGGCCGATCAGGCTGCCATTGGCGGGATTGATGTCCTGGATGGTCATGTTGCCATAGGCGCCGTTCTGGGCGCCGCCGGAATAAGCCAGCTTGGCATAAGTGTTCGAGACCAGGTTCACGCCGTCCGTGGTGGAGACGTTCATGCTGCCATCGGCATTGGTGCTGGTCTTGATGCCCATCACCTGCGCCAGGTTGTTCAGCGCCACGTCGCGCTGGTCCAGCAGCGCGCTGGCCTGGTCACCGCCGGCATTGGCGGTCTTGATCTGGCTGTTCAGGTCGTAGATCTGCTTGATCAGCGTGTTGGTCGAAGCCACCGCATTGACCGCCTGCTGGTCGATCTGGGTCTGCAGCGACGAGATGGTGCTGAAGGTCGTGGAAAGGGTCGAAGCCAGGCCGTTCAGGGCATTCATCACCCCGGTGCGGCTGGCCGAAGAGGTGGGCGCCTGGGAGGCGGTGGCAAAGGCCGCCGACAGGTTGGTCAGGCCGGTGGCGAGCGACTGGTTGTCGCCGGGACCACCCAGGAGGCCGTTCAACTGCGAGAACAGGCCGGCCATGGTGTCGTACTGCGAGGCAGCACCGCCCGCCGACAACTGTTCCTGGGCCAGGAACTGGTTGGTGACGCGCTGGATGCTGGCAATGTCCACGCCCATCAGCTGGCCGCCGGCAGACAGGGTCTGCTGATTGACGATGCGGCGGGCATAGCCCTGGGTATTCAGATTGGCGACGTTGTTCGACACCACGCTGAGCGCGGCGCTGTTGGTCTTGAGCGCGCTGATGGCACTGGCGGCGATTCCGTTCAGGCTCACAAGGGTGTCCGAATGCTTTTGTTCCGAACAACCTTTCGCAAGCCCCGTGCCACTTATGAGGGGTGATTTTTGCCCGGTTTTGCTGGGTTTTTACACTGTTCAGGGGGACGGTGCGGGGCGGCAGAGTTTGCCGCACCGGCAGGTCCTGCCCGTCCTTTCATGCTCTCGCCATGACCCTGCCTGCCGAAAAGCCCAACAAAATCGCGGGCCTGCATTTGGCCCGGCGCTTGCGATGGGTTCTGGCGGATCATTATCGGATTGCCATTCGTGCGAGCGTCAGCGACATCCCGGATTTCTTCTGCCCACCTGCATGCGGCGCAGAACAAGCCGGATACCAACAAGGCCGACGCGGCATCGCCCTTCGCGATTCTGGTGCAGGAAGCTGCGCCCAAGGATGCGGCCAAGACGGCGCACAAGGATGCGCACGACGACAAGAAGGACGACGACAAGCCGTCCGCAAAGACAGACAACAAGGCTGACACGTCCACCCAGGCGCAGGCCAAGCCCGTCCGGACCGCAAAGACCGACAAGTCGGACAAGAGCGACGACAAGACAGCCAAGCCGGACGAAGCCGCCCAGGATACCGAAGTGACCGCCACCCAGGACCAGGCCGCCGCGCCCCAGCCGGTGAACCCGCAAATCCAGCAGGCGGCCCAGCCGGGCGCCGCGATCGCTGCCGCCAATGACGATAGCGCCGATGCGGACGAAATTGCCGCCACCGGTGAAACCCAGGATACCAAGGCCGCCGCCGCCCAGAACAATCCGCCCGCCACACCTGCCGCTGATGAAGACCAGGCGCCAGATGCCCAGGCCGCCGCAGCCAATACGCCGGCCACCAAGCCGGCCGGCAAGCCCGCCAAGGCCGACAATTCCAAATCGGACACCAAGACCGGCGACATCAAGACCGCCAAGGCTGACGCCGCGGACAACGCGGCCGCCGCGAACGCCACCGACACCAAGACAGATGCCGCCAACGCCGCCCTGAACGCCAAGGCGGCCGCCTCGCATGATGCGGCGCGTCCGGCCGACACCAATCACCAGGCCGTCAATTCCCTGACCGCGCCGCAAGGCCAGCAGCCGGCGCAAAGTGCCGCCCCGACCCTGACCCAGCATGTGCAGGTTTCTGCCCAGCCCACGCCCAATGTGCCAGCGCTGGCGGTGGAAATTGCCGCCAAGTCGCAGTCGGGCGCCAAGCAGTTCGATATCCGCCTTGATCCGCCGGAGCTGGGCCGCGTCGAAGTGCGCCTCTCTATTGATGCCACCGGCAAGGCCAGCGCCCATCTGTCCGCCGATACACCCCAGACGCTGGATCTTCTGCAGAAGGACGCGCCGGCCCTGACCCGCGCCCTGCGCGAAGCCGGCCTGGATGTTTCGCAGGACGGCCTGAATTTCTCGCTGCGCCACCAGGGCAACCAGGACGGCAATGCCAACAACAGCGGCAGCCGCGGCAACGGCCGCGGCTTCGCACTCACCGCCACCAACAGCACGGTAAACAGCCCGGTGATGGAACCACCGCCCTCGATGCCGGGTCCAGCCCGTTCCAGAAGACGCGGCAGCTCGGCGAACACGGTGGGGGTATAACCCTTGGACGCCGGCGGCTCGCCCGCGGAAAGTCCGATCTCGCGCTGGGCCATGGCAAAGCGGGTGACCGAATCCATCAGCAGCAGCACATTCAGACCCTGGTCGCGCAATTGTTCGGCCACGGTCATGGCGACATAAGCCGCCTGGCGGCGCACCAGCGGCGCTTCGTCGGACGTCGCAGCGACCACCACCGAACGCGCCAGGCCTTCTTCGCCCAGATCGTCCTCGATGAATTCCTTCACTTCGCGGCCGCGCTCGCCGATCAATCCGATCACGATGGCATCGGCATCGGAGTTGCGCGCCAGCATCGACAACAGCGTGGATTTTCCCACGCCGGAGCCGGAGAAAATGCCCATGCGCTGGCCGGCGCAGCAGGTGGCGAAGGCGTTGAGGGCGCGAATGCCCAGATCCAGTTTCTTGCCGACGCGGCCGCGGCGGGTGGCGGCGATGGGCGCGGCCTTGAGCGGATAGGCCGTCATGCCCAGCGGCAGCGGGCCCTTTCCGTCCATCGGCTGGCCGAAGCCATCGACCACCCGGCCCAGCCAGGCCTTGGAGGGATAGATGGAAGCGGGGCGATCCTCGAAATCGGCGCGGGCGCCCAGAGTGATTCCGTCCAGCGAACCCAGCGGCATGACCAAGGCCCTGCCGTCGCGAAACCCCACCACTTCGCAGGGAATTGTCTTGTTATTTCCGATACTTATGCGGCACTGACCGCCCAGGCTGACCGCCCCCTGCGCGCCGGTCACTTCCACCGCCAGCCCTTCCAGGCGTGCGACCCGGCCAAAACGGGTCAGGGTGGGAATGGCCTCGATTTCGTTGATCAACGCGCGCATATAAGTCCCTGTTTTGAGGCTTTTGAGCGCCCCGGGGCCGTTTTTTCGAAGGACTTTCTGCCCTTCTGCGCCCCCATCTTGCGGCCAAGAATTTAAATGGCGGTAAACTTAACAAAGCGAATCAAGGGCCTTAGCCGGCCTGAAGTCCTTTCCGGCCCTTAATCCGGGATGAGGAAGGGCTGAAGCCGGGGCCGGAAGTTAAAGCTGCTGTTAACTATTTGCGCTTACCTTCCGGAAACTGGTTAACCGTCCCTGCACCCTGTGGGGCCGCAAGGAACGTTAAGAGAGGGGCCTGACATGCGCGTACTCCTGATCGAAGACGACAGCGCCATGGCGCGAAGCATCGAGCTGATGCTCCGCAGCGAAGGCCTTAACGTCTACACCACCGATCTCGGCGAAGAAGGGATCGATCTGGGTAAGCTTTACGATTACGACATCATCGTCCTGGACCTGCAGCTCCCCGACATGAGCGGGTTCGAGGTCCTCAAGGCCCTGCGCGTCGCCAAGGTGCAGACGCCGGTCCTGATCCTCTCCGGCAACGCCATCGTGGAAGCCAAGGTCAAGGCTTTGGGCTTCGGCGCCGACGATTACATGACCAAGCCCTTCCACAAGGACGAGCTGGTCGCCCGCATCCAGGCCGTGGTCCGCCGTTCCAAGGGCCACAGCCAGTCGGTCATCACCACCGGCAAGCTCACCGTCAACCTGGACGCCAAGACCGTGGAAGTCGACGGCGCCCGCGTCCACCTGACGGGCAAGGAATACCAGATGCTGGAGCTGCTCTCGCTCCGCAAGGGCACGACCCTGACCAAGGAGATGTTCCTCAATCACCTGTATGGCGGCATGGACGAGCCGGAGCTGAAGATCATCGACGTCTTCATCTGCAAGCTGCGCAAGAAGCTGGCCGCCGCCACCGAAGGCGCCAATTACATCGAAACCGTCTGGGGCCGCGGCTATGTGCTGCGCGATCCCAATGGCGAAGAGATCGTCCAGGTCGCTTGAGCGATGGGGCCGTGAATTGAAAAAGGCGCCTTCGGGCGCCTTTTTTGTTGGTTGCGGGCCCTGTGCTACCGCGCGAAAGTCCGGCCATGACCGCCAAATATGACAGCATCGGGATCAATTACGCCGAGCTTCGCAGGCCCGAGCCCAGGATCGCCGCGGTAATCCATCAGGCTCTGGGGCCGGCCAGGACGGTGCTGAATGTCGGCGCGGGCACCGGCTCCTATGAACCGGTGGACCGGCAGGTCACCGCCGCGGAGCCGTCGGCCGAAATGATCCGCAAGCGGGCTCCGAACGCCGCCAGTGCGATCCAGGCCAGCGCCGATGACCTTCCCTTTGACGACGGGGCGTTCGACGCCGCGATGGCGATCCTGACCATTCATCACTGGTCGGACAAGCAAGCGGGCCTGCGCGAGATCCGCCGGGTGACGCGCGGCCCCATCGTGTTGCTGACCTTCGACCCGGCGCACCGCCCATGGCTGACCGATTATCTCCCCCAGCTTGTGTCACTGGACGAAAAGCAGATGCCGGCGATGTCCGACTATGCGCGCTGGCTGGGGCCGGTGGAGATCACGCCGGTTCTGGTGCCGCATGATTGCCGCGATGGTTTCCTCTACGCCTATTGGCGCCGCCCGCAGGCCTATCTGGATGCGCGCATCCGCACCGGCAGTTCATCCTTCTGGGCCATTGCCGATGCCGAGGCGGGATTGCAGCGATTAAAACAGGACCTGGAAAACGGAGAATGGCAGCGCCGCTATGGCGCATTGCTGGAATTGGACGCTTACGATGCCGGCTACCGGCTGGTGGTCGCCGGTTAGTTCGTGCAGTCCAGCAGCCTGCCGTCCAGGCTGGAACCGATCAGCAGCCTCTTGTCGGCCGAGACGCCCACACTGGCGCCTGAAAGTTCGCTGCCGTCATTGCCGTAGACCTGGGCCGCTTCCTGCGGCACGCCGTTCAGCACACTGACGCGGAGCAGCTGCGATGGCGCCCGCTTGGCCGGATCGGCGTTGGCGGCGCGCCAGTCCGAAAGATTGGCATGGCCCGCCACCCACAATTGTCCCTGCGCATCCAGGCTGAGCTTCTCCGGTCCCGCAGGCAGCAGCAGGTTGCCCGCTTCGGTCAGTGCGCCGGTGAAAGGTTCGCGGGAAAAGCTGGTCAGCGAACGACTGAGCAATCCGCCCACCACCAGGTGCGTGCCGCCGCCTGTCAGGACCAGACTGCGGGTGCCGTACAGCCCATCCACCGCTTCGCTGAAGCTCATGCCGTTGAAATACAGGATATTGCCGCCCGGAAAGACGCCGTAGGTTTGCGGAATATGCAGCAGCGGATTTTTGCCCGCCGTGCCGTTGGCGACATAGAAAGTCGTGGGACTGGCCACCGCCACATCCTGCGGATTGATCAGCATGCCGCCTTCAATGGTGCCCTGCGCCACCAGCGCCGGCGTGCCGGCCGGATCGGTGACTTCAAAACTGTCGATGCTGAAGCGGCCAGTGCTGCGCTTGTTCACCGCCATCAGGAACAGGCCCTTGCCGTCAGGCGTGCGGTAAAGCCCGATTCCGCGAGGATGGAAATCCTTCGGCCCGCCGGAAAGCTTGCGCAACGCCCCGCCCGCCAGCGGCAAAGCATAAATGCCGTCATCGGCAGACGGTCCACGCGCACTGCTGACCGAAACAAACGCCGTGCCGTTTGCGGCCTCGATGTCCTGCACGCCGGGCACGGTGCCTGCCACCTTGCAACTGCCCGGAAAGCCCACCGGCGTGGAGGAAAACACGCCATTGGACCACACCGCGCGTGCCGTGGCGCTGATCAGCACCACGATGGCCAGCATGGCCAGGGCCCGGCCGATGCGGCGTGGCCGCCCAAACCTCATAGCGACGCATCCGCAAATTGCAGCGAGGCCAGACGTGCATAAAGCCCGCCGCCGGCCATCAACTCGGCATGGTTGCCTTGCGCCACCACCTTGCCCTCGTCGATCACCACAATGCGCTTGAGGCGCTGGATGGTGGAGAAACGATGCGCGATCACCAGGGTGGTGCGGCCCACCATCAGGTTGCCCAGCGCGGTCTGCACCAGCCGTTCATTCTCCGCATCCAGCGCACTGGTGGCTTCGTCCAGCAGCAGAAGCGGCGCATCGCGCAGGATGGCGCGGGCAATCGCCAGGCGCTGGCGCTGACCGCCCGACAGGGTGACGCCGCGCTCGCCCACCAATGTGTCGAAGCCTTGCGGCAGCTTGACGATGAATTCGCTGGCGGCGGCGGCATCGGCGGCGGCGCGCACCTGCTCGTCGGTGGCGTCTTCACGGCCATAGCGGATATTGGCGGCGATGCTGCCGGAGAAGATCACCGGCTCCTGCGCCACCACCGCGATCTTCTGGCGCAAGGCGATGGGATCGAGCTGGGTGATGTCCACGCCGTCGAACCGGATGCCGCCGCCCTGGGCGTCGAAGAAGCGCAGCATCAGCTGAAACACCGTGGATTTGCCCGCGCCGCTGGGGCCGACCAGGGCCACCGCTTCGCCGCCCGACACATCCAGCGAGAAACCGTTCAATGCCTTGAAGTCGGGCCGGGTGGGATAGCGGAAGGTGACATCCTCGAAGCGCACCGCGCCGCTGGGATGGGCCGGCAATTGCAACGGACGGGCCGGCGCGGCAATGGCGGGCACTTCATGCAGCAATTCCATCAGCCGTTCCGAGGCGCCGGCGGCGCGCTGCAAATCGCCCCACACTTCCGACAGGGCGCCGACGCCGCCGCCGGTCAGGATGCCGTAGAAGATGAACGCCACCAGCTGGCCCGCCGAGATATGGCCGCTGATGAAATCATGCAGCCCGATCAATCCCACCGTCGCCAAGCCCGCAAAGGCGGTGAAGATGGCGATCGCCGTCAGGATGGCGCGCGCCAGGGTGCGGCTCTTGGCAAAGACGAAGGCGCGCTCCACGGCCTCACCGAAAGCACGGCGTTCGTAATTTTCCTGGGTGAAGGCCTGCACCGTGGGCACGGCGTTCAAGGTCTCGGCGCCGCGCGCGGCGGTATCGGCGATGGAATCCTGGCTGGCGCGGGACAGCTTGCGCACCCAGCGGCCGAACAGCAGCAGCGGCAGCATCACCACCACCACGGCGCCAACGACCAGCAAGGTCAGTTTCACGCTGGTGAAGAACATCAGCGCCACGCCGCCGATCAGGGTGACCAGGTTGCGCAGCGCCATGGAGGCGGACGAACCCACCACCGTCTGGATCAAAGTCGTGTCGGCGGTCATACGCGACAGCACTTCGCCGGTACGGGTAACCTCGAAGAACTGGGGCGACAGGCCCAGCACATTGTCGAACACGGCCTTGCGGATATCGGCCACCACCCGTTCGCCCAGCCAGGTGACGGCATAGAAGCGGGTGGCCGCAGCCATGCCCAGCACGGCAGCCGCGGCAAGAAAGGCGGCGTAGAAGCCGGTCAGGGCATGGGCCTGTGCGGCGGACAGGCCGCGGGCGTCGATCAGTCCCCGGGCGAACTGGGGCAGGACCAGGGTAGCGGCGGAGGAGGCGATCAGGGCGACGATGGCCACCACAATCCGCCCCCGGTAGGGCTGCAGGAAGGGCAATAGCGCCCTCAGGGGGCCCAGGGACTTGGCTTTGGGCCGTCCTGCCGCCACCCGGGCGGTTTCCTTGGAAAAATCGCTGTCACCCCTGGCCAATGGCGGGCGCCTTTTTGTTAATAGAGGGCTGTATATAGGGGCCCTGCGGCCGCGCCAAAGGAACTATTGCCGCCGGACTGCTTGCGGGGCCTTTGGGCGTCCCGTATAAGCCCGCCCTCCGCAGCCCGTCAGAAATGGGCCGCGCCCGAAAAGAAGGTTCGCGTCATGAAAAAGGGCATCCACCCCGACTATCACTTTGTCGAAGTTCAGCTGAACGACGGCACCACCTACAAGACGCGCACCACCTATGGCACCGCGGGCCAGAAGGTCACACTGGACATCGACCCCTCGACCCACCCGGCCTGGACCGGCGGCGACGCCAAGCTGATGGACCGCGGCGGCCGCTTGACGCGCTTCAACAAGAAGTTCGCCGGCTTCGTGAAGGCCTAAAAGGTTTTCAATCGAATACCAAAACGCCGCCGGTTTCCGGCGGCGTTTTTGTTTCTACTTGAAGGCTTGCGCCAGCGCGTCCATCTGGCCGCGCGCGCCGGACGGTGCGGCTTCGCCTTCGCCAAACAGGATATCGTCCAGCCGGGCGATGCGGCGATACAGGCTGTCGCTGCGCGACAGCAGGTCCTTCAATTCCGCCGGCAGCGGATCAATGTCTTCGGCGCATTGGCCCAGGCATATTTCGCGGCTGCCGAGCCGGTAGCGGTCGTTCAGCGCGTCATCGCGTTCCATGTCGCCGTCGCGCACCGCGCGCTGCACCAGAAGCCAGCTGGCGGCCTGCATCAGGCGGGTGGTGACGCGCATGCTTTCGCCGGCATAGAGCATCGCCGCCTTGCGCGGCAGGACGCGGGCTTCCTCGCGGCCCCTGCCGTCGAGATAGCGCGCGGTTTCTTCCACCAGCGCCATGCCTTCGTCAAAGGTCTTGTCGAACATGGCCCCGTCGGTGAAGGACGCGGTCTCAGTGTCAGTCATCAGCATTTCGTCCCCGTACGCCCGGTTCTTGCGATTGTCATATGACGCTAGCAAGCCAGGGGCGCACCGCAAAGCCAATAGGTTGGTAAACAGTCCGATTATCGGCGCTTATGCTTATTCCTGCTGTGCAAATTAACACATTCACTTTTTGAAGAAGCTTTCCGCCGCGCTTTTTGTGGCGTTGCGGTGCGTTATCGCCTCGGCGCAGCGGGCGATTTCCGCTTCCAGCCTTGCGATGCGCTTTTCCAGTTCATGCGCCGAGAGGGCGGAAATATCCTCGCCCAGCACGATGTCGGGCAGCTTCTTGCGCGGTTCGTCCAGGTCCATGGTTTCGCGTTGGCTGGTTTCACGTTTAGTCTGCTGCCGCCATGAAAGCCGCGCAAGTGATGAACGTTGTTCGGGTTGAAAATCCCGGCCGGGCTTACCGGCTGGTGCTGGGCCAGGAACCGAAGCCTGCGCCCGGGCCGGGCCAGGTGTTAATTACCGTCGCAGCCGCCGGCCTGAACAACGCCGATCTGTTGCAGGCCCGGGGCCACTATCCGCCGCCGCCGGGCGCCTCCCCCATCCTGGGAATGGAAGTGTCGGGCACTATCGCGGAACTGGGCGCCGATGTCGGCGGCTGGGCGGTGGGTGATCCGGTCTGCACCCTGATGCCGGGCGGCGGCTATGCGCAGTTCGCCGTGGCCGATGCCGGGTCGCTGCTGCCCGTGCCGGGCACAGTCGATTTGATCGAAGCCGCAGGCTTGCCGGAAGCGGCCTTCACCGCCTGGACCAACATCATCGATACCGGGCGGCTTGCCCCGGGCGAAACACTTCTGATCCATGGCGGCACCAGCGGCATTGGCAGTCTTGGCATCCAGATTTTCGCCGCCCTGGGCCATCGGGTTTTCACCACGGCCGGCAGCGATGGAAAATGCGAAGCCGCCCGAAAACTCGGCGCGACGCGTGCGATCAACTACCAAACGGAAGATTTCGTCGCTGTCGTGAAAGAAGAAACCGGCGGCAAAGGCGTGGACGTGATCCTGGACATGGTCGGCGGCGATTATGTCCAGCGCAACATCGAAGCCGCCGCCGTGTGGGGCCGGATCGTCAACATCGCCTACCAGAAAGCCAGCAAGACCGAAGTGAACTTCGCGCCCGTCCTGACCAAGCGCCTGACCCTCGCGGCCACCACCTTGCGGGGCCGCACCCCCGAACAAAAGCGCGCCATCCGCGATGTGCTGCGGACCAAGGTCTGGCCCCTGCTGGGAACCGGCATCAAGCCGGTGATCGCGCGGGCCTTCCCCCTCGCCCAGGCCCAAAAAGCCCATGAATTGATGGCCAAAACCGGCCATATCGGCAAAATTCTCCTCCAGATGCCCTGAAAGTCTTTGCAGGCAGGGGGGGACCTCGCTAAAAGACCGCATTCCTCGAAAGGATTAACCTGACGAGGGGCGGCGAGCCCGGATACGGCTCCCGCTCAATGGGAGAGAATTATCATGGCCGTCGAGAACAAACCCCTGATGCCCAAGGCCACCGCCGTCTGGCTGGTGGACAATACCGGTCTGTCCTTTGAGCAGATCGCCGACTTCTGCGGGTTGCATCCCCTGGAAGTGAAGGGCATCGCCGACGAAGACGTCGCCAAGGGCATCAAGGGCCAGGATCCGGTAGCCACCGGCCAGCTCACCCGCGAGCAGATCGCCGAAGCGGAAAAAGATCCCAAGAAGCGCCTGAAGATGGCGGCGCCCAAGCACAAGATGCCGAATGTGCGCCAGAAGCGCGCCCCGCGTTACACCCCGGTGTCGAAGCGCCAGGACAAGCCCGATGCGGTGTACTGGATCATCCGCAACCATCCGGAATTTTCCGACAGCGACATCATCAAGCTGATCGGCACCACCAAGGCGACCATCGCCAAGATCCGCGAGCGTTCGCACTGGAACGCCGCCAACATCAAGGCGGTGGACCCGGTGACCCTGGGCCTGTGTTCGCAGCTGGAGCTGGACCTGGCGGTCAGCCGCGTCAATGCCAAGCGCGAACGCGCCGAAAAGCGCGCCGCGCGCAAGGGCGCTTCGCTGAAGACCATTGCCGAGACCACCGGCGCCGCTGCACCGCTGGTGGAATTGCCGCCCCGCGAGGACGCGCCGTCGGAAGGCGAACCGGCGCCGGACGATGCCGGGCTGTCAAGCGAACTCGAGCAAGACTAGAAGTAAACGGCTGCCGCGATCCCGAGCACCACGACTGCCAGGAACGCGATCAAAGCTGCCTCGAGATATTTCTCGAGCAGCACCTGTGCGCGCTCGCCGAAGAAATGCACCAGCATCGCCTCGATGACGACATAGCGGATGCTGCGGGTAATCGCCGAATAGAGCATGAAGAGCGGGAAGCTGACGCCGGCCAGACCGCTGGCGATGGTCACCAGCTTGTAGGGAATGGGCGTGGCGCCCTGCAACATGATGTAATAGGCGTTCTGGCTGTATTCGGCGCGGTAATATTCCACTTTGGCCAGCGGAATATGCAAAGCATGGATCAGCCACTGGCCGGCGGTTTCCCAGAACAGCGCGCCGATCGCATAGCCCAGCATGCCGCCCGCGACAGACCAGAAGGCCACCCACAGACCCAGGCGGAATACGCGCTTGCGGTCCGCCAGCATCATGGGCAGCACCATCACGTCGGCAGGGATGGGAAAGAAGCTGGCTTCGGCGAAGGCAAACAACGCCACCAGTGCCCAGGCGTAGCGGCCGTTGGCATTGGCCAGCATCCAGGCATAGACGGCGCGCAGTCCGCGCGGCTTTTTGGCAGGCTGATCGGTGATGGTCATGGACGGTGTCTAACATTACCGCCGCCTTCATCCAACCTTGCCGCGCGAGGGCCGTTTCTCTAGCGTGCGGCTTCCATGGCCACCAAGAAGACCAAACGCAAAAGCGTCACAAAACCCGCCAGGCCTTATGAAACGGGGCTGGACCGTACCCCGGCCAATTTCCAGCCGCTGACGCCGCTGGCCTTCCTGGAACGCGCCGCCAAAACCTTCCCCAAGCACACCGCCATCATTCACGGCAAGCAGCGCACCGATTACGCCGCCTTCTATGCGCGCAGCCGGCGGCTGGCTTCGGCGCTTTCCAAGCAGGGCATCCGCAAGGGCGACACGGTGGCCGTCATGCTGGCCAACACCCCGCCCATGCTGGAAGCCCACTACGGCATTCCCATGCTGGGGGCGGTGCTGAATGCTTTGAACACACGGCTGGATGCGGCGGCGCTGGCCTTCATGCTGGAGCATGGCGGTGCGAAGATTCTGATCACCGACCGCGAATTTTCCGCCACCGTCGCGGCGGCGCTGAAGCTGCTGAAGAAGAAGCCGCTGGTGATCGATTATGACGACAAGGAGTTCCCGCAAAGCGGCGCGCGGCTGGGCAAGATCGATTACGAGAAATTCCTGAAATCCGGCGACCCGGATTTCACCTGGCGCATGCCGGATGACGAATGGGATGCCATCGCGCTGAACTACACCTCCGGCACCACCGGCAATCCCAAGGGCGTGGTCTATCACCATCGCGGCGCCGCCCTGATGTGCTACGGCAACGCCCTGGCCGGAACGATGGTCGAGCATCCTGTCCTGCTATGGACCTTGCCGATGTTTCACTGCAACGGCTGGTGCATGCCCTGGTCGCTCTCGGCGGTGGCCGGCACCCATGTCTGCCTGCGCTGGGTGCGGGCGGGCGCGATCTTTGATGCGCTGACGCAGCATCGTGTCACGCATCTGTGCGGCGCGCCGATTGTGATGAGCACCCTGGTCAATGCCTCGGATGCCGAACGCAAAAGCTTTCCGCAGAAAGTGCGCTTCATGGCTGCCGCCGCGCCGCCGCCGGAAAGCGTGCTGGCGGCGATGGCGGATGCCGGTTTCGAAGTGGTGCATGTCTATGGCCTGACGGAAGTCTATGGCCCCGCCGTGGTCAATGAATGGCATGAAGAATGGAACGCGCTGGACAGTGCAGGCCGCGCCGCCCAAAAGGCGCGCCAGGGCGTGCGCTATGCGCCGCTGGAAGAATTGGCGGTCTTGAATCCGAAAACGATGAAGCCCGTGCCGGCTGACGGCAAGACCATCGGCGAGGTGATGTTCCGCGGCAATATCGTGATGCGCGGCTATCTGAAAAATCCCAAGGCCACGCGCGACGCCCTGAAAGGCGGCCGGTTCCATTCCGGCGATTTGGGTGTGATGTATCCGGACGGCTATATCCAGCTGAAGGATCGCAGCAAGGACATCATCATTTCCGGCGGCGAGAATATTTCTTCCATCGAAGTGGAAGACGCTATCGCCAAGCATCCCAGCGTGCTGTTCGTGGCGGTGGTGGCGCGGCCTGACGCCAAGTGGGGCGAGCATCCCTGCGCGTTCGTGGAACTGCGGCCGGGCGCTATGGTGAGCCAGACAGAAATCACCGAATTCGCGCGGACGCGGCTGGCCAAATTCAAGATGCCGCGCACCATCGTGTTTTCGGAACTGCCCAAAACCTCAACGGGCAAGATCCAGAAGTTCCTGCTGCGGGAAATGGCAAAGGCTTTGTAGTCAATTCCCGCGACCGCGCCCTTTTATTGATGGACGCTCGTCCATACGCTGTCGCTACGGACCTCGCCTACGCGTCAGCGCGGTCTGCGGGAAATGCTCAGTTAACGACGCTTCTCAGCCGTTCGAGCTCGTCCTTAATTCGAAGTTTTTGCTTTTTCAGGGCTACGACCCGGATTTCATCCCAGTCGGGGTTGGACATTTCGTTCTCGATGATGTCCTGGATTTTCTTATGCTGGTTGGACAGATGGTTGATATGTCCCTGTATCGCCATGCATGCACCTCATCGTTTGATTTCGGTCGGCTGGCGCACACCCCTTTTCCAATTTGAAAAGGATGGGCTCGCGCCTGGCCCCAAAAGTGAAGCACCAAACCCCGTGCCTGTCATCCCCAAAATGGGCGGGAACCGAAACTCTTTGTGCTTGCCTTAAGAAGTGCTAACGGGTGGCTCATGAAACAGGGCGGGAACCCAAAAGCTAAAGCGGAACGGCTGGTTATCGGCCTGTCGGGGGCGTCGGGCGTTGCCTATGGCATCCGCCTTCTGGAAGCGGCACGCGAGTTGGGGATAGAATCGCATCTGGTTATGACCAAGCCCGCGGAAATGACCATCGGCTACGAAACAAAGCTGTCGCCCCGTCAGGTCGCCGCCAAGGCGGATTACAGTTACGCGATTGCGGACATCGCCGCCCCCATCGCCAGCGGCAGCTTCAAGACCAAGGGCATGATCGTGGCGCCGTGCAGTGTACGGACGATGAGCGAGATCGCCACCGGCGTGACCACCAGTCTTCTGACCCGCGCCGCCGATGTGATGTTGAAGGAACGCCGGCCGCTGGTGCTGATGGTGCGCGAGACGCCGCTGCATCTGGGCCATCTGCGCACCATGACGGCGCTGGCGGAAATGGGCGCCATCATCCTGCCGCCGGTGCCGGCCTTTTATGCCGAACCGAAAACCCTGTCCGATCTGGTGGACCAGATGGTGGGCCGCTGCCTGGACCTGTTCGGCTATGACTGGCCGGACGTGAAGCGCTGGGGCGAAGAACTGGCCAAGGGCCGCAGGAAGAAGAAGTCATGACCGGCGTCGTTGGCCCCAATGAAGTTGCGGCTCGCGCCAAGCTGACCCAGCTGACGCAGGAACATCGCGACCTGGACGCCGCCATCGAGGCGATGGTGCAGGCGGGCAATCCCGATTTGATGGCGCTGGCGCGGCTGAAAAAGCGCAAGCTTCAGTTGAAGGACGAGATCACCGAGATCAACAACGGGTTGCTGCCGGATATCATTGCTTAAGCAGGCGCGAGTTCGCCCAGCTTCTTGCGCCCCGGGAGCGCGGCTTACCGCGCGACCAATTAAATCAAACAGGAGCGAGAAGCTTTAGCTTCTCGCGAATGGCATCCAGCGCGGCTTGCGGATTGCCATTGTCCGGCCCGCCCGCCTGGGCCATGTCGGGGCGGCCACCGCCGCCCTTGCCGCCAAGCGCTTCCGCCGCCACCCGCACCAAATCCACCGCGCTGATGCGCGATGTCAGGTCGTCGGTAACGCCGGCCACGATGGAAACCTTGCCGTCCGCGGCGGTGACAAAGGCCACCACGCCGCTGCCGACCTGGGACTTGGCGCCGTCGGCCAGGCTCTTGAGGTCCTTGGGCGAAACGCCTTCCACCAGCTTGAGCACGGCTTTGAGGCCCGACACGGTTTCGGACGCCTCGCCGCCGCTTTGGGCCGGACCAGCCAGCGCCAGCTGCTTCTTGGCTTCCGTCAGTTCGCGTTCCAGCTTGCGGCGTTCTTCCGACAGCTGCGCCACGCGACCGGCGAGTTCGCCGATCGGTGTCTTGATGGCCGACGCCGCCTCGCGGGCGATCTCGGCCTGGCCCGACAGGTAACGGCGGGCATGTTCGGATGTCAGCGCCTCGATGCGGCGCACGCCGGCGGCCACGGCGCTTTCCGCCAGGATGGTGAACAGGCCGATATCGCCCAGGCGGTGCACATGGGTGCCGCCGCAAAGTTCGACCGAATAGGACTTGTCGCCATCCAGGTCCGCGCCCATCGACAGCACGCGCACTTCGTCGCCGTATTTCTCGCCGAACAGGGCTTCGGCTCCCGCCTTGATGGCCTGGTCCGTGGCCATCAATCGCGTAGTGGTGTCGGAGTTCTGGCGGATCACGGCATTGACCTGCGCCTCGATCTTTTCCAGTTCCTCGGGCGACACCGGCTTCTGGTGTGAGAAGTCAAAGCGCAGCCGCTCGGCATTCACCAGCGAACCCTTCTGGCTGACATGGTTGCCCAGCACGCGCTTGAGCGCGGCATGCAAAAGATGGGTGGCGCTGTGGTTGGCGCGGGTGGCGCGGCGCCGCTCAGTATCCACTTTCAGGTCCACCGCATCGCCGGGCGCGATACTGCCTTCGGTGAGGCGCACGCTGTGAACGTGCAGGGCGCCCAGCTTCTTCTGGGTGTCGGTGACCTGGCCCTTGGCTTTAGTCGAATTCATGTGACCGGTATCGCCGGCCTGGCCGCCGGACTCGCCATAGAAGGGCGTCTGGTTGGTGACAATCTCCACCGCCTCACCGGCATTGGCCGCCATCACCCGGCCGCCATCCTTGAAGATGGCCAGCACCACGCCTTCGGCTTCCTCGGTGTCATAGCCCAGGAATTCGGTGCGGCCGACTTCGTCCAGCACCGCGAACCACTTGGCTTCGCTGGCCGCGTCCGCATTGCCGGTCCAGGATGCGCGGGCTTCCTGTTTCTGTTTCTGCATCGACGCCGCAAAACCGTCGGTGTCGACGGTGATGCCGCGGGCGCGCAGGGATTCCTCGGTGAGGTCCAGCGGAAAGCCATAGGTATCGTAAAGCTTGAAGGCGACATCACCCTTGAGCTGGTCGCCCTTCTTGAGGCCCGTGCTGGCTTCGTCCAGCAGCTTGAGGCCGCGCGCCAGGGTTTCGCGGAAGCGGATTTCTTCCAGCTTCAAGGTCTCGGCGATCATGGCTTCGCTGCGCTTGAGCTCCGGGTATGCCGAGCCCATCTCGCCCACCAGCGCCGGCACCAGCCGGTGCATCAAGGGATCCTTGGTGCCCAGCAGATGCGCGTGGCGCATGCCGCGGCGCATGATCCGGCGCAGGACATAGCCGCGGCCTTCGTTGGACGGCAGCACGCCATCGGCGATCAGGAAGGAGGTGGCGCGCAGGTGATCGGAAATGATGCGGTGGCTGAAAGTGGCCTCGCCGGTGCTGGCGACGCCGCTGGCCGATTCCGAGGCCGCGATCAGTTGGCGGAACAGGTCGACATCGTAATTGTTGGTGACGCCCTGCAGGATGGCGGCGATGCGCTCCAGCCCCATGCCGGTGTCGATGGAGGGCTTGGGCAAATCGAGGCGGGTGTTCTCGTCCACCTGCTCGAACTGCATGAACACAAGGTTCCAGAATTCCAGGTAACGGTCGCCGTCTTCTTCCGGCGAACCGGGCGGGCCGCCGGCGACCGACGGGCCCTGGTCGTAGAAGATTTCCGAGCAAAAGCCGCAGGGGCCGGTGGGGCCCATGGCCCAGAGGTTGCTTTCATGGCCGATGATGCGGTCGTCCGAGAAGCCGGCGATCTTCTTCCAAAGCTGACGCGCCTCGTTGTCGGTGGGATAGACCGTGATCAGCAGCTTGTCCTTCGGTAGGCCCACCACCTTGGTGATGAAGTCCCAGGCGAAGGTGATGGCGTCTTCCTTGAAGTAATCGCCGAAGGAGAAATTCCCCAGCATCTCGAAGAAAGTGTGGTGGCGGGCGGTGTAGCCGACATTATCCAGATCGTTGTGCTTGCCGCCGGCGCGCACGCATTTCTGCACCGTGGTGGCGCGGCTGTAGGGCCGCTTTTCGGCGCCGGTGAACAGGTTCTTGAACTGGACCATGCCCGCATTGGTGAACAGCAGGGTGGGGTCGTTGCGCGGCACCAGCGGCGAGGACGGCACAATGGTGTGGCCCCGCTCAGCGAAGAAATCGAGGAATCCGGTGCGGACGTCGGAGAGGCTTTTCATAAGCCTAGGTTGTAACGGCTCTAAAAAACCTTGTCACCCTTGGGTTTTTGCGACCCAGAGCCGCAAAAACAGAAGGCGCCGCCCATTCACAGGCGGCGCCTTCTGCCGAGGAGCTGAAGGCCCCCATGGCTAGGGGCTTATCAGCTTTGGGTTGCGGCCTTGCGGCCTATTCTTCTTCCGGCTCCGCCTTTTCCGAGGCGTCCAGAACCAGGTTCTGGCCGATCTGGCCGGCATTGGCGCGGATGGCGCTTTCGATCTTGTCGGCGATGTCGCGGTTCTCGGTCAGGAAGGTCTTGGCCGATTCCCGGCCCTGGCCGATGCGCGCCCCGTCATAGGAATACCAGGAGCCCGATTTCTCCACGATGCCGGCCTTGACGCCCAGATCGACCAGCTCGCCGACCTTGGAAATGCCCACGCCATACATGATGTCGAACTCGACCTGCTTGAAGGGCGGGGCGACCTTGTTCTTGACCACCTTCACGCGGGTCTGGTTGCCGATCACTTCGTCCCGGTCCTTGATGGCGCCGATGCGGCGGATATCCAGGCGCACCGAGGCATAGAATTTCAGCGCGTTGCCGCCGGTGGTGGTTTCCGGATTGCCGAACATGATGCCGATTTTCATGCGGATCTGGTTGATGAACAGCACGATGGTGTTGGACTTGGAGATGCTGCCGGTCAGCTTGCGCAGCGCCTGGCTCATCAACCGTGCCTGCAGACCGGGCAGGGAATCGCCCATTTCGCCTTCCAGTTCGGCCTTGGGCGTCAGGGCGGCGACCGAGTCGATCACCACAATGTCCACGCCGCCGGACCGCACCAGTGTGTCGGTGATTTCCAGCGCCTGCTCGCCGGTGTCGGGCTGGGAGACCAGCAGTTCATTAATGTCCACGCCCAGCTTGCCGGCATAGACCGGGTCCAGGGCATGCTCGGCGTCCACGAAGGCGGCGATGCCGCCCTTCTTCTGGATCTCGGCGATGACATGCAGCGCCAGGGTGGTCTTGCCGGAGGATTCCGGACCATAGACCTCGATCACGCGGCCGCGCGGCAGTCCGCCGATGCCCAGCGCGATATCCAGGCCGAGTGAACCAGTCGAAACGGAGTCGGTCGCCAGGCCCAGGTCGCGGCTGCCCAGCTTCATCACCGAGCCCTTGCCGAAGGCACGGTCGATCTGGCTCAGCGCGGCGTCCAGCGCGCGCTTGCGATCCGAATTCTGTTCCTTGCTAACCACCCGCAAAGCCGCCTGTGACATGAGTTATCTCCCGTTATTTCACGGCGCCCGCTGATCCCCAAGCGAATCCCACGGCGACGAGAAGTCGCAAATGTACGCGATTTGTTCTCTTTGGCAAGATACTGCCTAGTGCGTTGAAATATCAAAGAAATACTACATCTTGTTCTCACGATGTTCCCACAGCTTTATTGCGGCCTTTCAACCCCCTGTTCCGGCAGGTAGATTCGGGTCAACAACAAAGTTGCGGGGATGGTCATGGGTGGGATTCGGACACTGGCGCTGGGCTTGGTAGCCTGCCTGACGG
>Ga0073936_10000480_pt1 | contig 61255 bp, 51 predicted proteins | sample AliMusrvi5mmetaG_FD_87041 | JGI IMG/M metagenome (GOLD analysis project Ga0073936, IMG submission 87041) | Freshwater lake bacterial and archeal communities from Alinen Mustajarvi, Finland, to study Microbial Dark Matter (Phase II) - Alinen... | ecosystem: Environmental > Aquatic > Freshwater >... | reverse complement strand
GAAACAGGCTTCCCTTCCCAAACGCAGGAAGTTCGCGGCAGCGAGCCGCTGCCGCCCGCACCCGAGACGGGTGCGCTCCCCAGACGTTTGCGTCCCCAGGCTGCAAAGTGTGAGATATGCGGGCTAAGTCGGCGGGCTGGTCGCTCCCGCCGCTTGCTTCTCGTCCCGGTTCCCCCCGAACTCTGGTTTTGTGACTCTTTACTTGGCCTTGAGAACCACTGAAAGAATCTGACCGAGCGCATTGGCGAGCGATTGTTGGGCTGATCTTGCGCCGCTGACGAGTTTTGCGAACTGGGCGGCTTTTGCGGGATGCCGGAAAAGGTAGGAAAAAATGGCGGCAGGATCAGATCTGCCGGTTTCAGGATCGATCAAGACAGATCCTGGCAATGGCACGTCCTGGTCGAGCGTGTCACTGATCGTCCTGACTGAGAGCATCGGGATGCCCGCCTCGCAACAGACTCCGTATAGGTGGCCGGACTCGAGGTCACCGGCAAGCGCACCCGACATTTCACCAAGCCTTTTTTTGTCATCCGATGTTTCAAGAATATCCGCAACGGTAATGGTCGGGCCGATTCGGAATTCCGGAAATATGGCCAGGTTCCGGACAATCTGCGGGGCGGAAAAGTTCTCGCCGATGACGATTGCTCCCAATCCGAGTCCGGGCTGAAGAGCGCCTGAAAACCCCGCAGAAATAACGAGCTCCGGCCGATTGATTTCGATCATCCGCTTCAACGCGGCGGCGCTGCGGTGCCCGGTGACTCCCAGTGTCCAAATGGACATGCGCAGCCGGCGGCATTGGACGGCGCGAAACCCGGCGCTTTCGAACTCGAGGGCAAAAACCGTGGCGATCATGGCGCAGGTAAGATGAGTTCATACAACCGGCTTTCCCCCGCCGGACGCCCGTGCTGCGATTGGACAAAGTTCCGAAGCGCCTCCGCCTCGAAAACATGGGCTCCGACACCCGGAATCTGCACCAGCAGGCGCTCTCCGCCTTCCCGTCCAGCGGTCGCAGAAAGGACAACCCCATTCAGTTTCTTTGCGGATTGCTCGACAGCTCTCCTTGTTTCCAGCGCGTGGGCCGGCGAGGAAAGCGTGAAGACGGCCCGCCCATCTGCCACGATTCCAGGAGGCTGCCAGCATTTTTCCGCAGCTTGTTCCAGCGCGACGCGCAAACCGGTCGTATCGGGAGCCTGGTTCCGGGGTGGCGAGGAAAACTGCCGGATGGCGAGCATCACCAACGTCAACGGGACCGCGAGCGCGATGCCCGCGAGAGCGATCATCAAAATGACCTGCAAATTCACCCGGAAAGTGGCTTGTCGGAAATTCACACGGAAGCAGGCGAACATGGATCAATCTCCTGTTTCCTGCAAGATCGGACAACGCGGGATTGACCGTTCCCCTACTCTGCCCGATATTCCCGGTCCTTCTGATGTCCATAAAAAACACCCGCAACTTCTGCATCATTGCGCACATCGATCACGGCAAGACCACGCTGTCCGACCGTTTGCTGGAATTTACCGGCACGATCCAAAAGCGCGAGGCCCAGGAGCAGATGCTCGATGCGATGGACCTGGAGCGCGAGCGTGGGATCACCATCAAGGCCCATCCCATCGCCATGGATTACAAGGGAAAGAATGGCCACCATTACCGGCTCAACCTGTCGGACACGCCCGGACACGTGGATTTTTCCTACGAGGTTTCGCGCTCGCTGGCCGCCTGCGAAGGGGCTTTGCTGATCATTGACGCGGCCCAAGGAGTCGAAGCCCAGACTGTCGCCAATGTCCACCTGGCAGAAAAGCAGGGGCTCAAACTGATTCCCGTCATCAACAAAATCGACCTTCCCAACGCGGATATCGAGACCGCAAAAAAGCAGCTGGAGGACATCCTGGCGATCCCCGCGGACGAGGCCATTCTTGCAAGCGCCAAGGCGGGCATCGGGATCGAGGAAATTTTGGAGGCGATCATCGAACGCATTCCCGCGCCGTCCGGCAAATCGGATGCCAAGCTCCAAGCGCTCACCTTCGACTCGACGTTCGATACCTACAGAGGGGTCGTCATTTATACCCGCGTGATGGAGGGCACGATCAAGGCCGGGGATTCTGTCAAATTGATGGCCACCAATGCCACCTACGACGTCAAAGAGGTCGGGGTCTTCAAACCCCAGCACCCGAAGTTTTTTATCCGGGAAAAACTCCAGGCCGGAGATATCGGCTACGTGATCGCCAATATCAAGACCAGCATGGAGGTCAAAGTCGGAGACACCCTCACCGGCGCAAGGAATCCTGCGGACACCCCGCTGCCGGGATTTCAAGTCGTCCAGCCCATGGTCTTCAGCGGGATCTATCCGATCAATACGGCGGATTTCGAGAAGCTCAAGGCAGCCATGGGGAAACTCCAGCTCAATGATGCCGCCTTCCACTATATGGCCGAGTCCAGTGTCGCGTTGGGCTTTGGGTTCCGTTGCGGGTTTCTTGGACTTCTTCACATGGAGATCATTATCGAGCGGCTCCGCAGGGAGTTCGATATGGACATCATCGCCACGTATCCTTCTGTCATTTACGAGATTGTTCGCACAAATGGCGAACTTCTCCGGGTGGACAACCCGGAACAACTCCCCGACTTCAGCGTCATCGAAGAAATTCGCGAACCCATCGTCGTCTGCTTCATCATGATCCCCAACGAGTATATCTCGCCCATGATGCAGCTCATCATGGAGAAACGAGGGGAAATCAAACACACCGAGTCGCTGGATACAAAGCGGGTCATGCTGACTACAGAACTTCCTCTCAATGAGATTCTTGTGGACTTTGTCGACAAAATGAAGTCCATCACTCGCGGATATGGCTCCATGGATTACGAACACGGCGGATACCGGGCGAGCAAACTGGTCAAACTGGACATGCTCGTCAACGGAGAGCCCGTCGATGCCTTCAGCAGCATCGTTCACCGCGACAAGGCCGAAGCCAGGGGCCGTGCCCTCGCCTCAAAACTCAAAGAGGTCATCCCCACCCAACTTTACCAAGTCGCAATCCAAGCCGCAATCGGTGGCAAAATTATCGCCCGCGAAAGCGTCAGCGCCATGCGCAAAAATGTCATCGCAAAATGCTACGGGGGTGACATCACCAGAAAACGCAAGCTCTTAGAAAAGCAAAAGGAAGGTAAAAAACGGATGAAAGCCTTTGGTAGCGTTAATATTCCACAAGAAGCGTTTATTGAGGTATTAAAGACGAACTGAGATGATGAAGAGAAGGCGTTTCCGGTTGCTGCATATATCGCGAATGTCGCGAAACGCAGCCGCATCTTTCGCCGCAGTAAAAGATATACTATTAATTAGTTTTTAATAGATGCAACAATATAATATACAATGATATTTATAACTCCAAGATACATCAAAGAAGCGAAGCACTATCTCCATGGTGCCAAGAAGTTTTTGAGCTACAAGAGGGATATTTTAGCGAAGGATCAGATTGAGAAAGTCGAGATGCTGATCCGTGACCTCAAGGAGGCGATGCAGGAGAAGCGACGCGAGCCCGTGCAGAAGGCGATCCGTGAGTTGGATACGTTGATCGGGAAGATCTCCCCTCCTGCGCAAGACGGTGGTTGGCGGGAAAACGTCGAAGTTTTTCTCGTGGCCATCGTCATCGCCGCCGGTATCAAAGCCTACATTCTCCAGCCTTTTCGAATCCCGACCGGCTCGATGCAGCCAACGCTCTACGGGATTGTGGGCACCCCGACAGACACCCCGCCCCCCAACCTGCTCGTCAGGGCTTTCGAATTTGTTTGGCTCGGGAGGCACTACATTGATTTGAAGGCCAAAGAAACGGACGTCGTGACGCGGATCGAGGAGCACACCTACGCAAATTTTTTCACCTTTACAGACATCATTTTCCGGAACCGGAGCTACACGCTTTTTGTGCCCCGCAAGCCGCTCTACGATTGCTTCCATGTTGCGCCGGGGCGCGTGTATCAGGCGGGCGAGATGATCGCCTGCGGCCACATGGATACCGGGGATCAGGTTTTTGTGGACAAGGTGAGTTACAATTTTGTGAAACCCTCGGCAGGGGACGTCTTTGTCTTCAAGACGACCGGCATCGCAAAAATCGAGGCCGGCCTGGATCCTGCCATGGGATCACAGCACTACATCAAGCGCCTCGCGGGCATGCCCGGCCAGACTCTGAGGATCGATCCCCCGCGGCTCTTTGTGGACGGGAACGTGCCGACGCAATTTGTCTTCCAGCGCGTGATGGGCGCAACAAACGGCTACAACGGTTACTCCAACGGGCCCGAGGGAGGGGGAAGTTTCACTTATCTGGACTCGCCGGACGAAACCTACAAAGTTCCCTCCGACGGCTATTTCGCCCTCGGCGACAACAGCCTCCACTCGAGCGACAGCCGGGTCTGGGGCTCGGTGCCCGAACGGAATGTTGCCGGGCGCGGTTTTTTTGTTTACTGGCCATTCACGAAACGCTGGGGCCTCATCAGGTAGCGTGCGCCGCCCTCCCCTGAGCCACGAATTGGGGAAAGCGCATTCTGATGTGGATTGAATTGGGGCAAATGCAGTAGGGTATAAAAAGCGGCCGGGCATTCCCGCCGCGGAAGTCATTTTACAACCTGAAAACCATGAGCGACAAAGCCACTCTTAACTACGACGGGAAATCCACGGAACTGCCGGTCATCATCGGCAGCGAAAAGGAACACGGTGTCGATATTTCCAAACTCCGCGACCAGACCGGCCTGATCACCTACGACGACGGCTTTCGCAACACCGGGGCCTGCACCAGCGACATCACGTTCATCGATGGAGAGCAAGGCATCCTTCGCTACCGCGGCTACCCGATCGAGGAACTGGCCGAAAAGAGCACCTTTGTCGAAGTCGCCTGGCTTCTGATCTACGGAAATCTCCCGACCCGCGCCGAACTGCGGTCCTTTTCCGACATGTTCACGGAATACCAGATCCTCCACGAGGACATGAAGTATCATTTCGAAGGGTTTCCGCCGAACGCCCACCCGATGGCGATTCTCTCCTCGATGATCAACGCCTGCGGGTGTTTCACCCGCGAATTGACCGGGCCCTACGACCCCTCGAAATTCAAACGGCATTCCGCCCGCCTGATCTCGCAGGTCCGGACGATCGCCGCATTCGCCTACCGCAAGTCGCTCGGCCTCCCGATTGTTTATCCCAAACCGGAATACAAATACACGGCGAACTTCCTGCACATGATGTTCTCGATGCCCTACGGCGACGTCGAGCTCGAACCCGAGGCTGTCGCCGCGCTCGACCAGATTTTCCTCCTCCACGCGGACCACGAGCAGAATTGCTCGACCGCCACCGTGCGCATGGTGGCCTCCAGCCGGGCGAATATTTTTGCCAGTGCGGCGGCCGGGGTCTGCGCTTTGTGGGGCCCGCTTCACGGGGGGGCCAACCAGGCCGTTTTGGACATGCTCGGCAAGATCCGGCACGAAGGAGATGACGGATCCCGGTTTTTGGAAGGCGTGAAATCCAAAGAGGGCGGAAAACGCCTCATGGGGTTCGGCCATGCCGTTTACAAGCACTACGACCCGCGGGCCAAAATCATCAAAGCCAGTTGCGACACGCTCCTGGCTCGCCTCAAAAAGAGCGACCCTCTCCTCGATATCGCCTTGAAACTCGAAGAAACCGCGCTCAAGGATCCCTACTTCCTCGAGCGAAAACTCTACCCGAACGTGGACTTCTACAGCGGGATCATCATGCGCGCGCTCGGAATCCCCACCGAAATGTTCACCGTCATGTTCGCCATCGGGCGCATGCCGGGGTGGATCGCGAACTTCAAAGAAGTCATGGATGACCCCCAATCGCGCATCTACCGCCCGCGCCAGATTTACACCGGCCCGACCCTGAGAAACTACGTGCCGCTGGCTCAGCGCTGAAAGCGAGAGCCGAAGGCGGGGATCGAACCCGCGACCTATTGTTTACGAAACAATTGCTCTACCACTGAGCTACTTCGGCGGAAAAGCGGATGCTGCCACAAGATGCGGCGGCTGCCAAATGCAAAAAACGTTCCGGCTTGAAACGTTTTGCGGCCGACGCAACAAAGCCGGGGGTTCCGCGATTTCTCCGGCATCTCCTCCCCCAGCCCGCGATATTACCGGCAAAATAAAAGGCACCGGGGAAAAATTTTCTCCCGGTGCCTTTTGGTAAAGTTTCTAGTGATTAACGGCGGAAGTCACGCCCGCCGCCGCTGCGGCCACCGCCGCCACCGCCACCACCGCGACGATCATCGCGGGAGTCGCGGCGAGGTCCGTCGAAACGTCCTCCTCCTCCGCCTCCTCCGCCAGCTGGACGGTCTTCCCGCGGACGGGCTTCGTTGACGGTCAGCGCGCGCCCGTCGAGATCTTTTCCGTGGAAGGTTGCGACAGCGGCTTGAGCTTCCGCATCGCTGCCCATCGTGACGAACGCGAACCCGCGTGAGCGGCCGGTGAATTTATCCTGCATCAGCATCACTTCGGAAACGGTTCCGCACTGAGAGAACAGGTCTTGAATGGCGATTTCTGTCGTGTTGAACGAAAGATTGCCGACGTATAGTTTGTTACCCATGGTAGTATTTGTTGGACGCATTGGGATCGGAGACTGTTCCCGACTACCGGGTTTCAAACCGCCGCCGGAATCTTCCGCGCGGCGTTCACCAAATCACGACCTCATCTGCTAGGTGCGCTTATTGTCGGTTTTCTGGAGTTTGGCAAATGATTTCTTGAGAGATTTTATTTCCTGCCATTGACGCGGGGCCTTGTTTTTTTGAGAGTCTTCCTCCGATGCCCCGTTTCCGGCCGCTCCTGATCCTGATTCTCTCGCTCGCAGGCTGTTCTTCGGCCTGGTCCGAGGAGGAGATCCGCGTGCCGTTCAATTTCCAGTGGGGGGAGTCCGCGCAACGGCTGGAGGAGAGCCTGATGAAAGTGCAGGCCCGGGTGGTCGAGAGGAAAACCGTCCAGAACCGCAATGTCCTCGTCGTGGAGGGAATCCCCCAGAAACTCCTGCTGCGCGTGCTTTTCTATTTTGATTCGGATTCGTTGAACGAGATCGAGCTGCACTACGGGGATAATTCGTGGGACTCGCTCCAATACGCGCAGTTCTTCGACCAGACCCGCCGGAACATCGACAACCGTTACGGCATGGGCCGGGTCATCGCGCGCCAGAAGACGCGGGAAGGGGAAATCCTTCAAACCCTCATCGGATACCAGTGGGTGCAGGCCACGACTTCCCTCCAGCTTTTTCTCTACACCGCCGAGAAGGGAGCCGAGAGCATCCGCGTGCTGAGCCTCCACTACAAGGGGGTCTGAATCCGTCGTCGCCACAGATACAGAGTTGCTTTTCGGGGACAACCCGGTATCAACTTGCGAACTTGAAAACCCTCATCGGAAAGTGTGCTGTTGAACCCTGCCCGCAACGGGGCGAGTGGCGTCCGCTTCCTGCAACCAACGACCGGGGGCTGACCTGTCCATGAGTCTCCGCAAACGCATCCACATCCTTCTCGTTTTTCTGGTTGGGATTCCGTTGCTGGTGCTGCTTTTTGAGAGCTACCAGGCCGGCCGGAAGACGCTGGTGGCGGAGATGAAGTTGGAGGCGAGGCAGATTGCCGATCTTGAAACGGCCAAGATGGATCTCACATTCGACCCGCCCCGTCTCATTGTCGAAGGCATGGTTCGCGCGCTGGAGACGACCCCTCAGCTTGACGCGGCCGCCATTTCGGAACTGGCGCGCCGCACACTCCACGAAAATCCAGACATTTACGGCGTCTGCATCGCCTTTGACCCGGAGCTGACAAGCCTCGGGCGCTTTGCGCCGTATGCTTACCGCAAGGATGGCGGCGAGGTGGAAACGCCCGTTCCGGTTTCCGAACCGGACTACATGGGCGAGGACTGGTATGCGAAGCCGGCGAAAAGCGGTGCCGGCAAGTGGAGCAAGCCTTACGTGGACACGCAGGTGCATACGCTCATGGTCTCCTATTCGGCACCTATCCGGCTCAATGGCCGGGTGGTGGGAGTCGCCGACGTGGATCTGGATCTGGATTCCCTGGTGAAGAGCCTGCATTCGCTCAAGCCGGGTGGAGAAGGCACCGCTTACATGGTTAACCGGAAGGGACGGATCTTGGCCCACCCCACGCTCAAACCGATAGCCGATCTTCCAGATAACGAGGAGTTGCACGAACTGGTTGACATCATGAAACGGAGCGGAGTGGACACCCTGGCGATGTTAGATCCGGTCAGTCATAAACAGTCATGGGTGGTCGAGTCTCCCATCACCTCCCTGTCAGCAGCCCGAGGAGGTGGGGACTGGTCGCTCATTGTGAGCTGGCCGATCGAGAAACGGATGGCCCCCCTGAACGGCATGATGAGGCGCCTGCTGGTCCTCTACCTTTTTCTGGGTGGTGCCGCGATCTGGTTTCTGAACCGCATTTTTGATGACACGATCACGAGGCCGCTGCGTATGCTGGCCGAGCAGGCACATAATTATGCCGAAGGAAATTTCAGCCAGCCGGCTGCGCCCTTGAATGAGGCCCTGGAATTGCACGAACTGGGGCAGGCGCTGAATGCGCTCGGCGCGACCCTGAAGAAAACCGACAGATCAACCGATACGACAGACTCCCCATGAACCTTGCTCTTCTGCTGCTCGGCCCGGGGAACCTCTACAGGAGCCGGCGGTATTTCACCGCGCTCGGCAGCCTGCTCACCTTGGTGGGCCTCTTCATCGCCGTTGACGCCTCGGACAAGGTCACCCTGATCTCGCTGGAAGCCTTCGGGTGGGTCATGGTTGTCGTGGGGCTTGCCAAAGTGGCTTTCTCCCTGCTGGCCGGCGGAGGAGGCACGCCGATGTTTTACAGTTTTCAGGGTGCCGTGTTTGTCATTTTGGGGATTGCCATTGCCGATTATCCCCAGGAGTCGGAGAACGCCATCCCCTGGCTGTTCGCCATGGCCCTCATCATCAACGGGGTTTACCAGACCGCCTCGTCCCTGATTATCCGCTACCCGAACTGGGCGTGGTTTCTTGCGAGCGGGATCGGGCACCTGCTCTTTGGCGGGCTGCTTTTGCTGGAATGGAAGCATTCCATTACCTGGGTGGTCCCGCTCTTTCTGGGAGGCTGCCTGATTCTCATGGGGCTGACCACGCTGCGCACGGCCCTGCGTCTGGGGCGCTACCTGCAGGGCGAGCATGCCGATGAATTCGAGGTGACGGCGCGCTACTTTCTCGACTTTCATGTCGCCGGACGATTCCGCAAAACTATCTGTCGGGCGAGCCTGTGGCACCTCCCGATGTCAGCAACCAGCATGGAGACTTGCTGGTCCATGTCTGGACACCGACCACGGTTGCAAAATCCCACGCGCATCCAAATATTGTCAGCCGCTACGTGGCAGCGCAGGATAACGAAGGGAAATTTGCCGTGGGGCATTCCGCGATGGAAATGGGTCCCGACGTCTATATCAGCCATTGCGACGGGGATCCCACCGCATTCGACAGCAGCAGCGAGGTCTGGAAAACGCTCCGAAGCAAGGATGCGCCAGGGGTTTTCTACCCGTCTTTCGAGGAGGAAATCAGCAGCTACATGCTGCCTTCCGCCACCATCCGGTTCCGGAACTTCAGCGCCGAACAACTCCGGACATTCTGGGCGATGTACCGCCGTGTGACCTGCTATAACTTCACCAACCGCAACTGCTCGGTGGCCGTCGCCCTGGCGCTGGAAGCCGCTCTCATGGGATGTCTCGGCAAAGGGAGGCGCTTCAGGACCCTGCTGTATCTCATATCGAGCAAAGACCTCTGGTTGGCCCATTTTGTCCGCTGGAAAGCCCGCGAGGCGGTCTGGACGCCGGGGATGATACTCGAATACGCCGTGGCACTCCAGAGGGTGGTGGAGGAATGATGCCGAATCCCTCGCCGGAAGAAAGTTCCCCTGCCGCGAGCGCCGACTCGCTGACCGACCGTCTTTACGATCTCGGCTTCTTTTTGGTCGAGGTCTTCGCCGCCCTGGAAGTCACGGCGGTGATCGTTGCAAACGCCCGGATCACCGAAGGCCTGGGGCTGCGGGAAGAGGTGTCGAGCTACATCCTCAACAGCTACCTCTACCCGCTGTTTGCGGTCATGGTGGTGATCCTTTTATTCTCGAAGGGCATCAGCCGCGCCTTCCATCCTTTGCGCTTCTTCCTCGCCGGGCTGTTTTTGTTCGCAGCAGGCAACGTGGTCTGTTTCGCCGCCCCTGCTCCGCCCTGGTTCTTTGCCGGGCGCGCCGTCATGGGTGTTGGGGGTGCCATGTCCTTTGCCGGGCAGCTCTGGACGCTGAGCGTCTTTCACCGGCGGCGGCTCACGCGCACTTTGATCTGGGGGGAATCCGGCACGGCGATCGGCGTTGTCGCGGGGCCGATTGTCGGAGCGCTGTTCGCCCAGTTTTCCCCGGAGGGGTGGCGCGATTTTTTCCTTCTCAACGCCGCACTCAGCCTGGCAACGGCCGCATTCGCATATTCGGGGTTGAGGAAAAGACCAGTGCCGGCCGAAGTGCAGGGGCTGCAAGTTGGCGACCGACACGGCCGCAAAATCATCCGGGTGATGACATCCTGGCAGATGGTTGTTTCGATCCTTGTGGTCGGCTCCGAATACCTTTTTTCCGATTATCTCCAGGTGAAGGCCGGAAAGAGCCCCCTCTTTGTGGGGGGGATGACCGTTCTCGCCTCGGTCGGGGCCATTCTCGGCAGCGTCTGGGCATCGCGCATGGAGCGCCGGATGGAACAGATCCCCGCACTGACTGCAGCCGGTCTCCTCCTTTCGCTCGGAGCGCTCGTCCCCTGTCTCACCTCAGGATTCTTTCTCCTGGCAGGCATTCCCATTTTTGCCACAGGCCTGTTCATGGGGCTGGCCAGCGTGTCCATCTACGCATCCATCGTCCACTCGTCGGCTCCCGACCAGTTTTTAACGCGCTCCATGGTCTATCTGATGAGCATGCAAATCGGCAATGCCCTGGGCGTTCAAGCGGTGGGGCTTTCTGAAATGTGGCATCTGGGGGTGCTGGGCACGGCAGCGCTTCTCGCCCTGCTCCCTCTCGCCCTATCGGTCGCCACCGTGGCCTATGACAGGCCAGAGCAGCAGGATGGGGCCCCGAGATAGGCAGGGCCATCCCCGCAGCCTGTCGGGTTTTTCCAAGCCTGGCGGCATAGACTGTGTCCGTGGCCTGTTGCTTGATGCGGCTTGGGAGCGATCCGCACGTTTATTGCCCTGCCGTCGCATAGTCGTTTTTCGTGATCGCGAGCACCGTGCCGTGCCCGAATCCATTCGCTCCGGTCGGAACGCTTCCGGCAAGCAATGTCGGGACGGTTCCCCATGTCGCCATGTCGTCGGCACTTTCCACATAATAGCAGGTGTCGTCGTCGCCTTTCTGGAAATAGAGCAGCCAGTGGGAGCCGCCGATATTTACGGCGCACGGGCCTTCCAAATATGTCGCCGAAATCGCACTCGCCCATGCGGCCGATTCGGCGATATGCGAAAGGGTGTATCCGCTGAAAGGCGACGAACTGCTCGCCGTCTCCAGATAGACGCCGGAGTCGTCATTGCGCCCAAAAATGCGGTAGGTAGAACCGGCCTTCGCGATATAGGCATCGTTGAATTTTGTCGGGATTCCGCCGAGCGCGATCCAGTTTGTCCATGCCGTCCATGTGCCGGGGTTCGTGCATTGCATGTAGCCGACGCCTGGGGCCGAGTAAAAAGGAGAGAGGACGTAAGTTCCTCCTGTCTGCGAATAGCGGACGACGACATAGTAGGTGCCGCCGTCAACAAGCCATTCTGGAGCCCATGTGTTGTTGGCGGGGCCGGGGACTCCGGGAATATTGATGTCCCCGATTTTCGTCCAGTTCACGAGGTCGGTCGAAGTCGCTATACCAAACGACCCGGTGCCGGAAAATGCGTTCGTGTAAACGGTCACCCATGCGTTCCCATATTTGATGATCGAAGGGTCGCGGACATAGTAAGGATATGGCGATGGCCACTGGTTTGATACCGGCTGAAAAGTTTTGCCATCCGTGCTGACCGCCGCGAAGAGACCGTTCTGGCCGCCAGAGCCGTGCTGGGTGCGCACATACATCGGCTCTACGCGGTAGCGAATCCGGTAAAAGCATTTGCGCAGGGACGCGGCGCCGGCATCCGTGGTCGTCTTCACCACGCCGGTGCCCGCGACGTTGCCAAGAATCTCCGTCCAACTGCCCTGGGCCAAGGTCGTGCTCTTTTCGACCGCGTATGTCTGCCCGGGCACAGTTCCAAACCGGATGGTGATATCGGCTCCGGTCACCGCCACCGTGAATTCGCTCGGCGGTTGAAGATCACCTCTCGCGTTGGTTATCGAAAAGAAAGCCAGAAGAACGAAAAAAAATGCAGCCCTGTCGGCGAATCCAACAAGTGCTTTCATGCTGCTTTGGTAGCCAAATACGGCGAAAGGTCAATCACGCCCTTCGCTTAGTTGTTCGTGTAGCTGGTTTCTGGCAGGCAGTGGAATCCGAGTGGCATCTTCCCTGCATCGAGCCCGAAGGCAGCGGTTTCTCATGCTTCCCGCACGGCGTTTACAGGGGAAAGCGACTTTTTGAAAGTGGCTCCCCATGCACGACCTCCAGCGAAATTGAAACAGAGAGTCGGCCTTTCGCAAGTGCCTGATTCCCGTAATCTAACGATTTTCCGAGAAAAGCATGGTGAGCCTCCACCATGTTTTCGGAAGTTCGAAATGCGGAGCATTTTAGGGCATCGGGCCTTTGTTCTGGGCTCCCGCTCGGTGGCCGTCTGTCGCAATCTTTCCTGAGATTGGCACACCGGGGTTCCTCTGCGGTGTGCAAAAACCTTGTTTCGCTGCCGCGTCGCCTCTGGAAAACCGGTTTTTGAGGCGCTCCGGTGTCTGCCGATTCTCGTAGTCGAAAACTACTCGGTTGGCCATCTTGTTCGCCCGCCAATGCCGACGATCCGCCACAACCCGCTACTCGCGTTTCTGGCGTTTCCTGCCACGACCGGCCATCCGTCACCACGCAATGTCCGCCGCGATGCCCGGCTGGGGGGATGCTCCGGGATTGTTGGCGCGATGCCGCGTGATCGGGATTGCGGATGCCGCACTTGACTGTTAAAGCTCAAAAGATCGCAGCCGGAGCAACGTTTTTGCCTGGGACGGACAAGGAGGCTGCCCCTCCCTTCCTGGTAAGACGCGCAGTCCCCTTGAACAAACATGACATTATGAAAAACAAAATTGCACTCCCCTCAATCATCCTCGCTTCACTCCTCGCGACCGGTTTTCTCCGTGCCGGTGATGCAAAACCGGCCGCACCGGTGGTGATTCCCCCCGAGGACGCCGCCGCCGGCGGATGGGCGGACTCGGGTCCGCTCGGTTTCTACTTTGCAAACCCCGACTTCAAAGGCGACCCGGCTTTTTCAAGACGCGACGTCCGGATCGCCTTCGATTGGGGACAACTTCGCCCGGTCGGCGGTTCGCCCGCGGAGCCGTATCAATCCTTCCCCGGCAATCATTTCTCCATCCGGTGGACCGGCCGCCTGCTCCCGCGCTTTTCCGAGGAGTACACCTTCGTGCTGAAAACCTCCGCGGCGACCGGGGCGACGCTGAAAATCAAGCCCTCCGGCGCGAACGACTGGAAAACGGTGATCGCGCAGCCGGACAAGAAGGGCGTCGCGCGGAGTGCACCTGTGCGGATGGATGCGGGAAAAATTTGCGAGGTCGCGATTGAGTACAGCAGCAGCAAAAGCGGGGAACCGGGAGTCGAGTTGCGCTGGTCGAGTCCGTCCGCGCCGGAGCAGGTCATTGATCCCGCGGTGGCGCAGGGGCTCAACGCCGATACCTGGTCCAGGCATCTCTGGGCGGACGAGACAAAGGTCTCGCGTTTCGTGGATTTCAAGGGCGACAAGGACGAACTCGGATGGCTCAAATGCGACGGCGGCCTGTTCTGCCTGGAGGGACAGAGCAATGCCGAGAACACTTTTGCCGGGACCTACCTTCTCTCATTTCGCGGGCAGGCCGATGTCTCGGTCAATCGCGGAAGGATTGAAATGAATGCGGGCGGCCAGTCCTACAAGCAATTGCTCCCGCGCGGCGCCGGTTACGATCCCGCCACCAACACCACGCGTGCGACGTTTGTCATCCCGCCCAACCAAGGCTTTACGGTCAACTTCAAGAACACCTCCCGACAAGGGAATGATCCCAAGGGAGACGGTGTGACCGATGTCCGCGTGATGCGGCCCGCCACCGCGGGCGGGGAGACGTCTCACCGCGAGGACGAGATTGTTTTCCGGCCGTTCAAGGCGATGGCGGCGCAATACACCTGCCTGCGCATCCTCAATATCGCGAATGTTCATTGCCAGGGCCTCTGGAAAAGCCGCACGCTGCCCGCCTATCAAAGCTTTACACGCGGCGAAGCGACGACCCCGGACGGAAAACGGGACGGCAACAACGGCGGGGAATGCTGGGAAATGCTGGTCGCACTGGCCAACGAATGCGGCAAGGATCTTTACCTGACCCTCCCGATGCAGGCTGATGACGACTACTTTGAGAAGATTGCAAAGCTCCTCAAATACGGATCCGACGGAGTGACCCCGTACGACCATGAAGTGAAGAATCCGAAATGGCCGCCGCTCAATCCGAACCTGCGCGTTTACATCGAGGTCGGCAACGAAATCTGGAACTGGGCCTTCGCAAGCACGCAGGACTGCATGACGGCCACCAAGAAGGAGGTGGCCGATGGCACCGTGGCGGGCAAGATGATTGACTATGACGGAAACGGGGCCGCCGCCTACCGCCGCTGGCATGTCCTTCGCACGGTGAAGGCCAGCGAAACTTTCCGGAGGATCTGCGGGGATGCCGCCATGGGCGGCCGGATCCGGCTCCTGATGGAATACCAATACGACAACGCCCAGAACACGGCCACCAGCTCGTTCAACTTCATGGATCGCTGGTTCAACAATGGCGACGGCGAGCATGTAAAACAACCGCACCCGGTCCGTTACTGGGTCTGGGGCGGCGGCGGCGCAACCTACTACGGCGTGGGGAATCCCGACGGACACCAAAACGAGGTGAAGTTTTCCGATCCGAGCTTTGAAAATGGAGTTGTCCCTGACGGCCAAGAAATCGCAAACCCGAAGGGCTCCGGCTGGATCTGCTCGGGCAGCGACGCCGCCATTTACCGGAATGGCTGGACCACGGTGGCCGATTTTGACATCGGGACGTTCAGCCGTCTCCGGGCGTACGACGCCGTCGGCAGCAGTTTTCAGGTGAAAAAGCAACTCTACGCGCGCGCGCTCGGCGCATGGGTGGGCGCGCGGGCGGGGGAATACACGATGCGGTTGATCGGGCCGGACGGAAAAGAACTGGCCCGTACGCGGGTCAAGCCGCTCCAATTCTGCATGACGCCCACTTCCTCCTGGGTGTGGGGCGCGATCGATGGCGTGCCAGTCAAGCTGGTTCCCGGCCAAGAGTACCGCCTTTACATGATCCCGGACAGAAAAAGCGAAATCTGGGCGTGCGCGGAACCGTTCCCGGTCACGTCCGGCGAGAATTTCGAGATCACCGGTCTCCTGACGGCGAAGTTCCAATCCGCCGACGATCAAAAATCATGGAAGGAAACCTCACAGCCCGGCGCGGTCGCGCTCTGTCCGGTCGGTGTGCTGGCCACCACCGGGCCCGACACCCTGCCGACGCCTTACTACGAGCCGTTCCTCGGCGGACAGGCGGCCGTGTTGCATGGGGGCGGAAAGATTTCAACGAAGGTCACCTTCCCGAAGGCCGGGCATTATGCGCTGGAATTGCACGCCTCCGGGACCTCGAACGCCTATCCCGGCTTGCTCGCGTTCCGGGTGACCGTGGACGGGAGTTCAATCAACCCGCTGGGCCAGAGCGATGCGCGCCTGGGCGACGAGAAAAGTTCGTTCGCCATCGGCGGGTTCGAACGCCGGACCAATCAGCCTGCGGAAGTATGGGGCTCTGGGATTTTCAACATCGACACGCCCGGCGAGCATGAGATCGCCGTATCAGGCGAGGAGAATCCCAGATCGAAGGAAGCATGGACGATGTTTGATTATTTCCGGGTCGTCTCCGTGGACGCGCTGCTGGATTCCGGGTTCGGCGCGGGCGCGGCGCTCGGGCAGGTGGCGCAGGACAATTACGCCAAACAACTCAACAGCCAGGCCATTTACGCGCGCAGCTTCGGCTTGCCGGTCGTCGCCTACGAAGCGGGCTGGTCGCTCGGCGGGGATTTCAACGCCAAGCCCATTCACACCTGGAGCAAGTTCAAGGAGGAAAAAGCCCGCGCCATCAACAACACCGCGGAGGAGATGTTCCAGCGGGCGGGCTCGTTCATGAACGTCTGGGGCGTCTATATTTACGCCCCCTTCTACGACATCAACAACGCGATGGGATATCCGCTGATGCAATCGCTCGCGGACATTGCAGGCCGCCTGCCGGCGGAGCCGGACAACGGATCGCCGGTTCCCGGCAAACTCGACAAGGGCAATGTCTCGTGCAACACCTCGGGCAACAGGGAGGTGTCGCTCAAGAACCCGGGCGACTGGTGCAGTTGGCTGGTGATCGCTCCAGCGAGCGGCGTTTACACGCTGAATGTGGCCGCGCAAAGCGACCAGCCGTGGCTGCTGGAAGTGGACGGCATCGCCGTCGCCTCACCTGCCCAGGCCAGGGCCGGGAACCCGTATCAGGTCAGCCTGGTGAAAGGCCTGCACGCCGTCCGGCTGCGCGGCTCCGGCCCCGTCACGCTCGATTCCATCTCCGTGGAAAAATAAAGCCGCGATCTGGCTCCTGAGGTAGGACTCGAACCTACGACCAATCGGTTAACAGCCGACCGCTCTACCACTGAGCTACTCAGGAATCTCGTTTGGGGACTCGGGAGTTAACAGCAGCCGGGGTGCAGGGGCAAGCGGAAATTCTCGAAACGCGCTCAGTAATCGCGCTCATCGGGCTCCTGGACGGCTTCGAGGAGCCTCTTCACGATCTTGTCGGTGTCCATGCCTTCGGAATCGGCCGTGAAATTGGTGAACATCCGGTGGCGGAGAACCGGGCTCGCGGCGGAGCGCACGTCGTCCGACGTGACCAGAAGCCGGCCGTCGATGACGGCGCGAGCCTTCGCGGCGATGACGAGGTATTGGGTCGCCCGGGGACCGGCCCCGCAGTGGATCCATTTTTTGACAAAATCCGGCGCGCGCGGGTCGGAGGGGCGGGTCGAACGCGCGAGGCGGGTGGCGTATTTGATGACGTGGTCGGATACCGGCAGCTCGCGCACGACGCGCTGGAGCTCGAGGATTTCGTCCGCGCGGAGGATTTTCTGGAACGTCACGTTCTGCGGTCGCGTGGTCACCTTGGCGATCGTCTCCTCGTCGGCCTCGCTCGGGTAATCGACATGGATGCTGAACATGAAGCGGTCGAGTTGCGCTTCCGGCAGCGGATACGTTCCTTCCTGTTCGAGCGGGTTCTGGGTCGCGAGCACGAAGAACGGCAGGTCGAGCGGATACGTCTCCCCGGCGGCGGTCACGCGGTGTTCCTGCATGGCCTCGAGCAGGGCGGCCTGGGTTTTCGGCGGCGTGCGGTTGATTTCGTCGGCGAGCAGGATGTTCGTGAAAACCGGCCCTTTGATGAACCGGTATTCCTTGTGCCCGGTGGACTCGTCCACTTCGAGGATATCGGTTCCGGTGATATCCGACGGCATGAGATCGGGCGTGAACTGGATGCGGCGGAACTGCAGGTCCAGCACCTCGGCGACCGTGCGGATCATCATCGTCTTGGCCAGCCCCGGCATGCCGATCATCAGGACATGCCCGTTGGAAATGATCGCGGTCAGCAGCTCGGCCACGATTTCCTTTTGCCCGATGATCGCCTTCGAAATCTCCGCCTTGAGCCGTTCCGTCTTCACGCTCATCTCGCGCACGGTCGCGCGGATTTTCTCGTCTTCCGGCGTAGTGGGCCGGGTGCGGAAATTCGGGGAATTCGGCGTCGGGCCCGGGATGCCGGAATCCTCGAAAACAAAAACCGCCTCGCCGATCGTGATCGTGTCGCCGTGTTTCAGCACCTGGTCCTTGATCCGGGCCCCGTTCAACTCCGTGCCGTTGAGGCTGCCGAGATCTTTGACGTGCCAGATGTTGAGGGCCTTGTAAACTCTCGCGTGGTGGCGGGAGGCCGGGGAATCGAGTTCGAGCTGGATGTCGCTCTCAGGATCTCGTCCGATAGTCAGCTCACGGTCCCCCAGCGGAAAAACTCCGCCGCGCGGGAAACCTTTTTTCGCTCGGATTTGGGGCATAGAATTCAGTGGGATGGCAGGGTCAGCTCGCCAAGTTGTTTGACAGTATCCACCACGCGGAGATTTCCAATCGCGGAAACGAAAAAATGTTTCATGAAAGGCGGGTTCTCCCGGGCCGGTTCCTCCTCCCGGTAGATATGCCGCGTCGCGGACATCTGCCAGTCGTCGCCGGCCTTCGCCAGTTCGATGATTTCGAGCCGCCGAAAATTGGCGTCCAGTTTTTCGCCCGATTGCTGCAGCGTCAGGCGGTCCCGGATGCGCTCCACAAAGGCCAGCGCCTGATCGCCGTTCACCCCGGTCCGTAGGATGGCGAACCGGTTGAAGAACGAGTCCGCCGCGCCAACGCGGGCCCGGAGGTGTTGCTCGGAGACGGGATCAGGGTTTGCGGGCGGGCCGCCGAGCGCCAGGCCTTCGAAAACCGTGTTGTCGGCCGCGATCAGCACGAGATCGAATTTTCCGACCGGCAGGTGGTGAAACTGAAAGGTCTTCCCGCCATCGGTCAAATCCGCACGGTAAACATGCAGGCGGCCATGTTCGACCGCCAGGGCATGCGCCAGTGGCATCGGGGCAGTGCCTTCGATCCCACCCGTCGCGGCCGGGTCGGGCGCGGTGTAAATTCTGCCGGGATCCGCGCGGAGCGAGGCTGCGAAATAGAACACGAAAATGACCAGGAGCGTTCTGGGGTTGAAGAATGGCCACCGTGGCATGGGCATCTTGCCCATGCGTTGCTGGATTTTTACGCATGGGCAAGATGCCCATGCCACGACGGTCGGACTCGGTTTCATGGCTTGGCGAGCCTGGCTTTGCTGGGAGCTGCCAGCTCGTGTTTCGGGAAATTCGTGGAAATGTCCTTCCAGATTTTTTGCGCCTCGCCCGATTTTCCCAAGGCGCTCAGGGCTTCGGCACGGTAGAAGTCGGCATCGATTTCGTAGGGGCTATCGGGCTGAATCATTTTGAAAGAATCGAGCTCGGTGAGGGCCTCGGACCAGCGGCCAAAAGCGATGAGCATCCTGGCGCGCAGGAGCAGAAAATCGGTGCCGAGTTTTGCCATCGGATGGCGCAGCTCCCATTCGCGGAGCTTGTCCGCGGCTTCGTTGCGCGAGCCGGATTCGAGGAGGTCCTCGACCGCGATCGAACTGGCCCTGTCCTGCGCGGGCACTTTGCGGCCGTTCGTTTCGTCGGCGACATTCTTCTGAACACTCAGGTATTGATCGACGGCGGGTTTGATCCGGCCGGTCAGCCGGTAGAGGTCGCCGATGCGGATTTTTGCAAGCGTGGCCGCATCGGAGTCGGAGGATTCGAAGGCGATGCGTCGGGCCGAGTCCTCGGCCGAGGCATCGCGGAGCGAGAAGACCTGCAGGTCGAGCTCATACTGGGAAAAAGCCTGGCGAAATTTTTTTCGCGCGGCGGGATCGATCCGCCTCACCTCATCCAATGCCTTGCGCGGATCGCTTTGCTCCAGGGCGTGCAAGACGGCCATCTGCGCGGGCAGCCACAGGGGGTTGTCGGGCGACGGATTTTCGCGAAGCCAGGCCGACGCGTATTTCGCGGCGCGCCCGTCGTCGGCAAAATCAACCAGCAGCGGCAGCGCGGCTTCGAGGGTCGTTTGGGAGAGCCGGGAGGGAGTCAATTTGTCGAGCGAACCCAGGTAGGATGCCAGGTCGGCCGGGTTGTTGACCGAGGCCGCCCGGAGATTGGCGGGAAAGACAAGCCGCTGGATTCCCGCCGTCACGTCATTTCCCCGCCGCAGTCTCAGAGTGACAAATTGCGGTGTGGAACCGGCGACTAGCCGCTGGCATTTCGGGCCGGAAAAAACTCCTCCATCCTCGAATTCCCACTCGGCCGTCCACTCCGGCGGGATATCGGCAGAGCATTCGATATCGAAAAGCCACTTGCCGCCATAGCCGAGATAGGAATTGCAAACAACGCTGGCGAGCGGGAGCGGCCAGCCGCGGGCGTCGTCGAGTTTCAGGATCCGGGAAGTCCCTGGATGCACCCACGCGGACGGAGGCACGGCTTCGAACTTGCCGTGCTTCTGCCAGCCGAGAACCGCAATTCCCCCAGCTCCGATTTTTGCCTGGTAGTAATCGACTTTGGTGAAGCCCGGCGAGCAAGCAACCGACTTGCTTCGCATGTTCTTCAGGTTCGCGTCCGGCGTGTGGATTCCCGGCCATTCGAGCGCCGGTTTGTCGTTGACGAGAACGAACGACGCGTCGGACGAGAGCGTGTAAAATACGATGTCGCCACCGTCCGGTGTGGCCAGCAAGCCGGAGAAATGCGACGCGAAATCGGCATCGGTGCCGAAGGCGTTGCCCGCGGCGTAAATCGAGGGGACGAATCCAACCCCGTCCACTGCCGGGGCGGTGCGCCATGTGGTTTCCATCTCCGGCCAAGTATCGGTTTTTGGCTTTGCAGGCAGCCGTCGTGTCTCCAGCAGGAGGCTGGCCTTCGGCGTCCATGTCCGGGGTTGGCGGTCGGTCTGCCCGCCAAAATAGACGGCGTAGTCCTTCCCGGGAGCAAGCTCTTTGGCCAAGAGGATCGCTTGCTGGCCAGCACCGCGCCAGACCGCTGCGACCGGCTGGGCAACGCCTTCGGGATCGAACAGCACAGCATCGGCGAGATCCGCGCGGTTCCCGCCGAGATCTGGGAGCTCGACCGCCACACCGGCATCCGCCGTTTGCGGTGGTTCCAGCAGCCGTATCGTCGCGCGAAAAGGCGCCCCGTTGACCAACCACTTCCCGGATTGCGCGTCGGCGTCGCGGGCCGCGAAAACCAAAAGCCCGGCGGCCAGAATGATGGCGGGCCGGATGTTCATTCGGAGCGCGGGGTGCCAAAAAGATGGCGATGCGATTCTTCCAAGCGCGGCCCCCATGGCCGGAATATCGCAGATGCGAACAGCGCGGTCAAAATGACATTTCCCGGCGGGGTGCGCAGGAGGCTATTGCTGTTTGGTCCATTGCAGGCACAGCAGGCAGATCCCGGTCGCCGCGTAGGCCGCCGCGAAATCCGGGGCCGCCATCCAGCCGAAAACGGGAACGACTTCCCCGGACGTGATTGAGAAAGAGTGGATCAAGCCGACCGCCGACAAGGCCGCGCACACGAAACACGTTATCGCCGAGGCAAAGAATCTCCGGTCGATGGCAAAGGCCACGATGGCGGCAAACGCCATGCTGGTGATCAGAAAACCCTGGTTCAGGGCGAGGACGCCGCGGATGAACAGGGAGTTCCCGAAGCTTGGCAGGGCTTTCTCCAACGGGCACTCCGCTGCGCGCAGGGCGGTTTGGATGAGAAGCCATGCCCACGCGGCCAACGATGGCAGAAGGCCCGCCGCGACCGCGAGCGCATGCGCGCGGGGAGTTTCCTGGAATGCCTGGGCCGTCATCACGAGGCCGATCCAGATGAGAATCCCGAGTGTCGTTTCCAATGGCACGACGTGCAGGACGGCCGTGACGGCTCCGAAGCAGCACAGCAGGCTGATCACGATGCCGTTCAGCGCGGAGTATCCGATGCGCGCCCCCATCGCTTTCCAGCCGGGGTGGCCGATGTAAAGCGTCGTCGGAAAAGCGCTGCCGAAAAACGCGGCGACAATCGTGCCGGCCCCGTTCATCGCCAGCGAAGGCATCGTTTCGTAGCGGTCCCCGGCGGCCTCCGCGCTTTCCAGCGTCTGGAGCGAGCCGAGAAGATTGAACAGGGCCATGGGAATGATGACCGTGAGGTAGCTCCAGAGCCCGCCGCTGGACACCAGGGCGTGCAAGGCGGTGATGTCCGGACGCGGGAGATGCAGGCCGAACGGAACAGGGCCCTGAGGGGGAGAAAACGAGGGGAAGCCCGCCCATCTCAATCCCCACGCAATCAGGACCCCCAGCACAATGGCCACCAGCCCCGCCGGCACACCGAACGGCAGGCGTAGCTTTGCCGCATACGCGATGACGATCAGAAACATCGGCAGGATGGCGATGGCGGGAGATGCGAAGATTTGAAATGCGAAACCCATCGAAATAAAAGTCAGAGCGATTCCAGCCAGCGCCGAGAGCAGAGCGGCCCGCGGCGCACTGCGGCGCAGGGGATCCGCGCAGAACGCGCCCACCAGCTCGATGAGCCCGCTGAGGAGGCAGGCGAAAACTCCCGCCTCCCAGGCTTTTGCCGGGTCATGCGTGGCGTTCCAGACCGGGGCCATGATGAAGAACAGAAACGCGATCAGGCTCACCGTATTGATCCCGTAGGGCAGCGCCGTCACGTCGTCGCGGCCGGTCCGTTGCGCCAGCCGCCACGCTTGCCATGAATAAAAAAGGTTGCCCGCGATGATCGAAACCGCCGCCCCCGGCAAGATCACCCCCGCCACCATCGCGAGAGGAATCCCGCACGCCAGAGGACAAAGGGTGGCGATCAGCAGCAACTGCAGAAGGTTGTCGATGAACAGTCCGACAAATCCATCCCAGTCCCCCTTCACAAACCAGCTCGGTTTCATTTCCGGGCCATCATCGCGCTTCTTCCCATCCAATCAAGCCGGGTTTTCGCAGCCCGCCCTTGCAGGAGAAAGTTTCCGGCTCTGCCGGTAGTGGTATATGCTTTACGGGGAGCGCCCGGACCATCCATACTGCCCGCGTGGACAAGAAAATTTTCTGGGTCCGTTACCGGTTCGATTTCCCCGATGGAGATTCCAAGGATTTTCTGGTGGAACTGGAAAAACCGGGGCTGCGTATGCGGAGCAACCCCGAGGAGCCTCTGCCCGACTGGACCAGGCTGTCCCATCACCAGTGTTCGAACTGTCCGCTCTCCGAAGCCGAACATTCCCGCTGCCCGATCGCCGTCAACATGGTCAGAGTGATCAAATCTTTCACCGATGTGATTTCCTATGAGGAGGCGGATGTGGAGGTGATCGCGGAGTCGCGAACGTATTCCGCGCGGGTGAACATAACGCATGCGCTCGGTTCCCTCATCGGTATATTCATGGCCACGAGCGGGTGTCCGATCATGGACCGTCTCAAGCCGATGGTTCTCACCCATCTGCCCTTCCCGACCACCGAGGAGAGCATCTACCGCACGATCTCCATGTATCTCATGGCCCAATATTTTCGGTTCAAAAACGGCCGCGACGCGGACTGGAGCCTGGAGAAGCTGGGCCATTTTTTTGAAGACATCAATCTGGTGAACCGCTCCTTCGTCAAACGGCTGACAACCATTGTGGAGAAGGACGCTTCGCTGAATGCGGTCGTCCTGCTGAATTGCTTTGCGTCGGCGGCCAAGCGAGTCATCGCCATGGAGCGGTTCGAGGAATTCGAGCAACTGTTCGAAACCTACCTCGGTTGCGACGGGGATAACTGACGGCCTCTCGTTCCGTTAATCCTGTCAAAACTCCTTCAATCGCTGGATCCGGGTTCAACCCGCCTCGCCCGTCGGCCCGCTGGAATTCCGCCCGGTATCGAGCATGACTTGGATCGTTTGCAGGAGCGCGTTCGGGCTGTAGGGTTTGGTCATGAAGGCATGGACTTGCAATCCTTCGGCCTCCTTTCGGATAAGAGTCTGGTCCCGCGCCGTCAGCATGACAACCGGAATGGCGGAGCCCGAGGCGAGTTTGCGGATCTGCCGGAGAGTCTCCACCCCGTTCTGGCCTGGCATCGAATAGTCCAGAATGATGGCTCCGGGCACGCCGGTCTCCTCGACGTAACGCACCGCTTCCGCCCCGGACTTGGCCGAAGCCAAAGGAACCCCGAGCGGACGCAATGTCGCTTGCAGAACCCGGATCATCATTTCCTGATCATCAACAATCAGGACCGCTGGCATGTTCGTATTCATCATTCGGTTCGGGAAATGAGCACGAGCGTGCGATCATCGGATGCAGGCTCCTTGCCCAGGAAGGCGGCGACATCATCCAGGAGATGATCGACGCTCGCCCGCGAGGAAAGCGCCGCAGAACTTCTCAAAGCGTCCCGCACGCCAGCGCCCCCGAACATCGACTCGTCCTCTGCTGTCGCCTCGATAATGCCGTCCGTGTAGAGCAGGATCCGGTCGCGGAGACCGAAGGGAGTCTGCTGGGAATAATAGGCGCTGTCGTGGAATATTCCCACCGGGACCCCCGCGCCGTCGATCTGCAGGATTTCCCCGCCGGATTTTTGCAGGATGCTCGCCAGATGGCCGGCGCTCGAGTGCAGGATTCTGTCCCGCTCCGGGGAAATCCAGATGCACACCATCGTGATGAACATTTCCAGCTTGATCAAATCGCGGCTCATCAGCCGGTTGATCTGGACGATGACCCCGCCGGGGTCTTTCTGGCCAGATGCCACGATGGCGTGAAGGTTCGTGCGCAGCATCGCGGCGAGCAGGGCGGCGGACAGGCCCTTGCCCATCACGTCGGCCATGACGCACAAGGTCGATTGGTCGGGAAGAACCAGGACATCGAAGTAGTCCCCCCCGGCCTGGAGGGCCGGCCGGCAGGTGCCGTAAATATCGAGCCCCTTCACCGACGAAAACTCGCTCGGCATCAGGGAAAGCTGGATCTGCGCGGCAATTTCCAAATCGCGGAGCGCCCGCTCCTCGGCGCCGCGGCGCTTCTGGAGATCGCCCAGCGTGACGATGATCCCGAGGAAGTCCGCCACCATCCGCGCCACCTTCAGCTTCCCTGCGTCAAAAAACTGGGCGGGTGCCGTGCGGCCCATGACCAAAATTCCCCGCCTCTTGTCTTTGAACAGCACCGGCGCGACAAAGCCGCTGGACAGCATCCCGCAGAGAGAATCGCCATCCGGCAGAGAAAACCCCATCGGAAGAGTGATCTCGTTGCCCGTGTGAAAGACATCATGCTCGACTCCCGAGCCCATGACATCGATTACGGCCGGGGGCGGGCTGAACATTTCTCCCCACTGTCTGAGCAGCGCGAGCTTCCCGCGATCCTCAAAACGCACGTAGGCGGTCTCCGCGCCCGTCACGCGGCACAGCCGCTCCATCGCTCCGTCGATGAAGGCATACATGTCGGGGGCGGTGGCAAGCCACTCGCCCAGCCCGACCAGCGTGTTGATCATCTCGTAGCTGGAAACCACCTCGTCCGTCATCTCCGAAACCATCCTGTCGGTCTCCCCGGGCTCGTATCGCCAGCCATTGGGCAAGCGCTTGCGAAGGATGAGGACGTGGCACCCGTTCTCGCGCTCGTGCAGGAGCTCGTCCGTCATCTGCGCCATGAGAAAATGCCCCCGCCCGCCTTCCTCAAACGGATCGTCCGGCAGGCTGGGAGCTTCCTTCCAGCCCTCGAAATCCGAGGGGTCCACGACGCGCAACTCGACAAATTCCGGACGCACAGACAGCCGCGCACGAAAGAACTTTTTCTCCGCCGTCCGGCAGCCGTGTTCCATGGCATTGTTGATTGCCTCCGCGGCCGCCAGCTCAAATTCGCTGACAAACTTGTCGTCCGCGACTTTGTGGTCGCGCAGGAATCCGACCAGTTGCAAGACCGTGGCGGTGATGTCGGCAAGCTCGGGATTCTCCACCTCGAGATAAAAGCTGAGTTCGCAGGTCATGGTTCTACCGGTGTGGCCAGCGCGATTCGCAGCAGGGATCTCCGGGCCATGCGCTGGCCGACCCCGTTGGGCGCGCCCGCTTGAAAGGCCGCGTGCATCCACTCGTCGGGCTGCCGCGCCGAGTGGCAACCGTAGAGATCGGAAAGCGCAAAAACCCCTGCCGGGGCCTGTTCCAAGGCCGAGCGCGCATCGGGGGAAAGGGTCTTCCAATCCTCCGCGGTGCGAGGCAGCACCCCGACAAGGCGCATGTTCCCGGCGGCAACCTGCCGCAGCCAGCCCGAGCGGCGGAGACACAGCGGCCCCCTGGCATACGTGCGCAGCCTGACACTCAGGGACCGGCCGAGTTGCATGCTCGTTTCCACGGGGGCGACTCCCCGGTTGATCGGGCGGGCGATCCACTCGATCGGGATGGCGGCCACCGCGGCGAACAGCCGCTCGAACCAGGGAGGCGAGGAGGCGGATCTGCCAAGATGGGCGAGGACAAACTCGTCCACAACCTCGACCCCGATGCCCTTCTCGAAATCCATGAGCAGGCCGCCTTGTGCGGCCATTCGCTTCAAGCTGGTGTGGGACCCGACGTAGGTATCCGCGCAGACAACCGATTCCTCCACCTCGACGTCCTCGTCGAGAAAAACGCCGGCCCCGACGAAAGCGTGCGGCCCGATGCGGCACCGCGCGCCGATCTTCGCGTGCGCGCCGACCCAGCACGGCGGGGTGAAGATCACGTCGGACGCAGCCCCGGCCCCCGGCCCAAACCAAATCCCCGGACGGTATTCGTGATCCAGATGGACCATCCCGGTCGCCCTGCGCCGCAGCGCCTCGACCTGGAGCCGATACCAGTGCTCCATCAAATCCTTGGCGGTGTGCACGGGCCCCGGTTCCTCGCCGCCGGGAAGTCCCCCGATCAAAAAGCATTCCCTTTCCCCACCCCCGCCCGGCTTCGGATGCACCTCGATGGATCGCGACCACATGTCCCTCTGGTCCAGCCACTGCCGGACGAGATGCGGGCGGTCCACGGCTTCGATGCTCACGGATTCAACGCCGGCACGGACCGCCTCATCCAGCCAGAAGGAAAGCAGCGGCTTCTCGCAAACCGGCCACAGCAAAAACGGCTGCGGCGAGCGCCAGATCGTATCCAGCGGGGCCCAGTCGGGCGCGACGAGATGCCACTTCATAGCATAATCAATACGCCCCCTTGCCCAGCAAGACAGCCGGAATGGTGAGAAACAACAGCTTCAGATCCGTCCAGGCACTGCACGACCGGATGTAGGCCAGATCGAGTTGGACCTGCCCCGCAAAATCGATCTCGCTGCGGCCGCTCACCTGCCAGAGGCACGTGATGCCCGGCTTCGCGAGCAGACGCTGCCGGTCCTCCGCCGAATACTTCGCCACCTCCCGGGGAACCGGGGGACGCGGTCCGACCAACGACATCTCGCCGACGAGCACGTTCCAAAGCTGCGGCAGTTCGTCGATCGAATACTTGCGGATGAATTTCCCCACCTTCGTGACCCGTGGGTCGTCTTTCATTTTGAAAAGCACCCCGTCCCGCATTTCGTTCTGCTCTTTCAGCTTGTCCTTGATGGCGTCGGCGTTGACGACCATCGAGCGGAATTTCCACATCGGGAAAAGCTTCCCGTGGAATCCCACGCGCATCTGCTTGAAAAACACCGGGCCCCCGTCCTCCCTCTTGATCAGCACGGCCGTGATAGCGAATATCGGCGAAGCCCCGAGCAGCGCCGCGGACGCACCGGCAATATCCAGAACCCGCTTGAGCCCGTGCGCGAGGAACAGCACCGTCTTCCAAAGCCAGAGCTTTGCCTCGATCCGGATCTTGAGGCTCAGCCGCCCGCCGGCCGTCGAGGAGCGGATCCAATAATCAATGGTGCAATCCGGAACTTGCGGGTTCGGCGGTGTCGGGTTTATGCGCATGAAAAGGAGACCAAAACCGCTCCCCGTCCGCCGCCTTCGGCACTCGGCGGACCGGGCAGTTGCTGGTCGATGCCGGGCATTCTTATCACAAATTCCGAAAATGAAAAGACCTGGTGTCAAGTCATCCCTTACCACAACACAAAGCGCTATCGCGCGGGTTTTGCTGCGCTGCGCTCCGGTTGTGCTCCCTGCACCAAACATTCGAGTCATCCCTCTTCACAAAGCGCTATCGCGCGGGTTTTGCCATTGCATATTCCTCAGGGCATGGCAGAAAGGCGCTTATGGCCGATGAATTCCTGACAAACATCGTGGGCGATTCCCTGCACATCACGGTGGACATCCCCCGCCTCGACGCCAGTTCCTCCGCTTCCATCAAAGACCACCTCAAAAGCCGGTTCGACCCGGGTGTCCGCCGCGCGGAGGTCGATCTTGGAAGCGTCCAGTTTATCGACAGCTCGGGTGTCGGATTTCTCCTCGGCATCTATCGCAAACTTCCCGAAGACGGCGCGGAAGTGGTCCTCCGCAACGTCCAGCCCCCGGTCCAGGCCGTCCTCGAACTCCTGCGCCTCCACCGCGTCTTCAAATTGGCGTAGGGAGGGCGAGGCTCCGTCCGAGCCGTAATTTTTGAGTGCGGGCGGAGTCTCCCCCTTCCGGCCACGGAGATTCGCTCTCCCATCGTTGGCGCGGCTTGTCTTTGCCGGCGCCACCCGCTAAACCGTTTCCCCAGCGATGACCCCGGCGGAATTCAAAAAGAAATGGGCGAAGTTTTCCGGCAAGGAATCCGCCGCGTATCAGGAGCACTTCAGCGACCTCTGCCGGATGCTCGGCGTGCCGACCCCGCTGGAAGCTGACCCCTCCGGCAACGACACGTTCTGCTTCCAGAAGCGCGTGGTGAAGGATGCCGAGCTTTTTGTGGTGCGGGAAACCGGCGAGGAAGAGACGGACCCCGAGGAACGAGGCTTTGCCGACGTGTGGAAACGCGGCTGCTTCGCGTGGGAATACAAGGGGAAGAAAAAGAACCTCGACGAAGCCTACAAGCAGCTTCTCCGCTACCGCGAATCCCTCCTCAACCCGCCACTGCTCGCGGTCTGCGACTTCGACCGCTTCATCATCCGCACGAATTTCAACGGCACGGTCCAGGAAACCCACGAATTCACCAATGCCGAGATTGACCGCCCGGAAAATCTGCGAACCCTCCGCGCGGTTTATGACGACCCCGATTTTCTCAAACCCCTGCGCACCACCGCGCAGGTCACCGAGAACCTCGCCGGAACCATCGCGGAAGTGGCGAAGTCCCTCCAAAAACGCGAGGCCGTCGAGTTTGCCGACGCCAAAACCCGCGCGGAATTGAATGTCGCCCAGCGGAAAAATCTCCGCATCGCCCGGTTTCTCAACCGGATTGTCTTTTGCTTTTTCGCGGAAGATACCGGCCTCCTGCCGAAAAATCTCTTTGGAGATTTGCTGAAGAACGGCGTGGACGATCTCGCCCACTTCGCCAGGACGCTGGAAAACCTGTTTTCCGTCATGGCGAAGGGCGGGGCATTCGGCAAAGACAAAATCCGCCACTTCAACGGCCATCTTTTCGAGGAATCCACGGTCTTCGAATTGACCGAGGAGGAATTGGGTAAGCTCGCCTGCGCGGGCGAGGCGGACTGGCAGTTCATCCAGCCGAGCATCATGGGGACGCTCTTTGAACGCGCCCTCGAGCCGGAACAGCGCTCGCAACTCGGCGCGCACTACACCAGCGAGGACGACATCAAGACGCTGGTGGAACCGGTGCTCATGGCCCCGCTCCGCCGCGAATGGGCCGCGATCAAGGGCGAACTCGCGGACGCTTACGCCAAGGGCAGGGGCACCCCCGCGCAGCGCGACAAGCTCGCCGCGTTTCAGAAAAAGCTCGCAACCGTGAGCGTGCTGGACCCCGCCTGTGGCAGCGGCAACTTCCTTTACGTCTCCCTGCAACTCCTGCTGGCCTTGGAAAAGGAAGCTGTCACCTTCGCCACCCAACTCGGCTTCAAGCTCGCTCCTCAGGTGAGCGTCCAGCAGCTCCTCGCCATCGAGATCAACCCTTACGCTTACGAACTGGCTCAGGTCTCGGTGCAAATCGGCTTCCTGCAATGGCGGCGCGACAACGGCTTCGACAACAACCGCTCGCCCGTCCTCCAAAACCTCGACGGCTTCCAAAACGAAGACGCTCTGCTCGTTCCCCACTTCCGCAGCAAAGCGAAGACACTCAAGGATGCCCAGGCGGGCGAGCACGCGGGCGACAACGCCCTGAAGTTCTACACCGAACGCAACTGGCCCAAGTGCGACGTAATCGTGAGCAACCCGCCGTTCATTGGGAACAAGCGGCTCCGTTCCGAGCTTGGCGACGCTTATACCAAGGCGGTGTTCGAAACTTTCGAAGATCGGCTTCCTGCCACCTCCGACTTTTGCTGCTACTGGTTTGAGAAAGCCCGCGATTTGATTGAGCGGGGCAAGTGCCAACGCGCCGGATTGCTGGCCACGACTGGCTCGAAACAAGTCAGTTCCCGCGCGGCTTTCGAGCGGATCAAAGACACGGGCAAGATTTTCTTTGCGGTTTCGGATCGCGATTGGTTCGACAAAGGAACGGCCATCCGCATCTGCATGGTCGGCTTCGCCGGGCGGGAGACGACGGACAAGCCGACGCTGGACGGCGTGGAAGTGCTCGACATCCATCCCGACCTCACCGGCGGCCTCGACGCGACGGGCAAGCGGTATCTGTCCGCCAACACCAACCTCTGCTTCATGGGCACGACCAAAGTGGGCGACTTCGATCTCGCGCACGAGAGGGCGGCGGCCATCCTCGCGTCCAAAAATATTGGCGCGCAACCCAACAGCGATGTCGTACGTCCCTTTCGCAACGGCAGCGACCTGGTCCGGCAGAATTCGGACCGTTGGATAGTGGACTTCGGGGTCGGGCGGACCAAAGAATCCGCCGGTCTGTATCGGCTGCCATTTCAGCACGTCGTCGAAAATGTCAAAGAGGAGCGGGAGCGCAACAACCGCCCGACAAGGGCACAGCATTGGTGGCTGCTTGGTGAGACGCTCCCCGCGTTCCGCAAGGCGATCACTGGATTGTCCCGCTACATCGGCACTGCCCGTGTATCCAAGCACCGCCTCTTCGTATGGTTGGAGCCCGTGGTCCTACCCGATTCCAAAGTCATCGCCCTCGCCTTCGATGACGATTACCGCTTCGGCGTCCTGCACTCGCAGGTTCACGCAGTCTGGACGAATGCCACCCAAGCTTTGCACGGGGGAGAGCGACCAACTTACAATCCGACCGAGTGCTTCGAGACATTCCCTTTTCCGTTCCCGGACGACTTGCAGCCACCGGCGGGCGCGCCCACCGCGCAGTCAGCGGAGTCATTGGAACTGAACGGCGGCATGGCCGACATGGTGAAGCGGCGCTTCCTCGAAGTGAAAGAAGAGCCGCCAACTTATGGCGGCAGCCGACGTCAGGCGGGACGATCTCCAAAATTGGAAATCGGCAATCGAAAATCGGAAATGAATGAGCGCCGGGCCGCGATAGCCGCCGCCGCGAAGGAATTGAACGAACTGCGCGAAAATTGGCTGAACCCGCCGGAATGGACGCAGACCCGCGTGCTGGAATTCCCCGGCACCGTGGGTGGCCCGTGGGACCGCTACATCGATCTCTCAACCATCGCCTCGCATCCATCATCCGGCCTTTCCACCGGTCTCGTCCGCTACCCGCGTCTCGAACCCCGCGACGCCGATTGCGCCGCCAAGCTGAAAGGCCGCACCTTGACCAAGCTTTACAACGAGCGCACGACCAAACACGCCTGGCTCGATTTCGCCCACAAGAAACTCGACGCCGCCGTCGCCGCCGCCTACGGCTGGCCTGCCGACCTCACCGACGAAGAAATCCTCACCCGCCTCCTCGCCCTCAACCTCGAACGCGCCGCCGAAGAAGCCCAAGCCGCCGCGCAATCCAAACCGAAAGCCCAGCGATCAAAAGCCGCGGAGGAAATGCTGTAGGGTCTCCCGCGAAGCCGCCAAGCCGCGAAGGAAATCATCTCCACCGGAGTGCGCTGTGCCGTCAGCGCCCGCTCAAGTGGCATGGCGCATCCTGCCCATGCGTGGAAATCCAGCAAGACATGGGCAAAAAACCAGCGCGACAGCGCATAGTGAAATGGGAAAGACGAATGTTTGGTGCGGGGGCAGAACCGAAACGAAGGGGAGCATTGCCCATGCCTCGACAGGTTTTCGAAATGGTATGTCCACCTGATCCAAGGCAGCCTCAGATGTGCAGGCTTGCGCTGCTGCCGCCCCTCAGTTCAGGGCTTGTCACTGTCGATCCATGCCAGAACGAACAGGATTCCGAGCGGCGGGCAGATGAGGCAGGTCGCGAGAACCAAAATGCCAAGAACGTTCCATAAAAAGTTCACAACCGAATTCACAGGCGCATTATGACCGAGAAGAAGCCGGGCATCAAGATCGGAGCGACTTGTGAATATCCCAGCGGTGCCGGTGCGCGGGACCGTTCCCGTGGAGAACGATGATCAGAACCCTCAGCGGCTGTTGTCATCTTTGGGCCAATTACAGCCAAGCCAGACGAGAAACAGGATAACCAATCCGGTAGGGGAAACCAAAATGAGCAGGGACAGCATTCCAAGTGCGATCATAAGGAATCAACGCCCGGACCCGACGCATCCGAGAATGAAGATCAAAAACCCGGCGATCAACAGCGTGAAAAAAATGGAGACCAAGATCACGGATAAAATTTATCATGAATCCCGAAGGCGTCAAAATCGAAGTCAAGACCTATGCCGCCTACGGGCTTCCGCCAGCTCTGTGAGCATTCGAACATTTTGTCCAGAATGGTCGCCCAGTCGTCTCGATCCAGAAATGTGGGCGGCACGGCAGTCGTCCATCCTGCTTTTTCCCTTCGCGCCTTTGCGCCTTTGCGTGAGATCCTCTTTGTCTGCGATGCCCTTGGCACATAGAAGCTGCCTCGAAGTCCGGGATTGAATGATGCGCGGCTTTGGGGTTTAACTGCCGGGAGGATGCCTCCTTCCCCGCGCCTCACCGTGATTGTCCTGAATTTCCGGACGCCGGATGTGACAATCGACTGCCTGCGGACGCTTGCGGCGGAGGCCGCGGCGAATCCCGAGATGCGCGTGATCCTTTTGGACAACGCATCCGGCGACGACTCGGTGCCGCGCATCGAATCGGCGATCCGCGAAAACGACTGGGGCGGAAGATGGCTGGAGTTCCGGCCGCTGGACAAGAACCTCGGGTTTGCCGGCGGAAACAACCTCGTCCTGCACGAGCAGATGGCCGAAAAAAATCCGCCGGATTATCTTCTTCTGTTGAACAGCGACACGCTGGTTCGGCCGGGGTGCATCGCCTACTGCACGAAGGTCATGGAGGCGGACCCGGCGATCGGCGCGCTGAGCTGCATGCTGCGGAACCGCGACGGCACGGTGCAGAACGTCTGCCGGAAATTCCCGCATCCCCTCCGCGAGTCGGCGCGCGCGTTCGGGCTGCCGTGGTTCCTGCCCGCGCTTTTCCGCTGGGCGGATCTCGAGGATTCCGGCTGGGACCGGACGGCGGGGCCGCGCGATGCGGACTGGATCGGCGGGGCGTTCTTTTTTGCGCGGACCACGGCGCTGCGCGAGGCCGGGGTTCTGGACCAGGAATTTTTCTTTTACGGCGAGGACTGCGAGTGGTGCCACCGGCTGTGGAAGCGCGGCTGGCGGATCCGGTTCGACCCCGGTGCCGAGACCGTGCACCTCGGCGGAGCGTCGTCGGATTCGACGCGCGTCCGAAACCGCCAGCGCGACATCTACACTTGGAAGGCGCGGTTCCTGGTCCAGCGGAAATGCTACGGTCGGCTGGCCGAGAAATTCGTTCGCGGCAGCTACACCGCGATGTTCGCGTTGCGGCTGGGTTTCCAGAACATCACCGGCAGGGGGCGCTCGGAAAAAGCCGCCGACCTGCGCGAGGGGCTCGCGATGCTTCTCGGTTCACTGGACAAATGAAAATCCTCATCGCACTGCCGGGCCTCCACCGCGTGAGCCGCGGCGCGGAGGTCGCGTTCGAGTCGGTCGCGGCAGGGCTGGCGCAGGACAGGGATTTCGAAGTCACCCTCGCCGGATCGGGCGAGGCGATCCCCGGACGCCCCTACAATTTCCTCCACGCCGGGATGATCCCGCGCGAGCGGTTTGAAAAGTTCCCGAAATTCCCTCCGCTGCGCAGCGAGTTCCGCTGGGAGGAGCTGGCGTTCGCGTGGTCGCTGCGCAAGGCGGCGCGGGAGCTGCGCCCGGATGTCACCGTGACGTGCAGCTACCCTTTCGTGAGCTGGGTCCTGCGCGGGATGCGGGACGGGCACGGCCGCCGGGCGCGCCATGTTTTTGTCACGCAAAACGGAGACCATCCGGCGAGGCGCACGAATTCCGAATACAAGCTGTTCCGCTGCGACGGGCTCGTCTGCACGAACCCGGAGTTCTTCGAGTTCAACAAATCGGCCTGGCGCTCGGCGCTGATCCCGAATGGCGTGGACGTGAAGCGGTTCACTCCCGGCCCGGGCGCGCGGGCGGAACTCGGTTTGCCGCGCGACGGGAAAGTGGTCGCCATGGCCAGCGCGCTGATCCCTTCAAAAAATGTCGCGCTCGCCATCGAGGCCGTCGCGCAGCTCGACGGCGTGGCGCTGGCGGTGGCGGGCGATGGCCCGTGCCGCGACGAGGTGGACCGGCTCGGCCGCTCGCTGCTCGGCCAGCGGTATTTTCGCACGGTTCTGGCCGCCGACAAAATGCCCGGCTTTTACCGTTCGGGCGATGTCTTCCTGCACCTGAGTCGCGAGGAGTCGTTCGGCAATGTCTATATCGAGGCGATGTCGTGCGGGATCCCGGTCGTGGCACACGACTACGGGACCACCCGCTGGATTCTCGGGGACCGGGCGGCGCTGCTCGACACGTCGGACCCGAAGGCAACAGCCCGCGCGATCCGCCGTGTCCTCGATGGGCCGCCTCCCGACAAACAGGCTCTCCACAGCGCGGCCTGCGAACGGTTTTCTTGGCCGGTCGTCACCGCGGAATACGCCCGGTTTTTGAGAGAACTCCCGGAGGGGAAAAAATGAACGGGGTCGGGTTTGTCGCGATCGGAAGAAACGAGGGCGAGCGCCTGGAACTCTGCCTGCGCTCGCTTTGCAAGGAGAGCGGGTGCGTCGTGTATGTGGATTCCGGCTCGACCGACGGCAGCGCGGAATTTGCCCGCTCGCTCGGCGTCGAGGTCGTGCCACTCGACACATCGGCCACATTCACGATGTCGAGGGCGCGCAATGCCGGGTGGAACCGGCTTCTCGCGCGCTGGCCGGAAACCGGGTTCGTGCATTTTGTGGACGGCGACTGCGAGCTGATCGAAGGCTGGGTGCCCTCGGCGGAGGAGTTTCTCGCCGCCAACCCGCAGACCGCCGCCGTCTGCGGGCGGCGCCGCGAGAGGTTCCCGGAAAAATCCGTTTTCAACCGCCTTTGCGAAACCGAGTGGAACACGCCACCCGGCGAGGCGAAATCGTGCGGCGGGGATTCGCTCATGCGGCGCGACGCGCTGGTTGCTGCCGGCGGCTTCAACGAGTCGCTCATCGCGGGGGAGGAGCCGGAACTGTGCCTGCGCCTGCGCCGGGCCGGATGGAAGATCCATCGCATCGACAAAGACATGACCCGGCACGACGCGAACATCCTTCGCTGGAGCCAGTGGTGGCGGCGCAGCATGCGGGGCGGCTACGGCGCGGCGGATGTCGCCGCGCGCACGGCCGCCGATCCCGCATTGGGCGAAGTGCTCTTCGGCGGACAGGTCGCGAGCGCGAAGCGTTGGGTCCGGGGCATCACCTGCGCTCTTGCGGCGGCGTTGGTCGTCGCGGTCGCAGGATTCTGGTGGGCGGGACTCGCCATCGCAATCGGTGCCAGTGGCGCGCTCGTCCTCCAGGCGGCACGCATCGCGCGCGGTGCCCGCCGGCGCTGCCCGGATTGGCGCTCCGCCATCGAATACGGGGCTCTCACCGTCCTCGCCAAGCTCCCGCAATTTCTCGGAATCCGGAAATACGAGAGAGACCGGCGCAGCAACACCGAGGCAAAACTCATCGAATACAAGACATGAAAATCCCCGACCTTGATGCCGACCGCGCGCGCTACCCGGAATCCGCCTGGATGCGCGAACAATCGCTCTGGGCGATCGCGGTTTACCGGTTCGGCCGCTGGAACGACTCCCGCCCGCCGGGGTTTTCGCAGAAGCTGTGCGACCGGCTTTACTGGCTCGTCTTCCGCGTCGTCGAGACGCTCACCGGCGTGAGTTTCACGAAGGCCGCCGAGATCGGGCCCGGGCTGAGGATCCACCACTTCGGCAACATCTTCATCCACTCGGGCGTGAAAATCGGCTCGAACTGCACGCTGCGCCAGGGCGTCACGATCGGCAACCGGCACGAAGGCGGCGGCGTCCCGGTCCTCGGCGACCGTGTCGAACTCGGCGCCTACGCGCAAGTTTTGGGGGAAGTCCGCGTCGGGGACGGCGCGCGAATCGGCGCGCTCAGCGTCGTTCTCCAGGACGTTCCGCCCGGTGCCACCGCCGTCGGAATCCCCGCAAGAATCCTTCCCGCGAAGAACGCCGAATGAGAGTCCTGTATCTCAGTTCCGTCCTGCCGAAACGCTCGGAGACATTTGTCTATAAGGAAGTCCTCGGTCTCCAGGCGCGCGGCCTCGACATCGGCGTGGCTTCGCTTTACCCGCCCGAGAACGATCTCGGCGAGGAAGATCTGGACCGGATGGCCGCCGGGGCCGTGACGGTTTACGGATCCGGGATTGGCCGGCTTTTGCGCGATGCTCTCGCGTTCTACGCACGCCATCCGCTGCGCTCGACGGCGGTCATGGCGGTTGCCAAAATGGATGCACTCTTCGCCTCGGACATAAAATGGAAAGACCGCCCGAAGGTCGTCTTTCAAGGGCTCGCGGCTCTGGCGCTGGCGTGGCGAATCGAGGCGCACGAAAGAGGTTCGCTTTCCGAAAAGTCAGGGGGCACGGGCGTCCCGCCCGTGTGTGGCTCAGATCTCCGCCGCGAGGCTCAGTCTCCAAACGGGCGGGACGCCCGTTCTCCCTGTGATGAAAGCTACACCCACATCCACATCCACATGGCCCATGCGGCGGCCACCGTGGGCATGTATGCCGCGAAGGCGCTCGGCATCCCGTTCAGCTTCACCGGCCACGCCGCGGACCTCTTCCGGGAGCGCTGCCTGCTGGAACAAAAACTCCGCCGCGCCGCTTTCGTGGCCTGCATCAGCGAGTGGCACAGGGACTGGTATCGGACGATCTGCCGCCGGCCGGACGCGGAATACCCGGTGATCCGCTGCGGGGTGGCCGTGCCGCCGGCCCCCTCTCCCGCCCGTTCTGGCCCGCCGCTGGCGTTGCTCGGGCTCGGGCGGCTTGTGCCCAAGAAAGGTTTCGACGTGCTGGTCAATGCCTGCCGCATTCTGGCCGGCGAAGGCGTCGCGCTCGAATGCATGATCGCGGGTGACGGGCCGGAAATGCCGCATCTCCAAGAACTCGCCGCCGGCCTGCCGGTCAATTTTCCCGGGGCCGTGGCCAACCGCGATGTCCCCGGGTTGCTCGACGGGACCGACATTTTTGTCCTGCCCTGCCAGATCAGCGGGGACGGCGACCGCGACGGCATCCCGGTGGTTTTGATGGAAGCCATGGCGCAGGGCATTTGTGCGGTGAGCGGCGACCTGCCGACGATCCGGGAATTGATTTGCGACAAAAGGAACGGCTGCCTCGTCGCCCCCGGCGACCCGGAATGCCTCGCCGACTGCCTCCGGATGCTGGCTGCCAGCCCGGCTCTTCGGGCCTCGCTCGCCGCCGAGGGCCGCCAGCGCGTAGAAGAAGAGTTTTCTTCCGCAAAAAATCTTGATAGGCTTATTTGGGCCTTAACCAGCCCACCTTAACCCATGACGTCCCATGGCTCCGCCATCCAGCCTGCTTGCCCGCTTGGAAAATATGTCCTGATCACCCCGTGCCGCGATGAGGCGAGCTACGCGCGGCGCTGCATCGAGAGCGTGCTGGCGCAATCCGTCCTCCCCTCGCTCTGGGTCGTGGTGGACGACGGGTCGAGCGACGAGACCCCGGCCATCCTCGCGGAATACGCCGCGAAGCACCCGTGGATCAAGGTCGTTCGCCGAGAGGACCGGGGCAAACGCGCGGTCGGTCCGGGCGTCGTGGATGCGTTTTACGCCGGGATGGCGACCATCCGCCCGGAGGAGTTCGATTACCTCTGCAAGTTCGACCTCGACCTCGACCTTCCGAAAAACTATTTCGAGATCCTGATGCGCCGGATGGGGGAGAACCCGCGGCTTGGCACATGCAGTGGAAAGCCCTATTTCGAGGAAGGAGGCCGGCTCGTCAGCGAGAAATGCGGCGACGAGATGTCGGTGGGCATGACGAAGTTTTACCGCGTCACATGCTTTCAAGAGATCGGTGGATTCGTGCGCGAAGTGATGTGGGACGGGATCGACTGCCACCGCTGCCGGATGCTCGGGTGGATCGCGTGTAGCTGGGACGACGCGGACCTGCGGTTCATCCATCTGCGTCCGATGGGGTCGAGCCAAAAGAGCATTCTGACGGGACGGATGCGCCACGGGTTCGGGCAGTATTTCATGGGCACCGACCTTTTCTATATGACGGTGAGTTCCATATACCGGCTGGCCCACCCGCCCTATGTGATCGGCGGGCTGGCGATGTGGTGGGGGTATGTCAAAAGCGCCTTGGCGCGGAAGCCGCGCTACCCCGACCTCGCGTTCCGGAAGTTTCTCAACACCTACCAGCAACGCTGCCTCAAGGTCGGAAAAGCCCGCGCGACGGAGGAACTCGACGCGAAGGCCGCTTCCCGCGCAAACACCCCCCCGTCGCTTCCGTGAGCCGCCTTCCGACAACGCGCGCCCGCACCGCAACGGCCGTTGCGATTCTCTCGTTCCTGGCCGGTTGCACGAACGTGCCGATCAAGGAAGGCGTGTATGAGGAGGGCAAGAAAGCCGACATGTTCGTGCCCGCGAAAGGGCTCAAGCCGGGACAATACTTCACCGCGGAAATGAAGACGTCTTCCAGGGACTTCGCCGGCGGCGATAAAATCAAGGACGAGTCGGCAAAGAACGACAACGCTTACCGCCTCGGCCCCGGAGACCATTTCGCTTTCCTCGTGCGGGGGCGCGAGGACATTTCGCGCGAGGAGATCATCGTCGCCCCCGACGGCCAGGTCGCCCTGCCCCGGGTAGGCATCATGAACGTGAAGGGCCGGACGCTGCGCGAACTCACCGACGAATTCACCAAGGCGCTGGGCGCCTATTACGACAAGCCCGAAGTCACGCTCGTGATGAAGGCCTACAACAACAACCGCGTCTTCGTGCTCGGGCGCGTGGCCAACCCGGGGGCGGTCCACTTCCAGGGACAGGGCACGCTCCTCGAAGCCCTCTCGCTCGCCGGCGGGCTCCCCGCCGACACCGCCAAGTCGTTTTTGAGCCGGTGCATGATCGTCCGCGGCAAGGACCTCGTCATGTGGATCGACCTCAAGGAGCTCCTCGAACAGGGCAACATGAACCTCAATGCCCGCCTCCAGAACGGCGACGTGATCTTCATCCCGCAAAGCGAAGATCAGATCGCCTTCGTGCTGGGCGAAGTGAAGAATCCCGGCGTCGTGCCGCTCCGCTCGCAGCTCACCCTCATGGACGCCGTCATGACCGCGGGCGGCCCGACCAAGGGCGCCAACATGCGCGACATATTCCTCGTGCGCCAGGTCGACAACAAAGGGGTTGTCGAGCGGATCAACTTCAAGGAGCTCGTCGGCCACGCCAACTTCAGCAAAAACTACATCTTGCGCGCTGGCGACCTGATCTACCTGCCGGAAACCGGGCTGAGCAAGTTCAACTACTTCACCTCGCAGATCGCGCCGTTTTTCACTGTCGTCGGCGTCACGGCGAACATGATCAGCGGGTTCGGGTTCCTCAACGGCCTGTCGGCCGCCATTTACGGGGGCACCCTCAACGGCGGCGGGGGCGGATCGAGCAGCGGCAGCAGCAGTTCGAGCAGCGGAGGGGGCCATTGAGTGCGGACCCCACGCCTTCGCGCCGGTCGGCCCCGCTCGAACGCGGCACGCTCGAGAACGCGAAAAAATCCAAGCCGTTCCGGATTTTCGATTTTCTCTGGCGGCGCGGCCCGCTGATCCTCGGGCTCGGCATCCCCGCGTTTCTGCTGCTGAGCCTTCTGCTCACCCCTTTTGTCCATCCCATCTTCAAGGTGGACGGCACGCTTCTGATCAAGCAAACCAAGGAGCCAACGATCACGGGCCGCGAGCGCGAGTCGATCCAGGGAGACATCGGTGTTTTCCAAAGGACGCTCGTGCTGAGGATTCTGGACCGCGAGGTGCTCCAGGCCGCCCTCGACCATCTCCCCGATGAAAAGCGCCCGGCGTTTCTCAAGGGCCTCGGCTCGTCCGACCGGGCGATCTACAGCCTCATGTCGCGCATTGTCGCCAAGGAGGTCGAGCGGACGTATCTGATCCGTGTGTCCCTCGAGGCCGGCGAATCCAAGGGCCTGGCCGACACCCTCCACGAGGTTCTTTCCAGCCTGGTCGAAAAACTCCAGGCCGAGCAGGAAAGACAATACGCCTCGCGGCTCGACTACCTCCGGTCCGAGAGGGACAAAATCTCCTCGCGGCTCGCCGAGGAAAAAAAGCGCATCCTGGACCTGGCCGGGCACTTCAGCAACCGCTCGTTCCTCCGGGCCGATTACGCGACCGACCTCGGCAAGATGAACCTCATCCAGAAGCTCTATTGGGATGCGCAGGCGGACACGCTCTCGAAAGCCGCCGTGCTCGACGAGGCGCTAAAAGACCGCGAGACCCTCGGCAAGGCCAGCCTGGAGCCGTTTGCCGAGGAGCGCGTCGCCGACAATTTCGGCATCAACCAGATCACGCAGTGGACCTACGGGAAATCCCAGGAGCTGCGCGCCACGATCGACGGGCTCAAGCCGGAAAACCCGGACCGCAAATACGTCGAGGACCGCATGGCGTCGATGAACGAATACATGGCCAACTACAAAAAGCGCGTTGCCGAGGAGACGATCAAGAACCTGGGCGAGAAGCGCGCGTTCGAGCTCGATTCCGCCGTCATCAAGGCCCGCAATGCCTACGATGCCGTGCGCCAGACCTCCGAGCAACTCGGCCACGAGCTGGCCACCGCCAACGAGGAAGCCACGAAGATCTCCGAGGGGATCTTCGAGGCGAACGAGCTCACGTTCGGGCTCGGGCAGCTCCGCGACCGGCTCGCTTCGATCAACACGCGCATCGACGATGTCGAGCTCGAAGCCAAATCCCCGCTCCCTGTCGCCATCGACCAGTCGCCTGTCGCGCCGGAGAAGCCCGCGTCGAGCAACTCTTCCAAGCTGCGGCTCATCGTTCTCGTGCTCTCGTTCGGGTTCGTCGGCGGCGTCTGCCTCCTCTTCGATTTTCTGGATGGCCGGATCCGCTGCCGCGAGGAACTCGGTGCCGTGATCGGCGGGCCGGGGGCGGAGCCGGTTCCCGCAACGGCTTCCGGCGAAGAGGATCCCGCGTTCGCAAAAATCCTGCTCGTCCAGCCCGGCCACCCCGCCTCGCTCGCGCTGCGTGATCTCGCCCTCCGGCTCATCCTCGAACACCAGCGCTGCGACGCAAAGGTTTTTGCGTTCGTGGGCTCGCACCCGCGGGCCGGCAACACGGCCATCGCGCTCAACATCGCCCGCGCCCTCTCCGCCCACGGGTTCAAGGTTCTCCTCGCCGAGTTCCCGACGCCAGCTCCCGGCCTTGCCGCGGCCGCCGCGCTCGCCGCCAAACCCGCCCCGCCATCCCCGTGGGGCAACAAAGAAACCGACCCCGAGAGCGCCGTGGAAATGATTCCCTGGGTCGCGGGTGTTTCCGAGGACCGCGTCCGTTCTTCGTTCGACTCATTTCTGGCGAGCGCCGCGAAGGCCTACGATGCCGTGGTGCTGGATCTCGTGTCCTTTGCGCGGTCGGACATCGCCAACGAGGCCGCGCTCAAATCCGATGTCGTCGTCGTCACGGCCCGCCAGCACGTGGCCCGATTCTCCGAAGCCCGGAGCATCGTCGAATCAGCCGCCGCAGGAGGGGTGCCCGCCGTGACCGCGCTGCTCAATTTCTGCCGGCCGGACCCGTTGCGCCTGCGCACCCTCAGCCTGCTGGCGACGGCCCAGGCGTCCATTTCGGCCCTCCACGAGCAATTCAGCGCGTGGTCGCACGAAACCGGCGTTTCTCTCCTGGCAAAAATCCGCCGGTCCCGAGCATGGAAAACCATCAGACAGAGGACTTCAAAAAAGCCCGCCGGGCCGCCCTCGGATTCTCCCGCGCCAGAGCCCGGGACAACGGAGGAAAAGAAATGAAAATCGGATTGGCCACCATCGTCATCGGGCCGAAATACACGGAGCTTTTCGACCAGTTCTCCCGCCGGCGCTTCGAAAACTACGCGCGCCGCCACGGCTACGAAACTCTCGTCGTGAGCGAGCCGATCCGCGAACTCCCGGGCAAGAAGCTGACCTGGCAGAAGTGCTGCCTGCACGATCTCGAATGGGTGCGGTCCCTGGACATGGTCGCCTTTCTCGACTCGGACATCCTAATCGCGAACGACGCGCCGGCCCTGCCGCTGGTCGAGCCCGGAAAAATCGGCGGCGTGATGGACAAACCCCCGGCCGGGCTCAACAGCGGGGTCCTTCTTTTCCGCCCCGGAAAGGAAGTCGCCGCCATGTTCGAGGAATCCCTCCTCGACCCGGACCCGTTCTGGGACCAGGTGGCGATCGACCGCGTCCTGAAAAAAAACAACGCGCTCGAGCTCATCGACCCGCGTTTCCACTGCATGTTCTACGTCCGCAGCCGGAGGATCTTCGGCGCCGTTTTCGGCCGCAATTGGATCTACCACTCGCTCCACGGAAAATCCAAGCTGGCCCTCATCAGCCGCCTCCTCGCCATCCAGGGCCGGTGACCGTGTTCTTGGCTGTTGGTTTGGTTCTGGACCAGGTGGAATTGTCCGTCGGCGAGTTTTCCTATTGTGGGTTGGATGGTCATAACCCGGAACCAGCAGCACCGGTTGTGCTCGCGAGCGGGACAACCTCGTCGATGGCCCGCAGCGCGTTGAGCGTGCGTGGATACCCGATATAGGGCAGCAGTTGGGTGACAACATCGACCAAGCACTCACGGTCGTTGCCGGCGTTCAGATTTCCGGCCACATGTCCCTTGACCTGCGGTTCGCAGCCGCCGAGCGAGACCAGCATGGCAAACGTCAGCAGCTCCCTCGTTTTTATGTCCAGGCCATTGCGAGTGTAGTAGTCGCCAAAGCAGTTCGCCGCGAGAAAGTTCTGAATGTGCATCTGGTCCTTGGGTGACTGCCCGCGCATTTTATCGATCATCTCCCCGAAAATCGCCTTCTGCAAGGCCAGGCCTTTCTCATAACGTGTCTCGGGCGTGGTGGTGGATTGTCCTTCCAATGGCAGGTCGACTCCCTTGCTCTGCAGCAATTCGTTGGTCGCGTGCAGAAAGTCGAAAACCTTCGCGATGCCGACGTAAGGGACGGATTGATACAATATCTCTTTGATCTCGACCGGTGTCAGACCGACGTTGAGCGCCGCGCCCAACATCACCTTGTATTCCCCGAGCGCCTGGGAGGCGATTGTCGACGCCAGGATCATCATCACCCGTGTCTTGGCTTCCAATTTGCTCTGCCCGATGACTTCGTCGAACGCCCAGTTGTCGAAACGTTCGATGAATTCCGGATCCGTCTTTTGCAGTTTGGACTCGTGATTCGGGAATAGCTTCTCGTGGTTCTTGACGGCGTTTCCGGTGAGGCGGATTCTGTTCATGATTTGGCCTGCCGTGTTGTTCGCGCGTGCCTGAACGGTTCAGCAGTGACAAGGGTATCGCACATCCCGTGTGGTTCAGCGACCGGTGGTAGCCATCAGGTGTGCAGGGTAACGTTCGCCCTCGACCTGAATCCCGTCCGCAGCGCGCTTGATCTCAGAGAGGTCCTGCCCCGTCAGTTCGATGTTCGCAGCGCCGAGGTTTTCCTCCAGCCGGTGCAGCTTGGTGGTGCCGGGAATCGGCACAATCCAAGGCTTTTGCGCGAGCAGCCAAGCGAGCGCGATTTGCGCCGCCGTCGCCTTCTTCTCATCCGCGATACGCTTGAGCAGGCCAACGAGCGCCTGGTTTTTCTCCATCGCCTCCGGCGTGAAGCGCGGGAGATTCTTGCGGAAATCGTTGTCGCCGATCTTGGTGTCCTTGTTCATCGCGCCGGTCAGGAAGCCCTTACCGAGCGGGCTGTAAGCCACAAGACCGATGCCAAGTTCCTCGCACGCTTCCAGGATGCCGTTGGTCTCCGGACCGCGCGTCCACAGCGAATATTCGTTCTGGAGCGCTGTGACTGGCTGGACAGCGTGCGCGCGACGGACTGTCTGCGCGCCCGGCTCGGACAGGCCGAAGTGCCTGACCTTGCCCTCGGAAATCAGGCCCTTGACCGCACCCGCCACATCCTCGATCGGCACATTGGGATCGACGCGATGTTGGTAGAAAAGATCGATCACTTCAACGCCCAGCCGCTTCAACGAAGCGTCGCAGACCTTTCGGATGTGCTCCGGGCGGCTGTCCATGCCGGTGGATTTGCCCGATTTGGAATCGATCGCGAAGCCGAACTTGGTGGCGATCACCACCTGGGCACGCGTGGGCCGGAGCGCCTCGCCGACGATCTCCTCGTTGGTGAATGGGCCGTAGATTTCGGCGGTGTCGAAGAACGTGACCCCTCGCTCCACCGCGTGGCGGATCAGGTTGATGCTCTCCTCTCTGCTGAGCGAATGGTCGTAGCTGAAGTTCAGCCCCATGCACCCGAAGCCGATGGCGGAGACTTCGAGGTTACTATTTCCGAGTTTGCGTTTCTGCATTGTTTGAGTGCTCATGTTTGTGTGAGTGAGTTGGTTGTCGTGTGCCTGAATAACTCAAGCATGTCAGGAGCATACTGCATCACACGCGGCGCGTCTAACGCGATCATGCGCCGCCTGTCGCAATCTTGCTGGAAAAAAGAAAGGCGGCCTTTTACAAGGCGCTGCGGAATTCCGTGGGTGTCACGCCAACGGCCCGCCGGAACACCTGTGCAAAATAGCTCGGGCTGGTGTAACCGACTTCGAGCTCTTCCCCGGCGGGCGATTTGCAGCGCAGCTCGTAAGGAGTTCTCGAACGCGTGACAAAAATATCGCCCCGCTGAAGCCGCCTCGCCTGCCAGGCTCCGCCAATCTCGCGCTCTTGGAAGTCCGCCTCCCCCCGGACGACGCACGAGATCAACGGCTCGGCGGTGGCGGGCACGAGGAAACGATCGATGACGCGCGGAAACCGGAACCGCCGCACGTAAAGTCCCGGCCATTGGAAAGCGGCGCTGTCCGCCACGACCTCGCCATGCGCATAGCGGAGAAAAGCTGCCGCAGTGGTTTGATCGGGCGTGTTCACAAGAAATTGCGGCGATGATCCAGCCGGCGTCGCGGCATCCTACCAGCGGAGCCGGCCGGCTTTCACGTCGCCCTGGCACACGGCGCAGACCGCCACGTTGAGCGCCGCCCGCAGGAAGGCGATGGGAAGCGCGACGATCCGCTTGGAAAACGGGAGGCGCGCAAGCTTTTTCAGCGGCTCGGACACGAAATCGGCGGCACCCGGCAGCGGGCCGCGGTAGGACCTGGCCAGATCGGCGACCCACGAGGGGTTGGCTTCGTTGTTCGCGCGGATTACCTCGCCCGGATTTTTCCCCTGCGCGACCAGGTCCCGGATGTGGGAGAACAGCAGGATGTTCACGGCGGTCCCGTTGACCAGCCGGCGCTCGTGTTTGAACCAGGCATGGAACCCGGTGACGGCCTCGAAAAAATGCGTGGCCCCGGAGGCGCGGACGATCGCCTCCGTTTTCTCCGGCTGGCGGAAGCTGTCGGTCAGCAGCATCGCCTTCACGAAACCATCCTCGACGATCAGCCCCAGCGGCATCCAAAAACTCCGCAGCGCTGCCGCCCGGGCCAGGTAGAGGCTCCCGGCGATTTTCGGCGCTCCGGCGATTTGGAGCCGGGATGCGGAGACCGACATGCGCTCTCGCAACGTGGGATCTTGTTTCGCCGTGATGTCCTTGAGCGGGAGATCCACGGCCACGAGCGCCTGTGGGTTCGCTGCGAGCGCCCCGGCCACGCGCGCGAGGCATTCCCGCTCGCCGAACTGGATGTCCGCATCGAGCAGCAGCAACGCTTCGGCATCCGGCGGGCTGAAGCTGTGCACAAAATGGTTCCAGGCATTCGCCTTGCCCGCCTGCGCCACTTCGTTCACCGACGCGCGGGAACGCGGGTGCTTTGCCGCAAACGCCCCGAGGGCCTCGCCCGCCCGCGCGGCGGTCGCGTCCTTGCAGCCGTTCGGCACCACATGCACCGAGACATCGTGCTCCGGCATTTCAAACAGCGTCTGATCGGCCAGCGAGGAAATCATGGCACCGATATTGCGCTCCTCGTTGTAGGCCATGATCCCGGTCGCGATCTTCACATGGCAACCCTGACAGCCTGCCTGGCTTTCTGCAATCCCGTTCCCTTCCCCCCAAATCCGCGCCTCGACATGACATCGGGAGCCGTGTAGGATTTCACGCATGGAAGCGTCAACTCACGGCGGACGCCCGGACCGACCGGAAAGCCATTTCCCGTCAACCCTTCAGGGACATCCCGGTCGCGAAGAGTCGGACGCGGAGTATTCGATCGAGGACCTTGTCGAGATTGACCGCCTCCGCCTCCTTTTCGAAAAGTTTTCTCAAGCCACGGGATTTACGACTGGCTTCGTTTCCTACCCGGACCAGAAACTGCTGATCGCGACGGGATGGCGGGATATCTGCACCGAGTTCCACCGCGCCTGTCCCGCCTCGGCTGTCTTTTGCAAGCAGAGCAACGTCCATCTCACGGAGTGCCTGAAAAACCTCCGGGAGCTGAACATCATGCCGTGCGGCAACGGCCTGGTGGACGGGGCCACGCCGGTTGTCATCCGGGGCAGGCATGTCGCCTCGTTGGCGACGGGGCAGGTTCTGTTCGAGAAGCCCGACCGGGAACGCTTTCTCCGGCAGGCGGAGACCTACGGATACGATCCGGGCGAGTATCTGGCGGCCCTCGATACGGTTCCAGTTGTCACCGAGGACCAGCTCAAGCGGGCGCTTTTGTTTCTCGCCGACCTGGCCGTCCTCATTGCCGAACAGGGGTTCAACAACCTGCGGCTCCGGGAATACGCGGAACAACTCGTGCAGGAAAAGGAACTGGTCCGGGAGGCGAGGGACATGTTTCACCATGTTCTCAACACCGCGCCCCAGGCGATTTTTTGGAAGGACCGGCAAGGCGTATACAAAGGGTGCAACGAGGTTTTTGCCCGGGAGGCTCAACTCGCCAGCCCGGAGGAGGTTGTTGGCAAAACCGACTTTGATCTTCCGTGGTCCGAACAGGAGAGGGAGGGCTACCTCGCCGACGACAGGGAGGTGATGGAAAACAACCGGGCAAAGTTCCACATTGTCGAGACACTCCATGACGGGAAAGGATCCTCTCTCTGGCTTGACACCACCAAGGTGCCCCTGACCGATAGCGACGGCCAGGTCCTGGGGGTTTTGGGCGTTTTCGAGGACATCACCGAGCGCAAGCTCGCGGAGCAGGAACTGCAGGAAACGACGGCACGGGCCCGGGAGCTGGCCGTCAAGGCCGAGGCCGCTGCGCAGGCGAAGAGCGACTTTCTCGCCATGATGAGCCACGAGCTGCGGACCCCGCTCAACGGCGTGCTCGGATTTGCGGATCTGCTCTCCGAAACCCAGCTCACCGAAGAGCAAAAGAATTTCGCGCAGACGATCAGGGACAGCGGCAACCACCTCCTCGAGGTCGTGAACGACATCCTCGATTTCTCCAGCCTGGAAAGCGGCCGCATGCCGATCGAATCCCATCCGGTCGCCGTTGCCGAACTCCTCGAGGCATGCTGTCTTCCGGTCCGAAAAAGCGCCGCCGACAAAGGGCTCGAATTCCGCTGCGAGACGGCCCCCGGCGTGCCGGAGCATTTCACCGGCGACGGGCGCAGGATCCGGCAGATCCTTCTCAACTTGCTCGGCAATGCCGTGAAATTCACCGGGCGGGGATCGGTTGTCCTGCGCGTGGCAGCTGCGGGCGGGGCCGGGCGGCCGACGCTGGATTTTTCGGTCGAAGACACCGGATGCGGGATCTCTTCCAAGACGCTCGATATTCTGTTCAACCCGTTCACGCAGGCCGACTCGACGCTGCACCGTCCCCACGGCGGCACCGGTCTCGGGCTGGCCATCTCGAAACGCCTTGCGGCTGCCATGGGCGGAACGATCGGCGTTGTCTCGACTCCCGGATCCGGCAGCACATTCACGTTCCGGCTTCCTCTCGAAGCCGCTTCATCCATGGATCCCGAAGAGGGCCGGCAGCCTTCCGCTCCCGCCTCCTCGTTGCCTCCGGCCAACGGGGAGCTTGTCCTCGTCGTCGAGGACGATTATGTCAGCAGGGTGCTCGCGGAAAAAATGCTGCTCAGCCTCGGCCATCGCGTCGAGCATGCCGCCGACGGGCGGGAAGCCATCAAGGCGTTCTCCCCGGGAAAATATTCCGCCATACTGATGGACATGCAGATGCCGGAGTTGGACGGGCTGGAGGCCACGAGAACCATCAGGAAAATCGAGGCTGCCGCGGGGAGTCACGTGCCGGTCATCGCGCTCACGGCGAATGTGATGCCCGGCGACCGCGAGCGATGCCTCGACGCGGGCATGGATGACTTTTTGTCAAAGCCGTTCAAAAGGGACGAACTCGCGGCCAGGCTTGCCCGCGTGTCCGGCCGGATTCCGTAAGGGATAGGTCTTGATTTCAGCCCGGTCTCTTCCAACACTGCGGCGGATGCTTTCGGCTTCCTGAAAAAACCATGCATTTGCGCCAACTCCGACCATGACGCCCCTGGTGCACATCGCGATGTTCGGCATCCTGTTCTTTTCCGTTTACCTGTTCGGAAAATATCCGCCGCGCACGGCGGCGGTGGCGGTGGTGGTGATCGGGTGGCTGTTCCTGCCGTCCTCGCAGACCGCGATCTACAGCATCCCGGGCATCCCGTTTCACATGAAGACGAATGCCCTTTGCCTCGCGGTGCTGCTGGGCATGGCGGTGAAGGATCCCGGCGTGTTCAAGACGTTCCGTTTTCATTGGCTCGACCTCCCGATGGCCTGCTGGTGCCTCGCCCCGTTTTTGTCCTCGGTCAGCAACGGGCTCGGGCCCTACGACGGATGCGGCGCGGCGCTTCCGATGGCGGTGGATTGGGGGATTCCGTACCTGGCCGGCCGCCTCTATTTCGGGACTTACGACGGGCTGAAGGAGCTGGGGCTCGGGATGTTCATCGGGGCTCTCGTCGTCGCCCCGCTGGCGTTGATCGAGATGATCGTCAGCCCGCAGTTTCACATTATTTTTTACGGCTATTATCCCCACGACTTCAGCCAGACGAAGCGGGGCGTGGGCTACCGCCCGTCTGTCTTCATGAAGCACGGCTTGGAACTGGCGATCTACAATGCGTCGGCGGTGGTGATGGGGTGGCAGCTGTTTCTGCGCAAATCCATCGTGCGGGTGATCCCGTTGCTGAAGGTCCCGCTGTTTCCGGCCGTGCTCGGCCTTTCGGTGATCCTGTTAATCTCGCGGTCCTCGGGAGCGCTCATGCTGTGCCTTCTCGCGCTGGCCATGCTCCAGGTGGCCGTGCTGTTTCGGACGAAGCTCCCGCTGCTTCTGCTTGTGATTCTTCCGCTGGCTTACATGAACCTTCGCGCCACGGGCGCGTGGGACGGCCAGAACCTGATCGAGGCCTCGAAGAAGCTGACCGGAAACGAGGAGCGCGTCGGCTCGCTTTCCTTCCGGCTCTTCAACGAAAATCTTCTGGTCGAAAAAGCCCGCCTGCGCCCGGTTTTCGGATGGGCCGGCTACCAGAGATCGTTCGTCACCGACGAAAACGGACGGTTCATTTCCGTGCCCGATGGGATGTGGATCCTCACTCTCGGAAAGAACGGTCTCTTCGGCCTCACGGCGCTCGGGGCCAGTATTCTTCTCGCCCCGTTCCTGTTTTTTTGGAAATGTCCCTCGCGGCGTCTCGGTGATCCGCTGGTTGCCCCTGCAACCGCCTTCGCGACATGCCTCTGCATTTTTATGGCCGACAGCCTCTTCAACGCTTTCTACAATCCGGTCCTGATGGTGGCCGCGGGCGGGCTGTCGTCTCTCCTGCTTTCACCCGCCGCGTTTTCGGCGACCGGACCTGATGCCGCAGCGCCGGCGATCGCGCCGGGCATCGTGCCTGCAACCCGCGTGATCTAATGGCCGCGCCTGAAACACGGAAAAAAGCTCTTGCGGGTTCGGCGTGGACGCTTTTCGGCTACGGCAGCGCACAGGTCATCCGGCTCGGGAGCAACCTGGTCCTCGCCCACATGCTCTACCCGGCGGCATTCGGCGTGATGGCGCTGGTGACGGTGTTCATGCAGGGCCTGCAGATGTTTTCCGAGGTCGGCATCGGCCCCAGCATCATCCAGAACCGCCGGGGCGACGACCCGGCGTTCCTGGACACGGCGTGGACGATCCAGGTTCTGCGCGGTTTCGGCTTGTGGGCCTTCACGTGCGCGCTCGCGTGGCCGACATCCGTGTTCTTCGGACAGAACGATCCGCAGGCAAAACAGCTTCTCTACATCCTGCCGGTGATCGGGCTTTCGTCCATTCTCGGCGGCTTCAATTCCACCGCCGTCTTTTCGCTCAACCGCCATCTCCAGGTCGGCAAAGCAACGCTCCTCGAGCTGGTCCCGCAGTTGATCTCCGTGATCGCGATGATCGCGTGGGCGTGGAAAGCGCCGAGCGTTTGGGCGCTGGTCGGGGGGTGGCTGTTCTACAGCATCGTCCGGCTGCCGATGAGCCATTTCCTCAACCGGCCGATGAGGAACCGGTTTGCCTGGGAATCCGGCGCCGCGCAGGATTTGATGCGTTTCGGAAAGTGGATCTTTCTCGGGACGATCGTGGCATTTCTGGCCGGGAGCCTGGACCGGATTCTTCTCGGAAAACTTCTCACCCTGCAGGAACTCGGCATCTACAGCATCGCGCTGACATTCGCCCGCGTCGGGATCGAAGTGTCCACGCGACTGAGCCATACCGTCCTGTTCCCGATCCTGTCGAGGAGCCAGGACGACCCGGTGACACTCGTGGGGCAGAGCCTCCGGGCCCGCGGGCTGATCCTGTTGGCGGGCGGGGCGCTGGTGTGCGGGTTCGCGATTTCGGCGCCGGCATTCTTCCGTCTGCTTTACGATCACCGCTATGCCACCGCGGGTGTCGTGGCGCAATGGCTGGCGATCCTCGTCTGGTTCACCATCGTTTTGTCCTCGATGGAACGGGTGCCTCTCGCGCTCGGCCATCCCCGCGCACTCTTCATCTCCAACCTGCTGACCACTCTCGGGTATGCGATCGCCGTGCCGGCCTATTGGGCTGCCGGGCTGCCGGGATTTATCCTCGGTATCGCGGCGGGATCGCTGATCGCGCACCTCGTCCTTCTGCGGTGGGTGCCGTTGCGCCGGGAGGACATGCTCCGGCAGACCGTTCTTTACAGCCTTGTTTTCGGCCTCTATGCCGGGATCTCCGTGGCGCTGCTGCGCCTGATGGCTGGGCGTGTGGAGCCGCATTGGGAGATCGTCGGGGCCGGCATCGGAACTCTCATCCCGTGCGCTGTCGCAGGCGTCATCGCCCTGCGCCGGCTGCGGACCATGCGATAGCACGGTGAAGCCTCCCCATCCGGAAAATCCGTCGCGCGTCGCCTGGGTGGACTATGCCAAGGGGATCGGGATCATTCTCGTGGTGGCGGGACACGTGCTCCGCGGCCTGGGGAAAACGTCCGTGCGCATTCCCGGATGGGAGTCTGTCGATGCGTGGATCTACACGTTTCACATGCCGCTTTTCTTTTTCCTGGCGGGCCTTTTCGTGGAGCACTCGTGCCGCGGAACGCTCGGGCGGTTTATCGACGGCAAAGCGAGAAGGATCCTGTGGCCGTATTTCGTCTGGACGATTATCCAGGAGGGGTTCCGCCATCTCACGGGATCTTCGACGGTCGCCTTGGCGGATCTTTGGACGATCATCTACCGGCCCGCGATGCAGTTCTGGTTTCTCTATGTCCTTTTCTTGCTGCTGGTGCTCTACGCGGCCTGGAGGAAGGCGGGGGGGGCGCAGGAGGTCTTTGTCGCACTGGCGTTGGCCCTGAATATTTCCCTCGCATTCGGCGCAAATTACGGGCCGTGGGGAGTCGTTTACCAGGCTTGGATCTATATTCCTTATCTGGCGCTGGGGGTCCTCGTTTCGCGGCTGGGACTGCAGGAGGAAGCGGGGGAGCTGGGCGTGCCGACGTTGGTCGGCTTGGCGCTTGGCGGATATGCAGTGATCACCCTCGCCGTGTGGGTTCATGCGGCCGGTCTCACCGGTTTTGTCGTTCCGCTGGCGGTGGTGGGGATCGCGGCCAGCGTCGCGCTCGCGGGGTGCCTTTCGCGATGGAGACCGGCCTCGGCGATCGCGACACTGGGCGTGTTCAGCCTGGAAATCTTCGTGGCGCACACGATCTTTTCCTCGGGCTGCCGCCAGGCGCTTCTCGCGGCGGGAATCCACAGCCCCGCGCTCCATGTTGCCGGGGGCATGGGCGTCGGGCTAGCCGGCCCTCTGGTTCTCCACGTGCTTTTCAAGCGTTTCAATCTCCTGTTTCTTTTCTCCTTGCCCACCAAGCGCGATCCCTGACCGCCGCGAACAAAAATGGAGAACTGGGGCGCCCTGCAATACTTCGATGATGACCCCGCGATTTCTCCCAGGCTCGCGGCACTGGCCCGCTGGGCGGGGCCCAACGGCCAGGTGATCGGCTCACCGGCGAAAGAGGTCCGCCAGATGCCAGTCCGGAAAAATGTCGATGCCGGCCAGTGACTTCGCCTCATAGAGCGCGCCGAACATGCCCAGAACAAGCACGGCCACCAGGGCGCTTCCCAGCAGGATCACCGTTCCCAAAAGAAGCATTCTGAGCCATGGGGGCATTACCGTGGCAGTTCCCGGTTGCTCAGCTCCGAGGGTTTGCGCGTCCCGGTTTCCATCCCACAGCGCATGATGGATTGTTCGGATCAACTCCCCGCGCTCCACCGGCTTGTTGAGATACGAAAAAATCCTCACCTCCCGCATGGCGTGAAAGAACAGCTCTCCATCCAGATCCGGGGCCATCAGCACCCGCTTCATGCCGGGCCAACTCTGTTCGGTGCGCGCCAAGAACATCAAACCGGTCTCGCCCGGCAGATCGTCCGCGCAGAGAAAAATCCGCGGCTGGCACCTGTTCATATAATCTTCGGCTTCCAGAACAGAGGTCACAAGCGCTTGGGAAACCCGCGCTGGCAAAGCCCGCGAAAGAGCCTCGGAGGCTCCCGCGTCCGGTTCCAAAATCAAAATGTCCACCGTTCTGCCGTCCATGCATTGATGATCGAAGGCCCGGATGCTAATTCTGGCGGGGCGGGACCGGAAGCACGGTTTTCGGCGCGCGGAAGGCGCGGCAGCAGTGCCGGGCCAACTCCTCTCTATTTTCGCCTCTCCGGGAGGAGGACGTCTTGAAGTTTGGCGATTTTGATGACGTTCAAAACATTGTCCCGCAGATTCGCCAGCCGCATCCGGCAACCTTCCCGTTGGCCGACCATGCGGTGGCAGCGGATCAAAAAACCGAGCCCCGAGCTGTCGATGAAATCCGTTTCCCCGAAGTCGATGACCATTTCCCGCATCGAAGCCCGCCTGTCCCATTCGTTTCGCACCGCCTGCCCGAATGTCTCGGCAACCTCTGCGGAGACCCGCGAAGGCAGAGTGAACAGCAGCACCCCGCTCTCCTCGTCGGCAACAGGCCGGAGACAGGCCGCCGCCGCATCCTTGGCGATGTGGCGCCGGGCCTCCTCGAGTGTATATGCCATGGGCAAAATCCGGTCCAACCGTGTCACCTCGACGACCAGCAGCACCGCCTTCGAAGGCGACAGAAAGCAGCCCCCGACATTGCCGGTCCATGCTTTGCGGATCAAACGGAGCATGATCCCCAGCCCCCGGCTGTCCACGCTCGTGACTCTCGACAGATCGATGACGAAGGACTTTGTATAAGAGGGCATCGGGAAAGCTTCCGCCCGGGCGGCCGTCAGGGCCCCCTGCCAGGAGATGATCTCCAGCCCGTCGTCTGCGGCCGTCGGAATCTGCTCCGCTTCGGCTCCTGCTCCCCCGGATGCTATCGCGCGGCTCTCGCGGAGGGTTTGCCATGCCAAAAACACCGCATCTTTCAAATAGCGCCCCGCCAGCCGCCGGGGCTCCTGAGACATGCGATACACCCACTCCAGGCCCAGCCGTGCCATCCAGGCCGGAGCCCGGGAAACCTTGCCGGCCAAAAAATCTATCGTCGCGCCGACGCCGATGCAGCACGGCACACCCAGCTTCCGGAAGTGCATGTAGATCCATTTTTCCTGCTTCGGGCAACCGAAGGCGACGAGCAAAATGTCTGGGCGCACCTTGTGGATCTCGTCCACGATTTGCTGGTTGTCGAATTCGTGCAGAGGGGCAAACGGAGGAGAAAAATAATGCACCGCCGGCAGCGCCGGATACCGGCTTTGCAAATTCTCCGCCGCCCCGCGCAGGCTGGAAATCTCCCCGCCCAAGAGAAAAATCCGGTAGCCCATTTTTTCGGCGTGGGCCGCCAGCCGGGGCACGAGATCCGAGCCGGCCACGCGTTCGCGCAGCGGCTTGCCGGTGAGCCGCGAAGCCCAGAGCAGCGGGGTCCCGTCGCACAAAACCAGCTCGGCCTCGACCAGGATCCGCTGCAGCTCGACATCCTCGCTGGCCTGCGCCGCGAAATCCAGGTTCGCGGTGACCAGATAGGCCGGCATCCGCCGCGCGATCAACCCGTCGATCCGCTCCAGCGTCTCCCCCATGGTCAGATCATGAAATGGAATCCCGAACAGAACGATTGTCCGTGGCTCGCTGGCCGGAGGAAAAGTTTTCAACGCCGTGGAAGATCCTGGTTGCGGAATGCCTGTCGAGGCATTCGCGATGCGTCAAATTCCTAGCACGCGAAACCCGATAAAGCCACCAGAAACACCCGCGGCAGGCAACCGTCCGGATTTTCCCCTCGCAAGGATATTCGCAATCTGGATGCAACATGCGGTTGACATCTGTCGCGAGTGCCCATAGACACTTGGTTTTTACCCTATGAAGCTAGCGGTCACCAAAGAAGCCCTCCTCGAAGGTTTGCAGCGAATCCAAAACGTGGTCAGCAATCGCGCGACGCTCCCCGTTCTATCCAACGCGCTCCTCGAAGCCACGGATTCCGGGCTCCGGCTCACGACCACGGACCTCGAGGTCGGGATCCGTTGCTCGATCGAGGCGAAGGTCGAGAAACCCGGCGCGACCACGCTCCCGGCCCGGAGGCTCGCCGCCATCGTGCGCGAGCTCCCCAGCTCGGAAGTCGTCATCGAGATCGACGCGAAAAATGCGGCCAGCATCCGCTGCGGTGCCAGCTACTTCAAAATCTACGGGCTTCCCCAAGAGGAATTCCCGACGTTCCCGACGGTCGGCGAGCCGAAATCATTCACCCTCAAACAGAGCGAGCTGCGCGACGGCCTCCGCAAAACCTCGTATGCCATTTCATCGGACGAAACGCGCTACGTGCTCAACGGGATCCTGTTTTCGCTCTCCGACAACAAACTCACGCTCGTCGCAACCGACGGGCGCCGCCTCGCTTTGTTCGACAGCGACATCGAGTTCCCGAAGAGCCACGAGCGCGATTTCATCCTGCCCACCAAGGCGGTCACCGAGTTGCAGCGGCTGCTCGGCGAGGACGGCGAGGTCACGATCTCGACATCCGACAACCTGGCGTCCTTCGAGTTGAACGGCGCGTTTCTCGCCTCGAAACTCGTGGAAGGAAACTACCCGAACTACCGGCAGGTGATTCCCGCCGAGGCCAAGGAACGGATCTCGCTCGAACGCGAGGCGTTCCTGAACTGCGTCCGCCGCGTCTCGCTTCTCAGCAGCGACAAGACCAGCTCGGTCCGGCTGAACTTCACCAAGAACAATCTCGACATCACCGCGAACACGCCGGAAGTCGGCGAGGCGAAGGAGTCGCTGGCGATCAACTATCGCGGCAAGGACATCTCGATCGCGTTCAATCCGGAGTTCCTCATGGACCCGCTGCGCAACCTTCCCAACGACGAAGTGTTTCTCGAGCTGATCGACGAGATGAGTCCCGGGGTTCTGAAGATCCAGTCTCCGTTCCTCTACGTGATCATGCCGATGCGGGTTTCGGTGTGAGCGGGTTGCTCTGGGGGCTGGACCTCGGAGGCACCAAGATTGAGGGAGCCCTCCTGGATGCGGAACACCCGCACTCCGCCGTGCACCGGCTGCGCAGAGAGACGAACGCTTCGCGCGGATACGAATTCATCCTCTCGCAAATCGTAGGGGTCGTCCGGGATTTGGAAAACGCTTCCGGGCTCGCGTGTCCCCCCGTCATCGGAATCGGCACCCCCGGCGCGGTCGAACCAGCGACCGGATCCCTGAAAAACTCGAACACCACCTGCCTCAACGGACGGCCGCTGCGCGAGGATCTCACGCGCCTGCTCTCGCGCGAAATCCGCATGGCGAATGACGCCAACTGCCTCGCCCTTGCGGAGACCACTCTGGGTGTGGCGGTCGGCGAATCTGTTGTCATGGGATTGATTCTCGGGACCGGAGTCGGAGGCGGGATCGTGGTCGACCGGCAGATCCTCAACGGCCTCCACGGCATCGCCGGAGAATGGGGGCATAATCCGCTCATGGGTGAAACGCACCCGTGCTACTGCGGCAGGAATGGCTGCATCGAAACCGTCCTGTCCGGCCCTTCGCTGGAAAGATTCCACCGCGAATCAGGAGGCAGCCCGCTCCGCCTGCCGGAAATTGTCCGGGCCGCCACCCTCGGGGAAAAGCCGGCCGTCGCGACTCTTGAGCGTCTCCGGGACAAATTCGGCGAGGCGATCGCGGCGGTCATCAACATCTTGGATCCCGGAGCGATCGTCATCGGCGGAGGCGTGGGAAATATCGCCTTGCTCTACTCGGAGGAGACGCGGCACGCGATCGGACGGTTCCTCTTCAACCCCACGCTCGCCACGCGCATCCTGCGCCCGCAGCTCGGCGACAGCGCCGGGGTCTTCGGTGCCGCGATGCTGGCGGTTTCCCCATGAGCGAGAAAGGGCGCATTCCCGTTTCCGGCCCGCGAGAAAATCTCCAGTCTCCGTTCGCGGGCTTGTCGATCGCCGGTCTTCCCGAAGGGATTCCGCAAACGGAAAAACCAGCTTCCCGCCCCTCGCCCGGCAGGGTCGTCCTCCGGAAGGAAAAAGCCGGCCGCGGCGGCAAACCGGTGATCGTCGTCTCAGGGTTTCACACGGGGATTTCCGCAGAAGAAATCGGGCGTTTTGCCGGCGATGCCCGCAAGCAACTCGGCTGCGGAGGAACCGCGCGAGGCCGCGAAGTGGAACTCCAAGGCGACAACCCCGCCGCCGTCAGAAAAGTTTTTCAATCCGCCGGGTTTCGGGTGGACGGGATTTGAGCCGGACCAATTGAGAAGCACGAAGTGACAGTATTTCACATTCGGCCGACCACTTGTGTTTGCCTCGGGTAACCGCTACTTGCTCTTCTTTTTCTTCGAGGGGGTCTCGGCGGGAGCGCTGACGGGTTCGGTGGTCACTGAAACCGGAGCTCTCCCGGCTGCGGCTTTTGGCTCCTCGGATTTCTTGATGTCCAGCAATTCGACTTCAAAAATAAGGGTCGAGTTTGGTCCGATCATCGGCGGCGCATTTTCGCCGTAGGCCAAATTCGGCGGGATAAAGAGTTGCGCCTTTGTGCCGACTGCCAACAGCTGGATCCCTTCCGTCCAGCCGGGAATCACCTTGTCGAGAGGGAACGTAGCTGGCTTGCGATTGAAGGTGCTGTCGAATTCCGTGCCGTCAACCAGTGTGCCGCGGTAATTGACCGTGACCTTGTCGGTGCTCTTCGGTTTGTCGCCTTTGCCTTCGCTGACGATTTTATATTGCAGGCCGCTGGGCAGCGTTTTCACGCCATCCTTGGTCTTGTTCTCCGCAAGAAACGCCTCGCCGTCCTTCTTGTTTTTCTCGCCGGCATCCTTTTGTTTCTGCATCATTTTCGTCTGCATCTCCGTCTGGAACGCCTGCATCGCCTGCTGCATTTCCTCGTCGGTCAGCAAAGGCTTTGCGCCGGTGATTCCGTCGTCGATCCCTTTGGCGATCATTTGCGGATTCAATTCCACATTGTCCTTTTTCATTTTCGTCCCCATGTTGAGGCCGATGCTGTAGCTGACCTTGTCTTTTTGGTCCTTGGGGGCGTCTTGGGCGTTGAGGGCCGGGACGGCCAACAGGGCGATAATTGCTGCGCTGATTGTTTGTTTCATAATGTTTGATAGGAAATCGCTTTTCGGGTGTTGCTCGGGCGGCTGCCCGACAATTCTGGACGCAAGCAGAATTTCCATCGCGGTTTCGTAGCGGAATGCCGGGGCGCAGTCAAGCTTTCGGGATTCGGGTTTTCAAATCCGAGATTTGGAATCCCCCATCCTTGTCGAGGACGATCAGGAAATCGTGGAATTCCTTCAGCGTGCTGCGGTGCCCGACGCTGACGAACGAGATGCCCGTTTCGAGCAGGTTCCGGTAGAGCAGTTGCTCGTTCGGTTCGTCCATCGCGCTGGTCGCCTCGTCCAGGAAGGCGATTTGCGGTTTGTTCAGCAAGATGCGGGCGAAGGAAATCCGCTGCTGCTCGCCGAGGGAAAGGATGTTCGTCCAATCCTCGACCCGCCCAAAATCGCCTTCCACCCGGTCGAGCACCTCGGCGAGATTCACCTTATCCAGCGCCTCGATGATGAGGCGGTCGTCTGCGCCGTCCTGGCTCTGCGGGTAAACGAGCTGCTCGCGGAGAGTTCCCTGCACCATGTAGGGGCGCTGCGGGAGGAAGATCAGGCGGTTGATATTCGGGCGCTCGATGGTCCCCTTTCCGCTTTGCCAGAGGCCGGCGATCGTCCGCAGCAGCGAGCTCTTGCCGGCCCCGCTCTCGCCCATGATCAAGACGCTTTGGCCGGGCGGGAGAGTGAAGCTCAGGCCGCGCGTGAGGGTTTTTTCGCGGTCGGGCGTTTCGATAGTCAGGTCGTTCAGGCGGAGCCCGCGGGCGTTTTCATTCACCTCGATCCCCTGTTCCCGTTCCGCGCGCGAATCCTCGATGTCGTATTCGTCCAACTCGTCCCACAAATCGCCGAGGCGGTTGATCGCGGCAGCAAAAGTGCTCAGGCCCTCGAACTGGGCGACGATGACGCTGAGCGCCATCAGCACTTCGGCGAACGCCCCCTGAGCCTGCGTCACGACACCATACTCGATCCGGCCTTGGATGAACATCGGCCCGAGAACCAGCATCGGCACGATCAGCGCGAGGTAGCTGTAGCTGTTCGTGAAGAACCCGAGAGTCCGGTTCCAGCCGATGATCCGGAGGGTGTTGTCAACGACCTTGCCGAACCGGGCCATGAGGTTGCCCTGCTCGCGCTTCTCCCCGCGGAAAAACGCGATGCTCTCGGAATTGTCGCGCACCCGGACCAGCGCGTAGCGGAAGTCGGCCTCTTTCTGGTATTGCAAGAAATGCATGCCGACGAGCCGTTTTCCGATGAGGATCGAGAGGAATGTCCCGACCCCCGCGTAGAGCAACACCACGACCGGGAGCTTCCACGAAATCGTGAACAGCACCCCGGTGAACGCGAACAGGGTCACCGCGGAGTTGATCAGGGTGAGCAGGTAGCCGAGGACTCCGGTGGTGAAGGACCGGACATCCTCCGAGATGCGCTGGTCTGGGTTGTCCACGCGCTCCGAATGGCGCAGCCGGTAATACGCGCGGTTGAAAAAGAACCGGCTGACAAGGATCTGGGTCATCCAGAGCCGCCACAAGAGCGCCAGCCGCTCGGCGCAATACCGGTAAAAAACCCCGACGGGAATCGCAACCGCGAAGGTGCCGAGATAAACCCACAGGTTCCGGTAAAAACCGGCGGCGTCCCGCTCGGTGAGCGAGTTGATGAAATTCCTTCCCGCGTAACTCACCAGCACCTGCACCAGGCCGATCGCCGCGCTGAGGACGAGCAGGAGCACGACGAACACCCGCGTCTCGTGGCGTGTCCCGTAAAGGAAGAACGCCTTCGCGAGCTGCGCGAACCGCTTCAGGATCACCAGGCGGTGGATTCGTTGGTCGGCGGATGGTTCGGTCACGTCGGGTGCATTCTCGTTGCGCGGGGCATATGTCATCATCTTCTAGCAGTTGGGCCAACGCGTTTCAACATGCGGTTGCCCCGGTCCTGTGAGCTGCCGTTTTCGGTGGCCTTTCGGAGCCGGCAGCGGTTTATCCCGGAAACAGATATTGATAGCTGATGGTTGAGTGTTGATAGTTGGAAACGAGCCGTTTGGTTCTGCCAAGTGAAGGAAAAAAGTTCCGCAGCCAAAAGGGCGCATTTCCACAGGCGGCGGCCCTCAACCATCAACACTCAACCTAGTTTTTAGGTTTCCCATGGATGCCACCAACCCTCCTTCCGCCGCCGCCCGCCTTTGCGCTATGTGCGGCATGTGCTGCGACGGGGTTCTGTTCCACTCGGTCCTGCTTGGGCCGGGCGACTCCGCCCGCACGCTCTCCGCGTTGGGCCTGAAAACGAAGCGAAAAAAAGGACAAGTGTTTTTTCGCCAGCCCTGCCCCGCGCATCGCGGGTGCGGTTGCGCGATCTACGGGCAGCGTCCGGGCCGCTGCCGGCTTTTCAACTGCCGCCAGCTCCTCCGCATCGCGGCGGGTGCGACGACCGAAGCCCTGGCTATGGAAAATATTGCCGTGGCCCGCGAGCTCGTCGGCCGCGTGGACGCGCTCATCGGCCGGGTCGCCGAAACCAACCCGAGCCGTTCGCTCGCCCAGCGTTGCGCAAACGCCCTGACGACCTCCGATCCGACCCCTCTTAACGGCGAGCTGGAATCCGCCATGCGCGAACTCGAATCGCTGCTCGACCGGGAATTCCGGGTGGGATGAGATTGGCTGCCTCGCATGGATTCGAACCATGACACACAGATCCAGAATCTGCAGTGCTACCGTTACACCACGAGGCAATGCTGTAATTGAACAACTTGCGGGGCAACCGATCATGCGGACCGCGCGTGCAAGACAGGCGACCAACCTACAAACAGGCGAGCGACACGCAAGGCAATAATTTTTCAGTGTGGCGCTGCAAACAAACCTGGACAAAAGTGCGCGATCAAAGCTGGACAGGTCTGGAAGTTGGGAAATGGAGGATGAGGAGAGGGAGAGAGCCATGTTCTGGAGGGCGATGAAGCAGTG
>Ga0073936_10000475_pt1 | contig 61509 bp, 71 predicted proteins | sample AliMusrvi5mmetaG_FD_87041 | JGI IMG/M metagenome (GOLD analysis project Ga0073936, IMG submission 87041) | Freshwater lake bacterial and archeal communities from Alinen Mustajarvi, Finland, to study Microbial Dark Matter (Phase II) - Alinen... | ecosystem: Environmental > Aquatic > Freshwater >... | reverse complement strand
CCACGGTTATACAAAATTAAGGGCCACAATTATTTAAAAGTTCTGCGGTTAAAAATACAGCAGATGATTAAAGCAAAGGAATTGGAAGAAGCAAAAGAACCTGCGAGTGAAATTTCCGGCGTCGCCCAGACTGTCTTAGTTTAAGATCGTTGAAAGCAGAGGCATTGTAGGCGATGAAAATTCTGGAGAATCCTGAAAAATCTCAACTAAGAAAAGCATTGCGCCTGGTTTCGTATCAAGAACAAATGTTTTTCCGCGACCCACCGTGCTAGTCGGAGGAGACTGCAGTGTTAAAGTATTATTCATACTAATCCTCTTAAAAATATCTTGTCTAATTTACAGTAGTTTACCATAATAAAGAAATCTATGGTGATTAATCCATTAAATGCTTTCTAGAAAAAGATTAATCAAAATGACAACAAATTTTACTTTCCCACCAATATGCCAATCTGTATTCTGTTCTGGTTCCAGTTTCGATTTATAATCATAAATCGTAAACACAAGGCCATTTATCCTACCAACCCACTCCGCCTTGATCTTGCCATCCAATGAATCGCCCAACTGGGGCTTGCCGAAGACCCGGACGATATCCTCGTACCGGGTTCCTTCAGGCAAATACCCCTGACAGCCAGTGCCGTCATGTGACACGTCACCCATCGTAACGTTGAGGTCTAAAGTTGCGTTGACTTTCATGCCTGCACCTTCTTCGATCCCCATCCGGATTTCCATCTGGCCACTGCCCCAGATACAACCTGCTCAATCTGCTCAAGTGTTACATCTTCGGCCAAAACCTGCCGAAGCTCTACCTTGTTAAGAATACGGAAATTCTTAATTCCCCTGTTCTTGGCCAACATCATGAGAGCCTGCCGAGTTTCTGGAAGAACGATAGTTTCCTTGACCACTAATTTCTGTTTCTTATTCTTTGTAGCCATTTTGACCTCCCTGTTATAGTTTTTACTGTAGCTTGCGTTGTATAAGGCCATACGGTTCAATAGTTGGCAAGGCGATTCTTAGTAATAAACAATAACGAGACCACCGCCACCAGTGGATCCTGAAGTCCCGCCTTGTCCATATGCTCCCATCATAGAAGCGGATCCCTGTCCGCTAGTCGCTCCACTCCATCCGCACGCTTCTGCCATTCCATTTGCGCCTGAACCCCCGGGAAGATTTATTTGTCCACCAGACGCAGATCCGCCAGAAGCCCCGGAAGTAGAACCATAACATCCGCTCATATAACCACAATAAGAACCTGCTGTGCCATCAGCCCCTCCATTAGCAATAATCGAACTCCCAAAAGAAGAAATCCCCCCATTACCATCATCAGTCGCCCCCACAGTAACAGTGACGTTTCCAGCAACAGAAACATACCCTTCTGAATAACCGCCAGCCCCACCACCGCCCCCTTGATTACATCCTGTACAACCGTGACCACCGGAACTACAGCCAAGTCCACCACCAAGCCCACCTGCCCCAATAGCTTTGACATATATTTTTGAAACATTCGCTGGTTTTGTCCAAGTACCGGAAGATGTAAAAACTTGAATATTATTTGGAACCCACATTGGAGAAGAAAACTGCAAACCCGTTTCCCCTGAATTAACCGTAACGGCCTTGCCCGCATTACCTGAATAACTTGTTGGCACATCACTTAATCCGGTAAATGATGGATTAAAGAATTCCAGTGCCGTAGCCGCTGAATTAACACGCACCTGTTTCAATGCTTGCCCGCTATAACTATTTGGCACATCAGTTAATTTAATAAATGTCGAAGCCGTTGGCTGCCGGCTGACTTCATACCATGTACTTCCGTCTGACACCAACTGCAGGGTTGCTCCCGTTAAGGTTTGAAAATTTCCATTCAAGGACAAGTTGCTACCATTCTGAACCGTCAAGATACCGGAAAACTTTAACCATGCCACCGTCCCTGCCGGTTTAGCTGTTATTGACGTAATCGTTGAAGTTCCAGTAATATTAAAAAATATACCGTCATTACCAAGAGTGATCGTTGATGCTGATGCAATGTCCAGACCCTGCGTCCAAGCTCCGGCGCTTAAATTTAAGAATGGTCTGACATCCGCCAAGATATACCCTTGATTTGTGTCGGTGGCCTGATCCTCATAATCAAGTATTTTCGTTTCCGTTGTTTTGTTATAAACCAGACAAATGGGTATTTCATTTTGAGGCATACTTGCCCACGGAATCGTTGGACTGCTATTTTCGGTTCCAACCACCCATGACAAAGTCCCACCGCTATTAATCTTCAAAATATCAATACGCGGATTAGATACCGGCGCGGTTACGGTTGGCGCTGCTTGAGCGTTGACTAATAATGGACTAACGCCAATATAAGCCGATCTATAATATGCGCCAAAATTTGTTCCCTGTACTACAACCGTCATGCCGACAACTGACTTAATGCTGTCAAAATAATACGTACTCGATGCCGTCAAATTGGAATAACCATAGGACGTAATGTTAGTTAAATCTGCCGGCGTTCCATTATTGCCCGATGGGCTGGCCAAGGTAATAGTATCTTGCTTCCAAGTGTTGGCCGATGAACTGGTGTTGATCGTCCAATAACTTTGATGTCCGGATCCATCCTGCACATAAAAACGAATACTTTGCGATGTTCCCGATGACCTCTCCCATAAGGTAATTTTTGTAAACGCACTTAAATTAACAGCAAATGTGCGTGAAAGAATACGGTTAGCTGTACCATCAGTAACCGCTTTTAATGAATAACTTCCTTCCTGCACCGTTGAAGCCTCATGAGTTATCGTAATCCCTGTACCACTGTAGGTCGCCTGTGCAGCAGCATCGGTACTATATTCCATATCATCAACGTACCGTTTAGCCCGAGGCCGAAGCGGCATCATGTCCATTTCATGAAGACCCCGCAAAGTCGCTCTAAAATTAGCCAACGAGAATGCGCCTGTCGGGAAATTCTCATCATACCGATACATTACCTCATCGGCATTAACCTTGATTTGTGCTATCAGCAGTGCGCTGATCATTAGTGCTAGTATTTTGTTTTTCATCTAACTCCTCCTCTATTTGAGCTAACGTTTTTATATCTTTATTCTTAGGCGTAGTTGTCACAACGCTGTCTCCATTTATGATCTGTTGCCCGTTTTGGTCATTGATAATTTTGCTTGGCGTGTCTTTACCCACATAAACCGTTTGAGGACAATACTGCCCGGGTGGAACCACCAACATCTCGGAATCTGGTATCGCTTTTATGATTGGGCTTTGACAATTAGGACAACTGCCACTTTGAACATATTGTTTATTGCTAAGCCGTATCGTTTGAACCCCGACCATATCAACCAAAACCGTACAATTAGAGCAATACCCTTTTAATCCCATCAGTTACCCCTCACTTCCCAATCAACCTTTGCCGTCCCGATATAAGTATTCGTTAAATCCTTAACCTTAATTGTCATACCTAAGGCACTTATCGATTGAACTTCCACAATGCCCGCGGCATTCTTGACCACAAGACTGGTAATGCGTGGTGTTGTGCTAAAATTCGTTCCAAAATTAATCGTCACGCCAGCCACTGGTACGACTACATCTCTACCCCAAGCAACCAACACATTGGGCGCGTTGATGAAAATCGTCCCCGCATAGAAAAAAAGATTGTTATTGCCATCCGAAGTGAGTAAATATTTGAACTTTACATACCGGGCACGATAATTAACGGATCCATCAATATTGGCAAAACTTGTCCAAGTGACATTGTCCTCGCTAGTTGCGATCTGCACTATCAAAGTTCCCCCAGCCACATTATTAAAGAGCATGTCCACAACTACATTAAACTCAAACAAGAAACCTAAATCCCACGGATCCGGTTGTTCGATAGATCCTGATGTTTGAAAAGTATTGTTAAAATTCAAATCACCAGCCGCGACCGCCTGATCCCAGCCTTTGCCTGTCGCTTGTTCGCCTTCCCATGTTTGCGATGTCGTTAATGAAAAGACATCTCGAGCGTAAGATGGGTTAAAAAGATTCTTTTCTTCTCGGGCGATATTAGTTAGCTTGTACTCACGATTTGCTGCCCAAGGATCCAATGTAACCACAAAATTTAAATCTGGCGGGGGTTCCACTGTGATCACATATATACCCGGATTGGCACTTTCATTACCTGAAGTATCCACGGCCTTAATCAAGTAGGTCACTTGACCTATTTGATCGACCATGGTGTTAAACTTGGTAGCGTCTATTTTTTCCGCAACCACCTGACCAGTTGCCCATGTACTTCCCTTTTTAACTATGTAACGAGCTAAGTCACTGTCCTGAATTGGATCCCATGAAAAATCCAAGAAACTGTTATTCTGATCTACAGCAAAATTCGTAACATCACTGGGTGGGGAGTTCTTGCCGACTGTTGCAATAGATGCCTGAGGACTTAAAGAAACATCATTCTGCTCATTGTGATCTGTAACAGATGTAACTGCTACTTTGTATTGATTACCAACCGCAATCCCGTTTTGGATTGAGAAATTTGTGCTGCTGCTTTCTCCAGCCAATTGCCAGCTAGCACCGTTATCAGCAGATAAAAATATTCTAGCCTTGGCATATTTTCGCAGTGAATTTATAACAACCGGTGCCTGCCAATAAACATTAATGATATCCTGAATCGTGCCATCATTTAATCTAACCGCGTCTTCCTTCAAGATTAAATTTGTCACTTTCGGAATGGACGGATCTAAGCTAGAAACAGTGTTGACCGGTACCGTAACCGCCGAATCATCGTAAACATTTTCGTTGTACTCAATCCCATGCAAAGTAACCTCAAAGTTATTCATCCGCTGCAACGTGACTGCACGGAAGGTTTTAACAGCTTTATTGACCTCTCCAAAAGCGTAAATGTCATACGCCATGGGAGCTTTGCTAAAACTTGGGGATACATTCAAAACAGTGTATGTGCCAGCAGCATTGATGACAGGCTTCTCCTGAATCGTGTCATCTTCAAACTTTATTCTAACCACGTAACTCTTACTCGGAATCAATGTAACTGATTGATCAAGAGTCACCGAAGATGTCGTTCCATTAATTATGCGTCCAGATAACCCCCAAGCTGGCACATCATGTGCAAAATCAAACAGATCCCCAGCCGTCAAAGCAATCGCATCTATGCCTGCATTAAAAAGTATTGAACGATTGATATTCTTGGCTACCAGAAGCGCATACCGGCCAGCACGAACCGCATAAGAAGTTTTTGTAGTAAAAAGGCGTATGGTCTTTTTGCGTACCGGATCCCCTGCCGCTAAAGCTGCCTCATCAATGACTGAAATAGTATCCTGAACATAGTCCATATCCTGATTGAGATATTGCACTTCAATGACGTTATAAATATCCTTGAGTGACTTGCATGACTGCTGAAAAGTGTTCTCAATGATATTACCCATACCAAACATCTGCACAGGACTGTCGGGCTTGTCGATCTTTAATTTAATCAACCCTTGCGAATAAAACGGTAGCGCATTAAAAACAGCGGCCAGCTGCGATATAATATCCAGTGAAGCGCTAGCACTATCAATAACCACATCTAACCTAAAGCGTTTTTCCCACCCGCCGTCACCATCTGGCACCTTCTCATCGCAGTATTTAGACATTTCTAAGAAATCCGCGATCTTCATTTGCGATGTCGCAATAAATGCTCCTAAACCAAACCGAACATTGGTCAAAAGCTCATACAAACACCACGCCGGATTCGCGCTGTAACGACGTACATAGGTTGTACCGTCCCATGTGAGGGCTGTACCATCCGACAACAACCTAAATTGAAAGGCATTAGGATCCCAATAATAATCATCCCAAGCGACTTCGCTGGATCCATTCATTACCCGCGGTACAAGAATCTTCATGCCTTTAACTAAGAATGTGAAATTAGGTGTGCTACCTGACAATTGATTGGTAGCCAAAGCCTTAATACCCACCTTGGCTGTATTGTTATAGGCAATATCCTCGGTCTTTATCTCATCAACACTTTGCAAATATAAATCACCGGTATGATAAAAATCGCTGTCCGCTGAAGTGCGAGTCACCCGAATGTCGTATTTACCCGCAGTTAATCCATCCTTACGAAATATCCTCTGCACTTGACTGCGGTTCTGCTCATTAATCGCTGTTACCCCAAGATTAATCCAAGTACCGCTGCCAACTAATCTATACTCAACCCGATAATCCACTTCCCATGGATTAATCGAACCATCGCTAGCATTTTGATAATAGAGTCCATTAGACAGGTTCAAATAAACCTCAAAAGCTTCCGCATCATTATTTATAGTGGTGTAAATGAACGAGTTGTTTTGCTTTAACTGGGCATTGATAGAATAAATATTGTGCAGATCATGAAATTGACTAACGATAGCGTCATTATTGGTGCCATATCGAATGTCCGTCGTTATCCCTTGATAATTCACGGCCGGATTTGAGTTGATTTCAATATTAGAAACCGCTTCAATCTCGCCCTCGCAAAGCGCAATAAGTATGTTTAAATAATTATTATACCCGTCGGTATTTATAAACTGGTTAATGATATTGCCACCCACACGGTGAGTACCAAAGACAATGGGAATCGGTGTACCAACTGATTGTGTCGTTTGAATTCCATCCCATGAATATGTAGGTGAGGCGCTATCAATCCCGCTGCCCCCACTTAAATTAATCGCTGGCGAACGCGGTGCCGTTGCATAAGAATAAATACCATAACCTATCGAAAGTACCGTAAAAGCTGCGATAAACGGATGCGCCAAAGCTGCTGCCCAAAGCAAATGAAATGCCGCGACCGCAAGGGCAGCTAAAGGTGCCTTTAAATCCGGCAAGATTAAAATTTGATCGCCTTTATTAAGACGAGTATCTAAATCGGTAATTTTCTTTCCTGAAACTATGATTCGCATTCCCTCATAGGCAAACCCAGATTCCTTTAAATAAGATAAAACCGTCTTATCACGATCAAAGACAATCGATACATCTCGTCGATTTTCATTGTTTAAAAGATTTGGTATTTCCGTAATCTTAATCATCACGTACCTTTAAATGATAAAATCCATCAACCCTGCTTTCCCATTGAGGATACATAATCCGGCCGATGGTCACCCCCGTCTTACTGCAATGCAAGAATCTGTCATCTCTAAGCATGATCCCGCCATGATTCGCATGGCCACGGGGATCTTTAAATAACACCACATCCAAAAATGCCGCCGATTTGACCTTTAGCCATTTATCGTGATATTTCTCAATAAAATTGACCCGCTTTTGCCATTGCCAATTAATGTCGTATTCTTCCTCGATATCTAATAGGTCAAATCCCAAATCCTTATAAACCGCAATGATTAGCCCATAACAATCAAGGCCAGTTCGATAATCACGTCCGCGCAATTTATACTGGATACCTAAATACCTGCGAACAATGGTCTGTTCTTGTTTTAAAATGTTCATATGTTATAAATCTTCTGGCTGGGCACCGCCGGTTGAGCGCCATAGCGCAAAACATTGTTATATCCTCTACATTGTTGAAGCGTGCCATCACAGGTAGCCTCTACTCCGGTATACTGACATTCAATACCCTTAAACCTCGTAGCCCAAGCACACGCGGTACGCGAGAAATTTCTACCCGGCAATTGCCTCTCCAAGACATCAAACTTGCTGCTTACAGTAAAAGTTACGTTATTCTGATCCGCTACCCAGCTGTCAATGTAATAAACATGATCAACAAAAGCCTCATTGTCCCCTAATTGATTTGCCCAGACGGTTCTTATTAAGACCTTCTTGCCACGCAAGGTAATACCGGCTGAAGGGTTATCGTACAATTCCAAATACGCCTGAATTAGACGGGATACGTTGGCGAGGGTGATCTTGATTGAATCAATCTGACTACTGGTATTCTCTCCAATTTGATCGTGCGTGATGGGAAATGCCACATAGGTGATCTGCTGCGAATCATTGACTGACTGATAAACAACATCCGTATCGTACTCAGCGTAATTTAAATTATTGTTTAGGCCGTCATAATTAAAGAGCGTATATAAAAAAATTGGCTGGTTAGTCGCTTTATTTTTCTCGGCAATAAATGTGCTATTAGTATCAACTGGCATTGACGACCTCTTGAAAATTAAAGCCGTAGTTATAAACAGATGGCGCCAGACGCTGCGAATAAAACGAATCTTCCACAAAACGACCTAAAACGTCCTCTCCTTCTATATTGACGGTAAAGGTCGTTAACGATCCTTTTTTTGAATCAAAGAAGGCATTAACCGCGCTAATCTCCACTTGGGAACGATTGGTAAAGGTCAATTCGTATGAGCGTAATTTCTTTGGGGACTTTAGTCGGCGCTGTTCGACTTTATTCTCAAAAGTAGATACAAGCGTGTTGTAGCGAGGTTTTGTTTTGTAGTTAAAGTCCGGAGCATATGCAAAGTCGGCCATGGCATTTTATGAATACTGTCTAATGGTTTGACGAATCTGTGAATTACTTCTTAAATCCTCAGCTATAGCTGCTGAAATCGCCCTGCGGTTACGCATAATATCGTTTGTATCCCATGCCTGAATAACGGGATTAATTTGAATGGTTATACTTGTATTCTGACCCCCGATACCTTGCCCACTGTTTAATCGATTCACGTTCTCCGCGCCCAAGTTGGCAACAGCACGGCGTGATAATACCGCCTCGCCTGTTTGCGCAATAATTGGAACCTCATCGTAAGCCAGCATGCCATCGTGAGCCTTACGGATCATGCCGCCAGAATGCATGATCAATGACGCGATTGTTTTTCCCCCACCGATACCAATCCTACCTATCGTATTTACGATGATTAACTTGGCGATAACATCTGCTATGATCTTTAAAACCTGCTGCCCCCAATTAGCAAACACATTCTTTAAATCGCTTAACTTTCCGGTAATGACGTCAAAAAAACCTGAACCCAGACTAGTAGTCATGGCTTGAGCGGTCTGCTGTACGATGGTCTGCAAAGCATTAAAATATTTAACCGGTGCGTTTATATTTGAACTTTGACTGAAGGCATTATTGAAACTTTGAAACAACTGCTTTATTTTTGTAATCATTGAATCGACACTTGACGACAATGCCCCTTTGCCGGTAACTAAAATGTCAGTGATGTTATTCTGCAGATCAAGAATAGTTTTCTGTTGGGCTGCGTAAAAGGTATGCAAGGCGCCAGATGCTTTCTGCATGCCATCGGCCATTCCTAAAAACATTTGCTGCTGGGGCCCAGCTACACTGCCTAATGCCATAAAAATATCGTGAAGCGCGTTTGTCAGCCGTATTGCCCCATCAACCGCAAACGCTAACATCTTCTGAAATCCTATGGCCACCATATCAACCGCGATTTGAATGCCATTTAATATCGGTATAGCCACAGCTTTTAATTTGTCCCAATAAGCGATCAATAAAACAATGGCCGCAATCCACGCCCCAGTCACCAAAACTCCCATTCCAACCTTTTGAATAAATGCCAACTGCATGGCGGTTAACCTCTCCAGCTCACCGACAAACTTGACCACAGCCCCAACGACTGTGATAAGCGTACCGCCAAGGGTCAAAAACGTACCCGTCATTAATATGCCCTGCACAATAGAACTTTGCTGTGCGGGCGTTAGTCTGTTCCAAGCATTAACCAGTGAAGCCAAAACATTATTAAACCTTTCTATGACCGGCAACATGGCATTTGCCAGACTCAACTGAAATGCCGCGGTAGTTCCTTTTAATCGTTCTATTTGATCATTAACCTTTTGCGAATACTGCGCGGATGCGTTAAATGCTAAAGCCAAAGGCCCCGTCAGAGCCGCACCCGTAAAAATCATCGACCGGCCAACCTGCTCCATGGTTCGCCCCATCATGACCGCCTGATGACCACTTGAAGCCAGTTGCTTGGTCAGACGGCCAAACCCTTGTTCCATCTGATCAATTTTAGTAGTCACTTGATCCTGTAAAGTTGCGATGATTTCCAAAACACGTGATCCGGCCATTATTTACGATCCCTTTTTTCTTTTTCTTGAGCAATCAGGTTTATTTCACGGTCAATAGCTTCCATCGCCTGCACATATCGGCTACCTTGATCCAACAATCCGCCAGAACGGGGCAATATTCCGTATTTAAAAAATCGATACGCTCTTATAAAATCCCCGCTTTGCTGCGTGATACTCTTTACCGGACACCCGATATAATCTTCCCCGTTAAAACTCCACGTACTGTGATCGCACTCTACAGGGTCGCATTCTTGTTCAATGGCACCCGTTTGAATCTTTAATCGCGGGCAGTTAAAATGTTCTTGAGCATCAAACACTCGAACTGCCAAAATCAGTTTTTTATTTCAGCCACACTTAAGCTTTGGAACTTAACAATCTCCTCAGCAATTTCGCTAATTAAATCCGGATGGAAATTCTTCATGAACTCCTCGGTAACACAAGGATAGGAAACACCGCTGATATTATGATTCCCCAAATTCAGCTGAAGCGCTGTACTTCCGTCTGTACTAAAAAAATTCTCTAACCCTCGCAACCCAAATTTAAACGTCAATATCGAATACTGTGTTGCATTAACCCTCACGACCCTTTTCTCTGACTTCTTCTCATCCACTTCAATGGTTGAACATTTACCGTCAATATGCGCCCTAAGCGCGGGGTCGATGGATCCAATAATAAATACCGTTGGATTCTTAGAATCTGGATCATTTGGTGAAACATACCTCTTAGTGGCTGTGATATCTACTGCTTTAAACATAGTCGTTTTCCTTTCTTAAAATTTTAAAGACACAATAAAGCCCAACCGTCATCTCCGGGTGTAGCGCTTTCATTAACAGAAAAGGTTGATTTAACCGCTGCCAACCCACCCTGATCAGCATCATCATTCTTTGTGTATTGAATTTTGGGCGCATAAAAACGGAATTTATTGCCTGATACCGTTCCCCAGCTCGTATCCAAAATCATGAAAGTTCCGCTAAACCATTTATTAAAGAAGTCATGAGTAGTAGGCAATTCCATTCGAGCGGTAAAAGAACCATTTACCATGCGCTGACCAATAACAAAATGCGATATGCCGCTTGGATCCCCGGGTGAATCAACCGGTGCCAATGTGGTACCTGCATCAATCGTTAAATCCGCTAATTTCAAAGAAACACCATCAATGGTAAGGTTGGCACTCAAGAATGCCGGTGGCTTGGTCGCTTCATAAGATGGATTAGTAAATAGTGACGCTGCAGCCACTCCACCCTCTGCCCCGCTAAAATCAAAGTCAACTACCGGCACCTCACCAATCTTGAAATTAATTTTGAAAGTGCCTCGGCATCCCTTTAATACCTTGGAAATGCCATCTTCATAGCTTGCCATTGTCTGGCTTGGCGGATTCGTTTCTGGTTCATAAACCATACCGACAGCTGTGGCGGTCGATGCTGTTGTAGCTGTCGCCCCTGAAATTGATCCAGTGATCGTTTCACCACTTTGAAACGAACCTGTTAATGAAACCAAATATAGATTTGTTGTTCCATTAACGGTTGTCAGAATCACACGGCCGGTTGCGGTTGATGTGCCGCCAGTAATCGTTTCACCATGAACAAAGGGCCCGTTGGTGATAGCACCAATTGTCATCGCCTTAAGCACGTTTTCTTTAGCACCGCTGGATTTAATATGTTTCCCCCAATCAGGGGCAGTTGTCGCTGTCCCGCTTCCTCGCAATTCAATGCCAAAAGTGATCTTTCCATATCGTTGGCCTGGAATTTCTCCAAGATTGCCTAAGGTAGAACGTGCAGGATTTCTTTGAAACATTTTGACGTCATGTGTAATCTTTGGGTTAATTGCTAATGTTTTGGCTTCTGCAATAGTTAAAGTTTCCGCTGATCCTTCCACTGCTTCTATCTTGCTGGCTAACTGTCTTTTCCTTGTTAACATGGTTCTCTCCCTCTTTTAGACCGCCAAAGTTGAATCCATTAGGCGATGCTGATATAAAACTTCTAAAATAATGACAATACCGGCATACGGCTGTCCCGGCGCACCTTGAAATTGGGTATTACTCTTAAAAATTGCATCTAACGCATAACCTGCAAGGCTTGGATCCGTCATAATGCATCTCTCAATATCTCCTAAAATGCTATTAATGATCTGATCCGTGGACTGGCTTAAATCTGCTTCGTCATGACATATCCATACATCCAAGGCAATAGGCAGATGGCACGTGTAAAAGGGGTTTGGATCAGGCGTTTTTATTTCTTCACCCGGCACAATAACAATAAGCGGTGTATTATTTAGAGAGTTCCCCCGCTGCTGCCATCGTTCCACCGTGGCAATGTCATTGTTATAACCATTTGCCACGCTGATGCCGGAGAGCATACTTTTAAGTTGAGCAACAATGTTCTCACGAACGGTTGTCATTAATTGACCTTAGCTAGCCCATCATCAAGGGCATCATCCATAATTTGATTAAATCGCCCCAAATGGGCGTCCCATGTTGAATAAAATCCTAAATGGGGATTGATCCTCACAGAATGCGAAAGAATAAATAGCCTCTGCGGTGGACTGCCTTTAATTTTCCTGCCTAAAAAAACCTTGCCGTTTTGAATAATAAAATCCAAATCATCAATAGATGCTGGACTGTTCTTCTTCATCGCCTTGGCTTCATCATTAAGCGGTATCGGCATGCCATGGGCTGATCTAATCACTCCGCCGGTTTCAAGAAGACCAGCTGCTTTTGACGTCGTATAAATATCGATTTGCATGTCCATGGGATCCTTGGCCGATTTTGCGATTGTCCGTACTGTTTCACTTTGAGATGCGCTTTGTCTTAAGAAAACCGGCTTGCCAGCAACCATGGTCACTCGTCTAAAACGATGAAATATTCCACCCGGCGTCGAACGCACGCCCGGGGGCCCTTGTAATCTTGTTTTATAAAACATGCTAAAAAAACTTCGCGTTCCATGATCCAATCCGTCGGCTAAGGCTAATTTCACCGAATATGGAATCTTTTTGATTTCTGCCCGTACATTTTCAGTATTAGCTGTGATTTTCAATTCGCTCATTTTCTAATCACCAAATGCCATATACCCAGATCTGATTGCAAGACCTCAACAACCAAGCAATCACACATCTGTGATATCCCCTCATATTGAGCCAGTGTTACCTTATCCTTACCTCTGCGAATAACATCAATACCAGCTACCGGATCCGCCGAGATATACATCTCAAAATCATTAATTCCAATCCGCGCATTATCCTCACTTGACGGTTGCTGGGGTTTTCGTATGACAATCGCTTGGATTTGTTTGCCAGCTTGACCATCCTTTGTATATGTGACAGTTTCAGCAAATTCGCTGGGATTTAAAATGATACTGTTGGCATCAGAAGCTATAATCGATTTAAAAGTCATATTTGTTTTGTTTGATACTTGGCGTTAATTTTGATCTGAAATATCCTCCAAAGTGCATCCGGAGTAAAAACATAATTGCCGTCTTTATCCCGCCACACGCCTCTGTCTTGAATCATATTAATTTCAACTGCCGGCGCCGGCTTAACAGCCTGGCTGGCGCAGCTTGTCAGCAAGGTCAATGATGTGATCAACGTCGCCAGAATCAATAGCTTTTTTAGCAGCATCAAGCATGTCCCCTTTGGTTTTTCTTAACTCCTCGTCCTTTTCAAGACGCGCTTGGATAACGAGACCTGCCACATGCATGGCCTCTTTCAATATTCCGCCTAAAGTAACTAAGGCAGTTAGCCAAACAGGCATCAGCTATTTCCTTTGACGGCCTGCACCGCCATTTCAATGGCCAAATTGATCATTGACTCACCAGCTTGAATCCCTTGGGCTTTTGCATAATCAGTAATCTGCCCAAATGCTTGAGTTCTTTTCTGATCATTGGTCAAAGTGCTGACATTATTAATGCTGGTAACCGCCTGCATGGCAATGTCCTTTAATGCCCCCATAACAATTGGCTTTTCAGCGGTAAAAACCTGCTGAATAAACTGCTCAAACTTAATGACCTGTGGATTCTTAAAAATATTACTGAAGAAACTTTTAATTTTGTCCCACATTCTATTGCTCCTTTTCTTTTTGAATAGATAGTTTGAGTTGACTTGTGTTAGCGTTCGGATTTAAAGCGGCCAAAACGCCCGCTATTCTTTCTAACACTTGAACTGTGGCGTCCTGCCGGTGGGAAAAACTATCTTGATTATCTAGAAGCTGTTTTTGTTTACCGGATAATTGTTCATGTTCCTCACGCTGGCGTTTATTTGCTTCTTCAGTTCTTTGTGCCGCCTCTGACATGCGCCGGTCATGCTGTTCAAGGGCGTTTTTCTGGGCGACAAGGTCGCGCTCAATGATTCCAGCCAACCGCTCTTCACGCTTGGCATTTTCTTTAAGAATGAAACGAATCACCCAGCCCATGAAGCCAGCCATTAAAAGCGATAGAACTATGCCCAATCCATACGTAGCCGCTGCTTTTATCAACTCTTGATCCATGCCTCACCATTAATTGCTGGACTGTGTTTGTTGTGGCTGCGCTGGTTGTGAAATCGCTGGCTGCGGATTCGCAGCAGCTTCAGCTGCATTTGCTCCATCAATTCTGTCTTGAAGCTGTGACAACAAATTCTCAAGATTACTCTTTTGATCTAGCAACTGCCCCATCGTCATCGTTTCTTTCTTATCAACAACTTCTACGGGATTGCCGGTTCTGACTTCTGCAGTCTTGAAAGTCCGAAAGGTATACGAAACCTGCTGACTCTCATTGACATTTCTTTTAACATCGATATCCATGACTCCCCTTCCTTTCTTCTGTTTAAATGTTTACAGATTACGTTTCCATCCATGTACATCTGATACCCTTTTTCAAAAGCGTCATTGCCAAATTGGCAGCAAGGGCCCAAATAACATTTGCCCGCATTAACCACATTTGCTTCCTTGTTAGTTCCATCTCTAAACTCAATATCATTTAGAGCCTGACGGGATATAAACATACATCCCAATCCAACCATGTCAGTCTTCGTGACGCTTGGAACAGGTTTTAGACAATGTAAAAAAGTATTGTCCGCGACCCATCTACCTGCGACCCAAAATGGACTCTTACGAATCTTGTACCAGCCTCCAATAATATGAAAACCCGCCTGTTTCTGTTGAGTCACAAATTCAGTTATTGCTCCTTTAGGAAGCACTTCGTCGCTGTCGACCCACAAAAAACAATCGGCATCAGTTTTGAGCGCCATATCACGAGCAATATTTCTGTTCTTTGTTGAATTAACTGTTATGTCTTTGCGACACTTAACCTCGGCCTTGATCACATTTATCAAGATACTAAAATTCGAATAATCCTGATTCATCACAGATTCAATACAGCGATTATCAACACTTCCGTTTGTTGGAATAATGACCAATACCTTCATCATTTAACCCTCATAATCTTCACGCACTCGTAATACGATGGTGCAGTTTCCATTGATTCGGTAGATCCCCAGATTGAATGTGTGTGACTTTGTCCAGCGAGGGGTATTGAGCTACACATGGGGTATGTGGTCGCACTGCATACATAAGAAGGCTCTGAACAATATACGCTGCAAATATAATGGTTATGATAATCAGAACCGCCTTGACCTGTTGAATAGGTTGAGCCACGAATAAACATTTTAGATCCACCTTGCGCCCCATTTAAATCAGCTGGTGCAACTCCGTTGTATGGACTCTTTGAATCAATAATTGCTTGGCCATTACGCTCGACAAACTCCGCTGGTAAAGCTGGCGTATTTGTCAGATTCTTGTCCCAATCTAAAATTGCTCCTATTGGAACTGCCCCAAAACCAAGACTCATAATTCCCCCCTAAACCTTTCCAACAATGCTCCAATTGGCGCCATCAGATTCAACAATTACAGCGCCATAACTGTAATTAATAACGTATGATGTCACCCCATCAATCATCTGGGATGACGTTGTCAGAATAGTAATATTGCTCGCAGCTGAAGTACCCTTCCAATCCTTGATAACATATTGCCTCCCAGTGATACCAACAGCTGACGGAAGCGTTCTTGTTCTTGCCCCGGATGTTGAATCAACCAAAATAACATTATCTGAATCCGTTAAGGTGTACGTTGCCGCTGAACTTGTCGTGGTTGCTTTTGAAAACGACCCGTTAATTGAGAATCTGGAAGTTGGAGTTGCTGTCGCTACCCCGACATTGTCCGTGCTGATTGTTGTGGTCACAACTCCCGTTGTTCTTGTCCACCCGCCACCAGTGGATGTGGTAGGAATATTTAATGAATAGGTTCCATTACCATTGCTAGACAACGCACCGGCAGTAACCTGAACATCCCCACACGTAGTATCCGCTGGAGAACCGGATGCGTCTTTTATCGTGACGCATTTATCAATCTTTCCGGTAAAGGCATTAAATGCCTGACCAGCAAATGCTGTCGTTGTAAATACAGCTAATAGAATATTAAGCGCTAAAAACAGCGTCGAAATACCCATAGACACCACTCTCTCGATTTGTCCAGTTGTAGGCATACGTTGTCGTTGCATCGCCTGTAACCGGTGATCCTTTCTTAAACCGATAACTTTTGGCTGTCGTGTCTTCCTTCATGATGTACCAATTACTCAAGCGATCAATGAACAGGTAATAATTGATATTCGGAAAACTCCCGTCAACGATAGGGCCGTCGCTTAAGTGATACCCCTCAAAGTTGAATTGAAAGTACGCGTTATCTCCTTGCAACATAGTGGCGGCCTTTCGTTATGCTTCCTCATCAACCGGATATGCTTTCAGTTGATTGAGTTGCAGGGCTTTATTGATGTCCTTATCCGTCAGCCCATCTACACATTCGCCTCTTAAAACAATACTACCGGCTGGAAACTCTACTCCGCCAAATGCTCGGTCAAAAACTAAAGAAACATTGACCTTGGCCGTTTTTTTGACTTCCATGCTTTCACTAGTCACCTTTGGCACCATTTTTGTATCTTTACTCATGTTTCCTCCAAGTTTAAAAAAACTAACGTTAACCTAAGGTGGCTAAAACAGCCTGTTGCCAATAGCCATATCCCACATTACGACTTGCCTCTACCGTATATAAATGACGACGATGAGTTATAGCCTCTTCGCTGCCCTCGGCAATGGCATTGATCTTTATACCCATGGTTTCATCGAATCCGGTTGATCCGTTAGTCGTCGCCACGGATCCGATATTGCCATTATTCAGATCCTCTGCCTGACGAATGAACGGGCGGGCACGGCCATCTGTACGAAACACCGCCAACTTGTTGCTCCAACCGCTTCTGGGGTTTACCTCAACGCGGATATTAAATCCGGGTAAAGACCTAAGCGGGTTATCGATGGCGCCAGTTCCGGCTGCTAAGATCAGACCGCTGACGGCCTTGACAGCATTGCCGTACATATTGACCGGCACCAAGACCAAGAATTCCTTGGCGAATTCATTCATGGGCTGACCGTTGTCCTTTTTGATAGAATAAAGATGCTGAATCATCTTCATGATGACGTTGGCCATCTCATAGGCGGTTGGATTTGCCCCAATAGCAACTCCTAATTCCGAATAGTCCGTCTTGGTGATCGTATTCTTTTGAACTGGACTGCTGCCTTCCTGATGCACCGTATCAAAGAAGTTATTGCCGTCATAGCAGACGGTTGTTTCACCGGCCTCAATAAGCGCGGTCAAAAGAGTTGCCCAGTGATTAGCGCATTCTGCTGCCAACTCCTGCACACGAAGAAGAATTTGCTGGCTCTTATCCCTGCGTAAATCATCAACAGAGATTTCAAGCGTCGCGTCAAAAAGTAAATTCTCAATGATGATTCCGTTTCCTTTTAAGCTTGTAGGTCTACGTGAACCCATCCAACGAGAAAGCGCTGGTGAGAACCCGAGCCACTTGTAATTTTCAAACTGCTGGTTTGAAGGAAAAAGCATGCTGACGTACGGCACCCACCCGGCGCCGGCCGCCGTCTGAACTGTTTCATAAAAGGTACCGATGATATCCCGGCTTGTTAGTATTTGTTGATCCATTTGACCCTCCACATAAAATTTAAAAGGTTAAAATTATAATGAACGAAGTACATCTGCCTCAAAAGCAACCACGCAAAGCGTCCCGGAAATCCAGCGGACAATCTTGCCGATCGCAGTGTTACCCGTCGACGTCTTGGTAAACGTGTTGCTGTCAGATGCGTATACAACGCTGTCGACATCTAAATTGCCGGTTACTCCAACCACGTTAAGCTGGATTTGCCCTTTGAGCTTGCATGAAATGTTCCGAGCCGCGGCCGCACCGGCTGAATTATCAGCCTTGCGGTTAGCAAACCCTGCGAACACGTCAGCTGCCACCAATTGACGAACAACACCAGTTGTACCGACAAGCCCCAAAGCAGCGCCTTCATAAATAACGCTGGCCGCGGCCATGGGTTGATCCTTAAAAACATCCAAATCGACTGAATCGTAATTCCGTACAAGATTTTGAATAAGTTGAGACATAGTTAATTCCTCCTTAAATGAAATATATTTATTTTGACTTCGTCAAAAGCGTCACCTGTCCACGAGCCTGCGCTTTCATGTAGGCCAGATACGTGCTTAATTTGCTTCTAAACTCTTTTTGTAATTGAGGGCTTTGTTCAAACTGGGCTTTCCATTTCTCCTCACCATCCGGCAAAGTAGAAAGATCCCCTTGATCTTGGATTTCACCAGCACCTGCACCCTTGGGGGCTTCCCTTTTTAATTCAGCGAGTCTTGAGTCATAAAGCTTCTGCTGAACGATCGCGAAAGCCTCGTCCTTTTCAATGCCTGCCATGATGATGGCGCGGTTGGCGGGAGATGAAAATTCTGGATTCTCGCTCAACTTGAAAAGCTCAAGCAAACGTGTTTTCTGATCAGATAGCGCCTCACTGACCGATTTTTTAAGCACATCCTCGTGCCCCTTGGATAACTCGACACTGATTTTTTCAATCAAATCAGGCCTTTCCGTTTTTAACCCTTCGAGTGTTAATACTTCTGGTTTAGTTTCATTGGTCATAGCCATTTCCTCCTCATGATGTTCGTTAAATAAATCTCTTGTACGCCCATACCGAGCCAAGAAATCCTGTACCCTCTCGACTGCTGATGGATTCTTTAAAAATTTATTCAAAAACTCTGTCGCCTCAACCGACAAGGTGAGCGAAGAATTAAAAAATTTGCGGCCAAACATTCCATCATTTGCCGCTGGTGAATCAACAACATCTGCCGCAGATATTGACTTTACCCGCAATAACGGTGGTAAATCCTGCCCCTTATCATCTTGCTTTCTGGATCCATCCTGATTTTTCCTGTATTCAAAACCAGCCTCATCTAAAACAATCGAAGCTCCAAACATGTCTGGTTCCTTATCGGCCATATCAAGTACATAGGTTCCCAAATCACCATTGGGTGAAGTAAAAGCCGCATCCGAAATATGCAAATCAGCCCGAGCAACGTTGCCGTCCATACGAAAATTCTTTGCTCGACCGACCATGGTGCCAAAGGCCTCTCCACTCATGTTCGGGTGACCAAAACGTGACTTTATCCCGCCCTTAGCTACGTTTCCAGCATCAACAACCTGCTGTAAGGTGGCGTCATCGATTTCCCATCCGCGGGAATCTTTAACAAAACCTTTCGTCATAACCGCAAAACCGTGAATAATCTTGTTCTCACGATCAACGGCATTTGGATTTGGTTCCAATCCAACGGCCAGATTGGTTCTAAAATGTCCCTCTATCGGTTCCAAAATTTCATTCATTAGCTTTTCCTGCTGGCTCTTCTTGGTTATCTCCCGCTGCCTGTTGAGAAATAACTTTATCCGGCTTGGGCGTCCCCGGCTCCGCTTGAGGCAGTGCTGGCATAACCGTAAACTGAACGTCATACTGATCTTCCAAATCTTTGACGCGTTGCAATTCCTTGGCGCGTTGTTGCAAAACTTCTTCCCAATCTTGACCGCGGCTGGCTGCGACATCCTGTAAAGTAGTGAAATTATTGTCATGAGCCAAAACAGACGCCTGCGCTTCTTTAAGTGGATCCACCCATTCCCACCCCTCTGCGATCCACCGGCAGCGAGTCCACTCTTTCTTATTCTTAAAAAAGTTTGGTAATTTTAATTCACCGCTTAAGACTGCTTCCTCAATGACCATTTCAAAAGTCGGTTGATTAATTTTTTCATTCATCCACTGCTGATGAGTTCGAAAATACCGATATGCCTGTAAGAGCGATGCTCTCATGTTGGAATAATTACTTTTTGTAAAATCTTTAGTCACCAATTCATAAGGCAAATTTAAAGCCGCTGCGATCATTCGTAACAGTTGCATCATGAACATTTCGAAAGTGCCACCCGGACGCTGCGGATTAAATGAATTGACCGATTCTCCTTGCGCCAAATATTCAACCATCCCGGGTTCAAGAGTATTAAGTTTCTTGCCCTGCGAATCTTGATCTCCGGGTGTTCCCATATAAGCTGCGTTAGGATCATTCTTAGTTATAAAAAGCGCAAAACACGCGGAAATCCTTGCGGCTACCAATTCAGCTTCTAAATACTTGTCTAAATGTTGAAAATAATCGATGACCGGCGCAAAGAAAGGAACGCCCCGAGTCTGCTGCGGTCGTAACATGAAATAAAGATGAAAAATATTCTTCCGGCCAGTTTTAGGATTCTTGGCTGGATATGTCCGCCATTTAAGCGGATTGCTGCCAAGAAAACGCAAGGTAATATCGCCCGGGTGGACTTCACGAACGTAATAATTAATCGGCTCACCAAACTCTTTGCCGATTTCGATGCCAGCACGTACCGCTGGATTCGTTTGAAAATTAAACGGCGTTCCTACACGATCTGCCTCAATTAACTGATACGCCAAAGCATACGGCCTGTCTGGTTTATCAAGCATGACTGGAATTAAAAATATTTCGCCATTCTCAATAATTTGACGATGTACCAACTGTTGAACTTCATAAAAACTCAATCTCTCACTGGCATCCGCATATGGAACCCACTTATCCCAGACCGCATCCATTTGATTTTGAAAATCAATAGCCTCTTGCTGGGTAATGCCTAATTTTTCAGGTCTTAACCGGCTTTGAGGACGAATGCCAGACCCAACGGTATTGGTTGTCATCGTATTGGTAATGCCCGCGGCAAATGGAGTATTGCGGTTTAAATCACGGCTACGCTGACGTAAGGTAGGTAAATTATTAATGATATCTTGATCCGCTGATCCCGGTGATGATAACCATCCACCAGTCAAACGGCTGTTATCCGCTCCCCTATATGATGTGAGCATTTTCTTGGCCGAGCGATACGCCTGACGATATGCTGCAGCTTTAGGTGAGAATATCGCAACAATCTTGTCGACTGCTTGCGATGCCTTATCGGTAAATGAAGGTTGTGGTATTTTTTGTTCAGTCATATCTTATAGTCCGCTTGGCTGCGGATATCCGGGGCCTGTATTACCTTCCGGCTCGTTAAACTCAACATAGGTTCTAACATTACGTGTACTTGCGATTTCAGATTGCAATTTGGTACGATAATCCATCAAATCTTTTAAGCTCATTTTTCTTATGCTACGACCATTAATCGAATACTCTGAAACGGATCCACCAGCGACCATTGCATCAATAGCCGCACTAACAGCGTCGAGGCTTGCCTGTAAGTCTTGTGTCATAACTCCCCTAACAAATAAAAAAAGCGGCAAAATGAGTGATTTGGGCACCCAAATTGCCGCTTTATCGTCGAGAGCGAAGCGGCCGCTCCATTCCCGGCGTAAATCTTTATCCTGACTTTAGTTTATCTGACTACAATGCATAGTCAATGTTCTGGTTCAGAAATACTGAAAAATCTCAATCATCCTTCTCGATAACCTTAAATTTATGCTGACAATCGACACACTTGTAATAAAGAATTGGCTTATCTGCTCCATAGCATCTGACACTCCTTGATTTGCATCTTCTACATTTTAAAGGCCTATGAATGAGAACATCATGATCTTCCACTGGGGTCATCCGACGTTCCCGTTTTAAAGGCTTATCAAGCCATGAATCCTCTTTTTTATCAATCCATGCCGTCATCTTTGTAACCAGTTTTTACGCATACCACCTAATTTTCCTAAATATGACTCGTTATTATCTCGAGTGGAATTAAAAGTATTCGCTGTACCAGTCTGCCTTAATGATGAAACATGAATCATCTCGGCTGCTGCGGTAGCGTAAATTTCCGCGTCCCAATAGTGATTGGGCGTCTTATTAGCTTTTGGCTTCCATACTTCCTGCGCACGCCCAGTCTTTCTATCTCGGACAATAACCTTGTCCTCGCTGCAAAACTGCCTCAAATACTGCTCTGACACATTCTTAAAATTGTGCCACTTAGATAAGTCCCCGGGGTCAGAATTAACCAAACGATAAACCTTGTCTTTAAAATAGTTCACGTCAAGACGGTATAAACTTAAACCACCCGGAATAAAAACCCCTGATCCGACATATCTATCAATACGAGTAATTGTAATCGGCACACCGGTAACTCGAATATCCCCTTTAATGGCTCTGGCAACATCACTATTGCGCCGGCAGATTTCGTAAACCTCATCGGTGTTATAACCACTGTCAACACAGGTCATCCTGACCTTTAAAACTTCGCCGTTTCTTTTCTTATAAACGGTCTGAAACAAAGCGTCCGTAATATTAGGCCAACTCTCCACCCTCGCCGCTCGAATAAGCCACGACTCCTCTCCATATCCCCAACCACGAATAACAAAATAAAAATGATCCATTTGCACATCTACTCCCGCGGTCATGACAACAACCTTATCTGGAACGAACCCTTCCGGATATTCGAGTGAAAGACTTTTAACGTGATCAACTTCAGTCCTTTTGCTTTTTTCTTCCCATATCTCCGCAAGCCACGAATTAACAAAATTCATCAAATCATTAATCTGGTCTTTGGATGAAAGAAATTCCGCTGCTATTTCAGAAAACGTCAACCACGGGGAATAAATAGCGTTAATCCAAAAACCCTTTCTTACCGTTACTGGGATTTCTCCGGTGATCATTCCCTGTGAATTAATTTCACAACCATCGGGAACCCATTGCCCGCTGTTAATCACTTGGCGTTTTTGTACATCAATGATCTTTTCTTTACACCTTATGCATTCATACCACGCCAATTTCTTATCTCTAACAACTTCTGGATCACGTTCATCTTCCGGCCAGCGTATCTGGCTAAAACTTAAAACCTGATAATGACGGCAAAAGGGACACGGCACGTAATATTGACATCTATCGCTTTTTTTATATTCTTGATAAATATAACCGTCCCTCGTTGTCGGCGTTGAACATTTAACAATCTTGCGGTTCCAAAAAGTGCGGGTGCGTTCTTTAGCGAGTTTTATTGGGTCGGCTTCCTTGCCTGAAAATGGCGGATATTTATCAATTTCATCTAAAAAAAGATATCTAATCGGTCGCGATGACAGCGACGATGGGCTGTTCGACCATCCTACGTACAGTGGCATTCGATCAAAGAAAATCTCAAATTTAGCGATGTTATCTTCATTAGACGGTAAATGCCTTTTTAAATCTGGTGAAAGACGCGTCATTGGCTGAATACGGTTCTTGCAAAAACTCTTAGCTAGTTCCTCTGTTGGGTTAACCCATAAAGTAGGCCCGGGGTCTTGATCTATGGCATATCCAAGCATATTGAGCATGCCTTCAGTCTTACCTATCTGCGTTGATGCCATGATGGTAATATCTTCAACCAAGGGGTCATAAAAAGCATCCATGATCCCTCGCAAATACGGTGTTGTTTCGGTATGCCATTTGCCGCCAGAAGCTGAAGTTATCGGATCCAAGACGCGTGATTGATTAGCCCATTGCGAAACCGTAAGCCGCTTTGGCAATTCCCACGCCTGACGAACACTATCAGTCCAAATCCTTGGTTTTTTCACCATCGCTATCATCAGACTTGCCCTTTTTAAATATTTGATCCTTAGCAAAAATATTGATAATTTCCTCTACCCTCTCTCGAAGAATATTCTCAATCTCACGAACTTCAAGACCAACCAACCTTGGCGCCACCATGCGAGGAAGCGATAGCAGCGCCCTTTTAATTGCAATGCTAACCTGCACCAAACCATCCTCAACCTCACGCATTGAAATCAACTCTGCTATCATGGTCTTAAATTTAATCTGCTCAACTTTTGCCTTATACTCACGATAGGTTGCGTCCCAGTCGTCATTCTTGCCTGTGGATTTTCTGCCCTTATTGAATTTCCAAGTTTGAATCTCAAGAATGTCATAATGCCCTTCTTTGGTTACCGGCATTCCGTCTTTAGCCCAGTTGGCCACTGTGCGGGTCGAAACACGAAATACCTGTGCTACTTGATCCTGTGTCGAAAGAACACCCGGTAATGATCCGCCATCTTGATACTTGGCGAGTTCCTTCATCTCTGATGGCGTCAGAGCCATGCCCTTTTGCATTTTCTCGATTAGCTTGACCTCTCTTTGTTTTTTGGCTATCTCGAGAAGATTTGGTTTATTCGGTTCATTGCCAGCCATAACGTCATTACCTCGCCAAAACTGCTTTCTTCCCAGTAAAATTCTCCCAACGCTTAACCGCCACATCACAAAAGACTGGTTCAAGTTCCATGGCAAACACCCTGCGGTTTAACCGTTCGCCCGCGATAATCTGCGAACCTGAACCGCTAAACGGTTCGTAACAAATCTCCCCTGGCATCGTATGAACCCGCATTGGTATAGCGAAAACTTCCGTAGGTTTAACTGTGGGATGATCAAGTCCGGGATTGCGCTTCTTACCTTCCCAATCTAACTCCCAGACATCACTGTGATATTCCGGTGTAGATGGATCCCCTGTCCTTAAAAAATCAACTGTCCACACACTCCCAATAGATTTCTTTTTAGGTTTATATTCCGGCTTTTGACCTTTAATCCACATGAGCAAACATGGCTCATGTCGCCATGAATAAAATGAGTAAGTCAAAATAACGCACGGCTTAACCCAAACAATCTCCTGATGAATAAGTATTCCCAACTCCTTGGCTATGCCTTCAATATCCGAACGCCGCTTGGAAGCATGCCAAAGATACAATGCCGTCCCCTCAAGAATATGTTTAAGGCCAGCTGTATAAAATTTGCGTATAAAATCCACCGCATCGGGAATGTCAATCTCATGATAAACATTCGACCAATCCTTGCCACCATTGGGGCGATCAGCACCGGTGTAATCCACGCAATAAGGCGGGTCAGTCGCAAACAACCTTGCCTTCTGCCCGTCCATAAGACGTACCACGTCTTCATCTTTGGTTGAGTCACCGCACAAAAGCCGATGCTCTCCCAAAATCCATAAATCGCCAGGCTTTGTCACGGCCACCTTGGGCGGGGCCGGAACATCATCCGGCAAAGTTTTTCCCATCTTTTCTAGCTCGAATTCTTCCAGACCCTGCCTTAATTCAGCAAGGCGAAGATTTAGATAATCCGCTGGCATTTTCAGCCTCAAATCTTCCAAAATCGGTATCAACGTCTTGGTGAAGAAACCCGTAATCTGCTGATTGTTAAGCGTTACTGCCAAAGCGTTCTGGGCGATTTCGTCCATGTCAACGGCCAGACAGGTGACTTCTTGGACGCCATCTTCTTTAAGAACCCGTAAACGCTGATGACCAGAAACAACCTGCATGTTGCGTTTGTTAATCACGATCAAATCCACATAGCCAAACTTTTCTAAACTATCCCGCAAGCCTTTTAAAGCCTCTGGGGATATGTCACGCGGATTTTCTTCCCACGGCACTAAAGATGCAATTTGAAATTTCATAATTTCAGGTTGAATGTTAATCTTTGCCATTGCCATTTCTCCTTATTACCGTCGGGGATAAGCCCCTGACGGTATTGTCTTGTTACTTAAAACATGAACATGAAACGAAAAAATTATTTTTCAATCACTGACAGCGAGCGCGCTTGCCGACCCGCTTAACCCCACCCCCATCAGAAGGACCCGCCGATTTAAAACGTCACACATATGGTCAATGCCCCTGCACACAACCAATAAATACAATGACGCACGTCGCCCTGCCATCCATAGACACATGCTGCTAAACAATCCAATACAATCAACACACATGGGAATACCTTCTCCATTTAAACAATCCTTCCATTAAAGATACGGACAGCATCAGCAACCCGCAGCCAATCGTCCTTCTCCTCATCACTAAACTCTGCCCACAAGGCTTCCATCGGTTCAACAACCAATGCGTTAAAGTCCACTTTGTCTTTATCAACATTAATACCTTTAGACATACGCTCATTAAGCCAACGCGTGCCGTCTATAAACCTTTTATACAAAACCTTAAACCTATCGAATTTATCCATATGCCCCCTGCGTGGAGAAAGTGGAGGAGAAATTGTTCTGGGAGATTTCCATATATATTCATTTATTTTTTGATACTTATGTATATAGAAGAAAATATTTCTCCACTATCTCCACTTTTGCCGTAACTAACTGCAATCAAGTTGTTTTAAGCGTGGAAAATGTCAAAAACAATCTCCCCAAATGTCCACTTTCTCCACTCAAAACGGCCTTTTTTCTGAAACATCACTAAAAACTTCTCCACTTTCTCCCCTGTCTTGACTGTCACCTGCCTTCAAGCCGACTCCGAACCAAAAAATATTTCCACGATCTCCACCAGAAGTTAGCTTGTCTTTCTTAAATCCCCGCTTCTTCATGTAGTCAATAAACTCATTGCGATTGATATACCGAAGCCCGTTGTCCTTAGCCCATTGCTGTAAATCTTTGAGAATTGAACTTGCTTGAACCTTGAAATCGGCACCTATAATGCAGCGTTCTTCCAAATAATTGCCAATCAGATCGGACTCCTCTTGATACTCATTGGTGGCATCGGTAACCTTATCTGGTCTTCCCAAATCATGCGTCTGCCAAAGCTTAAAGCCTTCAACTGCCCAATTTAAAATGCCCTCATATTCACTGACTAGCTTTTCATCCAGCTTTGCATCGCGCTCTTTCGCTGAAATAACTTTCTCAAATGGAATAGTGATAATGCGTCGCCAAATTCCTTTATCCGTTCCTGATATGTTTGGCTTGTGATTTGTCGCAAAGAAAATCTTGAACGTGGCAAAAAAGTCAAAATACTCTCGATGCAAAAACCTAGCCGATATCGGATCGTCACCTGTCAGTTGTTTGATTTGCGCCTCGGCCATGGCTTTTGACTTGCCAGATTCCAGGGCCGTCACAAATCTCATTCCTTTAAGCCTTGCCACATCATTGGGAATTGAATCGTTATACTTCTCCATCAAGGTTGATGCGGGCGTATTAAGCGCGTAATCGCCTAACATTCGGAAGATGTGTTTTAAAAACGTCGATTTGCCGTTCATTCCAATGCCATACAAAATAAAAATGCACTGCTCTTTGATTGACCCAGACAGTGAATATCCAACCGCCTTTTGCATGAATTCAATAAGCTGCAAATCGCCCTGGAATATGGTCATCAAAAATCGTCGCCACTCCGGGCACTGCGCGTCTTTGTTGTAATTAAGCTCTACACGGCGGGTAATATAATCTTCTTTGTTTTGCGGCCTTAACTCACCAGTCTGAAGGTTTAATGTTCCATTTAGACAATTAAGCAAAAACACATCACTGTCGAACTGATCATTTACGGTCGCTATCATGCCTTCGCTTCTAACAAGACTGATCATTGCTTTAAGCCGCGATTCGCCCTCACATTTAACGGCGTGCTTAAATAGAAATTTGTCGCTATTTGACTTGGCCATTTGATACATCTGTTTGACTGTGTGCTTGGCCAACCGCAAAATCTCAAATCTATCGTCCTTTTTCCAGCGGGTGCCATCCCAAATAAACCATCCACCTAGGGCATCGCAATACTTGATGTCATCGCCATACTTCTCAAAGAACATTTTGGAGTTCCAAACGTCAGTCAGAGGGTCGTCATATTTGGACCTGCTCTCAATACCGTAACGTGAAACGCTCTTGGCAATCGCTGAAACTTCCTTTTTAGGCAATGCGGGGGAACAACGATTCTCATTGATGGACTGCAGTGTCAACTCAATCTGTTCGTGTTCCAGACCCATCTTGCGAAGTTTGACACCCATGTGCATGAGCGTGTCATTGCGGTTCCCTGTAATCTTTGCTCCCTGTTCGGACAGATCAACAACCGGCTGTTTTTCACTAAGCAAATCCACAAGCCACTCTGGCGCGTCCGCGATCATTGTTTCATCAGGATGTTGCGACGCTTCCCATTCATATGACTTGCCTTCAATGACGCTGGGTGGCGCAATCACATATCCGCCGTCACCACGAATATCAATCCCCGAACGGATGCCAGCCTTACACCCAACACCAACTTGCGGATACCTAAAATAAATATGCCTGCCCTTAGTCCACGTCAACGATTCAACTGTGAGCGGCAATTTACCAAACTCACCTTCAAGATCGTGTAAAGATTCATCACCACACACGCCATTCTTAACATCAATATCCACAACAAAAATTCCTGACACTTTGCCTGTTGCAATAGCGATATTGGCTTGGCTGTGATTAGTGAACATCTGCCTGATAACAGCTTCATCAACCGATGCGTCTTTGTAGCCATGCGCTGTTAAAGGGATTTTGTTTTTACATGGAAAAACCGCCCAGCCGCGCTTGGCATAAATTAATGCCTGCTCAATCATTTGGCGACTTCCTCATAGAAAATGGTTATGATCAAAAGTGGATAAAGGAAAACCCCCGGGCAAATACTTTGTTTAATCTCAATTACCTTCTTATCAGCAATAAATCCATTAACAAAAGACTGCAATACCCCCGGATCTCGATCCTCAAATATTTCGCATTTCATGGTGTCACCTTTCGAAGAAATGGGCGGGGCCATCCCGACCCCGCCCAAGCTGTTAATACGGTCTTTTGCCTTCAACGTCTTCCTGAACATCCCCCTCATGGACCTGAATCACGTCAACCTTCGTTGAGAATTCCTTCCACAATCCTTCGCAAAGCTGGAATTCTTCTGGCGAAACTGCGCCAACTGGCTTTGCTTTCAATATGGCGTATGTTGCCACGTCGTTGGTTTCCATTTGAGATCCCAGCCTGTACTTGCGGGAAAACATATCTCCACCGCAAAACTTAGCCAGCGATAAAAGATTCTTACCGGCCTTATAGCTGGTCTTTGAAAAGCTGACGATAATAGGCATACTGACACCCGGGAAGTACGAAAAGAAATTAATAAACGTAACGGCTACGGGCTTCTCTCCATTGGGCCCAAATTTCGTTTGCTCTTTGACCTTTGGATCCAGCGGATCGGTTGATTTCCAAATGACCGCACCCGGGTCATAATCGCTGTCAAAATTCGGATCATCCTTGCTGCGCGGATTAAACCGAATAAAATTCTTAAACGTGAATATCGGGATAAAATCCTGCGGAAGAATTTCTTTGCTTAGCGAATTGATGATTGAACCGATCTTAATGCCTTCTAATCCCTCGGCTAATTCCGGCGATAACGCCTGAATAAGTTTCGCTCGTGGTATAATTAAATCTTCCTGATCCACCCCGCCCTCAAAACCTCTTTGAGGTTGCGTTGATGGGACTAAACCTGTTTGTGTTTTTTCAATGACATCATTAGACATGACCTGCCTCCTTTTATGAATAGAGCCTGACTGACGGTTTAAGGTAATAGCTGATACACTCCGGTACATCCAAGCCGTTCTCTATGCATTCGCTGGTAAAACTCGACAGGCTTTGAGGCAAGACAGTGGTCTTAATTAAATCCTCACGACGTTGTTCTTTAAGAAATGCAAACAACGTCCGCATGTTTTCCTCTTTACAGCTGGCATAAAGCCTCGGCTTTTGAATCTGCGCGTATCCAATCCCCTCATAACAAGCGGTTGATACCGCAGAATTTGCTTCCAAGAACTCAATAAGAGCAAACTCGGTCTTTTCGTATTCATCCTGCGCCTGTTTTAACTCCTCTTTTAAGGAGTCCCGCTTTCCCTTGGCGCTTTTGAAATTTACAACCAAATCTCTCTCGATTGCCTTTTCCATGTGATTACCCCCGTGGTAAGATGTCTTTTTCTTTTACGCGCAACGTGCTGTAACAAGAACGTTTCGGATCATCCTGTGCGATGTCATAGCTGATGCCGTCTTCGTTCTCGACTTTTTGGATAATTTTCGCTGTTATGAAAACCTTATCCCCGATGTTGTACGTCATGAAACACCTCCTGTTTTTAGAAACTGTTTAACTTCATCTAAACTGCGACAGACCGCCGCTCGGCCTCCCGCTTCCTGAATCTTCCTAATAACAACTGCCTGAATCGGTGTTGCCTTGTTGCTGCCAACCTTAAGCTCAATGGCGTAAAACAATCCCTCTAAACAGATAATCAAATCCGGTATCCCTGACGTGAAGCGGTCGGCTGACTTATAAAGCCAAACCTTCGGATACTCCCGCTTGATAAAATCAATGACGCGTCTTTTGAAATTTGTTTCGGACAATCGCGTAAACTGCATCCTGTAGACCTTTCTTGCGTTGTAAGACCATTAAAAGCTGTTCATCAATAGTGCCGGTGGCAATCATGTAGATATAAAGACACTTGTTGCTCTGCCCAATACGGTGAATGCGGTCCCGCGCTTGGGCATGAGCCTCGTATGAATAATCCATGCTGTAAAAAATCATCGTGTTGCAATTAATGAAGGTAAGACCATGCGCTGCGGATCTGGGATGAGCGATTAAAAACCGGACTTGATTGTTCTTAAACCGGTTAATCTCTTTGTCCCTGTTCTCTGTTTCTGAATAGAGCGTTGTCACCTGATCGCTGCCATACTTGGCTGCCAGCATTCTTTGAATAACATGAACCTCATGGTGAAATTGAACCCAGATAATGAGAGGCTGTACCCCTAACTCCTCTATGACTTCTTCAAGTTCTTTGAGTTTTGAGGCTTTATCTACCTCAACCGCCTTGCCATCTTCCGCATAGAAAAATCCTGAAGTGGCCTGGCGAAGTTTCATGAGTTTGGTTAAAACAATTTGGGCGGTGATTTCTTGGCCTTCGATTTCCGTGACCAAGAGATCCCGCATCTCCTCATATGCTTTTGACTCTTTGGCGCTTAATTGGACTTCCCGAACCTCATCAATCTTTTCTGGTAAATCTAAGGCTTCCTCTTTCTTAACCCAATGAGTGACCGGACTGATTTCGTGCATAAGCTGGCGTTGGCTTTCAGCCGTTATTTCGTACTTCCAACCTTGAGTTAATATTTCCCGCATCTCATCTCTGGAAACGTACCTGCCGGTCGTCATGATTTCCCCATCACGCTCTAAATGAAAATAGGTATTACGGAAGGCATAAAACGAATGCGGCAAAAGATATGGCCGGACGAAGCTAATCTGTCCCCACAATTCGGCCTCGCTATTTGGCATGGGCGTACCGGATGCGATCACGCGATAGCGAAAACATTCCGTCATGGCAAGAAGCGTTTTAGTAGTGACGCTCTTGTGATTCTTTAAACGTGAGCTTTCATCTAATACGCACATGAATTGGTAATCCATGACAAGGCGGTGAATTGTGGGTAAATATTTACGTGAAATGAGCGCCTCATAATTGACGATGACAATATCCGGCAAATCACCTTTGATTTGCTTTAAAGGCGCATGCGAAAACTCGGTGAAGCGTTTAATGTCCTCGCCCCATGCTGCATTAACCAGTGATAGAGGGCACACTACAAAAAGACGCAGCTTGGGATCCGTCTGCCGATACCTCTTAAAAATCTCAAGGCATGTGCGAGTCTTGCCCAGTCCGGGATCATGAAACAACGCGCAACTCCCGCGATTACGTACGGCAAACTCAACTGCATCGCTCTGATGTTTAAATAAATCTTGCATTCTTAGTCCCTTTGAAATTTGCCCTAAGTAACTGCTGACGGTTATACCGACTTAAATTCTTGTAGAGCTTCTTTAATCCTTTGATGACTCTCATGACTTGCCCCCCTTGATTCGCTCAACTGCGAAGCCCTGTTCACCAACAAACTTGATCATCAAACCTGTAAAAACCTCCGCGACATGCTCACCAATCTTGCTGGAAACATCGATAACGACCTTGTTGTCCGCTGCCAAATAAGCAGCATTAAGCCTTACCTTCGCTTGGCCAAAAGTGCACTCGGCTGAAAGAATCGCAAAAGCGATCTGTTCCTCTACAAACTGCCGGGTGACTTCCTTCTTAAATGTGAACTTACAAACCGACGTCATCGAATTTCTCCTCCTATGCATGCATACGACGTTCACCCAGAAAGTGTCGGGAATTTCTTTAGCCCAGATACTCCTGAAGGTTTTCGTCCTGAAATATGGCCTTAATGCGTTTAATTTCTTCATAGACAGTGCCTCGCGGCGTCTGAAGAATTTCGCTTGCTTCTTTAATACTTAAGCCTTCTTCACCAAGTAACCGGCAAAGCTCTTGCTGTTTAGGGGTTAATTTTTGGAAAGTACGGGAAATATCTACCTTGAGTTCGGTATGTACCCGAAAACTTGTGGAATGCTTTTCATCATCTGAAAGTAAATCTAATAAGGTAGGAGCGTCTTCTTCATCAGATATCGGCTGATCCAATGAGGCGATCTTATGTGCATCTTTTCTGCGGAACCGTTCGTGGCCTTTAACAATGTCAAAAAGTCTGTTTTTAACAACCTTTGCCATGAATGTCTTTTTTGACGCTTCTGTACTGGGATCATATTTGTCCTTTGCCAGAAACCACTGCGTAAGGCATTCCTGCAAAAGATCATCAAAACCATCAAGCTCTAAACAACCCCATTGTTTCTTAAAATCGTTAATCAACTTCTTTGCTACTGCGATTTCCCAACCTTCAAACAGGCCTTTGTAACTTGGACTCATCATGAGATACCTCCCCTTAAGGTTTTTTTTGATATCTCTGATTGAGCCCAAATAAAGATAGCTCTTTTAAACGCTCTTAAAAATCACGGAGGGCTCCGTGATTTAATGTTTCCGACGTGAAATGATTGGTTCAATATCAACCAATCCGAGCAACTCCTCCTGCCTTGGCTCTCTTTTAAGAATCCCTGCCAGAACCTGTTCGTATGCCTTGGCGAGCCTTGAATCACGAAACTTCTGCTCTGCCGGTTCCAAGGGCTTCTTCAAATAAGCCACGCTGATCCCGTTGACAAATCTCTTTTGGAAATTCTTCAATATTTTTTCGCTCATAATTTTTCACCTCTAAGGCATACATACGACGTCCACCTGAGAAACGTCGGCAATTACCGACACTTTTCCTGAAAACGTCGTATTAAAGCCTTAGGGGGATAAAACTTGACTTGTAACGGGGTTGTTATAGGGTTGAGTCAAAAAAAGGACTGAAATGACACTTAAAACAGAAAATCAGAAGAAAAAATTCGTTATTTACACCCGATGCTCAACTGACGAACAGGCACAAGGCGATTTCACTACGCTGGACGCCCAAGCTCATCACTGCAAAAATATGCTGGATGCTTTTGGATATGAAATGGCCGACATCGGGAATAAAGGCATTGTGAATGATGACGGTTTCTCCGGTAAAGATCTAAACCGCCCTGGAATCCAACTGATCCTCAATGATGTTCAAACCAAGCGATCATTTGATGGCGTAATATTCTTCCGCCTTGATCGCCTCACTCGTAATACGCGAGACCTGTATGCAATGATTGACGTCTTTAAAGAGCGCAATGTTGATTTCATCTCGGTCCGAGAAAACCTCGACAGCTCTACAGCAATCGGTCGCGTTGTTATAGGCATCCTTGGCATTCTTTCTGCCTTTGAACGCGAACTAACCGGTGAACGTGTCAAGGCTTCCGCTATTGCGCGTGTCAGACAAGGCCTACGCATTGGAGGCACAACGCCCATAGGCTACAAACTGGTAAATAACGGTGAACAGCTCCCAAATGGTAAACAACCCAAGAAAGCTGTCATCGATGAAAAGATCGCTCCGCATATTAAAATCATCTGGCAAATGGCCGCTGAAAACAAATCCCTGACAGAAATCGGGCATGCTTTACATGAAAGAAAGATTTATACATCCAGTGGCAAACCATGGCTCCGAACCGGATTATCTTCCATAATCAAGAATCCTTTCTATAAGGGCTACCTGAAATACAACGGTGAATTGCATAAGGGCAAACACGAACCCTTGGTAAGCGAAAAAATATGGGAAAAGGCAAACACCGTATTAAGCGCACGCCTTCCCGGGCATAGCTTCGTAAAAATTAATCACGAATATACATATCTACTAAGTGGATTGATTAAATGTGGACACTGCGGAAGTCATCTTGTGGCAGCTCATTCTGCAGGGAGAGGAAAAAACAAATTCTTTTACTATGAATGTGCGCGGTCAAGGCAAGCCCTTGGCTGTTCCTATGAACGAATACCTGCCATAGGTTTCGATACCGAAATAATCAAATTCTTCAAAGATGCCTCAAAAGACCAAAAAATAATTACTCATGCAATCGGAAGCGCGGTGCTGGACGCAAAATTAAAATTCGAAAAGATCGAATCCATAGTAAATGAAAAAGAATCTGCTCTTAACACCCTGCGCCATGAGGCAAATCAATTGCTCGAAATGGCCATGAATAATGCAATCACACAGGGATCAACTTACAAAACAAAACTTGCTGGGATTGAATCAGAAATTGGAAGGCTTGAAGAAGAAATCGAAAAACTGCAGGTTCAGAAGAAAATCGCACACATGGACGCGTCATCCGGAGAGTTCTTGTTTAAGAACATCCAGCTTGCCATGAAATATCTCGATCTGGCGCCCCGAGAAGCCCAAAGAAGCCTACTACAGGTTTTGATCAAAGAAATCATCGTACATGACGAAAAAATTGCCATGACCTTATACCTTGAAGAAGCCTTGGCCGATATTTTGCCCACTGTAATCAACAAGGAACCCCCTAAAAACGACAAAAACCCCACCCTGACCATTAGTCAAGATGGGGTTGTGGCCTCTACAGCCCCCGTTTCGCAGGGGCGTACAATCTGGGGTGAGTGACGGGACTTGAACCCGCGACCTGAAGAGCCACATTCTTCCGCTCTGCCAACTGAGCTACACCCACCATGTACCACAAAAATGAAGGCACTACCTTACCAAAAATCTGAACCAAAAACAAGATATTAAGCGTCCCTGGGAGGAATCGAACCTCCGGCCCACAGCTTAGAAGGCTGTTGCTCTAATCCAACTGAGCTACAGGGACATGAACAATCCATTTGACCTAGAACAAAAATCTCTCCATTCAACCGCCGACAGAGAGATTTGAATTGTTAGTTTATATCAAATTTTACACATTCTGTCCAGCCTATACATTACCCCGCTTCTTTTAATATCTGGCCTGCAATTTTGGCTGGTAATATGGCCTTAAGTTGAATTCCTTGTGCGCCATAGTCCACCTGTAAGACCTGGCCGTGCGCGTAAGCAAGGTTGATTAAATCCATCCGGTTACTTTTAAGAAGCACGTCGAGTTCTTGGGTTTGCTCACTTAAAGCCTCTTCAATGGTCAATAAAAGAGACTGGATGTTTTGACCATTCAATGCCGAAACAGCAACGATCCAAGGATGATCATCTTTAAACTCTTTCAACCGTTTTTGATCTTCCAATTTATCTATTTTATTGAGCACCAAAATGGTTGGCTTCTGACGCACTTCTAATTCTTCCAAAACCCCGTTGACCGCGACATAAAAATTCTTATAGTTTTCATTGCTAATATCAATGACATGTACAAGAAGATCTGCCTGCTGAACCTCCTCAAGCGTTGCCTTAAAAGCTTCAATAAGCCCATGGGGTAAATCATGCATAAACCCAACCGTGTCCGTCAAAACGATTTTACGGTGGTCCGGCAACAAACTCTGGCGAGAAAGAGAATCAAGTGTGGTAAAAAGCCCATCGTGCGTACGGGTTGCGGCATCAGTCAAAGTATTAAGCAAGGTGCTCTTACCCGCGTTGGTATAACCCACCAGGGCCACCGTTGGGATCTGCTGGTCTTGGCGCCTTTTGCGTTTGGTCTGACGGCTTAAAGAAACCTGCTCGAGTTCTTTTTTAAGCCGGGTAATCCTCTCTCCAATCCGACGACGGTCAACTTCCAGCTTTGTTTCCCCAGGGCCGGAAGTGCCAATACCTCCGCCGAGACGGGACATTTCAAGGCCATGGCCGGAAAGCCTTGGGAGCCGGTATTCTAACTGCGCCAATTCAACCTGCATCTTCCCCTCGAGGCTTTTGGCATTACGGGCAAAAATCTCTAAAATCAACTGAGTGCGATCAATGGTCTTAACACTAAATTCTTCCTCAAGGTTGCGCTGTTGCACTCCTTTAAGATCATGGCTGACAATCACGCAGTCTACATCTCCCATGGCGCACAATGCCGCAATTTCCTCGACCTTACCCTTGGTAAGCAAATGGCTGGCCGTGGGAGGCATGGCTTTACAAAAAATAGTATGCACTACTTGCCCCTCACAAGAATGGATCAGTTCCGTCATTTCTTGGGCCTCATCCTCTGGCGTCCAAGCATTTCTTTGCGTTAAGGTCACTATGGCCAAAAGGACACGTTCTGATTTATTATTGGAAATGTTTTGCAATGTCCCTCACTATTTCTCCGATGGTGATCTTGTCCATGTCTATCCATTCAATCCTTTTGTCCCGTCTAAACCACGTCAGTTGACGTTTCACATAATGTCGCGTATTGAGCTTCATTAAATATTGTGCCTGATTTAAATCATAGTCGCCGGCAAGATGCCCACAGACTTCACGAATGCCAATCAAGGTTTGGGCCGTGGTACTTAAAGGTAACTGCGATATTTGCTTAATTTCTTCAACCAGACCATGAGCAAACATCTCCTGCACTCTTATCTCTACTCGCTTATAAAGAACATCGCGCTCTCGATTTAAAGCGAAAATCTTAATCGGCATCTGGCCCCATAAACCTTGACGCTGCGTCTGCAGCTGGGATATGGCCGCGCCCGCGGTCAAGCACACTTCTAAGGCCCTCACAATCCGTTTGGCATCATGAGGATGGATTTTACCTGCCGCCACAGGATCGAGGTCTGAGAGCTGACGATGCAAGGCCCCAATCCCTTGGGCAATGGCCTGCTTCTGCAATTTCTCACGCAACAGTCTGTCCCGACTGAATTGCTCAAATATTCCATCAAGCAACACCGTCATATACATTCCGCTTCCGCCAACAATGATCGGCTGCTTACCTCTCTCTAAAATATCTTTAATACAGCTGGTGGCTTCTTGACGGTATTGGGCCACATTAAAATCATCCGTCACAGAAACTAAATTCAAACAATGATGTTTGACCTCTTGTAATTCCTTATCTGTTGGTTTAACGCTGGCAATATTAATCTCCCGGTAAACCTGCATGGCATCGCAAGAAACAATTTCTCCATTAAGTTGTTTTGCCAGCAGAATACCCACTTCAGTTTTACCGACAGCTGTGGGACCTACAAGAAAGATAAGAGAATTAGTTTTTTCGCTCAAATGACTCACGGATAAATTAAGGTAGGATAACCTAATTGTGCAAGTTTCGCCTCAAGTGTCTGGGCATCAGAAAGGGATGTTATTTGACCAACCCGTACCCGATAAAACTTCTTTCCTTCAAGACTCATCGTTTCAACAATATAGGCATATTGCCCGCCAATTTTGAGTTCATCAGTAAGTTTGATCGCCCTATCTTTATCCATAAAAGACCCTACTTGGACGGTAAAATATTCCTTCTCTTCCATCAAACCTTGGGCAATTGGAGCTTCCATGCTTTGAGGGAATTCTTTAATAATTTTCTGCAAATATTCTTTAGCAATCCCCCACTGGGTCAATTTCAAATACGTCCTCGCCATTTTTAAATACATTAAACTTAAAAAAGGAGAATGAGGACTTTTGCGGAAAAGACGTTCTTCCTCTTTAAGCGCGTCTTTATAAAATCCCGGGACATATAAAGCCTCAATCATCCCTAAGGCGGCGCGATCGTAAAGATCAGAGGAATTCTCCGACGCCATAACAATTTGAAAGGCGCTTCGGGCCCCAGGGTACTGCCCCAGGCGTAGCTGGCTTAGGCCCAAATAGTATTCCACCTCAAGACGTTCTTTAGAATTGTTTGAACTTTTTAAAAAATTGGCCGCCAGAGAACTGGCCTGTTCATAATTCTTATTCATAATGGCCGTTTCAATATCTGCAGTGGTTATTGCCGCATAACTCAAAACAGAACTCGAAATAAACAATGCACAAAGAAGACTAAAGCAACACCTTAGCGCATAATTTCTTTTAACCTGTAACGGATGATGGATGACATATGTCATATTCTAATTCCCTTTTAACGCCTGATCTAAATCCGCGATTAAGTCTTCTGGGTCTTCTATACCGATAGACACCCGCACCGTTTCTTTGGTGATGCCTGATGCTTGAAGTCCTTGAGGCCCCATAGATGAGTGACTCATAAACCATGGCGTTTCGACTAAAGATTCCACTCCACCTAATGATTCAGCCAAGGCATAATATTTAAGCTTTTTAAAAAACGTATTTAGAGGCACCTTTTTGGTATTGAGCTCAAAGGCCAACATGGCCCCAAATCCTTTCATCTGCTTCTTGATAAGCTCTCCCTGCGGATGACTCTTGAGCCCGGGATAATAAACCTTCTTTACGTTCTTATGCCCCTCGAGAAAATGAGCAATCTCAATGGCATTGGCCTGGTGGGCTTCCATGCGTGGTCCTAAGGTCTTAACTCCCCGCAAAACCAGCCAAGAATCATAAGGTGACTGCGAAACCCCAAAGGCATTGACCAAATAACGGCCGCGTTCTTGCACTTGGCTATTGGCATAAACAATGGCCCCACCTACCACATCGCTATGGCCGTTGATATATTTCGTTGTCGAATGAACAACCATATCTGCCCCAAACTCTAAAGGCTTTTGGAAATAAGGCGACAAGAACGTATTATCCACAACCGAGAGGGCCTTGGCTTTTTGGGCAATATCAATCACCGCCTCTAAATCAATAATATTCAATAAAGGATTAGACGGGGTTTCAATCCAAATCATCTTGGTTTTCTTGGTAACCTCGGCTTTGACTTTTTTTAAGTCTCTCATGTTGACAAAAGAAAATTTATAACCCAACGGTTTAAGGACAGCATTAAAAAGACGATACGTACCGCCGTAGATATCATCCCCGGTAATGATATGGTCTCCTGGGTTTAAAAAAAACATAACGGCAGAAATCGCCGCCATACCTGTTGCGGTAGCTGAACAATCAACCCCTCCCTCTAATGCTGCGATATTAGCCTCTAAAGCGGCACGTGTTGGATTGCCGCTTCGCGTGTAATCATAACCTTTATTCTTGCCTATCTCGTCAAAGTAGAAGGTTGATGATGGGTAAATCGGGGTGATGACCGAATTAAATGTTTTATCTATGTTCACTCCCGTATGGACAGATTTGGTACGAATCTTCATGACGACTCCAGTTTGTTAATTATCAATTTTTGAGAATTTTTATAACACAAATATTGTATATCACAAGAAGGAAATTGGAGAAATATTTTTTCATCGACCACCAAAACCAATCCCTAAGGAGCGACCTACTTGAATCAAGGGATGATTAATTGGAACAAGCCTTTGCCCTTGACCTGCTTTAGATAAAGGCACTTTGACAAATAAGCCACAATCAACTCCGACCATATAACCAAAGTTCTTATTAACGATAAAGTCAACCGCCTTAGCTCCTAACTGTGTCCCTAAGATTCTATCAAATGGTGAAGGAGATCCTCCTCGCTGAAGATGTCCCATAACCACATTGCGGGTTTCAATTCCAGTTACCTTCTCTATTTCCTTGCCCAAAACAAAGCTAATGCCCCCTAACCGAATTGGTTCTGCGCCGTCCTTGACCATTTCCTTAATGACAACATCTCCGCCCTTTGGTTTTGCTCCTTCGGATACAACCAGCATGGTAAATCTCTTACCCTGTTTCTTCCGGTCTTTAATGCTTTCAACAATCGCATTCATTTCGTAAGGGATTTCCGGTATAAGGATAATATCCCCGCCGCCAGCTATCCCCGTGTGAAGCGCGATCCAACCCGAACGTCTTCCCATAACCTCCAAAATCATGACTCTGTGATGAGATTGAGCCGTGGTATGCAGACGATCAAGTCCTTCGGTGGCAATAGAGACCGCCGTATCAAAACCAAATGTGATGTCTGTCCCTAGAACGTCATTATCAATAGTCTTTGGAATGCCGACGATAGAAACTCCTTGTTTGGCCAAGCGGTTGGCTATCATCAAGGTCCCATCGCCTCCGATACAGACCAAACACTCTAATTTTAAATTGCGCAAATTGCGAATGGCCTGCTTAGATAAATCCTTATAGTGAGTCTCCCCTTTTTCTTCGACGGGATATCGGTAAACATCGGCACGATTAGACGTCCCTAAAATTGTTCCCCCTAAGGTTAAAATGCCGGAGACAGCCCTATTATCAAGCAGCCGGTGCTTATTACGAATTACGCCGTCGAAACCATCTTCGATACCAATAACCTCATAGCCATATTCTCGAGTTGCTTTTCTAACCACCGCTCGAATGACAGCGTTTAAACCAGGACAATCTCCACCACTTGTTAAAATCCCTATTCTTTTCATATTGAATTCTTCTTTCAAAATTTGACGTTTTTATAAAAAATGCTCTTAGCCACTTCCGCTAATACGATATACCCAAGAATAATTAAGACAAGCGCTCCATAAAATACTTTTGGCATGCGCACAAAACCAAAAAGGGACCCCCAAGGTAAAAACGGTAAAGCAATCGTCATAAGCACAACCCCCATGGTTGCTATCAACAAACTTTTACCTGGTCTGCTATTAAAGAATGGGCCTTGAGTCCGGATGACCAACACAATAAGCGTTGCCGAAACAACCGACTCTAAAAACCAACCCGTTCTAAATTGATCTGGAGTCGCATGTAAGATCCATAGAAGAACTCCGAAGGTGGCATAATCAAACAAAGAGCTTATGAGCCCAAAGACCATCATAAATTTACGGATAAATTTAATGTTCCAACGACGAGGTTGACTAATTGATGACGCATCCACACTGTCGGTTGCAATGGCCATTTCCGGAAAATCGGTCATCAAATTCGTCAGCAATACCTGCTTAGGCAATAAAGGAAGGAAGGATAAAAACAAAGAAGCTCCCGCCATACTAAACATATTGCCAAAATTAGCACTGGTGGCCATAAAGACATACTTAATGGTATTGGCAAACGTAACCCGCCCTTCCTTAACTCCATTGACCAATACCCCAAGATCCTTTTCAAGTAAGACAATATCAGCCGCTTCCTTGGCCACATCCACGGCGCTGTCGACGGAAATCCCTACATCAGCCACATGAAGGGCCGAAGCGTCATTGACCCCATCTCCTATGTAGCCGACCACATAACCCGCCTTCTTTAAGGAAAGGATAAGTCTTTCTTTTTGATTAGGCTCAACTTCTGAAAATATGTCAATGCCACCGACTCTCTTAATTAAAGCCTCATCCGATAATTGGGCTAATTCCCCACCACTTAAGATTTGCGGATTGGCCAATCCAATTTTATTTCCCACCGTCTCTGCCACCGCGTGGTTATCACCTGTAATAATCTTAAGCGAAATCCCCAATTGTTTAAGAGACCCGATAGTTTCAACAATATTAGGTTTCAGAGGATCTTCAAAAACTAAAAATCCTAAATAGGTCATCTCTTTTTCATCGTCGCGCTTGATGGTCTTTTGTTGACCTATTCTTTTATACCCAATCCCTAAGGTGCGAAATCCTTGCTGGCTAAACTCATCCAAACGCTTACTAATCTGGTCTTTAACTGTGTCAATACTAACAACCCCTCCATCCGCCGTTTCCACCGTCGAACAAGCTTCTACCACATTACTTAAAGCCCCCTTGGTGATCATGATGGATTCATCCGCATGGGAAATGAGAACACTTAATCTTTTTCGGGTAAAATCATAGGGTATCTCATCTAATTTCTGGTAACCGGTTAAATCAAAACTTCGATGCGCTCTAATTGATTCATCAATAGGATTATTAAAGCCTGTTTCGTAATAGGCATTCAAATACGCATACAAAAGGACCTTCTCATTAGAATTTCCCCTTAAATCAGGAGTTGATTGCAGCGTCACAACCCCCAAGGTTAAGGTTCCGGTTTTATCGGAACACAGAACGTTCATACTGCCTAAGTTTTCTATGGAGGCGAGTCTTTTAACAATCACCTTTTCGTTAGCCATTCGCTTGGCCCCATGACTTAAATTAATACTAATAATGGCGGGTAATAATTGAGGTGTCAATCCGACGGCAAGAGCCAAAGAAAAGAGAAAGGCGTCCATGATGGGTTTGTGTAAAAAAACATTGATGGCAAAAATAACAACCACAAGGGTCAAGGTTACCTCCATCAAAAAGTAACCGAAATGTCGTATCCCTTGTTCAAATTCCGTTTCTTGAGGCCTTAATTTTAACTTTGAAGAGACTTCACCAAATTTTGTGTCCTTACCAGCGTTGACGACAACGGCTTTAGCGCTTCCGCTAATAACATGAGTTCCCATCCACAGGACGTTAGTCCGTTTTGACAACACTGTTTCGGCTGATAATACCGATGCTGATTTCTCAACCGGATAGGTTTCTCCCGTCAAGGTGGCTTCATCTAGAAAAAGATCTTTAGATTCCAATAGACGACAATCTGCGGGAATGACATCCCCAGCGCTAATTAAAATAACATCCCCAAGCACCACCTTCTCGATAAAAATATCCGCGGCTATCCCATCGCGGATGACCTTTGTTTTGATCTTTACAATATTTAGAAGTTTTTCAACGGCGTTGGCCGCGCCATGTTCCTGCCAAAATCCTAAAACTCCACTAATTAACACAATCGTCAAAATAATCAAAGCATTAGTGGTGTCCCCGACAAAGAATGACAGCCCTGTCGCGAATAAAAGAATAAGAATGATAGGACTTTTAAATTGAGATAAAAACAGAGAAAAGGCATTATTGCGCTTTTTCGAACTTAACCGATTATCTCCATAGCGTACGAGCCTTTCTTGAGACTCGTTGCTGCTTAACCCTTCTGTTGTGGTTTGAAGTTGGGCTAGAAGTTCTTGTGTTGGAGAGCTCCAGAAGTTATCCAAACGGCTCATGTTTTTTCCCCCTGATTATGGATAAAGACAAAACCCTGTATTCGACCTGATTGAGGATCCTTGGTTTTAGATGTCATCATAGCCTTCTCTATCTGTGTACATTCATCTTCAAACTTAACTACCAATTTTCGACTTGGTTTAGAACGATTATGAACTTTCGACACCGGCTCCTGACCTAAAAAACATCCTTTAGAGTAAGAAACAAAGGTGTGTTCATCAATATTTAAAATAAACTCATCTACATGATAATCCACACCTAATAAAGGCAGATTGTTTTTGAGTCGAAATAAGGTAAATTCTTCCTCTGAAACTTGCGCTTGAAAATCCTCGGTTTTAAATACATACCCTGCCGATTCCAGATCCATATAGGCTTTGAATTCTGTCGGGCGGATCTGGGTATTGTTTAATTTCGCGTAAAGCTCCAAATGTTTTAATAATTTCTCAACATTCACAGAGGCCACGGCGATTAAGAATTCATCGTCGCTGACCATTTGCTGATAAAAAGTAGACACAATACGGCCATAGAGATTTAAAAAGGCATTGTAAGGCGCCTGCGTAGTATTTGAACTTAAGCCTTTTAGAAAATTCTGCGCATTGCCTTTAATACTTAAAACAACGTCATTGAGAGGATACAATCGCATAGAAACACATCTCACGAGGACATTTTCATAGCCAGCGCTAGAGCTTCTGACTTAGATGAAATCTTGCCCAAAGCGTGAGCTTCTTGAACACTGTTTAGGATCTTAGCAAACAGCGGAGATGGTTTTAATTTCAATTTCTTGATCAAATCATCCCCGGTGATTAAACGAACACGTGGCTTTTGTTTTTTATTTTCTATAAATCGGTCGATGACTTGCCAGCAGGTTTTTTGATGGTGCTCGAATTTAGCTTTCGTCGTTAAGACCCCTCGAGTGGCCCTTTGATCGGCAAGGGCCAAAAGCAATACGCTTAAAGCTTCCTCCTTGGTGTCTCTTAAAAAACGAAAGATCATACGCTCGGAAGGTTTTTTAAAATTCGATACATACCCTGGACGCAAATGCCACGTCACCATGTCTTCTAAAAAATGCCTTTCCTTGACGGAGAGCTTCATTTGCTTGGCAATGATTCTAGTTATAGCCGCCCCCACATGCTCATGGGAGTAAAACGTCATGCGCTGGCCCTCTATTTTCTTTGTATCGGGCTTGCCGATATCGTGCACAAGGCAGGCAAATTTTAAAAGCGCACAACGCTTATGGCCCGCTGCGATACCTGTATTAAGGTAATCTTGAATACATTCAACCTTGATTTCACTAATTAATTCTTCAAATTGTTTAACTACCTCAAGGGAATGATGCCAAACATCTAAATGGTGATACCCCCCTTGATCAATTTTCTCCATGACACTTAACTGTGGAATGATTCTTTCTAATAGCTTTGCCTTGTGCATTAAAAGCAAGGCCTCATACGTCCTGCTCGATGAGAGTACTTTAAACCATTCTTCCCTGATACGCTCCATCGATACCTTATTAATCAAATGGGCGTCATTTTGAATCTGTCGAAATGTTTTAGCCTCAATTTTGAAACCTAACTGGGCAAAAAGGCTAAAGGCCCGCATCAATCTTAATGGGTCGTCGATAAAAACCCGTGAAGAGACCAGACGCACGGTCTTGGATTTTAAATCTTTAAGGGCCTTAGGATGGCTTAAAACCTTATGAAAATCGATCTTGGGCCCATCTAGGTACTCCAAGCTTAAAGACAAGGTATTCACGGTAAAATCCCTCAATCCTAAATCTTTTTCCAATGTGGGTGCACGAAAATCAGAAAAATCAAAAGTCCAAATCTGACCTTGCTCCTTTTTGACCACTCGACCGCAGGGATGATCTTCATCTAAAAGTACAAAAGCTCCTTGAATCGCGCGGCTAAAAGACTTAGCCAAGGCAATAGCATTTTTAGAGACGGCAAAATCAAAATCACAGCCGCTGCGATTTAAAATTTGATCTCGTAAAAATCCTCCGACTAAATAAACCGAGAGTTTCTTCCTGACGCTTAAGGTGTGGATTACTTTAAAATACTTCATTGCGGGTTTTTGGTGGCTTTGTCAAAAACATCTTGGGCCACAAAAATGGGCGCTTTAAAACGCACCGCCATCGCGACACTATCGGAAGGACGGGCGTCGATGAGTTTTATTTCGCCTTCTTTAGTTTTAATTTCAAGTTTAGCAAAATAGGTATTATGCTCAAGTTTATCAATAAAGATCCGCTCAATTTTAGCGCCTAGGCTATCTAGAACATCCGCTAAAAGGTCGTGGGTCATCGGACGAGGCACTTCCATTCCAGCTATTTTTATCTTTATGCTGGAGGCTTCCATAAAACCAATAACAATGGGTATCTGGCGATCTCCATTCTTCTCTTTAAGCACAATCACCTGGTCCTGACGCTTTTCATCAATAATAATGCGAGACAACTCGACTTTGATCATATGGATGATTTTTTACCCTTCTTCTTTTTGTTCTTGCCTAAAATATTCTGCAATTCCAACATAAATTGATTAACATCTCGAAATTGACGGTACACAGACGCAAAACGAACATACGCCACTTCATCCGTTACAGAAAGCCTATCCATTACCAGCTCACCAATGTCCTTAGAACTGATCTCTTGATCGTATTTCTTGCGAATGACTCTTTCAATATCATCCACCAAGGATTCAATTTGGTCCACGCTCACTGGGCGCTTCTCACAGGCCTTGATGATGCCATTTAAAATTCGTGAACGATCAAACGGTTGAAGCCGCCCGTCCCTCTTGACCACCATCAAAGGCACATGTTCGATATATTCGTAGGTCGTAAACCTTTCCTCACACTTAGGACACTTTCTGCGACGGCGAATTGAGGTCCCATCGTTGTTCATGCGTGAATCAACAACGTTGGTGTCTTTGCACTGGCACGAAGGACAACGCATAGCTAACCTTTTCTCCCATTAAAGGGCACGATTTATTCTTGGTAAATAGGAAATTCTTGCGCTAATTTCTCTACATCTTGACGCAGAATTTCTAAGGCCTGTGGATTATCTTTTAATTCAACCGCGCGATCAATCAAATCAGCGATGCGCATCATTTCTTGCTCTTTCATGCCTCGAGTGGTGACCGCCGGCGTACCAATACGCACACCGCTTGTTACGCTAGGTGATTGGCTATCAAAAGGGATCAGGTTCTTATTAACGGTAATCTGCACCTGGTCAAGCAGAGAGGCCATATCTTTTCCTGTTATATTTTTGGAGCCCAAATCTACCATGAATAAATGATTGTCTGTTCCGCCTGTAACAATGCGATACCCTTTAGACGATAAAGCCTTGGCCAAGGCTTTAGAATTATCCACAATTTGTTGTTGATACACTTTGAAGGAAGGTTCTAACGCTTCTTTAAATGCCACGGCTTTGGCTGCAATAATATGCATCAATGGCCCGCCTTGAATGCCGGGGAAAACAGCACTGTCGATTTTTTTGGCAAATTCCGCTCGGCAAAGGATCATACCGCCACGCGGTCCACGCAAGGTTTTATGGGTAGTTGTCGTCACAAATTCTGCATAAGGCACTGGATTGGGATGAATACCCGCCGCGACAAGGCCGGCGAAATGCGCCATATCGACAAAAAGAAAAGCACCGATCTTGTCACAAATTTCCCTAAAACGCTTAAAATCCAAGACCCGGGAATACGCCGAATAGCCCGCAATGATTATTTTTGGTTTGTGTTCAACGGCTAAACGCTCCACTTCATTCATATCAATAAGCTCGGTCTTTGGGTCGACCTTATAAGAGACAATATTATAAAGCTTACCCGAGATATTAAATTTAAGTCCATGTGTTAGGTGGCCTCCGCATGCTAAATCTAACCCCATGATGGTGTCCCCGGGCTTAAGCACGGAAAGATACACCGCTGTGTTGGCTTGCGAACCTGAATGCGGCTGGACATTCACATGGTCGCCACCAAACAATTCCTTGGCCCTCTCTATGGCTTTAGATTCAACCACGTCCACATATTCGCAGCCGTTATACCAACGCGCTAAAGGGTATCCTTCAGCATATTTATTCGTCAAAACTGAACCAGCAGCTTGCAAAACAGCTTTAGAAACAATGTTTTCTGAAGCGATCAGTTCAAGGTTATTTTGTTGACGTTTCAATTCATGTTCTATGGCCTGATAAATATCCGCATCCACAACTTTTAAATGATTCATACATTCCCCTTCTACTTTAAAGAATCCCTTCGATTTTCTTGATTTGCTCTGTCCGGCGTAAATGCCGGCCGCCTTCAAATGTACTGTTAAGCCAAACTGCAATAATTTCTAAAAGTTCTTGTTCCGGCACAAATTTAGAACCCACAACTAAAATATTTGAATTATTATGCTGACGGGACAAGGCCGCAGCTTCCTTGTTATAACATAAGGCCGCGTAAGCCCCCGGTATTTTATTAGCGGCAATGGAGTGACCAATACCTGTCATGCATAATAAAATTCCCCTAGCTTGAGGATCTTGGGCCACCTGGGTTGCTACTTCAAAAGCAATCTGCGGATAATCACAACTGACCCCTCGCTCGTAGGTGCCCACGTCGATTATTTCGTGCCCCTGACCTTTTAAAACATCCAGGACCTTTTTCTTTAAATCAAAACCATGGTGATCCGCGCCAATAAAAATTTTCATCCTTTGATTCACTCCTCATTTCATTCGCCATTCACTCAAGATTTCCCTGAACACAGTCGAATGGGTAATTATAAAAGCTCCACAATTTTCTCAACCGCTTCATTAATCATTAACAAACATTCTTGATACGCCGCGTGAGACTGACCTATAGGATCAAGAATGTCCAAGTCCATTTCCCCGCCAGAAGGCTGATGACAAAATTCTTTTAAAAGATAGACCCTTTTTTCAACATAGGGCACATGATCCAAAATTTGCATGCGATGGGCCCTGGTCATAGCAAAAATCAAATCCGCTTTACGCAGCATAATCCTTCCCAAAGGTTTGGAAATATGCCCTACGGCATTAATGCCTCGCTCACGCAATACCGACAATGTTTCCTGGCTTGCCGCCGACTTAAAAAAAACGCTGGTGCCGGCTGAGATCACCTCCACATCTTCACGGCCAATTAATTTGGCCTTTAAAAGATATTCCGCCATGACCGAGCGGCAGCTGTTGCCTGTGCAGACAAACAAAACAGTCTTTTTATTGATGGTGCGATCAACATCCGACTGACTGATGACCCCTTCTCGGATCACGGTGGGATGCGCCTTGGTAAAATCAACAATCGTCGAGGAGATGCCAAACTCGACAGGCCCCCCATCGATGGCCAAATCAATCTGACCATCCAAATCTTCCAAAGATTCCGATAAATTTTTTGGGGCTTTCTTGCCTTCTAAATTGGCCGATGGCGCAGCAATACTACAGGCCGATTCTTCCACTAAACGCAACGCTATCGTATGGTCTGGCATACGAATGCCTACCGTCTGCCCAACTTCCTTGGAAGGCAATATAACGGTTAAAGGCCCCGGCCAATATTTATCAATGAGCTTATACAAATGAGGATGCGTATAGTCCGAATAATTCTCGACAATTCCACGTTGGGCAACAAGAATAGAAAATTGTTTGTCGTCCGAGCGGCGTTTGACCTTACGCAAACGTTCCATGGCCTTGGGATTATTGGAGTCAGCCGCAATTCCATATACAGTTTCCGTCGGAAAAATGACCAGCCCTCCCTGACGAATAATACGCGCAGCTTCAGAGATTTTCTCAGGTTCCGGCACCGCAGGATTAATCTTTAGGACTTTAGTTTTTATCATGGCCTCAGCAGGCTTGATTTGTTATCTAGGGGTTTGACTCATCAAACCCCTGCTTGGTTTTAAAGCTTTCAAAGCGATATCCCGGCGAAAAAACATATGTTCAAAATTGATTTTATCGACGGCTTCGTAGGCTTTCGCAATCGCCTTCTCTAAACTGTTCCCTAAACTGGTCACTCCAAGGACCCTTCCGCCAGCGGTCACCAGGCTGCCACCATCGTTTTTGGTTCCCGCATGAAAAACAATTGTGTCTTCATCCACCACGTCAGCCAAACCCTTAATTTCAAAACCACTTTGATATTTGCCCGGATACCCCCCTGAGGTTATAACAACACACACACACGGACGAGGGTCCCATTCCACTTTTAAATCATTAAGCCTGGCATCACACGCCGCCATCATAATGTCTACCAAATCACTTTTAAGCCTTGGAAGAATGCTTTGTGTTTCAGGATCCCCAAAACGGGTATTAAATTCTAACACAAAAGGCCCCTCTTGAGTCAACATTAACCCTACGTACAAAACCCCTTTAAAAGGCATCCCTTCTTGATACATCCCTCTGATAGAAGGTTCAATAATACGTGTAATAATGGTATCTAAAATCTTTGCTGTCACGATGGGCGCCGGAGAATAAGAACCCATGCCACCCGTATTTGGACCCAAATCATCGTCAAAGATACGTTTGTGATCCTGAGCGCTTGGCAAAACAAGGAAATGCTTGCCGTCACAAATGGCCAGAACAGAGGCTTCCTGCCCTTGTAAACACTCTTCAATGACTACTTTCTCCCCCGCCGCGCCGAACATCTTTTGCACCATAATATCATCAATCGCTCTTTGGGCTTCTTTTAAATCTTGGCAAACATAAACACCTTTACCCGCGGCAATACCATCCGCTTTGACCACCACAGGATATTTAGATTTATTTAGAAAATCCAAAGCTTCGGGAGACTTTTCAAAAATTTTATAAAAAGCCGTCGGAATATTGCGACGATGCAAAAACTCCTTGGCAAAAGCTTTGCTGCCTTCTAATTGGGCCGCTTCTTTGCTGGGGCCAAAAACTTTTAATCCCTTTTGAACAAAAGCATCCACAATCCCTTTAATTAAAGAAACTTCTGGACCAACGACGGTCAAATCAATCTTTTTAGAAAAAGCAAACTTTAGCAGCTCATCAATATCGTCGGCAGCAATGGACACACATTCCGCTATTTGGGCAATGCCCCCATTGCCTGGGGCACAATAAAGTTTCTTAACCTTCGAACTCTGCCTGATCTTCCAACACAGCGCGTGTTCTCGTCCGCCAGAACCTATTACTAATATATTCATTTTGGGCCTATCGGAAAGTTTCTATTCCTTGAAAATGATCTTTTTGTTATTGTCCTCTACCACTTCACCTATCACAAAGGATTCCTGTCCCTGCTTTTTTAATAACGCGTGCACACCAGCCAAATCTTTCGGTGATACCACCAAGGTAAAACCAATACCCATATTAAAGGTGAGAAACATGTCATGCTCAGGCACGTGGCCTTTATCTTGAATCAATTGGAAAATACGAGGAACAGGCCAGCTACCTTTATTAATAGAGAAGGCCAGACCTGCAGGCAAGATTTTGGTGAGTTTCTCATACCAGGCGCCGCCGGTCATATGCGCCATTCCTTTGATCGTAAATTTCTCTAATAAAGCCAGTACGGGCTTAACATAAAGACAGGTGGGCTTAAGCAAAATTTGAGCGTAGAGTTTTTGTTCTTTAATATTTAAAGCTTTCCGTGCCAGTGAATACCCATTCGAGTGTAGTCCCGACGAAGGAAGGCCCAGAACAATGTCCCCTTGTTTAATAGTATTTCCATCAATAAGCTTATCTTGTTCTGCAATACCAACGACAAAACCGGCCAGGTCATAATCCTCTCCTCTGTACATATCCGGCATTTCCGCGGTCTCTCCTCCAATGATGGCACAGCCGGCCAAACGGCACCCCGTCACAATTCCTTTAAAAACTTCTTTCATGGTTTTTAAATTAAGTCTTCCCGTGGCTAGATAATCCAAGAAAAATAAAGGTTTAGCTCCCGTACAAAGAACATCGTTGGCATTCATGGCCACTAAATCAATACCCACCGTGTCATGTTTGCCTGCCAAATTAGCCACCAGAAGTTTAGTCCCAACACCATCGGTTGATGAAACCAGAACCGGCTTTTTATAACCTTTTAAATCCAAGGCAAATAAAGCCCCAAAAGATTGCGGACGATTAAGCACCTTACTGTTAGTGGTCGATTTTGCCATGATTTTGATCTCATTGACAAACCGATTAGCCTTGGCGATATCCACTCCGGCTTTTTTATATGTTAAAGATTTGCTCATAAATTCTCTTTCACGTAATTAATGCCGTTCTCAAAAATTTTGGCCCCATCTCCCAAGCTGTCTTTTTTCTCCAAGCGGGTCCAAAAGGGATGTTGATGGCCCAAGAAATGCCTCTCAGGATGAGGCATTAATCCTAATACGCGTCCTGTCGTATCACAAATGCCGGCTATATGCTCAGTTGAACCATTGGGGTTCTGTGGATAGGAGGGGACTGAGCCGGTGGAGGTACAATAATGAAACACTATTTGCCCATTGGCTTTTATAATCTCTAAAATTCTGGGATCACGCGGGATAAACTTCCCCTCCCCATGGGCGACTGGTAAATATATTTGAGACGCCGATCCTTTTGTCCATACACATTTAGAACCCAAAACTGACAAATGCACCCAGCGAGCCTCAAATTTAGCAGAATCATTATGAGACAAGGTGGCCTCTTGCCCTTGATACACATCCAATCCTGGCAGTATACCCGCCTTGGCCAAAATCTGAAAACCGTTGCAGATCCCAATGATCAATTTCCCCTCAGCAATAAATTTCTTTATCTGGTCACTCAATTTAAGACGAAGCTCATTGGCTAAAATACGACCCGAGGCAATATCGTCTCCATAGCTAAAACCGCCTGGTAACGCCAGGATATGATAGTCTTCTAATTTCTTCTGACCCGACACTAATTCATTAACGTGTACTTGGTCAACCTGGGCCCCAAAATAAGAAAAAGCAAACGCAGTCTCTTCATTGCAATTGGTTCCTGCTGTACGTAAAACTATGACCCTGGGTGAATTTATCATGGCTGTTGTCTATTTTTTCTTAGAATAAAAATTCTTTATAATCTTCACCACGTCTTCTGGTTTATCCGCGACCTCAATAATATCTAAATCCGCACGCTCAATACAATCTTCTTGCAGGACTGAATTCTTTAGCCAATCCAAAAGACCTTTCCAATATTGATTTCCATAAAGGATAACAGGAAATCTTCCCATGCGTTTTGTCTGAATAAGAGTAATACTCTCCGAGAGCTCATCAAGAGTTCCGTAACCGCCTGGAAAAATCACAAAAGCTTTGGCATATTTAACAAAACATACCTTACGGCAAAAGAAATAATGGAACCGCATTAAATGATTAATATACTGGTTTGGTTTCTGTTCAAAAGGCAAGTCAATATTAAGTCCGATGGATTTCCCACCCGCTTCCAGAGCTCCTTTATTACCCGCCTCCATAATGCTTGGCCCACCCCCCGTGATAATTCCAAAACCCGCTTTAACTAAAAGATAGGCTGTTTTTTCAGCGGCCTTATAATAAGGACGTCCTGGTTTAATACGGGAAGATCCGAAAATGCTGACGGCTGGACCTATGTCCTTGAGCTTTTCGAATCCATCCACAAACTCGGCCATGATTTTAAATATTCTCCAGGGGTCTTCCATCAATTCTAAATCAGGAGTCTGGGATCTTTTAAGAACCTTTTTAGACATGTTCACCTCAAAGGAGTTTGCCAAATATTTTTAAGTTCAAAAATATTGGCGTTGATAATAATTTGGTCTTTAAAACCATAGACAATCATTTCCGGAGTTTCTTCCACAGTGGCTATCTTAGAAAACTTCACACCCTTAAGTGTTCGTTTAAAAGCCTTTTCATGACGAGGTTCAACCTCCACCAAAAGGCGCGAATTACTTTCAGAAAATAAAAGGATATCTTCCCGCTGGCGCTTCCCCTGATAAGGAATGTGTTTGCAAAATCCACTCAGGCCTAAACCTCCTGCAAAAGCCATCTCAGCCAAGGCTGTGATCAATCCCCCTTCAGAAACATCATGCATCGAAGAAATCAATTGCGCCCCAACAGCCTTTTCAAGAGCCCGATAGGTTTTAAGCGCGGCCGTAAAGCGCACCTGCGGCACATTTTGTCCCAACTGCTGCTCATTGGCTAAGTAAATGGATCCGCCTAATTCATCAAAGGTCTCGCCTACCGCATAAATACTGTTGCCTGGTTTCTTTAAGTCCATGGTTACGACCTTGCCAATGTCCTCGATAATGCCTATGGCAGAAATCAAAATTGTCCCCGGGATAGCCAAAGATTTCCCTTTATGAGCATACTCATTATACAGACTGTCTTTCCCTGAAATAAACGGCGTTCCAAAAGCCCGTGCGGACTTATAGCAGCCCTGAGCACAGCGTACCAAAGAACCTAAACGGTCACTCTTGTCGGGATTGCCCCAGCAAAAATTGTCTAATAACGCTATCTGATCTAAAGATCCGCCGACAGAAATGATTTGACGAATGGCCTCATCAATACAGGAAGCAGCCATCCAGAAGGGATCAATCATGCCAAAACGCACGTTAATCCCGTTGCTGATGGCTATGCCTTTTTGTGACCCCAGACGAACGGACAACACCGATGCGTCTGAAGGACCATCCGTATGGACTCCCACCAAGGGCTTGATCACACTGGTCCCCTGAACCTCATGATCATACACTCGAATGACGCTTTCTTTAGAAGCCACATTATAATGAGAAAGGACGCCGCACAAATCATCGGTTAAATCTTCTTTTATAGAAACTTTCTCTAATTTTAACTGGGGGGCCTGATATAAAGCTTCTTTAGTGATTTTAGGAAGTCCCTCATGCAAAAAATCCATATCCAAATCGCCCACTTGATGGCCCTGGTAAAACAATTGCAAACGCCCGCTGCCATCAAATTCTCCCAAGACAACAGCCTCTACATTTTCATCCGCGAAAACTTTTAATAATTTCTCAATGTTCACTGGAGGCACTGACATCACCATGCGTTCTTGAGACTCAGAAATCCAAATTTCCGTATAATTAAGGCCCTGATATTTCAATGGGGCTTTATCTAAATCGATACGCGCGCCGGTTTGAGAACCCATTTCTCCCACTGCGGAAGAAAAACCGCCAGCGCCGCAATCTGTGATGGCCGAATATAAATTAAGGTCTCTGGCCTTCAACAGGGCGTCGAGAACTTTCTTCTCTTCGATAGGATTACCTATTTGTACCGCCCCTGATGAAACAGTCTCGGATTCGCTGGTTAATTCCCCAGAGGAAAATGTGGCCCCATGAATACCATCCCGTCCTGTTTTACCACCAACAGCGACAATTAAATCCCCTTTTTTGACCTTCTTAATCTCCTTACCCTTTGGAATAAGTCCCACGTTACCGCAAAATACTAGAGGATTACCAACAAACTGTTGATCAAAAACAATCGCTCCATTGACCGTTGGAATACCCATTTTATTCCCATAATCACGCACGCCGGATATAACACCTTTCATCACGCGCTTAGGGTGCAATGCTCCGCAAGGGATGTCGTTTGAGTCAATGTCCGGCGGAGCGAAACAAAACACATCAGTATTGGCCAAAGGTTTAGCGCCAAGCCCTGTTCCCAAAGTGTCACGAATGACTCCCCCCACCCCAGTATTGGCCCCGCCAAAAGGCTCCAAAGCAGAAGGATGATTGTGTGTTTCTACTTTAAAGCACACATGATAATCTTGGTCAAAAGCAATCACCCCGGCATTATCATGAAACACCGACACGCACCATTTCTTTTTCAAACCATGGGTGACTTTAGCAATCGTACTTTTAAATAAACTTCGAATGATTTTAGGCTTACCTTTTTTACCTTCACGATAACGAATGATCCCACGAAATGTTTTGTGATTACAATGTTCACTCCAAGTCTGGGCAACCATCTCAAGTTCCACATCCGTCGGATTTCGCTTTTTTTTCTTAAAATATTTTTGGATCGTCTTCATTTCATTAAGGTTTAGATACAGCTGTCCTTTTTGTGAAATTTTCATTAAATCTTTATCTTTAGCGTCAAGCAAATTGACAATGGCCACGTTAAATTTAGACTTTGTGCCTGCGCAGAGAATTAGCGTCGATGGAATAGACTGGTCTATAGTTTTAACAGAGTGCTGAATCAACTTGTTCATTAGCACTCGGGTAGTGATTTGTTCTTTTTCTTGATCAGACAAAATCCCAAAAAAATGATATTGCTTGGCCGTACGCACAGCCTTAATGCCTGTTATCCCTAAATCCCGGATCCCTTTAAGAGTTGAACTCTCCACGGGATCCATGACTCCTGGATTATAAGCAATTTCAACAACATGATGCTCGAGGGATTCTTTGGGCAGAAAAGAAGAAAAACCGTATTCTTCAACGACAGGGTCAACGAGAAGTTCTTCACAAATACGCTTAAGCTCTTCGCGTAGGATGTCCCCTTCTAGAAGATAAATGGACACCACGCGGACATTGTTAAGAGAACTAATACCTAAATCCACAATGTCTTTTAGGATTGACTGTCCGGCGGAGTCTAGTAATCCGCTTTTTTGTTTAATTTCAATACGCCAAATCATAAAAAAGATGGGCGGGTATTTAAGTTTAGTTGTGGAGTTGGTCACTAGGTTAAGTTACCCAAGGCCCATAACCAAACCCCACAGCACATGACTCACAACCCACCCTAGAAGTTAACTCGTGACTCTGCGAAGAACTTCCTGATAAGCTTCTTCAATATTTCCTAAATCACGTCTGAATCGGTCTTTATCTAATTTATTACCAGTCCCAACTTCCCATAAACGGCAAGTATCGGGAGAGATTTCATCCGCAAGGATAATATCCCCATGGTATCGACCAAATTCTAATTTAAAATCAATCAACTCAATGTTGAGTTTTAAAAAGAACTTCTTTAGGTATTCATTAATTTCCAGCGCCATTTGCGAAATTTTCTTTATCTCCGCGTCCGTGGCTAAATTAAGGGCCCTGATATGGTATTCATTTATCAAAGGGTCTCCTAAACTGTCTTCTTTATAACAAAACTCCAGCGTAGGACAAGCCAAATGCAAGCCTTCATTTAATCCTAGAAGACGGCACATAGAACCCGCCGCACGGTTTCGTACAATCACCTCGATCGGGACAATGGATACTTTCTTTACGAGCATTTCTCGATCGTTTAATGTTTTGACCAAATGGGTTGTGACCCCCTGAGTGCTCAGATATTCAAAAATCTTGGTCGCAATCCGGTTATTCATGATCCCTTTGTCAGAAATTGTTCCTTTTTTCTGGGCATTGAAAGCCGTCGCGTCATCTTTAAAATACTGGATTAAGAGATCCGGGTCTTTCGTTGTATAAAGAATCTTGGCCTTACCTTCATATATCTTTTCAATTTTTTCCATAACCTATATCCTGTTATAAGTTTATATTGTTTTATTTAATTCCCGCGCGTTTAAAGATACGATCCCGATGACGAATATAGTACTTAATGTCAAAACTCGCATCAATTTCGTTCTTCGATAAATACTTGCGAACGCGTCTGTCGCGATAAAGCACATCTTTGAATTCTGAACTCTCCTGCCAGACCTGCATCGCGCAAGACTGAATGATGTCATAAGCGGCATCTCGGGAAAGTCCTTTTTTCATAAGTTCCAAAAGAAGACGTTGGGAATAAATCAGTCCTCTTGTTTTTGACAGTGAAGTAATCATGTTCTTTGGATAGACAAGAAGCCCCTCAATAATAGGAATAAATTTATTGAGCATATAGTTTAATGCAATGGTTGAATCTGGCAGGATCACGCGTTCGGCGGAAGAATGGCTGATGTCCCGCTCGTGCCAGAGGTTAATGTTCTCAAAAGACACCATCGCATTGGCCCTGAGGATGCGTGAAAGCCCACAAATCCGCTCACACGTCACGGGATTTCTCTTATGAGGCATGGCTGAAGAACCAATTTGGCCTTTAAAAAATGGCTCTTCCACTTCTAAGAGTTCTGTCTTTTGTAAAGCTCGAATTTCGCTCGCGAACTTTTCTAATGAACAACCAATCATGGCAATGGTCGTCACCAAATGACAGTGTAAATCACGCTGAAGGATCTGTGTCGCGACATTGGCGGGTTTTAAACCTAACTGTTCACAAACATATTCTTCAACAGAAGGGTCAATATTGGCATACGTACCGACGGCACCTGAAAGTTTTCCAAAACGCATCATCTCACGGGCCTGCTGTAAACGTTCAAGATTACGGGCCATTTCATCAAACCAAATAGCCAGCTTCAATCCGAACGTGGTCGGCTCAGCATGCACACCATGGGTACGGGCCACACAAACAGTGTCTTTGTATTTCTTGGCCTTTTCTTTAATGACTCCCATCAACTTCTTAACATCATTAATCAAAATATCACAGGCTTCGACGCATTGAATGGAAAGTGAGGTGTCCAACAAATCAGAAGAAGTCATCCCCATATGAAGATATTGAGCTTCTGGTCCCAAATTCTGACCAACATTTTGAATAAAAGCAACCACATCGTGTTTCGTTCTCTCTTCCAAACGACGTACTTCTTCCAAATCAAATTTGGCATTTTTACGAATTTTCTCCATGGCCTGTTTTGGGATCATTCCCAATTTTGTCATGGCCTCACACGCCAAAATCTCAATTTTGAGCATAGTTTCCATTTTATGCTCATCGGACCAAATACGGCTCATTTTAGACAGGGAATAACGATCGATCATGGCAGCTCCTTAGGAATTATTAATATTAAACATTGAATTTTCAATTGCAAGTTTGAGCTCCTTAAGGTCTTTAAGGAAGGAACCAAATGTTGTTAAAATATAGCAAAGAATGTCTGGAAGGTCAACTTAAAAAAGAGATGCAACAACAATTATATTTTGTAACCTATTTAAATACATACATTTATGAACAAAAAAAATTATTGCCTATCCGCGATTTCTGGAAATTTTTCTTTTAAATACTCCGCGCCAACCCTGACGCTTTCATTCATGATGATCCCTATGCTAGAAATCAATTTTTGCCCTTGGGCTGTAGAATAAAATGCGATGTACGTCTTTAAATCCTCCGAGGAAAAATGTTTATCGTATAGAGGAATAAGCCTTTCGATCATTTCATCAATCTTAAATCGTTCTCGAAGCTTCTCAACCTCCTGAGGCCTTTGTTGAGATAAATTATTAAGCAGGACTTCAATACTATGCGTCATGGCCTTACGAGTGCCGAAGACATCAATGAATTTTAAAATTAATTCTCTTTTTACTTTAGGATCCTCACTGAGCTCCTGGGTTTTGGACACCTTCGGCTGCGGCATCATTGGCTTTCCGTCAATATCAATAATTTCATCCGCGTAATAAATCATTTCTAATCCATTAGAATTAATTTTCACGCTCTTTTCGTCTTGCACTAATATTTTACCACTGACATTATTTCCATTTTTTAGATGAATCGTTTCAGCATAAGCGATAGAACTTAAACACATACAAAATAAAAACATAATTAATCTTTTCATAACAATGATCTCCTTTTAAACTCTATTCTAAAGTGTTGAATCAATTAGGCAATGGAAAAATAAACCCTTGTGTGTTAGTATACTCGACTTATGATTGAACAATTACGAAAAAACATAGATATTAGTTTGGCCTCTTTCCTTGAGACCGTCAAAAGAGATTATAAACTTCACCTGGTTTCTCCTTTGTTATTTGACAGCATCCGTGAATTTACCCTGCGTGAGGGAAAACGCCTGCGTCCGCTCTTGCTTATTTTGACCTATAAAGCCTATAGCTCACCTGAGAAGAAAATTGCCAAAGCGCTGTATAACGCCTCAACCTGCATGGAATTCTTGCATAATTTCATGCTTATTCACGACGATATTATTGATTGCTCTGATCTGCGCCGCGGCAAACCTACCTTACATAGGGTTCTAGCCAAAACAGCCCCCAGCCATAACCCAAATAAGTTAGGAATTGATTTAGGAATCATTGCCGGAGATATTGTTTACGCTTTGGCTATCGACGCTTTTTTATCCATTAAAGAACCTCTGGATCGCAAAGAACGAGCTCTTAAATATTTCATACAGACCGCGGCCTTTACCGCTATGGGAGAATTTATTGACACTGTTCATGGTGTAAAAGGCATCGATGAAATTAATGAAAAGGATGTGTATTTAAATTACACCTTAAAAACAGCACGCTATACCTTTGACTGTCCCATGGTCACAGGCGCCATATTAGCTGGAGCTCCAGAGAAAGACATCAAGAAAATCTCCGAGTTTGGAATTCTCATCGGACAGGCTTTCCAAATTCAGGATGATATTATCGGCATTTTTGAAACTGAGGAAAATATCGGTAAATCCATTTTAAGCGATCTAGCTGAATGTAAAAAAACACTTCTTGTTGTCCATGCTTATAAAAACTTGAAAGGCGCTAAACGTAAACAATTCTTAGATATCTTTCATAAAAAAACTAAGACCCTGCAGGATTTAGAAAAAGTTAAGTCTATCTTTATCGAGGTCGGAAGCTTAAGTTATGCGCTAAAATCTGTCGAAAGCCGTTTAGCCCAAGCCCAAGATATTATGTTGCGATTAAAAATGAATTCAAAGTATCGCCAAATCATTGAACAATCCCTGCTTAAACTTTTCTCCCACAGCCAAAGAATCGTGGAACAATACCAGCCCCATCGTTAACGCTTTTGAAATACGTATAAGAGTAAAAAATAGCCTCTTAATTCTCCCACGCTACATCTTCAGGAGAAATAGTCTGTCCCGTAGAAGATTCTGCGGACCTTTCAACTGGAGATTCATGGGTATCTGGACTTGCCGCAGAGTTCTGTTTCTTAGGCAAGAAATGGACAGCATTGGCTGAAATCCTCACCCGGCTCTGGGTCTTGCCATCTTTCTCCCATCTGTCTTGGCGCAAACGACCTTCGACGATGATTCCGCTTCCTTTGTTTAAAAATTTGGAGCAATTCTCAGCGGCAACACCCCAGACTTCTACGTCAAAATAAGAAACTTCGGTGACCTTCTCGTTATTTTTTGTATACACGCGATTATTGGCAATCGAAAGACTGCACACCGCCTTGCCTGAAGGAGTATATTTCATTTCTGGATCTCGGGTCAAATTTCCCATGATGTTGACACTGTTTAGACTCATATCGTTGTCCTTTCGTTAACATGCCTATTCTAAAATAATTTGGTTTAAACATATTCTTTACAACACAAACTGTCAAGGAGTTGTTTAGATCAAATGTACACTGAGCTCATCTAGCACAAGCTGCCCCTTAGCTGTGACTTTGAGGATCCCCTGATTTTCCATAAGAAATCCTTCCCTTATATAATCATCCACCTTCTCTCTCTTATCCTGTGGGACTAAGGAACTATCTATCCCCTCGTTCATTCTTAGCCCAAATAAGACCTTCTCCATAATCAAGGTCCTTTCATCTAAATCTTCAAATCCCGCAATAGCATCTGTTTTGTGTAAATATTCTTGGAGTTTGTCTGTGTTCCAATAGCGACGATTTCCCATAAATCCATGCGCCCCCACACCTAAACCAATATATTCCTTCCCAAGCCAGTAATTCTTATTGTGCCTGGATTGAAAACCTTTTTTAGAAAAATTACTAATCTCATATTGATAAAATCCATATTCGTGAAGAAATCTAATGACCATCTGATAATCCTCAGCTATCTTCTGCTCATCGTCAAGCTTTAACGCTTGAGCATAAAAACGACTGTTCGATTCAATCGTGAGAGTATATAAGGACAAATGTTCACTGCCTAAAGAAGCAATAGCACGGACATCATCTTCTAATTCTTGTTTTGTCTGCGCGGGAAAGGCATACATCAAATCCAAATTAATATTACCAAACCCCGCCCTTCTTAATATATCAAAGGTTGTTCTTGCCTGATGCGCATCATGCTTGCGTCCTAAGAATTTTAAATATCTGTCATTAAAGGATTGCACCCCTAAACTAATTCGGTTAAATCCCAATTCTTTGACGAGGACGGCTTTGGACTCCTCAATACTTTCAGGATTCGCTTCTAATGTTATTTCACAATTATCGCTTAAAATAAAATTCTCTCTCAAAATCATCATTAACGTTTTAAGCTGATCAGCCGACAACATTGTCGGAGTTCCTCCTCCCACATAAATAGTATCAAGACATATCCCTTGATATTGCTTTGCCTCTTGTGCCAATCGATGCAAGTAATCCTCCGCCCTATGTGTTTGAGCAACAGCGATTGTGAACGAACAAAATAAACATTTATGCGAACAAAATGGAATATGAACGTAGAGTGATGAAGGCTTCATTAATATTTTTTATTTCTCGACGGTGAAAATGAAATAAATAATTTCATTTTATAAAAAAATTCTCAAAAAGTTTTTGCATAACAT